>Ga0187859_10003155_pt1 | contig 10143 bp, 7 predicted proteins | sample June2016WEW_10_1_2_FD_133019 | JGI IMG/M metagenome (GOLD analysis project Ga0187859, IMG submission 133019) | Peatland microbial communities from SPRUCE experiment site at the Marcell Experimental Forest, Minnesota, USA - June2016WEW_10_10 | ecosystem: Environmental > Terrestrial > Soil >... | reverse complement strand
ATTTGCGGGATCCCGCGGCTTTCGTGGCTGAATGGCGAATGCTGGCTCACGAGATGCGACAGGGATTCATTCAGCATGCGCGGCTGCGGCTGACCTCGCTTACCCGGCTAAATCAGGCTGGGGATGAGGCATTCACGCCGGCGTGGCAGGAGATTCAGCGAGCGCTTGATGCTCAGCAGAACGACTTGCTGCGTGCTGCGTTTGCGCTTGAGCTTCTAGAACTGGTGGAACCTGCAGTGGAGCGTGCCACGCAACTGCGGGAATGCGTGGTGGCCGCACCGAGCTCCGAGGAAGCCGATCGCTATCTGGACGAAGCGACTCGATGCTATTTCTTTGGCCTGTTCACGGCTTGCGCGGTGATGTGCCGCTCTGTGCTGGAAGAGGCTGTGCGGCAAAAGCTGCCCGCGGCGCTTAGCCGCCAGGTTCGCACGCGGTATCGCAACGCCGCTACGCTAGGCAACCTGCTGCACGAAGTGAACAATAACCTGATTTTGACGGGGATTGATGCGGGCTTTCCGCGCGTCGCCAACGAAGTGAACGATGTGGGCAGGAAGGCTGTGCACCAGGGCATGGTAACGGAAGACGAGGCACGCGTTTGCCTGCAGAGCGCACGCGAGGCCTTGCAGTTGCTGTTGAGGAAGTGAGCGAGACACGGATTCCGGGCTGTTTACGCAGACCCGAGTTGCAGTACCCCGGCTCTTCTATACTGATCTATCCATGTCTTACGTCGCAGCCGTCGAACAACTCAACGCCATGGTTCCCGAACTCTACCAGAGCTCTGGCCAGCCTCGGCGCAAATTCTCGCTCGACGAGATTCGCATCCTGCTTTCTGCGCTCGGCGACCCGCAGCGCCGCTTCCCGTCGGTTTTGATTGCAGGGACCAACGGAAAAGGCTCAACCGCCGCCACACTGGCTTCCATCCTGACCGCATCGGGATTACGCACCGGGCTCTACACCTCGCCTCACCTCGCGCGGGTTAATGAGCGTATCCGACTGGATCGAAACGAGATAGGAGACGAGTCGTTTGCAGCCCTTTACTTCCGCGTTCACGATGCTGCACAGAGACTTGTTCTGGATGGAAGCCTTCCGCAGCTTCCCAGCTTCTTTGAGATTCTTACGGCGCAGGCTCTGCTGTGCTTTGCGGAAGCGGAAGTTGACATAGCCGTTCTGGAAGTGGGCATGGGGGGGCGGCTGGATGCGACCAACATTGTTGATCCGCTGATCTCCGTGATCACCGATATTTCGCTTGACCACACCGAATGGTTGGGCTCGACCATTACCGCGATTACACGCGAGAAAGCGGGTATTCTGCGCCGCAAGGGCACTCTGATCACGCTTCCACAGCATCCTGAGGCGAACCAGGCTTTGGGTGAGGTTGCGACCGCGCTCGACGTCCGCGGAGTGAGCGCTACGGCCTTTATGCCAGCGGTTGGCGTGGCGCCAGGTGCGCCGTATTTTGTGCAGGCGCTGAATTCAATGATCCAAGTCGACTCGCCGCTGTCGGGGGCTCATCAGCACCGCAACCTGGCCTTGGCCATTGCTGCCGCCGTCGAGTTGGCTTCAAACCATGGCTTTCCCGTGACGCCTTCTGCAATTGCTGAGGGGATTCATACCACGCGCTGGCCGGCGCGGCTTGAGCGGATCCGCCGGGACGGAGTGGAGTGGATTCTCGACGTCGCCCACAATCCTGCGGGCGCCTGGGCATTGCGTGCGGGTCTCCGGACCGCGGCGGATCAGGAGGTTCCTCGAGCGCTCGTCTTCGGTTGCCTGCGGGACAAGCCGGTGATGGAGATGGCGCAGATTCTGTTTCCGCTGTTTGAGACGGTCATTATCGCTCCGATGCACACGGCCCGCGCTGCCGCTTTGGAGGATTTGCTGGCCGCAGCAAGGTCCACGGGAACTCCGGCCATTGCAGCAGATTCGGTGGCGCACGCTTTGGAACTCGCGCGGCGGCATCGACCGCAGGGTGGGCAGGTAGTCGTGTCGGGCTCGGTTTACCTGGTGGGCGAAGCGCGGACGCTGCTGCTCGGCGATGATCCGCCTGGCGAAGCGGGGGCAAGAAAGTGAGCCAGCGGCCCAATCCTCTGCCCTGGCACTATTGCTGGCGCACCAATCTCATTCAGATCCCGATCCTGGCTGTGATTACGATTGTGTGTGGCTCCCTGTCACTTCTGGTCTCCTTTTTCGACAAGAGCGGCCGCATGCAGCAGCGATTTGCCCGCGTATGGGCTCGCGGACTGGTATGGGGATCCGGCTGCTCGGTCACCGTACGTGGGGCGGAGAATCTGGGCAAGTGTCCTGTGGCTGTTTATGCATCCAACCACACCTCGTACATGGACACGCCGGTCGTGTTCGCCTCATTGCCTTTTCAATTCCGGATTCTCGCCAAGAAGGAATTGTGGCCTATCGCATTCATTGGATGGTACTTAGATCGCTCAGGCCAAATTCCGATCGACACCGCCAACCCGCGCACTACACTTTCCAGTCTCGGCCTCGGGGTGAAGGCTTTGCGCTCTGGCATGCCGCTTTTCGTTTTTCCGGAAGGCGCGCGCACACCCAACGGCGAGCTGCAAACTTTCCTCTCCGGCGCGGCTTACCTGGCTATTCGCGCCCAGGTTCCTGTTGTGCCGATCGCACTGAGCGGGGTTTACGATCTGCTCCCTATACACACCCGCCATTTCTATCCTGGAAACATCACGCTGGCGGCCGGGGAGCCAATCGACACCACGGGGATGACGGTGCGGCAGACCGATGAGCTGACCTTGAAGATTCGGAGAGCGATTGAGGGGCTCTGCGGCGAGCCGCTGACGGAGCCAGTAGAACAGGTAACTGCCAGAATCTAAATAGGTTTCTGAAATAAAAACAAAGATAAGGCGAAGAAAGAGAAATAGGCTGCGAGGATTGGTTCAGGAGCCGATTTTCCTGTGGGACCTGGTGGCTTTACACTGATTCTGTATCTATGCCTGTTCATATCGCCATACCCGAGCCCACCAGCAGCGACCCGGAATATAACCAGCGTTCGCTCCCGCAGTATATTTCCGCGTTGGAAGCCGAGGGTGCGATTCCGGTTCTGATTTCGCTGAACGAATCTCAAGAGAGTGTGGCGCGATTGATGGCCGGCGTTCAAGGTATTTTGCTTCCCGGCAGCCTGTATGACGTGGACCCAGAGCGGTTTGGTGAAGTGCGGCTTCCGGAGTGTGGCGACTCCGATCCTGGCCGCGCGGCCGTCGACGAACTACTGCTTCAGGATGCATTCAATCTTCGCAAACCTGTTCTCGCTATCTGCGCCGGCGTTCAAGCGCTGAACGTTTGGCGTAGCGGATCGTTGATCCAGCACTTGCAAACAGAGGTCGATCACAGTCCGGGGAGGGCGGTGGCGGAAGCTCATCCGGTTCAGATTGCGCCACGATCCAGGCTGGCGTCGCTGCTTGAGGGCGGTGAAAAGGTCGAACCCAAGGTCAACTCCAGCCATCATCAGGCCATCCGCACTCCTGGCGACAATCTACGGGTGGTCGCGGTATCCCCGGTCGACGGCGTGGTTGAAGGCGTGGAACTGGATTCCGTGGATCATTTTGTCGTGGGAGTGCAGTGGCATCCGGAGAGAACATACACCCAGAGTGCCTTCTCACGCGCGATTTTTACAGCGTTTCTCGGCGCAGCGGAAGAGTGGGAACTCCGAAAACTGGAAAGCCCTGTCGCGCACAATGGCTGATGTTCCAATCGCAGAGCAACTGAATGGGTTGCTGGCCGAGGCCGGTCTTCCGCTCGCAGGGGCGGAGTTGGCCGGCAAGCTGGAAGCATATCTGGGTGTGCTCGTCCGTTGGAATGCTCGAATGAATTTGACGGCCGTTCGTGACTCTCCGGGCATTCTCTCTCGCCATTTTCTTGAATCAATCGCATGCGCACACCGATTGCCGGCGGGGGTGGGAACGCTGCTCGATTTCGGGTCAGGAGCCGGGTTTCCGGGAATCCCCGTCGCACTCTGCCGTCCTGAAATCGCCGTAACTCTCGCTGAATCGCAGGGCAAGAAAGCGGCGTTTCTTCAAGAGGCCGTCCGCACCCTCGGGATCTCTGTCGTCGTCTATTCGGCTCGGGCGGAATTGCTCCAGAAGCGATTTGATTGTGTGACGCTTCGCGCGGTGGATAAAATGCCGCAAGCCGTGCAAGCTGCCTCCCGGCTGGTGGCGCCTGGTGGCTGGGTTGCGCTGATGACGACGGAAGGGGAGTTGAGTCACCTTAAATTGGATATCGACCTCGGCTTGGGAGATTTCGCCGTTTATCCCTTGTGCGGGAGTGAGCAGCGCATTCTGGCGTTGGCCAGAAGAGGCGCCCCTGGAGAAATCTGCGCCGCTGCGGCTCCCCAATTTGTTCCACGTGGAACAAATTGAATCCCGACTAGGGAACGCGAATGTTCCACGTGGAACAACCTCCGAGCCCTGAATCAAACAGACGTCCTGAATTCCTCTTAAAGAAGCCCGAAAACTGTGCCCAATTGAGGAAGAGTTTTCCACCGCGCCGTCATTTTCTGGCTACGAGAATGCTGGCGGGCTCCAACAACCAGAACCCCTTCCCCATCAGGCGCTTCCGCACACTCTCACCTTCGTCCAGTGAAACGCTTTCCACAACGCGTACGTATTCTCCACAGTGGCTCGCGCTACCCACAAACTCCCCAAACCTTTACTCTTGATTTCCATGGGACGAATCATCGGAATTGTCAACCAAAAGGGCGGAGTCGGCAAGACAACGACAGCTATAAATCTTGCGGCTTGCCTCGCATTAGAGGGATTAACCGTCCTTCTCGTCGATTGCGATCCGCAGGCAAATGCTTCGTCGGGCCTGGGGTTTCAGCGGGACGACAATCGCAACTCCATCTACGAAGTCCTGATGGGCGACCCCCCAGCAGGCCAGGTCATTCTTCCTACTGATGTAGAAAAGCTCTGGCTTCTACCGGGTTCGAAGAATCTCACAGGCGCCAATATCGAGCTTGCAGGGGCAGCCGACCGCGCGCTCCGGCTCCGGCGTGCTCTCCAGCCGATCCAGGATCGATTCGACCTGGTGATTCTCGATTGCCCACCTGCGCTTGATCTGCTCACTTTGAACGCTCTGGTGGCCGCCGAAAGCCTCATTGTTCCCATGCAGGCCGAGTATTTTGCTCTCGAAGGCATCTCGGAGCTCATTTCAAACCTGGAACGTGTGCGAGCATCCTACAATCCCGATGTCACCATCGAAGGCGTTCTGCTGACCATGTACGACGACAGAACCAACCTTGCTCAGCAGGTGACGAATACGCTGCGTGAATACTTTCGTGATCGGCTCTATGTCACCGTCATTCCCCGCAATGTCCGACTTGCGGAGGCACCCAGCCATGGGAAGCCAGTAGCTATCTACGATCCCAAGTCGCGAGGAGCTGACGCGTATTTCGAGCTGGCCGGGGAGTTTCTGGCCCGCAATCAAATTGAAAGCCCGCGCAGCGCGGCGCGCAAGGCCGGGAAGGCCGTTCAGAGCGCCGCCCCTGTAGAGCCACCAGTACGATTTTGGCCTTACGCCTAGGCGAGCACTCTTACTTTTCCGGCGGATGCCGGCGCAACCATCTCTTTGTATACGAGCAGCCCGGCGAACTTGCCGGCATGAAGGACTAAAAGCATGACCACCGCCGCCATTGACCCCAAACGACGCGCCCTCGGCAAGGGTCTCGACTCGCTTCTTCCCCGAGTGCAGCCTATTGCTGCTGTTGAAGCTGAAGGGGGCAAGCCCCGCGAGATCAACCTCGACCAGATCGACCGCAACCCCTTCCAGACCCGCTCCCAGATGAACGAGGAGCAATTGGCGGAGTTGGCCGCCTCAATTACCTCGAATGGCGTGGTTCAGCCGATCCTGGTTCGTCCGCTGCCCAACGGCCGTTTCCAGCTCATCGCCGGCGAACGACGCTGGCGCGCATCGCAGCTTGCTGGCAAGGCGACCATCCCCGCAATTCTGCGCCAGGTCTCCGACGAGCAGGCGATGGAAATCACCATCGTCGAGAACCTTCAGCGGGCCGATCTCAACCCAATGGAACAGGCGCGCGCGTTCGAGCGTCTCTCCCGCGAGTTCCATATGACGCAGGAGCAGATGGCGCATCGCACCGGAAAAGACCGCGCTACTGTCGCTAACTTCCTTCGTTTGTTGAAGCTACCATCTACCGTGCAAACCCGCGTGGAATCCGGCGAGCTCAGCTTTGGGCACGCGCGTACCCTCCTGGCTTTCGAACACGCGGAAGAAATGGAAAAGGCAGCGCAGAGGATCATGGAACGTTCGCTTTCTGTTCGCCAGACAGAAGCTTATGTACAGGGCCTTCTGCATCCTGAAAAGACCGCCAAGAAGGACGCGAAACCCGTCCCTCCCATTGACCCGAATGTGCGCGAAGTGCAGACACGGCTTCAAAGCGCCCTGGGCCTCAAGGTCCAGATTGAAGACCACCATGGCCGCGGCCGCGTGATCATTGAATATGCCCGGCTGGAAGACTTTGATGCTCTGCTGGAGCAGCTCGCCGGTTAATGGCGCAACGATAACCGCTCGCAGACGGAGATCCCCGGATTTGCCCTTCACCCGCCGCACGCTTCTCAAGTCGCTTTCGAAAACCGCGATGGTCCTGCCTCTTGAGGAAGTTTTGCGTCTTGCGCAGCCGGCATTCGGCCTACAGGCTGCTCAGCCTCAGAAGCCTGCAGCGAATTCCCGCCCAATCTACGAAGCACCGGCCCGCTCGGCGCCCAAGGGGCTGGCTTCTCCGGTTACAGGCACGCTTCTCGGCGTTCAGTTCACGGATGTCGCTAAACAGGCCGGCCTCAACGTAAAAACCATTTTCGGCGGCGAGCACCGTAACAAGTATCTTCTTGAAACCACGGGCTGCGGTGCGGCTTTCTTTGACTACGATCAGGATGACTGGGTCGACATTTTTCTCGTCAATGGATGGCGATTTGAGGGGTTTCCCAAGGGCCAGGAGCCGGTCTGCCAACTGTTCAAGAACAATCGCGATGGCACATTTACGGACATTACTCTCAAGGCCGGCCTGGCACGCTCCGGATGGGGCCAGGCCTGCTGCGTGGGCGACTACAACAACGATGGCTGGAACGACCTTTTTGTCAGCTACTACGGACAGAACGCCCTGTTCCGGAACAACGGTAACGGCACATTTACTGAAGTCACCAAAGAGGCTGGCCTGCTGCAGTCGCGTTTGCGCTGGAATTCCGGCTGCACGTTCCTGGACTATGACAAGGACGGCCGTCTCGACCTCTTTGTGGGTAATTACATCGATTTCGACGTAAAGACCGCCCCGTTGCCGGAAGACGCCAACTGCACCTACAAAGGGATTCAGGTGGCCTGCGGCCCGCCCGGCCTTGAAGGCGGCAAAAATCTTCTCTACCGCAACAATGGCGACGGCACTTTTACGGATGTGAGCGAGAAGGCCGGCTTGGGAGGGACGCTCGGCACCTATGCGTTGAGCTGCGCCGCCGCCGATTTCGACGCCACAGGTTGGCCCAATATCTACGTCGCGAATGACTCAACTTCCGCCACCTATTATGTCAACCAGAAAAATGGCACATTCCGCGATCAGGCCATTGAAGCGGGAGTTGCCTATTCGCCAGATGGAAAGCCGCAGGCCGGGATGGGCGTCTCTGTTGGCGACTACAACCGCGACGGCCTCCTTGACATTGTGAAGACAAACTTCGCCGGCGACACGGACTCGCTCTATATGAACCTGGGCGACGGTTCATTTGACGACCGGACCTATCAAGCTGGGTTGGGCGTCAACACGCGCTTGCTGGGCTGGGGCATCAGCTTCATCGACATCGACAACGACGGTTGGCTCGACATTCTTGTGGCCAATGGTCACGTCTATCCCGAAGTGGATGGAACTCGGGTGGACGCGGCCTATGCCGAGCGCAAGTATCTCTATCGCAACCTGCGCAACGGCCAGTTCGGGGATGTAAGCCTGACTGGCGGTTCCGGCATCGTGACTCCTGTGCCGGCGCGAGGCTTCGCGGTCGGCGACTACGACAACGACGGCAATCTCGACGCTATCGTCAACTGTGTCAATGCCGCTCCCCAACTCCTTCGCTGCGATTCAACCCTGAGCCGAAGCTGGATCAAGATCCGGCTTGTCGGCGTCCAGTCGAACCGGAGCGGCATTGGCGCGCGCATAAAAGCAGTAGCCCAAACCGGCACGCCGCTGCTAAACGCCAAGCCGGGAGCACCGCTGACCCAGATTGACGAGGTCCGATCCTGCAACGGCTACTATTCTGCCAATGATCTCCGCATCCACTTCGGTCTGGGCGATGCGAAAAAGGTAGATTTGCTCGAGATTCGCTGGCCCTCCGGTATCGTGGATACGCTCAAGGATCTCGAGGTGAATCGCCTGCACGTTGTGCAGGAGGGCGGCAAGATCCTGAAAACCGAAACTTTTGCGCCAGCAAAGGGAAAAGCCTGAAAACCCGACTCCCCCGGTCTTCACGCGTCTACTGAAACGTGCAAGGATGGGTGTCCCGGCAATCGCCGGTGGGGTGTCGATTCTGTCTCGTTCCGTGTGCATGGGCGTGTTCTTCTCGATCCTTTTAGCGGGTTGGGCCGGCTTGCTGCAAAGCAATCCGACCACGACGCTGGCGGGGGCTCGGAGCGGCGATCCAAATGCCGCCTGCGCCCCGTGCCACCGGGAGATTTACCACCGTTACCGCAACACCCCCATGGCGAATGCCAGCGGTCCGGCTGCTGACGGCTTGACGCCCGCCGACTTCCTCCACGCTGCATCCGGGATCCACTACAAAGTCTTCCAGGAGTCGGGCAAGGTCTGGCTCAGCTATGCACGGGATGCAGGAACCGGCGGGCGCGAGCTGAACGGCCGCCAAGAGCTCATATATTTTCTGGGTTCCGGCAAGCGCGGGCGGACCTACTTATTTCAGCAGCAGGGCCATTGGTTTGAAGCCCCCATCAACTGGTACGCCAAAAAGCAAATCTGGGACATGACTCCCAACTACCTCTCAGCGCATGAAATGCCCCTGACCCTCGCCGTCGATCCTGGATGCCTGCATTGTCATGCCTCTGGCGCGGCCTCGTCCCTGCCCGATGCGCGTAATCACTACGCGGGCACGCCGTTCGCCAATGGGGGAATCACCTGCATGGCTTGCCACGGGGATGCGAGTGCGCACGTCGCATCTGGCGGAAAGGTGTCCCTGGCTAACATTGACGCCATGGAACCGGTCCGGCGCGACTCGGTCTGCCTCAGCTGCCATCTCGAAGGCCAGGCTGCCGTTGTCCGGCGAGGCAGGCAGCTCGAAAACTTCTCTCCCGGCGACAACCTCTTCGATTTCGCCCTTTTCTTTGTCCACCGCGGAGAGAACGGATCGGGAGGGCGCGCCACCAGCCAGTGGGAGGCGCTGCTGAAAAGTGCTTGCAAGAAGGCGTCCGGTGACCGCCTCACCTGCACCACCTGCCACGACCCGCATGGTTCGCCCGCGGCATCGGAGCGCGTCGCCTTCTATCGCCAGCGCTGCCTCCAGTGTCACAATAAGGCGGGCTTTCAGCAGACGCACCACCGGGAGAACCTTGATTGCGCGGCCTGTCACATGGCTCGTCCACCCTCCAACGACATTGCTCATGAGCAGGTGACCGACCACTGGATTAAGAAGACCGTCAGCCAGGAACGGCTGCCGCTGGCCACCACCGGCGATCTCGAAGTGGTGGGAGGTATGCAGGCAGGTGACCGTGATCTAGGCCTGGCTTATGCGCAGATGGCCGCCCGTGGCGATCGGCAGAGTGGGCTCCGCGCAATCGATCTGCTGTTGAGCGCGGAGAAGCAGCCCGGCGCGCAAGGCGACCACGAACTGCATGCCCAGCTCGGGTTTCTGGAGCAGTTGAGTGGAAAGACGCAGCAAGCTGCCGAGGAGTATCGTCTGGCCCTTGCTGCCGATTCCTTCGATTCCCTGGCCGGCGGGAATCTGGCCTTCATTGAGGCCGGCCAGCATCATAACGCCGAGGCCATGCGCCTTTGGGAATCGGTCTTTACTCACGATCCGGTGCAGCTTGGCGCTGGACTGAACCTGGCCGTGGTTGCCTGCGGGACAGGTCAGCGCAGTTTCGCCGTGGCAACGCTCGAACGGCTGCTCGTGTTCT
>Ga0187859_10003154_pt1 | contig 10144 bp, 8 predicted proteins | sample June2016WEW_10_1_2_FD_133019 | JGI IMG/M metagenome (GOLD analysis project Ga0187859, IMG submission 133019) | Peatland microbial communities from SPRUCE experiment site at the Marcell Experimental Forest, Minnesota, USA - June2016WEW_10_10 | ecosystem: Environmental > Terrestrial > Soil >... | reverse complement strand
TCCCGCAGCTCACCGAGCCCAGCCCCGGCTATCATGGCCTGCGCTTTTCGGAAACCTTCGGCGAACTGGCCTTCATCATTAAGGCGCGCGTGGAAGGCCTGCGCGATTTCGGCCCTTGCATCAGCCCGTTCAATTCGTTCCTGTTCCTGACCGGCATCGAGACGCTGAAGCTGCGCATGGATGCCCACAGCCGCAACGCGCTGGCCGTCGCCCAGCACCTGGAGAAGAGTCCGCAGGTCTCCTGGGTGAAGTATCCGGGCCTGGAATCGAGCCCCTATCGCGACCTTTCGAAGAAGTATCTCCCGCTCGGCTGCGGCTCCATCCTGACGTTCGGCGTGAAAGGCGGGCTGGAAGCCGGACGCCGCTTCATCGATTCCGTGCAGCTCCTTTCGCATCTGGCCAATATCGGCGACGCCAAAAGCCTGGTCATCCATCCTGCCTCCACCACGCACCAGCAATTGAACGACGAGCAGCAGTTTGCGGCCGGCATCACTAAGGATCTGGTGCGGCTATCCGCCGGCATCGAAGACGTCGAAGATATTGTCTGGGACCTCGACCAGGCCCTCGAAGCATCGCAGGCGGCATGAGCGGCGAAGTGAGCAGCACGTCGCCGGTCCTCGGCACGCGCTTTGCCACCACCGCCCAGCAACACCTGCGCATTCTGAAACGGTACAAGCGCATCGCCATGGTGGGCCTGTCGGCGAATCCTTACCGCCCCAGCCATTTCGTCGCGCTGTATATGCGGGCAGCCGGTTACCAGATATTCCCCGTCAACCCGCGCGAGCGCGAAATCCTGGGCCGCCCATGTTACGCGACGCTGGCCGAAGTCCCGCCGCCGATCGAGATCGTGGACATCTTCCGCGAATCCTCCGCCGTGCCCGGCATTGTGGAAGAAGCCATCGCCGCCGGGGCCAAAGTCGTTTGGATGCAACTGGGCGTGATCCACGAGCAAGCCGCCGCGCGCGCCCTTCAAGCCGGCCTTGAAGTGGTGATGGACCGCTGCGTCAAGATCGAACACGCCCGCTTTTTCGGCGGTCTGAGCACGCTAGGCCTAAACGCCGGCGTGCTGTCGGCGAGAAAACGCGGATAGCTAGCTCACATCGGTTAACACCCTCCGCCTGCCAGCGGCCACAGCCCAACAGCCGCATCCGCTATAATGAAAGCGTCCAACTCTGAGAGGTATTGTGTCCCTACGCACTTTTTTTCGCCTGTTCACGCACATCCAACTGATGCCCATCCTCGAAAGCGGCGAGGAAACCCTGGTCGGCGGCCAGGCCGTTATCGAGGGCGTCATGATGCGCGCTCCCCACAGCTACTGTGTGGCTGTGCGCAAGCCTTCGGGCGAAATCGTGACCGAGGAGAAGCCGCTGGCCCGCATGTCCGAGCAGCACCGCATCTTCAAATACCCCATCGTGCGCGGCGTCGGCACCCTCTATCAGGCCATGGCCTTGGGCCTGCGGGCGCTGAAATTCTCGGCCAACGCCATGCTGGAGGGCGAATCCCCGAAGGCCGAAGTCAAGGAACTCCCCAACTGGGCCATCACCATGAACATGGTCCTTTCCTTCGCGTTTTTTGTCTTCCTCTATAAGTTCGTACCGCTCTACGCCGTCACGTCGCTCGGCAAATGGTATCCGGTGCTGAAGGGCCGCATCGCCTTCAACGCCACCGACGGCTTCATCCGCATCGCTATCTTCCTCACGTTCCTGTTCGTGCTGTCGCGCATGAAAGACATCTACCGCGTGTTCGAGTATCATGGCGCGGAGCACAAAGTGGTATTCAACTTCGAATCCGGCAAGCCGGTCAACGTCCAAAACGCCCAGCAGTTCACCACCTTCCATCCCCGCTGCGGCACCAGTTTCCTGATGGTGGTGATGGTGGTCTCCATGGTGGTCTACACGCTGATCCCGTTCTCCGGCTTCGGCATGAAACTGCTTTGCCGCGTGCTGCTGCTGCCCTTCATCGCGGGCATCAGTTACGAGTTGATCCGTTTCGCCGCCAAACGCCGCGGATCGTTCCTGGCCACCCTCACCGCCCCCGGCCTGTGGCTGCAGCGGATCACCACCAAGCCGCCATCCGACGAGCAGGCCGCCGTAGCCATACACGCGCTGGAAGGCGCCATGGCCCTGGAACAGTCCCAGGGTGGCGAATTGGTGATTGCCTAAAGATGGCCTAACCTCCATGCAATTCGTTCCCAGGCTCCAGCAGACCGAGGCGCGCTTCGACGATCTGACACACCAACTGGCCGATCCCGCGCTGATCGCCGACGCCGCCGAATATCGCAAAGCCGCCAAGGCGCGCAGCGATATCGAGGAAGTTGTGAACAAGTTCCGCGAATGGAAAAAGGCCGCCAGCGAGTTCGACCAGGCGCGCGGCATGTTGCAGGACCAGGACCCGGACCTGCGTCAGATGGCGGCCGACGAAGCCGCCCGCCTCGAACCGGAACTGGCGCGCATCGAGCAGGAAATCAAGGTCCTGCTGTTGCCCAAAGATCCTAACGACGAGAGGAACGTCGTACTCGAAATCCGCGCCGGCACCGGCGGCGATGAGGCCACGCTGTTCGCGGCGGAGATTTTCCGCATGTACTCGCGCTACGCCGAGTCGCAGCGCTGGCGCATTGAAGTCACGTCCGCCAGCGATTCATCGGCGGGCGGTTTGAAAGAAGTGATCGCGCTGGTCTCGGGCGAGCGCGTCTTCAGCAAGCTCAAATATGAAAGCGGCGTGCATCGCGTACAGCGCGTGCCGGTCACCGAGCAGCAAGGCAGGGTGCATACTTCCGCCATCACCGTGGCGGTGCTGCCCGAAGCCGACGAAGTCGAAGTGAAGCTCGATGCTAAAGACATCCGCATCGATACGTTCTGTTCCTCCGGGCCGGGCGGCCAGTCGGTCAACACCACGTATTCGGCGGTGCGCATCACGCACCTCCCTACCGGCTTGATCGTCTCCTGCCAGGACGAGAAATCGCAAATTAAGAACCGCGCCAAGGCCGAGCGCGTGCTGCGCTCCAGGCTCTACGAAATCGAGCTGGAAAAGCAGCAGGCGGCCCTGGGCGCCGAGCGTCGCAGCATGGTCGGCACCGGCGACCGCAGCGAGAAAATCCGCACCTACAACTTCCCCCAAAACCGCGTCACCGATCACCGCATCGGACTCACGCTGCACCAACTGGATATCGTGATGGAAGGCCGGCTGGACCCCATTATCGACGCCCTCACCACTTACTATCAGGCCGAAAAGCTCAAGCAAGAGGGCGATCCGGGCGCAGCCGCGGCTTAGATCCGCATGACCGTCGGGATCGCGTTGCTCCAGGGGACCAAGCTCCTGGAAGACGCCACGGTGAGCGTGGCGCGGCTCACGGCCGAAGTGCTGCTGGCCCACGCACTGCACCGCGACCGCGCATACCTGTACGGCCATCCCGAGCACGAACTTTCGGAGCTGGAATGGCTGCACTACGGGCGCTACCTGCATGCGCGCATGCAGGGCAAGCCCACGCAGTACATCACTGGCCGCCAGGAGTTCTACGGCCGCGACTTCCGCGTCACGCCGGACGTGCTGATCCCCCGCCCCGAAACCGAACATGTTGTCGAGACGGCCCTGCGCCTGGCGCCGCGCGCGGCGCGCATTCTCGACGTAGGCTGCGGCTCCGGCTGTCTGGCCGTCACGCTCCGTTTGGAGACGGGCGCCGCGGTGTGGGCCACGGATATCTCCCCGGCGGCCATCGGCGTGGCCGCGGGGAACGCGCAACGCCTGGATGCGCCAGTCTCGTTTGTAGCATGCGACTTGATGTCCGGTTTCGCCGACGAGTCGATCGATCTGATCGTTTCCAATCCGCCCTACGTCCCGCTGGGCGACAAGGCGGGCCTGCAGCGTGAAGTGCGCGACTGGGAGCCCCACGAAGCCCTGTTCGCAGGGCCTACCGGTTTGGAAATCTACGCGCGTTTGGTGCGGGATGCGGAGCGGGTGCTGCGTTCTGGGGGATGGCTCGTGATGGAACTGGGTTTCAGTACCAGCGGCCGGGTCGCGGCGATGTTCGGCGGCCACTGGCAGGACTTGGAAATTGTGCCGGATTTGGCGGGTATTCCTCGGGTAGTTGCGGCGGAGCTAGTCGTCGTGGGGCAGGCTCGTAGCCTGCGCGGGCCTCGTAGGCCCGCTGCGGAGCTAAAGCTCCGCGCGGACTAAAGTCCGCCCCCCTCCTGTATCTCCAGGGTCACCTGCGCCGTCTCGCCCGCGGCAATCTCGACCTCCTTGGCCTTCGACCGCGCGCGCCACAGCTTTAGGATCGGCTCGGCGGTTCCATCCAACTCCAGGTCGCACGGCAACACCAAATACTTGCCTGGCGGCAGCGGCTTCACGACCTCGCTCCAACCGTTCTCCACATCCGCCTGGCGCAGTACGTCGGAAAGCGCGGCTGCCGAGCCGGCCTCCTCGGGCATCACGTAGAGATGCACGTGTGAAACCGGGTTGCCGTCGCGATCGGTGACGCGGGCCGTCAGGGATCCGCCGTCGCACGCCAGCGCGAGGTGCAGCCGTCCATCGCCCGCCGCCTGCGTCAATCGCAGCGGTTGGTGCAGCACGCTGGCGCCGCCAAAGGCCATGTCCTTGACGTAGCAGCCCTCCGGCACTTCCCGTACTTCGAGCGTGTAGTCGTCGACCGGCAGACCGTCCAAAACGAACGGGCCCGGCACTTGGATGCGGTCGCCATGGCTGGTACCGGCCATGATATGAGATGGCTCGGCCTCATCGGCGTGCTTGTCGCTCCAGGTCTTCATCAACTGGATCCGGATACGCGCATCCGCGGGCTTGCCGTGCGGGTCCGATTCCCAGACCGCTTCACCGGAAATCGTCATCGCGGAACTCGGCAGAAGTTGCACATCCTGCGCGTCCCGATCCGTGACCGCAATGTGCGCGAAGGCCGCCCAGCGCCGCTTGCCGGACTCCTCCGTGCTGACCGCTTTAAGAAGATACTCGCCGGGATGAAATCCACAGGCGCGGAATTTGCCTGCGGACAAGGCTACCGGCACGGGCGTGAACGACGATCTGAAGACCAGCGGCAACTGCTCCGCGATGGTCAGCTCGGGCGCAGGTCCGCCCCCAGGCGCCCGCACCTCGCCATCTACACAATACGAGGGCGCGGATGTCATCTGAATGTCCACGCCGCGGCGATCTTCGGCTGAGCCGATGGTTACGGCTTGCCCCCCTTGGGCGTCGGGAGAACCGGGATAGAACGCAGGCATCGGAAGCCGCGGCCGTTTCTCGGGTTCGGACGGCACGGGGTCAGTTGGATCGGCCGCCTTGACTGCTTTTTTCACCAGGATCAGAACGCCGCGGTCGGAGGGAACCGGCGCCAGGCGATACTCGCCTTTGCGGCCGGTCGTGGCGGTCAACGCCGGCCTATATGCCGGCTGGCCGAACTCGAACGTGGCTTCCAGGAGAATGACGGCGGCGCCGGCTACCGGCTTGCGGTCTTCATCGAAGACCTTCCCGGAAATCGATCCCCCGGCTTTGATGTAGATCTCCACTCCGGTGAGGTCCTGGCCCGGATTCAGCAGGATAGAGGCGCCACCGGAGGCGGCCCGGCTCTGATCGTAGACCGAGATCCAACGCCGGCCGGGTTCCAGTTTCTGAAAAGCGAACTGGCCCTGCGCTCCGGTGGTGGCGTCGGCATCGCCTGCCCACACGCGCACACCCTCGAGCGGCACGTGCGTAACGGCCTCTTTCACGACGCCGCCGATCGAGCCGGTTTTGGGTTCCGCGGACGGCGTCTGCGCTAGAGCCGAAACCGCCACTATAAATGCCACGCAGTATTTTAGGCCGCCAGAGCCGGCTAAAAGCCGGCTGCGGGCAGAATTGCCCGCCCTACAAGACCGGCTCGAGTTCTTCTTCCATGACCAGCGTGGCATCTTCCAGCGTCTCTTCTTCGGCTGTCCCTTCCGCCAGCAACTCCGTCACGTCCGGCTCAGGCGCAGCCACTGGCTCCGGCTTCGGCTGCCGTTTGGCCGGAACCTTGCGCGCCTTCGGCTTGGCCGTACGTGGCGCGCGCGTGCGCGTGCGAGTCGCGTGCGGCTCGGTTTCGGGCACGCCCGCCGCAACGCGCAATTCCTTAAAAGCGGCTTCCAGGAAATCGATCATGCGCCCGCCGTCCGGCGCGGCAAGCGCGTCCGTGGTGAGCGCAAAATACAGTTTCTGGTCGTAGCTTTCAATCGCTACGCTGATGCCCACATCCATACCCGTGGGTACGTGCGGATAACAAGCCACCATGCGCTTGCCGCAAGCGTAGAGCGGCAGTTGCGGTCCCGGCACATTCGTGCAGACCATGTGGAACAGCGGAATCGGAGTATTCAGCCAGCCCAAATTGCCCGCTAGGAACGCTTGCACGGGCGGCGGCAGCAGGCCCAGCCAAGCCAGGCTCAAACGCAACAATTCCGGCGTGCGGGCGCCCTTCATTGCCTGGGTCAGCTCATGGATGTGCTTGAGGCGCGCTATGGGATCGCGGATGCCCAGCGGCAGGGCCACCAGCATCAACGAAATCAGATTGCCGAAAGCGCCGATGGCCTCTTCCCGCGGGCGTACGTTCACCGGCACCATGGGCCGGAAGAAGCGGTTCTTTACGGTCTGCCCGTGCAACTTGGTGTATTTGGCGACCGCGCCGGCCACCACCGTCAGCACCACATCGTTCACGGTGCAGCCGCAAGCCGTGCGAATGGCGCGCGCTTCGGCGAAGGGGAACTCGGTCCAGAACACGCGCCGCTCACCGGAGCAGCGCCGGTTGAATGGCAAATGTTCTACCGGCGAGAGCAGTTCAGGCATCCTGTCCACCACTCTCTCCAGCCCCAATGCCGCGAAATTGTCGGTCCGCAACAGGGAGCCATAGCCCTTCACGGCGTCACGCACATCCGACAACCGCTTGGGGATTTGCGCCAGGCTATCCGTGAAGGCATCCACGAAAAGGGAGGCAGCGTCCGGCGGCTTGGGCGGATGATAGGCCTTGCGTCTCGGCAACCGGCGCTCCTCCGGCGACGGGTCCATGATCACGTTCAAAAGCCCGATCCCCGCCACGCCATCCACGATGCAATGGTGCACCTTGCAGATCATGGCCGAGCGCCCGCCCGCCAGTCCATCGACTACGTACGTTTCCCAGAGCGGCTTGTTGCGGTCCAGCAACGGTGTAAAGATCCGGCCGGTCAACTCCCGTAACTGTTCGTCGCTGCCCGGCGCATCCAGTTTCACGTGGAAGATATGGCGGCGGATGTCGAAGTCCGGATCGTACTGCCACGTGGGATATCCGATATTCAGGAAAGGGAACATCACCTTCTCGCGGTAGCGGGGGATCAAATCCAGCTTGGACTCGATGGTGGCAACGAAGCGTTCGAACGGGATGACCCCTTCGAAGACGCACACACCGCCGATGTGCAGGGGCATCTCCTTGCACTCGAAATTGAGAAACGCCGCATCCAGCGCGCCGAAGCGGGCGGGGAGTTGGGGAAGGGCCATGGCAACTGCCTCCTGTCGGGGAACGAATATATTAAGACTACATTGTCCAGTAATTCACGGAGGGATGCAAGGGGTACCCGGATCTGGCCGGCGTGGCGCGGCGGATGCACCGCAATCGATCGGAGAGCCGCATGGCAGTCGATAGCGCCCAACAGTGGATGTGTCATAGGCTTCGCGCGGAGATCTTCGCCGCAAATCTCGGCGGACCGCACTGTCCGTTCGCGCGCGGCCAGAAAGCTCCGTACGGCATCTGCCGGCGTCGCGAAGCGTCCCGTGGGGCGGCCCACTTCCGGCGAGATCCGGGAATCGTCCGCGCCGCGCGCCAGAATCGCGGCCTCCCGCTTCGGGTCTACGGCGGGCGCTTCGGATGGCTCAGCCTGGTGAATGCGCGTCGGCGGGAAATCCTCGGAAATCGCGACGCACTCCACGCATTCGACGATCGACCGTGGGCCGGGCGCCGGGCTGATGGCCGCCAGTCTTCCGGATCTGCGATGTGGGGCGGCCCGGTTAGGTTAGGGGGCGGAGCTTTCCAGCCAGTCCAGCCGGCTCCAAGGCAGGCTTCGCGCGCCGCGCGATGTAGCCCGCGTGGCGCACGCTCTCAGCGTGCCGTGTCGGCACTCTGCCGACACAGGCGAGCGAAGCTCGCCTTGCACAGGCCTATGCCACAAGGCCCTGCAAGAAGCCAGGCAGAGCTTCGAGGCAGGCGGGCTGCGAGCCTGCCCCACCAAATGGCCCCGTCCAGCCAGCCGTCTGAAAGCCGGCTGCGGGCATAATTGCCCGCCCTCCAATTCGCGCAGGATCGCGTATGGAACCTGTTGTCAAGTATTAGCTGGGACAGGACACTAGCATTCACGGTAGCCGCGCAGCCTGCAAGCCGCATGACTAACCTGCGGCTAACCCAGCGCCTCCCCCAGCCGCGCCAGATCGGTCTCATCGTTATAAAAATGCGGGGACACGCGCAGATTGCCGTGCCGCGCCGCCACCAGCACTTTACGCGCCTGCAACTCCCGCGCGATGGCCGGCGCATCCCGCCCCGCGAAGCGCGCCGTCACGATCTGCGAATCGTAGTGCGGGCTGCTGTCCGCCGATAACACCGCGCCGGCGCCCCGCAGCACGTCTTGCGTCTTGCCGGCCAGCTCCATGACCCGCCGCTCGATCCGCTCCGGCCCGATCGCCTGCATCGTCTCGATCACGGCATCCATGGCGTACAACAGCGCGAACGGCAGCATGCCGCCTTCGTACTTCTCCGCCTCGCTCGCGAACTGCGGCGCGCCATGATGCAGGTTCTCGTGATTGCGCCAGTCTTTGTGGCTGCGCCAGCCGATCACCGCCGGCGCCAGCCGCTCCCGCAACTCCGGACTGACACACATGAAGCCCGCACCGTTGGGCGATAGCAGCCACTTATAAGCGTCCACCGCGAACAGGTCCGGACGGATGCGCGAGACATCGAACCGCAATGCGCCCAGGCTCTGTGTCCCATCCAGATACAGCAGGATCCCGCGCCGCCGCAGCTCTTCTGAAATCTCCTCCAGCGGCGGCCGGAAGCCGGTGGAATAATTCACCGTGCTGATGGCCACCAAGCGCGTGCGCGGCGTCAGGCGATCGTAGAAGCCTTCCCACGCTGTTTCCACGAACTCCACGCCGCAGCCGCGCAAGTGCGACGGATAGTAATAATGGTTCGGAAATTCGTCTTCCAGCGTGACGATCTGGTCGCCCGTCTTCCAATCCAAACCGCCCAACAGCAGCGACAGCCCAGCCGACGCGTTGTGAATGAACGCGATATCGGCGGGCTGGCAATGGATGAACTGCGCGATGCGCGCGCGCATCCGGTCGCAGTCGTTGAACCATCCCATGAAATCCGTGCATGCCAGTTCGTCCCGCCGCGCGAAATGCCGCGCCACAGCCTCCGCGGCGCACCGCGGCATCTGCCCGAACGTCGCCGTGTTCAGATAGGTCCACTCCGCGAGCGCGGGAAACTCGCCGCGGATCTCGGTCCAGTCAGTCGACATGCTGTCCTTTTACTCGCGCCGCCACTTCTCCCACCGCTACCTCCACCGTCTTCCTGCTGCGCCGCTCCACCAATTCCACCAGCCCCGCGGTCACCTTTCTCCCCACGGTGACGCGGAACGGCACGCCAATCAAATCCGCGTCTTTGAACTTGACGCCCGGCCGCTCGTCGCGATCGTCCAGCAGCGTATCCAAACCGAGTCCGCGGCACGCGCGATAAATTTCGTCCGCCGCTTTTGCCTGCGCCGCGTCGGCCATATTCACCGGCGTCACCACCACCGTAAATGGCGCAATCGCCGCCGGCAGGCGCATGCCGTCTTGGTCGTGATACAACTCGATCGCGGCGCTCAGAATCCGTTCGATGCCGATGCCGTACGATCCCATGATGGGCGTCACCTCCGCGCCCTCCGCGTTGGTCACATGCAATCCCATAGACTCCGAATACTTGTAACCCAGTTTGAAGATGTGTCCGATCTCCACTGTCTTGCGGATCTCCAGCGGCGCGCCGCAACCGAAACATCCGTCTCCCGCTTCCACCTGCCGGAGGTCCATAAACTCCGCCTGAAAGTCCTCTCCAGGTGTGACGTGCCGCAGGTGATAATCGTCCCGGTTGGCGCCCGCGATCATATTGCGCCGCCCCTGGAGCGCTTCG
>Ga0187859_10003153_pt1 | contig 10145 bp, 8 predicted proteins | sample June2016WEW_10_1_2_FD_133019 | JGI IMG/M metagenome (GOLD analysis project Ga0187859, IMG submission 133019) | Peatland microbial communities from SPRUCE experiment site at the Marcell Experimental Forest, Minnesota, USA - June2016WEW_10_10 | ecosystem: Environmental > Terrestrial > Soil >... | reverse complement strand
GTGAGAATCGCGCTGAGCACCATGAGGGCGAGGATCACTCCAAAGCCCAGTCCCAATTTCCTTCCGAGTGTAAGTTGCATCACTTTCCTCCCTTAGCGCTCCGCACCTGACATCTGTAAACCTAAGCATCGTCCCAAGCCACTGTCGGCAAACCTAACCCGACCGAACGATCGTCCTACTGTGCGACCGCTGCCTGTTGCCGCCATCACGCCCGAACCATTGGCCGCTTCAGCTGGCCTTGCGGACGCCGCCATCCTCGCCCCCGACGGCCCGCTCGGTGTCGAGTACCAGCATCAGCCGCTCCCGCAGCTTGTACACCCCCAGCACCAGTTCGCGGGTTTGTCTCTCGACGGTGTCGGGTGGCCTTTCAAAACTTTCTTCGTCGACTTCGAGCACATCCCCAATCTCATCCACCAGGAAGCTGACCGGCCCATCCTCGGTGCGCACCACCACATTCATCGGCAGTTGCGTCTCGGGACGGTCCTCCATGGCAAAGCGCCGGCGCAAGTCGATCGCCAGCACGATTTGCCCTCTTAGGTTGATGAGTCCGCGGATGACCGGCGGGGTCAGGGGCACGCGCGTCATCTCCTGGTAGCGAATCACTTCCTGCACCTTCTGCACGGGCACACCGAAAAATTGGTCCTTCAGGAAGAATGTGCAAAATTGCTGTATGTTGGCCACGCGTGCACTCCTCCTTTTTCCTTACGCCGAAGCCCCGGCCGCGAGCGGCCTGCGTTCGGCCGCTGCGATCAGACCGGGCACATCCAAAATGTCGGTCACGCGTTTCTGAATCACGGCGGAGCCCAGCGTGCCAGTCCGTCCCTCTTGCCGGTGCATGACGTACGATTCCTCGACGATGTCGAGAATCCGGTCGACCACCAGCCCCACGCTGCTCCGCCCCTGATCGGCATAAACCACCACGTGCAACGATTCCTGGCTGCCCTCTCCCGCCGGGCTGCGCTTGTTCTCAAGCACATCGGAAACCCGGATCAGGGGCATGATCTGGCCGCGGTACTGCACCACTTCCCGATCGCCGGCCACCTCGATGGTTTCGCGGGGAAATTCCTCGAGGCGCGCCACCAGGGAGAGGTCGATGGCCATTCTTCCGTTTGCCCCGTACTGGAACAGGAGCACGGCATTGCGCTGATACCCCTCGTCCGCGCCCAGCGTTTGTTTTTCATCCTGGTCGGCCCCGGTTCGGTCCCGCGCTTCACTGACCACGTTGGCGCGTTGTGCCAGGCCCAGCACATCCAGAATCAGGGCAACCTTGCCGTCTCCCATGATGGTGGCGCCGGCAAACGTGTTAATGCTCTTCAACTGTTTGCTCAGCGGCTTAACCACGATTTCCTCGGTGTCGTTAATCTCGTCGACGACCAGCCCGAACTGCTGGTCATCGGCCCGCAGCACCACGATGTTGGCGTTCTCGGATTCGAGCACTCGGTTCTCGACGGCGGTCAACAGCTTCATAATTCTTTCTGATGTCCGTTCGACATTGCCCAGCTCCTGTGCCGCCCGGGCAAGATCGCCCTGCTGCTTCAGATTCAGAGTTTCGCGGACCAGCGCGTGAAAGTGTTTGTGGATGTCTTCGAGCGCGCGGATTTCAGAGAAGGCGCCATATTCCTTCAATCCCACCGGGTACAGCCATTGCCCCAGCGCGCACTTCTCGGGGTAGCCAGCCTCTTCCGGCGTCATGCCGAGCTTCTCGCCGAGGACTTGCTGCAGCGTGCGGATCCACGCCCGGTGCTCGTCGCGCGCGATGGTGAAGTCCAGGTCTTTCGAAGCCACCTCGGAACCAGGCGAAGACGAGGCGGCAGTTTCGATTTTCAGCTCTCGAATCAGGTAAGCCAGGGGAAGCAGACGTCCGCGCAGCCGGTAGACCGGCGCCCCGTTGACCAGTTCAATGCCTTTGCGCGCCTGTTCTCCTTCGAGGCGCACCAGTTCGAGCAAACTCACCTGAGGGATGGCGTAGCGGTCCCCGGCTGTGGTCACAATCAGGGCGGGGATGATCGCCAGAGTCAGCGGTATCTTCATGCGAACGGTGGATCCGCGTCCCGGTTTCGACTGCAGGTCCACGGTGCCGCCGATCTTCTCGATGTTGGTTTTCACCACGTCCATGCCCACGCCCCGGCCCGACACGTTGGTGACTTTTTCCGCCGTGGAGAAGCCCGGCAGCCAGATGAGGTTGGTGATCTCGCGCTCGGTCATGCGCGCCGCCTGATCGGCGGTGACCAATCCCTTCTGCAGGGCTTTGTTGCGGATTCTCTCCTGGTCCAATCCGGCGCCGTCATCTGAGATTTCGATGTTGACCTGACCGCCCTCGTGAAACGCTCGCAAGGACAGCTGACCCTCCGGACTTTTGCCCGCTGCGATCCGCACTTCCGGGCTCTCGATGCCATGGTCCACGGAATTGCGCACGATGTGGATGAGAGGGTCCTTGATGGCCTCAATGATGGTTTTATCCAGCTCGGTTTCCTTGCCTTCCATCTCGATCCGGACCTGCTTGCCACACCCCTGGGCCACGTCCCGCACCGTGCGCGGAAACTTGCTCCAGATGTTGCCGATGGGCTGCATTCGGGTCTTCATGACTCCTTCTTGCAGTTCGGTGGTTAGGAGGTTGAGGCGTTGGCTGGTGGCCAACAGTCCGTTGTTTTCGCTGGAGTTGGTAAACTGCACGATCTGGTTGCGGAGCAGGACCAGTTCGCCCATCCGATTCATCAGCCGATCAAGCTGGGCGACGTCGACGCGAATGGTGCTGTCGCTGGCGCTCTGCCCGCGAGCCTGCTGCGGAAGGTTCTGCGCTTCCAGCGCATCCTGCGGTTTCGCGGGTCCTGGCGACGGCAAGTCCTTGGGCTGGTCTTCCGCTTGGTCTTCCCCATGGTCTTCCGCCTGGCATTCCGCCTGGACCGGCGCCGGGCCTGAGATCGGGTTTGCTGCCGTCTTGGCCTGCAGCAGCCGGGTCAGGTTGGCGATCAGTTCCTGGTCGTTGCGCTCACCTTCGCTGCCGGTTGAGTCAATGCTTCCCAGTATCTGCCGGACCGCGTCTACCATGGCCAGCAACGCGCTTGTGATTTCGGAATTGAGTACGAGCAGACCATCGCGCAGGCGCGAGAGCAAGCTTTCGCCGACGTGGGCCACCGCCTCAAGTTTGTTAAAGGCCAGAAAACCCGAGGTCCCCTTGATGGTGTGAATGGTGCGAAAAACGCTGGCCAGAATCTGCGGGTTGCCGGGGTCTTTCTCGAGCGCAACCAAGTCCCGGTCCAAGCGATCGAGGTTCTCGTAACTCTCAACTAAGAATTCCTTAACGATCTCTAAATCGCTCATCAGCGAAAGTCCTCTTGGGCACTCAGGCTTGGCCGGCCTCGGCTCCCCGGCTATTCCTCAGTCGCGCGAACCCGAATACTGATCACAGGCTTCTCTATCGGTCATACAGACCGAACCTTTAGCTAGACTGCACCTGGGACCAAACCAGCGTCTGTGATTGCGCAACCCGTGAACTGCAGTCCCACGTCTCGAGCGACTTGGTTGACGCAGCGACAGCACTGCCTCACATCACGCCGTTGGGCGGCGCGATCCTACTAGCGAACACTGCCATCACGTTGAGCAGGAGCTGCGGACGGGATCACGGAAGTCCCTCAGAGTCCCGGCGAAGCCCTGCAACAAGATGGTCAATTGTGAGCAGTTTGCAAAGTCACTTTCGTTGAATACTAAAGAGAGGAAAATCCAGTCTAGCTCTGGTGATAGCTTGCGGCCCATGGGGTCTCTCTTCGCCTTTACGAAATTGAGGACAAATGTCGCTGCCGAAACCAGTGTTTTCTCAAGGGGCCCTAGAGCTCGTCGGGTCGCGTCCTTTGGCGCAAGGCGGAGCCAGATCTGGTCGCTCCCTGTTGCGATCGAAGCCGACGTCATCGCTGCCCAGTCGAATCGCCGTGATCGGGAACTATCTTCCACGGCAATGTGGTATTTCCACGTTCACCACCGACCTTTGCAACGCTATATCGGCGGAATACGGGACCGCCCGCTTGCTGGCATTGCCGGTCAACGACACCGAACAGGGCTATGACTATCCTGCCCCGGTGCGTTGGACGTTGGCCCAGAACGACGCCTCGTCCTACGAGGAGGCCGCTCGGTTCCTGAACTTCAACAACATCGACATGGTTTGCCTGCAGCACGAGTATGGGATTTTTGGCGGTCCCGCCGGAAGCCACATTTTGAACTTGTTGCGGGCTTTGAAGATGCCCGTGGTCACCACGCTCCATACAGTCCTGCGCGAGCCTGATCCGGATCAGTTGAGGGTCATGGAACAGATCGCGGAGCTTTCGGATCGCCTGATTGTCATGAGCCAGCTCTCGTTCCAGTTCTTGCAGGAGATTTTCAAGGTCCCGGGCGGCAAGATCGACATTGTGCCTCACGGTGTTCCGGACTTGCCATTCCTGGATCCGAATTTCTTCAAGGACCGTTTCGGCGTCGAGGGGAAAGCGGTACTCCTGACCTTCGGCCTGCTCTCGCCCAACAAAGGAATTGAAAACGTAATTCAGGCCCTGCCGAACATTCTGGCGAAGCATTCGAATGTGGTCTACATCGTGGCTGGCGCGACCCACCCGCACATTCTCCGCCGTGAGGGAGATCGCTATCGAGAGTATCTGCAAGCATTGGCGAAGGAAGTGGGAGTGGAATCGAAGGTGATCTTCCACGATCGCTTCGTCAGTCCCGAGGAGATGGTGCAGTTCATTGGGGCCGCGGACATTTATATCACTCCGTATCGCCATGAGGCGCAGGTCGTTTCCGGAACGCTTGCCTATGCATTAGGTGCGGGCAAAGCCATTATTTCGACTCCGTATTGGCACGCCATTGAATTGTTAGACGACCGGCGGGGCGCACTGGTGCCGTTCCAAAATCCGGGCGCGATCGCGCAGAAGACAATCGAACTGCTAGATACGCCCGCCACACGCCACGCCATGCGAAAACGCGCTTATCTGTTCGCGCGTGACATGGTGTGGAAAAAAGTAGCTCAAGGCTACATGGAAAGTTTTACACGAGTGCGGAGTGATCGCATGGAAACGCCCCGGGTTCAATTCTCGGCTCGAGCCAGCAAGAAGACCTTGAAACAGATCCCCGAATTGAACCTCAGTCATCTGAATGCGTTAACCGACGATACGGGGATACTGCAGCACGCCATCTTTACCACCCCGAATCGAGCCGAGGGATATTCCATCGACGATAACGCGCGCGCCCTCATTCTGACGGTGATGCTGGACCGAGCGGGTACGGATCAGCCAGGCGTGGGTCGCATTGAAAAGGTTGAATCAGCCAGCTCGGATCGAGCGCTCCGATACATGGCATTCCTCGAACACGCCTTTAATCCCAAGAAGAAAAGATTCCGAAACTTTCTCGGCTACGATCGCCGCTGGCTGGAGGAAGAGGGATCAGAAGATTGTCACGGCCGCGCGTTGTGGGCGCTGGGCACGGTCTTGGCCCACTCCGCAAATAATGGCCTGCGGGGTGCGGCGGGGCGCTTGTTCGAGTTCTCTCTGCCGGCGGTGATCGAGTTCCACAGTCCCCGCGCTTGCGCCTATAGCTTGCTTGGAATTCAGGCATACCTCCATTCGTTTCCAGGAGACCGGGACGCTCAGCACGTACGATTCGCGCTGGCGCGACGATTGCTCGACATGTATGAGTCGATCCGGCGTCCGGACTGGAAATGGTTTGAGAACGTGGTGGCCTACGGGAACGCCCGGCTGCCACAGGCCATGCTGCTCGTGGGTTCGGCGTGCGGGGATGAGCGCATGATTTCTGCCGGCCTGGAATCACTGGAATGGCTTGCCGAAACCCAACTCTGCCCTACGAACGGCCACTTTGTCCCGATTGGGTCGCAGGGCTTTTATCGTCAGGGGGGAGAACCGGCCCGCTTCGATCAACAGCCCCTGGAAGCATCGGGCGCGGTATCTGCTTGTCTGCAGGCTTACCGCGTCACTGGAGAAAGTCGCTGGCGAAGCGAAGCCTGGTCGGCCTTTAACTGGTTTCTGGGCGACAACGATCTCCAGCTTCCTCTTTATGATTCTGTTACTGGCGGTTGCCGTGACGGTCTTCACCCGGACCGAGCCAACGAGAACCAGGGTGCAGAATCGACGCTGTCGTTCCTGATGGCATTGCTGGAAATGCGCTCGCTGCAAGAATCCGAAACCGTGGAGATTCCATCGTGACCGTGCCCGCACAAAAGCCTATGACGCTTCTGAGCACTCGCTTTGAACCACTTCTTCTTCGACATCCTGCCAACCCAATCCTCAGCAGCAAGGACTGGCCATACCCCATTAACAGCGTGTTCAATGCCGGCGCAACGCTGCTCGCCGATGGAACCACCCTGCTACTGTGCCGCGTGGAGGAGCGCCGTGGCTTGTCGCACTTGTGCGCCGCGCGTTCTCGAAACGGCGTGGACGGATGGGAAATCGATCCTGAACCAACACTCATGCCCAGCCCGCAACATCCAGAGGAGATATGGGGAATTGAGGATCCTCGCATCACTTTCGTGCCCGAGTTACAGCAATACGTGGTCACGTACACTTCGTATTCGCGCGGCGGGCCCGGCGTGTCTCTGGCGGTCACCAAAGATTTTCGTACTTTCGATCGCTACGGCGTGATCATGTCCCCCGACGACAAAGACTCCGCGCTTCTGCCACGGAGAATTGATGGCTGCTGGGCCCTGATTCATCGACCGATGACGCCGCTGGGTTCGCACATGTGGATTTCCTACTCGCCTGACTTGCGCTACTGGGGCAGGCACAGGCTCATGCTGGAAGCGCGCCGCGGCGCATGGTGGGATGCCAATAAGATTGGATTATCGCCGCCGCCCATCGAGACTTCCAGAGGATGGCTCGTGTTCTACCACGGGGTGCGGCACACTCCTTCCGGCTGTCTTTATCGTTTGGGCTTGGCCTTATTCGATCTGGAGAATCCGGAGAAATGTTTGCTCCGAGGGGATTCCTGGATTTTTGGCCCGGAAGCGGAGTACGAGCGCCACGGCGACGTTGACGATGTGGTGTTCCCCTGCGGGTACACGATGGACGCGGACGGCGACACGATCAATCTGTATTACGGGGCCGCGGATTGCTCAATCGCCCTGGCGCGGGCGAGCGTCAGCGCGCTCTTAGAGTGGCTGGACGCCAATGGAAGTTGCGAACGCCGGCAGAGAGCGCAAGATTAACGGACTGCTTGCAGAGGGACTTCCTTTATTTCTTTTTATGTTGGCTGTCGCGCAGGCGAGCGATCAGCCCGACTACGCTGCTGCGGGCGTTCGCATGGCGTCCATATAGCTATCCATGGACTGAGTCAGCTGTGCATCCACTTCGTCGGCGATCGTCATGACATCGGGTAAGACCCGGCTGAAATCGAGAACGCGCAGATTACTCTGCAACGTGCCGAACAGGGTCACCTGCAGGATTCGTGATTCGTGCACCAGCATCGCGGGCGTGTAGCCTTGTTGATGTCGCAGCTTGCCATGCTCGAGGGCAGCGGCGGAAAAGACAGCGTCGCTGTCCTTCGCAGTGGCGCTGGGCTTGCTCAGGCGGACAATCAAGTCTTCAACCAGCCTGGGGAGATGTCCAGTACGCTCGTCGTCGCTCAGTGGAACGACGTTGAGTTCCTTGCTCTGCTTTGCCCGCGTCAACCAGTTCTCGACAACGCTGGCGACGGAGCGCCGCAGTATCGCGCCCACTCTCTCTTTTTCCAGCCGAGGAGCAGGCTTGCGGTTCAACATTTTTTCCCGAATGAGGTCGGCGAGTTTCGCAACGTCGAAGGGCTTCACCATGATTTCGTCAGCGGCCAGAAGGATCGCGGACATGGCTCCCTCCACGTCAGGGTAGCCGCTGACCAGCAGCGTGAGGGCATTGGGCTGGGAGTGGCGCATCGCCGTAATCACCGTGAAGCCGTCCCCAGGGTTCGGCATGTGCAGGTCGGTGATGAGCACATCGAAGTTCTCGCCAGCAATATGTTTTAGAGCTTCTGTTACGTTGGCGGCGGCGACGACTTCGAAACCCTTATGTTCCAGTACGGCTTTCATCACGCCGCGAACCGCATCGTCGTCATCGACCAGCAGAACCTTGTGAACAACGAGTGAATTGTCAGGAATCATTCCGGGCACAGCCTCTCTCACCAATATTGGAAGTATGGCGCATTTTTATTTGTAGAGATGTATAGAAAGGCTCAGTTACCGCGATCGGCAACGGGTAGTGTGTTTCTAGTAAGCAAGTGCGAGGGCGATCATGGGCTAGCGGCGGAAACCCCGTCATTCGGGTCCTCACGATCGCATCGCAATGCAAGCCTTGGCATGTTTTCAGGCCGGACTCCTCAAGAGCCCGGCTTTTCCCGCACAGGATCGATGCTCGACAACCACGCTCGAAGCACCCATGCCCGGACTGCAGATTAACGTTTGGCGCGCAAACTACGACGGAGGAACTATGTCACAAACGGTATTGGAAAGAACGGCAGATCAGATCGCTGAATCAGCTCACCAGGCTTCCCGTGCCACCAGTGCGGTTGCCGGCGCCATCAACGATGGTGTAGGAGCGGCGAGACGGGTGGCAAAACAAGGCGGCGATGCTGCCGAAGAATTCCTGCAGGACACAACTCGGCGCATCCAACGGCATCCGGCGCTCACCTTGGCAAGTACCTTTGCCGTGGGCCTCACCGCCGGGGTGGTCATTGGATGGATGATTAAACGAAAATGATCAAACGAAGAATGGCCGGCGCGCGGAAACCTGGATAGCTTCTTGCGTGCAGCGCCAGCCTGTCCGGGAAATAAGAAAGATTTCCCACGGATGGATCCGCCAGTCTCCAAGCGTCACAGGAGGACTGAGGGATCTGTGTGCTTTCCGGCGAGCGGCCAGGAAAACGGGTGCAACGCACATTTAAAGAAAAACGGCGCGTGTCCGATTTCTGGACTCGCGCCGTTTCTATTTCCGGAGCGAGTTCTCCTGATTTCGGCAAACAGATCCCGATGAAAATCGGAGTCGAACATAAAGACGAGCCAGATGCAATCGGTGTGGATCTCCTCAGCTTGCAGGCGATTTGTGAATTGGATGACCTTCGCGGCTGTTGTTGATGCCCTTCTCTTTGGCCAAAAGATCTGAGCCCAACGTCTGGCCAGCGGAAAGTTCAGCAGCCGGCGGAAATAGATTTCTCCAAAAGGTACGCCACTCTGAGAATAGCGAGGCGGGACCGACCGCCTTTTTGCATCGCTTGAGTTCGAACCAGCGAAGATAGTTGCGGACGACGCTGCTCATGGTCATCTGCATCGCCGCTGAAAAATTATGCTCCGACATTTGCCGTTGTTGCTCCGGAGACTGCAATATGGCCACCAGTTTGGCGGCGAGATCCACCGGATCCCCGACTGTGTAGAAATCGATGGCCATGTCCTCGTCCGCAGCCATATCACGAAAATCTGCGATGTCCGCACACACGATTGGAACCCCGTAGTCGCACGCCTGATGCGCGGGGCCGCTGGATCCGGTTGCCGAGTCGTAGGGCATGACCACGACCGTGGATGTCCGGAAGAGTTCAGGAATATCGTCTTCTGAAACGTATCCGCGGAACTCTATGCGCGAGCCTGTGCCGAGGGACTCGCGTATCGATTCCCAATATCCCGGCTTGGTGTGATGATTGGCCCCCGCGACGATCAGCCTGGCGTTCGGCACTTTTTTCAAGACGGCCGGAAAAGCGTCGATCAGCGTCTCCAGGCGTTTGTAGGTTCCCCAGTGCCCAATTGCCAGAATGCGGTGTTCCGGATTGCCCCGTTGCGAGAAATCGGGCGGACTCGGACAGGGCGCAAGAGTTCCGTGCGTGCCCAGCAGAACATTCTGAGCAGAGTACTTATCCACCAGAGTGCGACGGTATCCCGAGAGTAAAACTGACACCGAATTTGCTTTCAGCAAGGCTCTGGTCGCCATCCGTGAGGCCAGGCGGAATAGCCTTACCTGGCGCACTCCAGCGCTGGAAAAGTCGACATGCTCGATGAGGTGGTGCAGCGTGACATGGGTGTAATAGCCGAGAGCCCGAGTCATGGCCGGCACCGACAGTCCGGCAAAGGCGGCAACCGGAAATTCTGGAGTGCCAAAGCTGGAGAAGACGAGGTTGAACCACACCACGTCCGGCTT
>Ga0187859_10003144_pt1 | contig 10170 bp, 10 predicted proteins | sample June2016WEW_10_1_2_FD_133019 | JGI IMG/M metagenome (GOLD analysis project Ga0187859, IMG submission 133019) | Peatland microbial communities from SPRUCE experiment site at the Marcell Experimental Forest, Minnesota, USA - June2016WEW_10_10 | ecosystem: Environmental > Terrestrial > Soil >... | reverse complement strand
TGGCGTCGCGCCGCGCGATCCAGATCAGCAGCACAAGCGCCGGGATCGTCGCGACTGTCGTGAGGATGAAGAACGGCACCCAACCGAGCTGGTCGGCCAGCACGCCGCCCGAAGACGCGACCATCGTTCGCCCCACCGCTGCCAGTGAAGAGAGCAGCGCATACTGAGTCGCGGTGAACGCCGGTGAGCATAGGCCGGAGAGATAGGCCACCAGCGCGGTCCCCGCCATCGCGCCCGTCAGATTCTCGGCGGCGACGCACAGCGCGAGATAGTCGAGCCGATGGCCGCCGACTGCCTGCAGCACGTAGAACAAATTGCCGGCCGACTGGAGCAGCCCGCACAGTATGAGCGCGCGCATCACGCCGAGCTTCGCGGTCAGCACGCCACCGATCAGCGCACCGACAACGGTCGCGAAGAATCCGACCAGTTTGGAGACGGCGGCGATCTCGTTGAGTGAGTAGCCGAGCGAGATGTAGAGCGGCATCGCCATCACGCCCGCCATCGCTTCGCCGAGCTTGTAACCGATGATGAAAAGGACGATCGCCGGCCACCTCGGCCGCCGCATGAAGTCGGCGAACGGCCCCGTAACCGCACTCGCGATCCAATCGCGGATCGATTCCCATCCTCCGGTTGCGGTATGCGCCGCCGCCTGTGGCGCCGTCGTCGGCTCGGGCCCGAAGATGAACACGAGCATCCCCACTCCCAGCAGCGCCGCCATCGTGGCGTAGGCCGCGAACCAACCGTAGCGAGCCGCAACGAGCAGCGCGCCGGCGCCCGAGACCAGCATCGCGACCCGGTACCCGGTCTGGATCATGGCGGCGCCGGGCCCTTGCTGCTCGGGCGTGAGGATCTCGACCCGATACGCGTCGATAACGACGTCCTGGCTCGCCGAAAGGAATGCGACCAGCAGCGCCAGCGCCCCCATCAGCGCGAGATCGAACTTTGGTCGACAAGAGCCCAGGGCGAGCGTCGCGGCAATGAGTGCGAGCTGAATCGTAATGCCCCAGCCGCGCCGTCGCCCAAGCGGAATCGGCGGCGGGATCCGATCGATCAGCGGCGACCACAGGAACTTGAAGGCATACGGTGTGCCGACCAGCGCGAAGGCGCCGATGGCGGCGCGGCTCACGCCGGCGGTGGCGAACCAGGCCGACAATGTCGAAAAGGTCAGCAGCAGCGGGAGGCCGCTGGAGAAGCCCAGTGGCAGGATCAGCAGCACGCGCCGATCGGTGTAATCCGCGATCGAATGCCGCCAGGGATTCATGTCCTTTGCTTCTGCTGTCACACCCTGTAATCCCGCCGTCGAGACTTCATATCATAGACGGGGCGATCACCATCGATTTGCAAACCACGTGATCTTGCTGCGAGTTTGAATCGGGGTTCAAATTTGAATTGTCCGGTCGCAAAGAGTAGGAGGATGAAGATGCTGTGGCTTGCGCCAACTTTGTTCGGCCCCGGCGCATTGTCGCCGCTCGCGAGGCAGGCGCACTAGCCCGTGCGTCTTACCTCCCACACCGACTACTCGCTGCGGGTGCTGATTTATCTGGCGCTCAATGGCGACCGGCGCTCGAATGTTTCCGAGATCGCCGCGCGCTTTCGAGTTTCGCGCAATCACCTCGTCAAGGTCATCCACGGCCTCAGCCGGGGCGGATTCCTTCAGAGTTACCGGGGCAAGGGTGGCGGGATCGTGTTGGCGCACGCTCCCAAGCAAATCAACATCGGGCGGGTGGTGCGATACACGGAAGGCCCGATGCAATTGGTGGAATGCTTTCGGAGCGGCAACCGATGCGTCATCACCGGCTCGTGCGTTTTGGCCGGCGTGCTGGGAGAGGCGTCCGACAGCTTTCTTGGGGTTCTGGATCGGTTCACGCTGGCCGATCTGGTGGCGGAGCGCGCGGGCCTGGTCCGCCTGTTGAAGATCAAGCCCGCGAAGCCGACTCACGCAATCACGCCCAGGGCTGTGAATTAGGGCGGGCGCAAACTCCCATTTTCAATGTAATCGCGCCGCAGAACTCCCGCGCTTCCGCGTCGTGGTGTCAGGCGGAACTTTCGCAAGAAGATGTAGCCAACGGCGACAGGGTATCTGTAGCCCTTGGAGTCATGGCACAAAGCTGATAACGTCAAACTTGTAAATTAAATACATCTTTAAAGGCCAAGGCGAGTTTCCATTTCTTGGCACGTCTCCTGCGTGTGGGGACGAGAGCAACGCACATGACAGCGACCGAGCAATTGCGCCACGAACACGAAGCGATAACGCTGGCCCTCTCGATTCTCGAGAAACTATGCCAGCGGCTGGCCAACGGCGAAGAGATCAATCCGGAGCATTTCGGCCAGGTGCTGGAGTTCATCCAGGTGTTCGCCGACCAATGCCACCATGGCAAGGAGGAGCAATTCCTCTTCCCCGCGCTGGAAGCGGCCGGCATCCCCAGGGCCGGCGGGCCGATCGGCGTGATGCTGAGTGAGCATGAACACGGCCGCGCGCTCATCGGGCAAATGGCCGCCGCGTGGCAAAAGCATCGCTCGGGCGATCACGCCGCCGCGGCCGTGGTGATTGCGAGCGGGCGAGGCTACAGCGCGTTTTTGCAGGCCCACATCTTCAAGGAAAACAATGTCCTGTTTCCGATGGCCGAGGCGCGCCTGTCGGCGGACAGCCAGCGGCGGCTGCTGGAGGAATTCGAGCGGCTCGAAATCGAGCGCATCGGAGCAGGCAGGCATGAGCAGTTCCACAAGACTTTGGATTCTCTAAAGGAAATTTATCCTGGATAGACCGGCGATCGCGCTTTGGCGGCGGCCGGGTGTTCCACCCGCAAGCCTGTCGGGCGCGACTGAATCGGAAAATAAAGGAGCCGAGCCATAATGGCGTCAGGAAGGATACGCGGGAGGATCGCGCGGGCATCTTTGATTGCGGCGGCAATGCTTGTGCTGGGCGGCGCTGGCGCGTCGGCAGCCGAACGGAATTTCACGATCCGGGTTGAGAACAAGCGAATCGATATCGGTTCCGGGCTGACCTACGATGCGTGGACCTACGGCGGCACGGTTCCCGGCCCGGTGCTGCGCGCCACGGTGGGCGACAAGGTGAGCGTTCATCTCGTCAACGATTCGGACGTTGCCCACGGACTCGACATCCACGCCGCCGAGCTAGCGCCGAGCAAGCATTTTGCGCCGGTCCCCGGCAAGAGCGACCTTGCATACACCTTCGTGGTCAACGTGCCGGGCGCGTTCATGTATCACTGCAGTGCACCTCCGATGGTGACCCATATCGCAAACGGCATGTATGGCATGATGATCGTCGATCCTAAGGGCGGATGGCCGCCCGCGCATGAGGTGACGATCGAGCAGGGCGAGTTTTACGGCGATCCGGACAAGAACGGGCTGGTGTCGGGCGACAGTAAGCGAATGATGGACGAGCGGCCGGACTTCGTGGTGTTCAACGGCAAGATCGAGCAGTACGTGGACCACCCGATCCAGATCAAGGTGGGCGAGCTGGTGCGCGTCTTTTTTGTGAACGCCGGTCCGAATCGGACTTCGACGTTCCATGTGGTTGGAACGATTTTCAGCAGTGTGTATCGCAGTGGGAATCCCGCCAACGCGTTTCACGGCCTGCAGAGCTTCGAGGTGGGGCCGGGCGACGGCGCGATCTTCGAATTCCGCGTCCGCGAGCCGGGCGATTATCCATTCGTCGATCACGCGATCGCGCGCGCCTACAAGGGCGCAATTGGCATGTTCCACGCCGTTCCCTAGCGGGGTGCGGTGGAAATAGCGAGTTCGAGTTTGTAAACTGCCGGAGTTCTTTTAAGAAAAAGGGAAATTCACTTGTACACGCAAGACCCTTCGTTTTGGAAAGCCGGTGCAATCGCGACGACCCTGTTCATGTCAGTGGTCCTCGTGGCGCTTACGATCGACACTCTAAGGCAAATCAGCCCCGGCGGCCCGCGCGTCCCTTCCTACGATGTAATCAACAGCACTGTCACCTATCAATACGACCCGGCCCGCGGCGAGTATGCGCCGAAAATCGGGGGTGAGGATCTCATCTTCGGACACAAGTACAGCGCGGACGAGGCTGCGGCACTGATCGCTAAGGGCAAGCAGGTCATTCAAAGCCGCGCATGCATCGATTGTCACACGTTTTTCGGCAACGGCGCATATTATGCTCCCGATCTCACCCGCGCGTGGATGGACCCGGTATGGGCCAGCTTCCCCGGACCAAAGCGCGCGGACAAGCTGGCAAGGTTCCTGATGAGCCCGCTGCGGCTCGGGGCAAGGCCGATGCCCAACCTGCATCTTCAACGCGATGAGGCCGAAGCCGCGGTCGCCTATTTGAAGTGGATGTCGGCGGTGGACACCAACGGATTTCCGGACAGGTTCGGCGCTCCCGCTCCCCAATAGGAGGGCAGCTATGTATCGGTCGCAGCGGCTCGGGCTCAAATACCTCACGGCATCGACCGTAATGTTCGGTGCGATGATCGTTTTCGGCCTGCTCTCGTCGATTTACTATATTCTTCCCGGTTTCCTCCTGAACGTCTTTAATTTCAGCACAGCCAAGATCGTTCACATCGACGGACTGGTGATATGGCTGCTCATGGGGTTCATCGGCGCGATCTACTGGTTTCTTCCCCAGGAGCTGGACCGCGAGGTTGAGGGTATCGGGCTGGCGGAACTGCTTTTCTGGGTGTTCTGCGCGGCGGTCACGGTAGTGGTGCTGGTATTTATTTTTGTTCAATACGGCACCGCCAGCGAATGGTCGATGTGGTTCATCAACCAGGGGCGGAAATACGTCGAGGCGCCGCGATGGGCCGCGGTCGGCATCGTGGTGGTCGCAGCGACGCTTGCCTACAACGTGGTTGCGACCACGATAAAGGCACGCAGGACCACCGGGATACTCCTCGTCCTGATCGCCGATCTGGTCCCTTTGCTCGTGCTGTACTTCGACGCCTTCCCCGAGATGTCCAACATGTCGCAGGACCTTTTCTGGTGGTGGTGGCTGGTCCATCTCTGGGTCGAAGCGACCTGGGAAGTGCTAATCGGATGCATAATGGCATGGACCCTGATCCACATGGTCGGCGCTTCGCGGCGGGTGGTCGAGAGCTGGCTTTACGTGGAAGTTGCGATGGTGCTAGGCACCGGGATTCTGGGACTCGGCCACCATTACTTCTGGATTGGAACGCCGCGATACTGGCTCACGATCGGCGGCGTCTTTTCGGCGTTCGAACCCATCCCGCTGCTCGGGATGGTGGTGCATGCGGTATATGACGCGGGTACCCATCATTTGCAGGCGGCTAATCGCCCCGCCTTCTATTGGACGCTGGCCGAAGCGTTCGGCAATTTCATCGGCGGCGGGGTATGGGGCTTCATGATGACCCTGCCGCAAATCAATATGTATTCGCACGGCACCCAGTGGACCGCCTCGCACGGCCATTTTGCCTTCTGGGGTGCGTACGGATGCGGCGTGATCGCGGTGTTCTATCTCGCGCTCGCCAAGAGCCGTGGATGCGACGGACTCGACGGCCGGGCGTGGAAGTGGTCGTTTGCGCTGCTCAATGTCGGAATGCTCGGGATGGTGGGGGCGTTGCTGGTGGCCGGGATCGATCAGGCTTTCTTCGAACGGGCCATCGGTGGTTCCACCTGGAACGCATATCTGTCGATGCAGGGGCGCCCATGGTTCATCGAGGGCATGTGGGCGCGCTTTGTCTTCGGGATGGTCTTCGCTTGCGGTTACGCGGTACTGGCTTACGATCTGATCGCGATCGGCAGGCGGCAAGAGGTCGGTGCGCGGGAGGCGATGGCCGCGGCCGGATCATGACGCCGCGTGCAATGGTAGCAACCGCGCTCCTGCTCGGCGCATTCGTCGCCGCCGCGGGAGCCTATGGTCTTCTGTATTGTCTGTCGCGCCTGTGGGGCCGTCCCCGGCTGAAAACCTGGAGCCGTCTAAGCTACGGCGCCTTATGTGCGATCACCGCGACGGTGGTTGTGTACACGCCACTGTATTTCGGATGGAAGGTGATGATCGCCGTCAGTTGCGCGATCTATCTGATGATCCCGCCGGTCACTTGGCGTTATCTGACGCGGCTTCATCGAAGGGAGAAGATTTCCGATGGTCCAGGACTTACTCGGCACGCTAATCGCGATATGCTTGGTCTGTCTCGCCGTTCTTGACCCCGGCATCCTTGAAGCGCACGGCGCAATCCTCGCGGCCAGCGGAGTCGCGCTCGCCGCGCTGGGAGTCTGGGCGGGCCGCGCCGATTATCTGAAATGGCCGGGGGCCACGGTTTTAACCGCCGGCGCCGCCATCGTGCTGCTGGTTCTCTCCGGTCTTGCCGGTCGCTCGTCTGAGTGGTTGTTTTGGGTCGTGTTCTGGAGCGGCAATGCGGCGGGAGTTACTTCCCTTTGGTCGGCGCTCTATCGCGGTCCCAAGGATTTCATCCCCGACTCGCCCTAGCGTTCGGCTCCAAAAAGACTTTCATAACTACTGTGCGCCGCGCGTCGCGATCGCACCAATTTGATCCCTCCACGCAGTTCGTGTTTTACTCCCCGGCTTCGTCTGGTACAAAGCCTGCGGGCACTTCGAATTGGCTAGCTGGTATCTCTCTGGACTCGATTCTCTTGACCACGTATCCCACGCGCGCGCCCGGCGGATCCGTTTCTAGAGGGATATCGTCTATTCCTTGCGGAGACCAGATGCCAGGGTAAGCTCCCCCGAGAGATCCGTCACTGTAGCCCGCATCCTCGTATAGTCGGTTCAAGAGGATCATGAACTGATTGTATTCCCGGACACCGGGTGCGTCATGTGAGACGCAATCGACCTCAGTCAGGGGTCCGAAGTGAGCTGACACACGAGCGCCCATGTACTCTTCGCAGGAATAGCCGGCAATCTTCCGATGCTTCCCGGTCGGCTTCAGCTCGCCGACGCCAACGGGTTGCCCGCCAGCGCCATCCACAGGACTCGGAAACGGCTTCTCGATGGAGTATTTCTTGTGCCGGTAATCGATTTGAGTCCGGATGCCTTTATCGAGATCGTCAACGACTGCATACGTCGCCTGCGAGATCTCTTCGAATTGCTGCCCGCTGCTAAAAAGCCATCCCTTGTGCCCTTGAATAATTTCGATTTCATGGTCCCTCGTTGTTTCGATCCCGTCGGACGTCGGCCCTCCTTCCAGCCAAAGGATCACCCCGGCGTGGGAATCCTGCGCGGCCAGTAGAAGAAGGGCCTGAAGCAGAAGGAACAGACTTACAAGAACGCGACCGCGGACCAAAGCCGTCGGCTTGCTCGCACGTTTCGTCAATCTGGTATTCTCCTCTTCGTTTGACAGGAATCGACCACGTTCGTCCCGCGTCGCAAAGCGCGCTCGCGCCTAGCCGCCTGCTGCATAGCGTTCGTATTCCGCGAGATAGGCTTCGGACTTTTCTGACTCGGGCATGAACGTTCCGTCTAGGTAGCGCCAAGCGCGACGCGTCGGTGCGCGCATCGCCTGAGCAAAGCTCTCTGACGCACCACGCGACGCTCGACCGTACACTCGGAGTTTGCGCTCGGCAACGCTCACAAATGCGACTATCTACACACGCGACCGCGCTTCAACGCGCGACATCTCGACGTGACCGACGCGTCGCGGGCTGAATCTTTGCCCTGCACCAGATAGCCGAGCTGGTTGCCTCGAAATCATCGCGCGTCTGTGCGGATGATTCGGCGCTTGTGTCTGCGAAGTGTTCCGCCCCGAGACTAGCCTGAAACCGCCCCTGAAAATGCGCCATCTGCCGCAATCGATTTTGCGCTTGGATTCCGCCGCGCGGCGCGATCGAATGACAGGGGAACCCGATCTGACGATGCGGGCGCGGGCGGAGAGCTTCGCGCGGCCGCGGATTAGGTTTTGAGAATGGACACGGCCAGATTTGCCAACGAGTTATGGGCGGACTAGGTTTTGACAAGGTGCCGCCTAAAGATACGGGTGAGAACGCTTGTTTCGATTCGGCCGTGAGTATCCGGGTTTGCCGAAAGGATACGCAACGCTTGAGTGCGCACAACATCAGGTCGGAACTCTCCGCGATAGTGTGGAAAATCGACATCTCGGTGGGCGATCGGGTTTGCGAGGGCGACACTCTGGTGGTTCTCGCTTCCATGAAGATGGAGATCCCCGTCGCCGCACCTTTCGCCGGCGTTATCCAGTCGATCCTCGTAGCGGAAGGCGCGACCGTAGCGGAAGGCGAGACCCTGCTCGTCATCAGCAGTTGATCGTGGAGACACCTGAAGACAATCCGATCCGCAGGTTTCCCCCATTCGCCGACGCTGAGGGCGATTGCGAATGCGCAGTCGCAGGCACAAACGTCCCGGCCGGCGTCTGAGGGAATAGTGGGAGCAGTTCCGGGGGGGCCGGATCGAGGAAAAGGAAAACCGCATGTCCTGGCAAAAGGAAATCGACGAATTGCGGCGCCGGGAGGCGATGGCTGCGGCAATGGGCGGCCCTGAGGGGATAGCCCGCCAGCGCCGCCAGGGCAAGCTCACCGCGCGTGAACGAATCGCAGCTCTGGCAGACGCGGGCAGTTTTCGCGAGTTCATGGCGCTCTCAGGCGTCGGCACTTACCAAAGCGGCGAACTGACCGGCTTCACGCCGAAACCCTTCGTCAACGGCACGATCACCCTCGATGGCCGCAAGGCATTTGTCACCGCTGGCGATTTCACGGTGCGCGGGGGTTCCAGCGGAGCGCGCGGCGGCATAGGCCAGGAACTTTCGGTCACGGAGCGGGCGATCGAGTGGCAGCTGCCCTACATCCGCCTGCTCGACGCCTCCGGCGGAAGCGTGCGGTCGTTCGAGGAAATCGGCCGCACCTACCTGCCGGACGGCAACATTTGGACCATCTACGAAGTGCAGGCGCTGTCGTTGGTGCCCACAGTCTCGGCGGTGCTTGGCTCGGTGGCGGGGTTGCCGGCGATCTATGCGTGCTTGGCCCATTTCAGCGTCATGGTGAAGGACATTAGCCAGATTTTCCCGGGTGGCCCGCCGGTCGTAAAGGCAGCGCTCGGCATCGACATCACCAAGGAGGAACTCGGCGGCGATCACATCCATACGCGCGTCAGCGGGTGCATAGACAACCTCGCGGAGACCGAGGCCGACGCGTTCGCACAAATCCGCCGATTCCTCTCCTTCCTGCCGTCGAACGTGAACGAACCCGCGCCGCGCGGACCGGCGGACGATGACCCGCTTCGCGCGGAAGAAGCGCTTCTGACGATTGTGCCGCGCAACCGACGCCAGATCTACGATGCGCACAAACTGCTGAACATGGTTGTGGACCGCGGCTCGTTCTTCGAGATCGCACCACGTTACGGACGTGCGCGCATCACCGGCCTTGCACGCATCGACGGCTATCCGGTGGGCATCATGGCCAACAGTCCGCGGCATTACGGCGGTGCGACTGACGTTGCCGCGGGGTCGAAAGTGATACGGTTGATTCAGCTCTGCGACACGTTTCATCTGCCGTTGGTCTCGCTGGCGGACGAGCCTGGTTTCATGGTCGGCCCGGAGTCCGAAAAACTCGGCATCGAGCGCGCCGGCGCGCGACTGGTGGCGAGCGTGTGCATGAGCCGGATGCCCTGGATCACCATCGTTATCGGCAAGTTGTTCGGGGTCGCCGGTCAATGCCATCACCGGCCGTCGGGCATGTACCGCCGTTTCGCGTGGCCGTCAGCCACCTGGGGCTCGATGCACATTGCCGGGGGCGTGTCCGCAGCCTATCGACGCGAGATCGAGGCTGCTCCCGAGCCGGAGCAAAAGCGCCAGGAGATAGAAGCTCGGCTAGACGCGCTCGCCTCGCCCTTCCTCACGGCAGAGGCGACCGGCCAGGACATCATAGATCCCCGCGAGACCCGCGCCCGTTTGGTGGAGTTCGTCCACGACGCGCAGCGCATCCTGGCAACGCAGCTTGGGCCGCCGCCGGTTCCTTACATGCCCTGAGACGCGCGGCGTAGGCCGAATTTAGACACTCGGTGGTTTTAAAATCCTCATATCACCTGAAATGCCGCGAAGGCGGGGAAATCAAGGGAAAGAATTCGCAGGGGTGTCTTTGACCGAAACGGTTACGGGCGCAAGCTTTGCCGCGGCCGAAGTGTCACGGGCGAACAGGACGCAGGAATCGTCGCGATAGATCTGCTTCCATCCGGGTTGCGCGACGATCAGTTTGTACGCG
>Ga0187859_10003142_pt1 | contig 10172 bp, 7 predicted proteins | sample June2016WEW_10_1_2_FD_133019 | JGI IMG/M metagenome (GOLD analysis project Ga0187859, IMG submission 133019) | Peatland microbial communities from SPRUCE experiment site at the Marcell Experimental Forest, Minnesota, USA - June2016WEW_10_10 | ecosystem: Environmental > Terrestrial > Soil >... | reverse complement strand
CGCGCTCCCGCCTCAGTTGCAAAGGGTGGCGGGACTCCGGACCGTACCGCTCGGTGAGCAGGCGCTTGAGGGCGCGAATCTGGATGGGCTTGTCCACGGCGCCGCGGCGGCAGGCCGTTTCGCAGGGATGCGCGCAAACGCGACCGCAAATGCTGGCCATGGGGTTGGGCTCGCGGGCGTAACGATACGCTTCCTCGAACCGGCCTTCCGCGATGAGCGAAACATAACGGCCGGCGTTGGTGCCGGCCGGACATGCCATCATGCACGGGAAATTGCTGTCAAGCCAGGCGCGGTCTACTCTTTTTTCGTGAAAGCGCGTCAGCATGGAGACTCCACGAGGGAGAACTGGGCAGTCCAGCAAACTGCGGCCCGCCGCGAAGCGATGTTCACTTCCCGAGAGAAAAGTCCACCGTCACGTCACCACTAACCGTCACCGGCTTGGACTGAGGCTTCATGCCCTCGTGCCAACTGATGAGAGTATAACTGCCGGCTGGCACGTCCGCGATTTTGAAATTACCGGCGGCGTCTGTTTCGGCGAAATACGGCGTGGGCGTGACGATGAGGAAGCCGGACATTTCGGGATGGACATTGCACAGCAATGGCACTACTCCCGGCTTGTCGAACTTGAAGTTGCGGACTTGCCCCTTGGGCCACGTGCCGAGGTTATGGCTGTCCTTCTTGTTGCCCGCTATGCTGGGCCAGAATACGTTGTGCGCCACGCTGTCGCTGTTCTGGAAGTCCACGGTGGCGCCCACTGGGAGGACCAGCACGTGCGGTTGGAACAGAACAGCCTTCTGATCCATAACGAAATGCTTTTCAGGAGCGGGGAAAGTCTTTCCGGGAATGGCGTCGACATAGACGACCGTGAGGCCCTTTCCTCCGGTGACTTTACCGGCGATGCTAGCCGCCTGGAGTGCGCAGCCGGCAGGGAGGATCAATAGGAGAGTCGTTAGAAGCGATTTTTTGATATTCATAGTCCTGACCATAGTGTGTCCGAGTCTGAGCTTCGCCCGATCAGAACATGAAGCGGGCGAGAACGTATATTGAGTTATTTCCGCTGGCATTGCGGCCGGCTGCATCGTAATTCGTCGCGGCGCCATTGAACCGCAGGTATCCCGTATATTGTGCGGCGAGGTCGATGTTCATCACCGGCCACCACGAGAGATTCAGGATGTACCCGTTGCTCCGCGGGTCGCCGTTGGCGCTCCCGGTTACGGGAGCCTGTGCGTAGAGCAACGGATCCGGCGTGCCCGTGATACTGAACCAGCCGCCGGTGAACGAAACACGATTGCCGAAATGGTATACGGCGTTGGTCTGAACGGTGTCCAGGTGATGTTGCAGTCCGGAAGCCGCACCAGCTCCGTAGCTTGCATTCAGCGTCGAATCCTCGTGAATATAGGTGCCGCGCAACGAGAAGGTGTCGGTGCAGGGCGGGGTCTCGCAAACTATGCCGCGGGAGAGGCCGGGCAGACTGCGATCGTATTGAAAGTCTACCGCCGTGTCCGTGTAGGCGTCCCTCAGGCCGGTGAAGCCGTTCGGAGTCGATTCCATGTGGATGCCGTAAGTCCCGACCTCCAGGTAGTTGTTCTTACTGGGATGTTGCCAGGCGGCGCGCCAATACGGAGCCACGCCGCGGATGTTGTAAGTGGATCCGGCGCCGGTCAAAGGTTGCGGGCTGCCGACATGCTCCGAGCGGTAGACAGTTGCCGCCACGTACCAGTGATTGTTCCAGAGGCCGTAGGCGCCGACGCCGGCAACGTCCTGCGCCAGGGGTCCATTGATCACCGCGGCCGCTGCGGGCCCCGGCGCGACATCGGTCGAGACGAACGGAAAGCCCCATGCTGGCGTGCCGCTCCACAGGTCCTCCAGCGTCGGATTGTTGTTGAGGGTAATGCCGTAGTGCAGATCCTTGCCAAAGAGAAAGCTGTGGTTGGCATATCGGATGTCGGTATTGTCCATGCTGAAATGGTCGCCCTTGGTGTCGTAGGTGACTTGCAGAAAGCTGCCCACATGCGCCGACCACGCGCCGGCCAGCCAGAGAGAGATATCCTGGGGAAACTCGAAATTGCCATTTTGGGCACCGGGCTGTGGCGCGTTGGTCGCGGTAAACGATGCTTCGAACCACGCCGAGAGGGGCAAGCTCGCGAGAATGTCCAGTGGAGTCGATTTCTTGGTTTTCTCCGTGGTGACGGTTGGCACGAGTTTCAGCGTGTATCCGTTGAGCTTGAAATCCCTCCCTTCTTGTGTAAGTTCGGGAGGTGTTGTATGGCACTTGGCGCAGGCATAGCCCGTTTGACGGGCATAACTCGGGACTGCGGAAGCCGGTTGCGAGAACGTAGTCAATAAAACGACGGGAGCCGCCGCCCCGATCACCATGGCTGCGCGTCGGATTGTGTTCGATTGCATGCTGGGCATGATCATCTCCCTAAGAACCGCTGGAGTCCTTGCCCGCGTCGATAGTTTTTGGCAATCCGGGAATTCTCAGGGCAAATCTCCTTGACTCCGAGTTTTAGCATCACCCCTGCGGGCGGAGCAGCCGTTTGCATCTGGGTATCCAAAATATGCCAAAATATAAACCCTTTGTTTTGAGTCCATTCCGTCTCTATGATTAAGGCCGGTGGGGTAAGGGACCCTGACATTCGATGGCGCAATGGGGCAAATAACTCACCGTAAGCCACCGAATGGTCTAGCAATCCTGTCATGTAGAGTGGTTTGGCGAAAACGCTTTCACAAGCGCGCCAAAGGTTCAAAAGGGCGGCGGGTTTGCAGTTCGCGCACGACTGACGGGCAAAGAAGAAAAGGCTGCCGGCAACCAGGGATTTGACTCCTCTTGGAATGCAGTCTGAAGTTTGAAGAGACCGCCGGGCGGCGCTGACACTCATAACGCCGCGTTTCGCTCCATAGGCGGGCAGCAAGTGTTAAGCGGCTCCGGGCTTGCGACGGCATTATCAGGTAATGATCGGCATAGGGGCGGCGGTTATGGCTTCACCCTCCGGCGTTTTCACGTGTCGTAGATCGTAGAACTGGCAGATGTCGGATGGTTCTGAGCCCAAATCGTGCCTCCCGCTCGAATCGTTCGCTGAACTCGGTCGTCGAAACCTTGATGGCGACGGCGCGGTCGAGCCTGGGGTCGCGGGCGAGACACACGCTCGCGTATGCCGCCGACGCCGGGGGGCATGGCGTCGAGCAGCGGGCGCGCCCGCGCCTGCAACTGGCCGCCGGCATGAGGCTACGCGAAGTGCCAGCCATGCTCCTGGGCGGCGGACCGCGCGGGTCCGAGGCCGCCGCGCACGATGGGCCGCGGCGGTCGGCGGGATGGCTGGCGGTGCATCGTGGGGGCACGGCGCGCCGGCACGGGCGGCGTATCGCGCGCGACCTAACCCACGCACACATCCAGCGCCAAGGAATGCGACACGATATTCGTTGCCGGGTACCTAACCGGCGGCTAGACTTTTGTCGCCCTTGGCCTGAGAGTCCCCCTCTATTCCGCCGTCGGCAGGTGAATATACATGGACTGAATCCCAACTCGTCCCGGACCGGTAAAGCGGTTACTCACGATTTGCGCGGCGCTGGCAAACAACCCGGTCGAGAATTTCTGAAATTGCGTTTCCATCCGGACCGAACGGTCTTTGTAGACCCAGCCGCCGGGCTCAACATCAATCTGTTCGCCGGCTCCCAGCGTCACCTCGAAAACGTTCCCGTATCCGTGCACCCACACAATGCCTTCGTTGCCTTGCACGGCAAAATGGTCAATGAAAAACCCAGTCCCGCCCATCAGCATATTGGAAACGCCTTTTACCCGCGTGAAGGTGTATTCGACGCCGCCGGTGGCGGCGAGAAACTGGTGTTCCCGCATCTCGATTCCTTCGCCGCGGTTCAGATGGATTCCGAAAACGTGTCCCGCGCCATCGCGGCTGAAAGCGATCTGCCCCGGACCGCTGGCTTCGGTCATCAGGATGGGCATTCCCGCCATCACGCGCCGGAAACCGCCTTTCAAGGGCTTGATGCCGATCTGCGTTCTGGGCTCCTTCCAAAGAAGAATATGGTGCTCGAAGTACACGGGGACACTCCCCAGCTCGATACGCAATACGGGAACGAGTTCGCCCTCGATGTGATAGGTCACGCCTGCAAATTGTTCATCACGCGCTACGGTAGGCTTCAGAACAGGAATAGGCACTGGCTCCTGCTTTCTGGGACGAGGTTAACTGCAACCATCATCATGGACCGGAAAGACCCAAAATTGCAATGGCGACCCCAACGATTCGTGCCTCCCATCGCGCACGCTCCTGCAGCCGACTCAGTCCGGTCGTTCGCGCACGCCCCCGACATTCGGAGTGGTTGCTCACAGGGAATGGATTGTCGGGCACTCTTCCCCTACTCTTTGTGGCGCCTCGACTCTTCGCCGGCCCCCGAATCTGTAAAAGTAGGGGGACGGATGCGCCGTGAGTCAGGACCAATTCCCGGCCCGGCGGTATATAGCGTACAACTTGAGCGGGTGCAGGCGGCCCAGCCGTCTTCCGGAACCAGAAAGCGAAAGGAAGGATTTGATGCCGAAATTCCTAGTCGAAGCGACCTACACAGCCGAGGGGTACAGGGGGCTGGCCAAGACAAGCCCTCAGGCCGGAAGGCCGCCGTCGCGCAGGCTGTCAAGAAGCTGGGCGGAAAGCTCGATGCCATTTACTTCTGCCTTGGCGAGAACGATGTCATTCTGATTGTAGATCTGCCGGATCATGTCAGCGCGGCCGCGCCCGGCTGCTCGGCGTGTGCCAGCGGAATGGCGCGCACCAAGACCACGGCTCTGCTGACAGTAGACGAGGCGGATGAGGCGCTCTCCAAACCTGTGTCCTATCGGGCTCCGGGAGCCTAGCTCAACCCCTACTGCAACGCTGCCCATTCGACGCCGGTGGCACGGCGCGGCGATACGCGGAGATGGGCGCAGCGATGGCGCAAGCAGGCGGCGACTTTATCCGCAGTATGCTCCGCATGGGAAAGGGCGGCCTCCCTCCATCCGACAACGGAGGAGAAGATTCCCACTGCGGACGGTACCGTGTTCATGAGCCCGGCGTTGACAACAATAAATGTACACATTGGGGTTTCTGACCGCCCGCGGTCACATGATCGCATGTCGTTACGGCCAGAGGCCCTCGATCCTTCCAAACTGCATCCGCGATTCGCTGGCGACCGAATCGGCTCAACGGAGAACGACGTTGGTGCGACGCGTGCAATAGCGATGATGCACGACGCCTGAATCGCGCGGCAGAGCTAACGGGCCCGCGCACGTGCTCGCTGTATGTTCATCTTCAAAGGAGAAATGAAATGCTCGGCTTAGGATTGCTCGGAACCGTTCTCGTGATTGTGTTAGTCGTATGGATTATTCGCAGAGTGTGAAGCGCTTTGCGGTTGAAACGTCGGGTGCCCCAATTTGCAGCGGCGAGGTCCGACTCGCCATCGCCGCTGAAGTATGCCAAGCGCCATCGCTTCTTCAGTGGCGGCGATGAATCCGTTTCATGCCCTCGTCGCCGATTCGCGGGAAACCGGCTGTCGCCGATGCAGGCTCAGGCGCTGCGGAAGGCCGCGATGTTTTGCCATTCCTCAGGACCGCATGTGCGACTCCCCGTAGCGGTTCAGCTTGAGCCGGAAAGCCTTGCGCGCGCTTTTCAAACGCAAATGCCCGTCCACCACGGTCCCATCGCTGCGGGCCAGCACTGGGATCTCGAAGCCGAAATCGCGGAGGGATGAGCACATCCGATCTACGGTCTTGCGCGTACGGGGTCCGCGCCGATCCGTCGGTTGTCTTCAATCTCCAGCCAGCAAAGGAGTTGCCCGCCAGGAGCGCGAAGTGAGAATCGTCGTAATGGCGGCGCCGCATGGCCGCTGGTGTGGCGTCCCGCGAAGAAGTATGAGCAATCTCAGACGAAAAATGTAGCCCTGACGACCCGGTCCGAAGCCATCGTCCGCGAAACAATGGCCGGTATAGTGGACGACATCAGGTAGAAGAAGTGCCGGTCGTCTCGCCGTCTGAAGGCCTCGTCCCGGGGCTGCGGCGGACGCCACGCAGAATGCCGCGAAGCAAATCGGCCAGTTGCTCAACGTGTTCTTCGGAAAACATGGAATCATGGCCACCCGGCACTCGATGAGATTCGAATCCGCCCCTCGCAAAATCGCGCCATCCCAGCCTGGCATCCTCTAACACACGCGTGCTAACGGGCTCGTCGGCCGCCATGAAGTGGACGACAGAACCGCCGAACGCGCGAGGCACGTAACTGTGCATGATTGCCGCCGCGGCGTCCCCGAGGGAAGCGCCAGGGGTTGGACTCGCCTTGCGTGCCGACCCAGGAACTGACTGACCTATGCATCCGGATTGGGGAGATTGGGTTGAAAGATAGCGGACGTGCGCGATCACCTCCCGTCCGGCATCCAGCACGGTCCCACGCCGCAGCGTGAAGGCGAACCTGGGCGCCCACTTGATGTATCGCATCCAGTGCCGCAAGGGCTTCGGATAACCTGGCGCCGCCGTGTCGAATAATACTACCGAGGGCACCGGACATCCAAGCGCTTCCAAACGGCAAGCGCACTCATAGGCGAGGATGCCACCAAAGCAGTGCCCGCCGATGGGACCGAGCGGCCGCGGCTGCGTGTTCCGGATGTAATCCACAAATTGGCGGACCAAATCTTCGAACGCGTACGCATTGGCGCCCGTGTCCCAGGTCGTATCGCGCAGCACCACGAAGGGTTGCGCATCCCCCACGAGCCGGGCCAGCGGGCCAAGGTACGAAGCACTCAGAGTTGCGCCCGGAAAACAAAGGAATGGAGGTCCTTCACCACGCTGCTGCAGTACGACTGCGGAGACCCCTGGACGCGGGGGCGGAGCATTCCCGATCATCCGATGCTCCGTGATGGCATCCCTCAACGTCGCAATCGTAGGTGCTGCAAGGAATTGCGGCCAAGCAAGCCGGCGCGCATCGACGCCCATTTCCGCCTCCATGATCGTCAGCATTTGTGCCAGCGCGAGAGAGTCCCCGCCGAACGCGAAGAAGCTCTCATTTTCGTGCAGTGGGGTGGGAACGCCGAGAACGCGCGACCAAATTGCAGCTATTCGTGGTTCGATCGGATCGACAGCCGCATTTGGGCAGGGTGAATTCCTGGGAGCTGGGGCATGATTCGCGGCACGAGCGAAGAGTTGGGATAACTGCTGGCGGCTGGGTTTGCCCGTAGCGGTGACCGGAATCTCGTCCACAAAGAAGATGCGGCTGGGAAGCCTCGCTGGGCCGACGCGGGCGGCCATGTAACTCCTCATTTCGGTTTCATCGGCTACTGCTCCTTGCCGAAGGACTACCGCCGCGGCAATATCTTCCCCCAGCGCCGGGTGGGGTATGGCGAACGCGGCCGTCTGCTCTACAGCGGGGTGCTCCGCCAGCACGGAGTCGATTTCGTGCGGTAAGATCTTCTGGCCTCCGCGATTGATCATTTCCCGGAGCCTGCCGGTGATGAACAGCTCCCCATCCGAAGCGAGCCATCCGAGATCGCCGGTGCGGAACCATCCGTCGTGAAAGGCGGCCCGATTGGCATCCGGGTCGTCGAGGTACCCGTTTATGACCTCCTCGCCGCGCAACACGATCTCACCCCGCACGGTGCACGGCAGCAGGCTGCAGTCCGGAGCCATGATCCCCACGTCGACGCCGATGCTCTTTCCAACCGAACCACGAGTGCGATTATGAATACCCGTGTTGGTGATCACGCCCGCTTCAGTCATACCGTACCCGTGGATCACTGGCACGCGCAGCGAGCGTTCCAAGGCTTCGACGAGAAACGGCGGTATCGCCGCGGTACCGCAACGAATGAAACGCAACGAGGTTGGGGGGATTCCGTCCGGCCGTTCCTGAACCAGTTGGAGAATCGCGCGGTGAATCGCCGGTCCTGCAAGATACCAGGTGGGCCGGTAGGTCTCCAACCATGCGAGGAACTGGCCTGGATCGAACGCATTGCTACAGATGGCCATCCCACCACGTAACAGTTGGGCCAAACAGGATAGAAGGCCGGAGAGGTGGTGAAGCGGCATGAGGCACAGAAAACGGTCGTCCGCCCGCAGACCGAAGGAGCGTTGCACGTTCCCGATCATCGCGGCGAGGTTACGGTGGGTCAGCGGCGCGAGCTTGGGGACGCCCGTGGTGGCCGATGTTTGAAATACGGCCACAACGTCTGCGGCGACGCTCCGGCTGGTAGGCGCGGCCGTCCGCGGGCCCGTCAAGGCGATCTCTGGCTGGTCTTCACGACCCGGAGGAAAGCTCAGGCTCAGCAGTGGCGTTCCGGTGGCGTCGGCCGCCCGAACCAGTTTTGGATCGGGCTCGAATGTAGTGACAATCGCCCTGGGCTTCAACTGAAGCAGGCGGGATTGCAGTTCCGGTTCCGCCAGCTTGCAATCCAGTGGCGCGACGGCCGCCACACTGGCGACGCCCAGCAATCCGAGCAAGAGCAGCTCGGCGTTTGGGATCGCCAAAGCTACCAGATCCCCGCGGTGGATGCCCTCCGCTTGAAGTCCCTGCGCTATTTGATCGGCAACGGCTGCGCACTGCAGGAACGTGAATGAGCGTTGGCCGGGCCGAACAAGGCCACCGCATCGGGCGCCGACAGCGTGCGCAAACCGAACGCGTTGAGGCCCGCAAAGGGGTACGCACTTGAATTCATTTGTACGATTAGATGAGCATACCAGATGATGACGGACAACGCCGCGCGAGGAGGCCAGACATGGCGGGATACTAAGAGGCCATTTGCGCCTCTTTCCTCCAAATCCGTTCATAACTAACAACCTCCCATGGATTCTCGACTTAGCATACCTGCTCGGGGTTATTGCCAACACTATGCCGCAGATTGTGCAAACGCCAGAAGAGTACCACCCGGTTGCTTGCGAACATCGGACGCTCTGGAGGATAAGACGGAATCAGGTACCCGAGCGCATTGGATTCCAGACAGCGGAACATCGTGTTGTTCAAGAGTGACGCTGCTTATCAACGAGCCAGTTGGGTCAATCTGCTCAAGGATAAGGGTGTTGAACGGCTGTGATGCCAGACCGGACCAAAGCGTAACTCGCAAAACGCCGGACGTTGTGTCGCATTGTCGCTCGCATTTAAGGCGTTTCCGCCGTTCCCTCATTGTGTGATAAGCTATTGGCCCGTAGCTGATCGAAGGGCATACCGTTTGGGCGATCAGCGTGTTGTGTTTCCCAACAGGTGGGCGCTGCAACGGAAAAGATCCGGCATCACCAGTTTCCAGACGGCATTTCCGGCACGTCAACCGAATTTCAAAAGGGAGAATCACATATGCGAAGAATGTTCGGCCGTGTTCTGGCCGTTTTGGCAATTACCGCCGTGGCCGCTTTAGGGGCCGACAATTCCATTGGTACTTGGAAGCTCGATATCGCAAAATCCAAGTACACACCGGCGCCAATGCCGGTGAAGAGCCTGACGTCGGTGCGGGAGGCGGTTGCGGGCGGCGTGAAGGTGACGACTAGTGGCGAACGGACGGATGGCGCAGTCAACTCCGGCTATACGGCGAAGTACGATGGCTCGTGGGCTACGGTCACGGGCACGGGGTCGCCGTATGACAGCATCTCGATCAAACAGGTGAATGCCAGTACCCTCACTTACCAAGCGAAGCAGACCAATGGAAAGTATCGCGCCAGCGGCCGCACAGCAATTTCGAGCGACGGCAAGACGATGACCACCAAGGCAAAAGGCACGGACGCCAATGGAGCGCCAATGACGCTGACGTTGGTTTACGAGAAGCAATAGCGGAGAAGACAGCGAGTTAATCGACCAAAACATTTCTCCGTCGCGGAAACTTCGGACCAAGGTCTGCCGCGCGGGGCAAATCAAGGGCCTATTTACAGTGGTGGGCCCGTGCGACTCGAACGCCAGAGCTCTACCGTGTCAAGGTAGCGTTCCTGAACGCACCCTGTTTCGATGCGCCGAAATGCCTCTGCGCGGCTCGGATTGGACCGATTTGGCAAGCCGCGAAAAAAACCCGCCGCGGCGAGTGCCCGGCGGGCCGATGGGCGGATGTCCGAAATTTAATTGATTCGATAAGTACGCTAGCCTCCGACGGGCTTGAAGGGCTCCACGGCGTGGCCGGCCTTCTTGATCGCGCTCGCCATGAACCCGTGCACTGACTGCGCG
>Ga0187859_10003141_pt1 | contig 10172 bp, 7 predicted proteins | sample June2016WEW_10_1_2_FD_133019 | JGI IMG/M metagenome (GOLD analysis project Ga0187859, IMG submission 133019) | Peatland microbial communities from SPRUCE experiment site at the Marcell Experimental Forest, Minnesota, USA - June2016WEW_10_10 | ecosystem: Environmental > Terrestrial > Soil >... | reverse complement strand
TTAAAGTAGTAATTTTCTTCGTGGACGGTCTCAGTGGGGCGGCCGCAATCGGGGCAGGGAGCGCCGGGTTCGGCGTCGACGTAGAGCTCGTCGGAGACGCAGTATTGGCCGGTATAGGTTCCTTTATAGATGTAGCCGTTGTCGCGAATCTTTCGCCACAGCGCTTGGACGCCTTTTTTGTGGCGGTCGGAGGTGGTACGGATGAAATCGTCCGGCGTCAGGCCCATGTGCTTCCAGAGGGCGCTGAATTGGGCGGAGACTTCATCGGCGAACTGCTGGGGAGTTTTGCCGGCGGCCTGAGCGGCGCGCTCGATTTTTTGTCCGTGCTCGTCGGTGCCGGTCAGGAACCAGGTGTCGTCTCCGAGCAGGCGGCGACGGCGCGCGATCGTATCGCAGGCGATGGTGGTGTAGGCGTGCCCGATGTGAGGGCGCGCGTTGACGTAATAGATCGGGGTCGTGATGTAGAACTTCTTGGGCATTCTGTCCTTGGAGTGAAATCTTACCTCAGCGGCGAAAGCCGCGATTCAAATAAGTCGGTTTATCGCAGCGGTGAACCGCTGCGCCACCCAAAAGCCGGTTGCAGTCAAGAAAGCAGAGGCGCTTGCGGTCAAGAAAGCAAAGCGGTTGCAGTCAAGCAAGTGCAGCGCTGGCTTTCAGACGGCCTGATAGAAAAGAATATCTGAAGCTGTCAATTTAGGCTGCGTGGGTTGTGTTCGGTTTGATGTCGTGCACTTCGAGTCCGATGTGCTCGAGGTGGTGCAACATATGGGTGACGTAGTCGTCGAACACGAATTCGAGGGTCATCGGTTGGGAAGCGGCTACGGTGAGCGTATGGGACCAGGCAGAGTCGGGTACTGACTCGGCCGCGGCGAGCAATTGCCGATTTAAGGCCTGCCACACTTCGATCAACTCTTTCCAGTCGCGGTGTTGATAGCGATTGATTGCTACCCAGCGATTTTGCTCGTAGCCGGGCATGGCTAGTTTGTCCTCCGATTGCGCGCGAACGATTCGCTGATGATTGTTGACGGCGGAATCGAGCAGGTGGCCGAGTTCTTCCTTAGGAGACCAGGCAGTTGGCGACGACTTGGTCTCGGCTTTGTTTTGCGGAAGCTGCTCGAGGCGGGCGGGAACACGCTCGATGAGATCGCGTAGCAAATTCAGTCTTGGCATAAATCTTTGCTCCTACTCATACGAACTTGGGACTTTAAAGTCAGAGGTCAGATTGCAGATTTAAAACCGGAATATCGTGCACTTACCTCTGCAATTACCTCTGACCTCATTTTTTGGCGATCGCATATGCCTGCATGGCTTCCAGAAGAACGTTTTTCAAGGGCACATGATGGGTTTCCGCCAGCTTTCGGCAGTCTTCATATTCGGGCGCATAGTTAGAGATGCTGCCATTCCTGTTTGCGATCTTAATTCGGACGGGGCCCCAGGTTGTGGCGACGGTTTCCCAGCGGCGCGAGAGCGTCTGGCGCTGCTCCTCGCGGCGGCGAACGCCGAGGGTCGTGGTCTCGGCGAAAATTAAATTGGTGAGGCGGTTGGCGTCTTCCGGCTTCGCTAGGACGGTCAGCAGCGCACCGGGACGGCTCTTCTTCATCTGGATGGGTACGCTGAATACATCGAGCGCGCCCTCGGACAGCAGGCGCTCCATGGCGTAGGCCAAGACTTGCGGGCTGAGATCGTCGAGGTTCGCTTCGAGGACGGTGATTTTCTCGTTCGATACGCCTGGCAACCTACTCGCGACATCCGCTTGTTGAGCCTCTCCAATCGTCAGCCGCAACAGGTTTGGATGGTCGGGGAAATCTCTCGTTCCAGCGCCGTACCCCGCTCTCTCGATTATCATGGCTGGAAAGGCCGCGAATCGGTTGCTGAGCGTTTTCACAATCGCAGCGCCAGTGGGAGTCACGAGTTCGACTTGCGGTCCAGAGGAATAGACGGGCGTGTCGCCGCCTAGTAATTTCAACGTGGCTGGAGCGGGGACGGGGAGCGTCCCGTGGGCGCACTTTACGGTGCCCCCGCCGACATTCAGCGGCGAGGATATCCATTCGTCGACTGCCAGAGACTCTGCGCCCACGGCGGCGCAGACGATGTCTACCATGGCATCGACGGCGCCTACTTCATGGAAGTGTACTTGCTCGATAGAGGTGTTGTGAATTTCGGCTTCGGCTCGGCCAAGAGCTTCGAAGATTGTGACGGCCGTTTTCTTGGCGTTGGCGCTGATCGTTGATTTTTCGATGATGCCGCGAATTTCCGCCAGGCCGCGGCCGTGCGAATGCTGATTGCTATCGTGATGATGTTCGTGCGAATGCCCATGCGGATGTTCGTGATCGTGAGAGTGGGACTCCTCGTGCGAATGGGCGTGCTGATGCTCTTGCTCCTCCCGGAAAATTTCGCGGGGTTGATCTTTTTCGCCGTTGGCGTAAACGTCGACTTTGATGGCCGAAATTCCTCCGCGGATTACCCGCGTAATCTCGAGCCGGGCGCCGATGTTTAGCGCGGCAACGGTGTCGTGCAGAAGTTTCTCCAAGACTCCGGCATCGACGAGCGCGCCCAGGAACATGTCGCCGCTGATGCCGGAAAAACAGTCGAGGTAGGCTATGCGCATGGGAAAACCGTCGATGGTCGTCGGTCGCTAGTCGTGGGCAAATTCTGACTCTGCCTCAGATGAAGTCTTCTTGCTACCGACCATCGACCAACGACGATTCTCATCATAGGGAACGTTCGCGAGCTGCGTCAAACGTGCCGCCTTTTGCGAGTTTGTTAGAATCACTGTTTCTTCAATCGTTTAGAGGGCATCCTTGTATCGCTATCTGGAACGCCGGCTGGTCGAGCATTTACGCGATTTTCTGCGTCGGACTTACGATCTGGAAATCTCGCATATTGTTGTCGAACAGCCTCCGAAGATCGAGTTTGGCGAGTATGCGCTACCGCTTGCGTTTGAGCTTGCACGCAAGCTGCGCAAGGCTCCTCGCAAGATTGCCGAGGAGATTGTTGCCGGAGTGGGCACGATTCCCGGCTTTGAAAAATTTGCGGTCGCGGGCGGAGGGTATATCAATGTTCGCGTAAATCGCGGCGAGCTCGCCACCGCGCTCGCTGCGGATGAATCTCCGGCCGAAGAGATTCCTGCCGGTAAAGTTCTAGTTGAACACTCCAGCATTAACCCAAACAAAGCGGCGCATATTGGCCACCTGCGTAATGCCATTCTGGGTGATACGTTTGTGCGGCTGCTGCGCTTTGCGGGCAGGGAAGTCGATGTGCAGAACTATATCGACAATACGGGCGTGCAGGTGGCCGACGTGGTCGTGGGTTTCATGCATATCGAGCGCAAATCGCGCGCGGAGATTGAGGCGCTCGCTGCGGCTCCGCGATTCGATTATGTCTGCTGGGACCTCTATGCCCGGGTTTCGCACTGGTATGAAGAGGACAAAGCCAACCTGAAGGCGCGGGCGGATACGCTGCGCGCGATTGAAGAAGGGAACAACGAGACGGCGGCGGTTGCGGATTTGATTTCGATTGCTGTGCTGCGGCGGCATCTCGAGACCATGGACCGGCTTGATATCGAGTATGACTTCCTGCCGCGGGAGAGCGAGATTTTGCACCTGCATTTTTGGGATGCGGCGTTTGCGAAGCTCAAGGAAGCTGGAGTGCTTACGTACGAGACCTCGGGCAAGAACGCGGGTTGCTGGGTGATGCGACGCGCAGGGACTGCAAAGGCTTTAACCACGGGGGGCGCAGAGGGCACAGGGAGGATCACAGGGGAAGACGTCGCCGAGGAAGATCAGAAAGTGATTGTGCGGTCGAACGGGACGGTTGGATACGTCGGCAAAGACATTGCTTATCACATGTGGAAGTTCGGACTGCTGGGGCGTGATTTTGGATATCGGAAATTCTTTCGCTATCCGAATGGGCACGAATGTTGGATCTCGACTACTGATGGGGAGAAAGATCATCCGCACTTTGGCGATGTGGCGGAGATTTATAACGTGATCGATGCGCGGCAGTCGGAGGCGCAGAACACAGTGATTGAGGCGTTGCGTGGGCTTGGGCATGGTGAGGCGGCCGATCGGTATACGCATTTTTCTTATGAGATGGTGGCGCTCACTCCCCGCTGCGCGTCCGAACTTGGATATACGCTGAGCGAGGAAGATAAGGGACGGGCGTGGATAGAGGTCTCAGGTCGCAAGGGTTTTGGGGTGAAGGCAGATGATCTTCTGGATGCGCTGATTGCGTCGGCGGGGAAGGAAGTGGATGGGCGGCATCCGGAGCTGGGCGATGCTGAGCGCCGCGATATCGCCACGCAGATCGCGATTGGAGCGCTGCGCTACTTCATGCTGAAGTTTACGAAGCCGTCGGTGATTGCGTTCGATTTCAAAGAAGCGCTTAGTTTTGAGGGCGACACTGGCCCTTACGCGCAGTATGCGGTAGTGCGGGCTTCGAATATTTTTCGTAAAGGTGGATTGGATCCGGAGAGTTTTTGCCGCGACGAAGCGGCCCGTGCCTCGGCTGAAGATTTTGATAAATATCTTAGCGGCGAAGCAGGGAATGACATCTGGGAGCTTTGGCTGGCGGCGTCTAAGACTTCTTATATCGTTGGCCAGTGTATCGCTACTGCTGAGCCTGCTTATCTCGCGAAACACACGTTTCAATTGGCGCAGCTTTTTAATACTTTCTATCACCGCTATCCGATTTTGAGCGAGGCGGATGAGGGCAGGAAAAAATTCTTGCTGACTACCGCAGCCCTCGTTCGCCGCGAACTGATTCGCGTTCTTGCGGTGATGGGGATTACCGTTCCGCCGGTAATGTGAAGGTGGAGCAGATGACAGTCTGACAGGAAAGACAAAGGCGCGAAAAGCTAGCGCGGGAAAAGCACGGAGCAGGGAAAGCATAGGTGGCACGAAAAACGAAGGCGATCAGGCGGTCTTCTTCTGCAGGCTCACCGTATAAAATTTTTACGATTCGTATCGCGATTGCTGGATGAACGGCGACCATCCTCCCCTGGCTATTTGTGGAAGCGATTGATATTAAATGGGTTAGTCGTTCTTGCTGGAGCTTTGGATTGGCATCTGCCGTGCTTTAGTAACCAGTAGATCGAATTAATATACTTTGCCTGGATCTGAAAACGGATTTCAAACGAAAAGCATCTATTTGGCCTAGGAGCCACAAGCTTATGAATCGCAGCGCATCGAGATTGACATTGACCCTGTTGCTGGCCGTGACCGCGGCCGCGTCTATCGGATGTACAACCAAGAATTACGTGCGGCAGCAGACGACGCCGCTCATCAACAAGACCAACGAACTCGACGACCTGACGGCGCAGAATTCCAAGGCGATCAAGGACGTCGATCAGCGTGCGCAAGCCGGAATTCAGGACGTCCAGACTCGTGCTGCCGCGGCCGATCAGAAGGCTTTGGCGGCGGGAAGCGATGCCGACAAGGCGCAGATCGCGGCTAACACCGCGACGCAGCGTGTCGATATGCTGACCAACACGGTCGTCAATCTGGATAACTATCGGCCCGTGGTAGAGACGGCAGTGCATTTTGGTTTCGACAAAGACAATCTGACGAAGGACGCGCGCGAGGCGATCGACCAACTAGCCGCCAGTGTTGCCACGACCAAGGGATACATAATTACGGTAGAAGGCGCAACGGACTCGGTGGGCAGCGCCGAATACAACTACGATTGGAGCCAGCGCCGGGCCAACGCCGTGATTCAGTATCTGGCCGCGGAGAAGAGTGTTCCGGCTTATAAGATTTATCTGATCGGGCTGGGCAAGGATAAACCGGTCGAGTCGAATAAGACGCCAGATGGGCGCGCCAAGAACCGGCGTGTGGATATTCGGCTGATGACGAATACTGGCGGAGATAACACACCGGCGCAGGCGCCCGCTAACGGCGGTCAGGCTCCGACGGCGAGCGCAGCTCCTCCGTCGCTCTAGAGTTTAAGTTTACCCTCCTCCCCGGAGGATTTGCCAAATCAGGCCGTCCCGCAAGTGGGCGGCCTGAATTTTTGTCTTCTTCTTTCGTCTTCGTACCCCATCCATACCTCACGCCCCAATACCCCGCAATTGGCTGGCAGCCACGCCGCGCTGCTCTACAGGATTTGCCTTATTTCGCGAGACACTGGGACGTGCTACTATTCCGCCCCATCCGATATTGAAGCCGTGTTGTCTTCATCCGCCCTTATCTAATGAAAAGGGGGAGGCAAACCATGAAGTTTGCAAATTGCTTTTACTGTGGAGTAGTCGCGGTAGCGCTGATTCTGGCGACTGGCATTTGGAGGCCAATCGCGAAGGCACGCGCGAATAACGAGGCCAGCACCGTGCCGGCCTTCAGAGTCGATGCCAACTGGCCCAGACCGCTTCCGGCCCCGCTCGGCACCGACGGTGTAGCGCACACGTGGGTGCAGGGTGAAGTAGCCGGCGTCTGTATTGACGCCGACGATAACGTTTTTACGGTCAACCGTGCGTGGGAAACGGGCGTGACCATAGGCGGTGTCATTCAGGGAGACGAGTCAGGGGCAATCGACGGGAATGACGCCAGTGCGTCGGCGATTCCGGCGCCGGTGATTCTGGAATTCGATTCCAAGGGTAACGTAGTGAACGGCTTTGGCAATGCAGCACTTACGCAGTCCGGGTCAACGTATGGCGGCAGCGTGTACATGCCTTACGGATCGCACGGCTGCTACGTCGATTACCAGGGCAATATCTGGACCGGCGGCAATGGCGACGGCATCGTCCAGAAATACGCTCACGACGGAGGCGGCGGGGTTGCGCTGATGCAGATCGGCACGAAGGGAATGTGCGACGGACCATCGAACAACAGCACTCCGGGCGGCACAGTCGTATATCCAACCTGCGGCGAAGCCAACGACTATAACAGCAGCACTACGCTGCTGAACGAGCCAGCGGATATCGCAGTCGATCCTGACAACGATCCGGTTACGGGGCAACCGGGAGACATTTATATCGCCGACGGCTATGGCAACCACCGCGTCGTCGTCTTCGATTCGAATGGCAACTACCTGCGCCAGTTCGGCACGAAGTGCCTGGCCCAACCCTGCCCGGACGGAACGTTTGGAGCGACGGGCGGCGGGCATCCGCATTGCGTGGTGTTGGGCAAGGACGGGCTGGTATATGCCTGCGACCGCCCCGATAGCCGCATTGAAGTGTGGGACAAGACGGGCAATTTCGTTAGGTCGATTGGGATCGGGAATGCTCCGACGGCATCTGCCGGTGCGCAGGCAGCGATCCTGAAAGAGAACACTCGAGCCTGCGACATCGATTTCTATCCGAATATCGACTATCTCGCCAGCAAGAGCACAAAAAGCCAGAAATACATCATCGATGTGGACCTCGCCAACGACAACGCATGGGTCGTGGACAGAAAGCAGGGAAATATCATCGGCGCGCTCGGCGTCTGCGGTATTGCCCCATGCCCGGGTCATAATGCGGGCCACTTCTCGTTCTCGCACACGACCGCCTCGGATTCTCAAGGCAACGTGTACGTGGCGGACACAATCACTGGGCGGCGCATTCAGAAGTTCGTTCCAGTGAACTGACGGGCGACGATCAAATACTAACGATCAACTGCTGGAAGATGAAAGCCATGGGTGGAGACCGGGGAAATAGCTCCCCGGTCTGCCTTTGGCGGCTGGAGGGTTGCCACGATGCTTCGCCTCGGTCTAATGCGTTTCGCTGTTCTCGCCTTTTCTGCGGCACTTTTTTTTTCTTTTTCCGCCGTGCTTTTTCCGATCCCTGCGAACGCCCATGATATTCCGCTGCACACAGTGGTGAATGCGTTCGTTAAGATGGACCCTCACGAGGCCCATCTTGTGATTCGCGTGCCGCTCGACATCCTGCACGCGGTTCACTTCCCAATGAAGGGGCAGATTTACGATCTTGCGGCCTCCGGACCGGGGACAGACCTGGCTCTGCGCGGCATTGCTCAAGGCATCGAGATACGGGAGAACGGAGCGCGACTCGTTGCGACCAGCGCGATCGGCCGCTTCGATCTGCCTTCAGACCGGTCATTCGAGGACTATGATCTGGCGCTGGCGCACGTGGCTCAGCCGCTCGAAAAAAACCTGGCGATTTACTTTGATCAGGGATACCTCGATGCGCATTTTATTTATCCCATCAATTCGCCGAATTCCATTTTTACGATTCAGACGACGATCGCTCCGGAGCTGAAGGATCTGCTGAAGCTGACGGTGCGTTATCAACCGCTGGACGGCAGTTCGCGCGCGTTCATGATTACCTCGCAGAGCGGACAGGTTCCGCTGAATCCGACATGGTTTCAGGCTTCGCGAGGGTTTGTCGTGCTTGGAGTCGAGCACATTCTGAGCGGCATCGATCATTTACTTTTCTTGTTGTGCCTGATCATTCCGTTTCGAAAGATTCGCGGGCTCATCCCGGTGATTACGGCATTCACGCTGGGGCATTCGGTGACGTTTCTGGGGTCGGCTTTTAATCTTGCGCCCAGCGGGGCGTGGTTTCCTCCGTTTGTGGAGACGGCGATCGCGGCGTCAATTGTTTATATGGCGTTCGAGAATATTGTCGGCGCTAATCTGCATCATCGGTGGATCATCGCCGGATTGTTCGGGCTGGTTCACGGGTTTGGATTTTCTTACGCACTGAAAGACCAATTGCAATTCGCCGGCTCGCACTTGTTGGTATCGCTCTTCTCTTTCAACGTGGGTATCGAACTGGGACAACTCGCGGTACTGTGCGTAGCGGTTCCGGTGCTGGGGTTGATATTCCGCGGAGCTCTCGCGGGGCGTATGGGAGTGATTCTGCTTTCGGCGATCGTGGCGCACACGGCGTGGCATTGGATGATCGACCGCTGGAACGTGCTTTGGCAGACTCCGTGGCCGCAGGTTACAGAGCAGGGAATCATGATCTTCGCGCGCTGGCTGGTGGGTGTGCTGCTGGCGATTGGACTGGCTCGGCTGCTTGCCGGATGGATTGATCGAAAGCGGGCGCCGGCTTTCGCGGCGAGGCCGTCGCGGGATGTGGCGAAGGAGTTGCAAAAAGCGTGAGCCGGTTGTCAGGCCCTGATTGCTCTGTTCTCCGCGCTCTATTTCGCGGGCTGCGCACAGCGCTACAATAGAGATGTGCGTATCCGCTTCCTGATTGTTTTCTTTGCGCTGCTAACGGCCTTTTCGTTGGCGCAGGATTCTCCCAATAGTACTGCACCTGATAAGACCGCTCTCAATAAGGCTGCGCCGGACAAGGCTGCTGTGAATAAGGCTCCTGCGACCGATAAAACTGCCGGCGACAAAGCGACTGAAGGCGGTCCCGAGACGGAGGAAAGCTCGAGCCGCGAAACGCGAACCGATATCAGCACCCCTCCGGACGACGAGAAGAATCATCCCGGCAGCAAGACCGAGCTTCAGGAATTGGGTATTCCCGATATTCCGGACAGCCCGGAGCCGTCGGATATTCAGGAATTCCATCCCTGGAATCCGATGAAGGCGCTCAAAGATATTGAGGTTGGGAATTATTACTTCAACCGGAAGAACTATAAAGCGGCGCTCGATCGCTATAAGGAAGCTCTGTATTACAAGGACGGCGATGCCGTCGCCAGCTACCGGCTCGCGGTGTGCCAGGAAAAACTTGGTGATAAAGAGGAAGCGAAGAAATATTACGCGCAGTATCTGAAGGTTTTGCCGGAAGGGCCGCTGGCTAAGGATGCGCAGGCTTCGCTGGATCGGCTGGCGAAGACGCGGTGAGGCCGTCGTTCGTCGATGGTCGTTCGTCGTTCGCGGAGTAGCGTTGCCTCGTCTTTTCTCCTAACGACTAACGGCTAGCGACTGAGCTCTACTTTTCCACCCTTGAAAATTCTCCCGTGGTCGCGTTCACCGCTACGCGCAGCTTTGCGGTCTCACGGTCGGCTCCGTAGATTACATGCCAGAAGAGCGCGTTTTCCTGGCGGTTCCACTCCAATACATACAGCATAGGCGTGTCGGGTTCTTTTTCCAGCAGTTTGTCGCCGCCGTGCTCCTGAGCGATGGCGAACGCTTTGTCGGTATCGGTTTTTAGAAACTGGACGTTGAAAATCTGGGTGCTGGAATTGGTCGGGCTGTAGGTGTCGTCGACGCCGTGGGAGATGTCGCTGTTCGACCAGGTAAAAAACTTTGTCGTGTGCAGCGACGGCGAGGCGAATCCGGCG
>Ga0187859_10003140_pt1 | contig 10173 bp, 5 predicted proteins | sample June2016WEW_10_1_2_FD_133019 | JGI IMG/M metagenome (GOLD analysis project Ga0187859, IMG submission 133019) | Peatland microbial communities from SPRUCE experiment site at the Marcell Experimental Forest, Minnesota, USA - June2016WEW_10_10 | ecosystem: Environmental > Terrestrial > Soil >... | reverse complement strand
TAATACGCGGCGAGAGCGAGGCTCTCCGGTATGTCAAAGTCGAGATACTTGACTCCCGGCGCGTCACGCAGGAGATAGTAGGCCATGTGGCCGTACCCACCTCCTATCTCGACAACTGTGGCATCATTTTCAATCAGCGAAAGGATATGAACCGCGCATGCATGTTGATACTCCGAACCGGCAGTTACGAATACTCCTTCAATCGTGGCTCCGAATGGGTTGCCGACGAGCGCATCCTGGAGGACAGTGAGTGGGTAGCGGCCTCCAGTCAATGCACGCCAACATCCGATACGATGCAACATCTCTTCGCCAATGAATCGGAGATCTTCGTCGTTCAGACTCAGCCCAACATCGGAGTTCGTGCGATGCGGTGGTCGCCGAACGAGGCCCTTCCCGCAGGCGTCGAAGAAGAAATTGCGATACATTCCGCGAAGGGCGCGAAGGTCAGAGGATAGAAGAGCTTTTTGAACGGGACGCAGATGCTTTGACTGTACTTCCTGCCACCAGAGGGTAGGGCGAAACTCGGATACCTGATCCGCGGCACTCTCCACAGTCGCTTTGTACGCAGCACATATCCTCTCGAGCAGCGCTTCTTCACCTCTCTCGAAGGACGTAGCCATCGAAGGTCTTCCCGGCTTTGGATAAGTTGGACATGCAGAGGCTTCCGCGTCTGCGCTTGAGCCAGGAGCCGTGGTGATTGCGCCAGCGGACACAATTGCTTCAGTATTGGTACTCGAACTCGGCAAGGTAGCCAATCGAATGGGTTCTACGATCTACATGAAGAATAATGGAGGTTGTCGACGGATGTTGTCACGGATTTGTCATCCCTTTGAGCAGACACGCAAGTGGAACTGCTTTCACATCCCCGTTTGACTATCCATCCTCCATGACAGGTGTCGCGACGCAGAGAAGTTCTCGGGCTCCTGGGCAACTGAAGACGTACATTCAAATTATTGGAGATAGGGCCAGCCGTCTGAGGTCCAACTGAGGACGTTGATGCCGAGCGCGGGGTAGCCGTTATTGTTGCCGTCGTAGTAGTGATAGACGAGGAGAGCGCCATCAGTATCGGTAAACAGGCTCTCGCCGCCAGGGCCGTTGATGTTTCCGTGCGCGCTCAGCACAATCGTTCCTCCGCCGGAAGGGAGGGCAACGCCACCGCGATCGGTGTAGGGGCCCGTGACGCTGGTCGACCGGCCCACTACGATGCGATAAGTGCTGCTAACTCCCTCGCAGCATGTATCGATGGATGCAAAGAGATAGTAGTAGCCGCCATACGGGTAGATATACGAACCTTCGATGCCGGTTCCGGAAGAATGATAGGCTAACTGGGTGCAGGCCGCGCCGGTTGGAATCCCAGTGGTGTTATCGACGGGCACAATCTGAATGCCGTTTGACCATGATCCAAAGGCCATCCACGCCTTTCCTGATACGTCCACAACCGAAGTCGGATCGATGGCGTTGGAACCTGCGCAGTCGGCCGAGGTGTAGACCGCTGCTCCGGAATCGACGTAGCTGCCGGGCGTTCCCGTGGGACTGGTGGCCAGGCCGATGGCAGAATTAGTGCTGCCGAAGGTCGATGCTGCGTAGTAGAGCCAGTAGGCGCCGTTGTGTGCCGAAGCGTCCGGTGCCCACAGGTCACCGCTTCCGCCGGTATAGCCATTTGTCCAAGATGGCAGCGAAGGAAGCGCGTAGCCATCGTCCGAAAAGCTCGCGCGGTCAGAGGATGTGTGAGCATGAATTAAGCCATGTGTCGAGAAGAGATAGTAAGTCGAGCTGATCTTCAGGATCGAGGGATCGTGAATTCCAATGGAGTCTGAGTCGGAACCCGTGTACGAGACATTGACGGAAATGGGCGCAGGATAAGGCGATGTGTTGTTCGAGGTGAGGACCCACTCCTGGCAGGTGCAGCCGGTTCCGCTGGTAGCGCGCGCACCCTGGACGATGGTAGCGGCCGATGTAGATCCTGAATCGGCGTCTTCCAGATAAAGTCCGCTATTCACGTTCTGGATAAGATAGTTCCCATCCTTGAGAAGGTAGAACTCCCACAAGTGATCATTGGTTCCGTTGTCAGCCCACTGCACGACTTGTGCTCCAGCCTCGGTGGAAGAGTTCTGAACCCCCATCACCTGATGCGTGAGCATGTTCTCAATATTGTATTCACTTTTATTCATGGGCAGAAAGTGCCAAAGCGCGTCAGATGATCCGCTGTTAGCTTCTTGCGCCACGTCGGTGCCTGCGGTCTGGCTCTGACCCGCAATGCCAAGCACGAGAGAACTGGCGGCATTCTCAAGAGTGTACTCATAGCTGTCGCTCACGGCGGTAAGGGTGCCCATGTCCGGTGTCGGCGTGGTGCCGCCTCCACCACTAGATCCGCCAGAGCCGGGGCCTCCACAGCTCGCCAGAAGAGACCCTGTGATGACTGCTGCTCCCATGCAGGCAGAGCGAGCAAATCTCGCTGCCTGCCCAAAATGACGATTCGAGTTTTGACCTCTCAGAAGTGGGAGCATCGCCCTATTTCGATTCTCCGGTTGTCCCCAGAGTTGCATGCGGCCAACCGTTGTCCCAGGTGAGCGTTGAGATTTGCAGTGCCGGCTTGCCGGTGACTGCATCGTAGGCGTGGAAGACGAGAATGTCGCCTTCCGGACGCTCCAAAACAGACTCGCCACCAGGGCCAAGCCAGCGGCCATTGGCTGTGAGCAGTTGGGTGCCACCGCCATTTAGCATCGGTTTGCCTTCCTCGTCAACGTACGGACCAGTGACTTGTTGCGAGCGGCCAACCATGGTTCGATACGTGCTCTTCGTGCCGCGGCAGCAAAGGTCGAAAGAGACAAACAAATAGTAATAACCGCCATGGCGGACGATAAAAGGGGCCTCAATGGCTTGCCAGTCCGCGGGCAATCCGGGTTTGGGCGGATCGGGATGTTCAGGCAGGGCGCGCGCAGCCAGAGAGTATAGTTTGGGATCGGCGGGCGATGGCTTGCCTGTAACTGGATCGATCCGGCGCATCTTGATGCCGCCCCAGAAGCTACCGAAACTCAACCAGGGTTGTCCCTCGGCATCGAAGACAATGTTCGGGTCGATCGCATTGAAGTTGTCCTCGCGAGTGGACTTCAACACCAGGCCCTCATCGTTCCAGTGATACCTGGGGCTCAGCGGGTCTAGTGTGTCATTGGTAGCAAGGGCTATGCCGGAGGTGTTAACGCCAAAGGCGGAGTAAGCGTAGTAGAGGTGGAATTTGCCTTGAAAATAACTGATGTCAGGTGCCCATAGTTCCTTCGTTGTAGGGCTTGCTTCGCGAATCCAAGCAGGGATCGTGTCGAAAACGTGGCCGCAGAGCTTCCATGCTTGTAGATCGGTGGAGCAGCGGATAGGAAACTGGCCTTCGCTCGCCTTAGAAGTTGTCGCGAAGACGTAGTATGTGTTTCCTTCGCGGGCAATGGAAGGATCATGGGTAATTGGATAGTCACCGCTCAGGGTAAACGCATGGGGCTCCTGACAAAATGACAGTGGAGTGAGCAACAGAGTAAATACAGCGAGCGGAAGAAGACGGTAACGCATGAGGACTCTCTCTCTGGGTTGAAAGACCCTTTGCCTTGGAGCATGCACAAAGCCGATGTAATGCACCACGACCTGATACGTATGCAAGGCCTTGTGGATTCTCCGGCCCATGCGGGCATGGGCCGGAGAGATGCGGGTTAGTAAGTAATCCTCATCGTGAACTGGACATTTCTCGGGCCAAGCAATGTACTCGTAATTTGCCCGAAGTTATCGTCTTGGACGCCGGAGTCTGGCTTGTTGAACGAGTGACGGTTGAATGCGTTGAACAGTTCGCCGCGGAAGTCCATCTTGAGTTTCTCGGAGATGGGGATGGCCTTGTTAATGCCGAAATCCTCGTCATAGAACGCGAAGCCGCGGATATCAGCCGAGTTGCGTGGCATGTTGCCGAATACATAGGGAACATTGGGGCCGGGATGAGGGTTGGGATCCGTGAAAGCGCCGCAGTTCCAAAAGCCGGTAGTGCAAGCGCCCGATGCATGGTTGTAGCCGCTGGTGCCGGTATTACTGAAGTCGAATGGGTTAAATGGTCCGGATCTTTTCGCCGACTGGCCGGACACGAAGTTGGGACGAATGCCATTGTCGAAGCCCGGAATACCGTTCGCTCCAAAGAAGCTGATAGGTTGTCCACCCAAGTAGCGCTGCACGCCACTAATACGCCAGTTAGAGATCACCGCATTGACCGGCTTCGGCGAATCAGCAAGCAACTGCTTGCCTTTGCCAACCGGCAACTCATAGAGGTAGCTAACTACAAAGTTGTTGGGGATGTCCTCATTACTGACAGCCTTTTCGGCTTTGTGGTCATAGGGGTTTTGTGTTCCACCCTGATTTTGCAGGGTGCTGTAGTAGGGTTGGATGGCGTCGGCGTCGGTCAGGGTTTTGGAGAAGGTGTACGAAGCCAGGACGTTAAGGCCGTTGTGGAAGCGGCGCTCCAACTTAGCCGTCAACGCGTCGTAACTGGCTTGACCGACGTTTTGCAGATAGCTGTCCTGGTTAACATACCCGTACTGCGGGAATGGACGAAGGGCCTGCGACACGTTGCCTCCACCGCCCCAGGTGTTCTGGAAGTTCGCGTAGGGCAATTGCGTGCCGGACGCAACGTTGAATAGATTGGTTCCCAGCGCAAGACCGCTGAGCGGCATGTCATTGGGATAGTCGATCAGGCCGTGCAGACGTACAGAGTGCATTCCAAGATACCCTAACGAAACAAACAGATTGTCGCTGACCTGGTACTGATCTTCCAGGCTCCATGTCTCGACCATAGCCGGACGCCCGAAGGGTTTTCCGACGCTATCCACTCCCTGTCCATTCAGCTGGGTTGGATCGAGGTCCGGTGTGGTGGATAACACCGGCAGACCTGCATCGACCTTCGGTCCGTCCAGAGGGTCGGCGGTAAATAGGGTCTGATTAACCGTAAATCCCTGCAAGGTGCCTTGGCCGAAATCGGCATAAACCAGTGGACCATAGTAGATTCCCGCACTACCGCGAAGAACATCTTTGTGCTGGAATATCCCGGGGTCCCAGGCGAAGCCGACACGCGGTTCAAAGTCCTTGTGATAGACGTCAGCCCAGGTTTCGTTCTTGCTTCCATTGCGGCCAGTGCCCAGACCTGCAAAAACCAACGCGCCGGGAATGCCGTTGGCCGCCGCGTTGGGAGCGGTCGGACTCATGATTGCCGTATCGCCGTCCGCTTCGTGACGCGGCGTATCGTAGCTCCAGCGTATTCCAAGGTTAACGGTGAGGTTGGGGCGCAGTTTCCAGTCGTCTTGCGCGAACAGGGCGCCGTAGTGGGCCAGCCAGCGAGGAGAGTGCAGTTGTTCAAGGGCGTTGGCTGTGCCAGATTGGCCGATGAGGAACGCAGCGAAGGAATTGCCGTCCCGTCCCCAAAAGGTTGTGTCCGATGCGGTTTGATTGTCCCAGAAGGTGAAGCAACCGGAGGTGCCGCTGCAGGTGCCACCGATTTTGCTCACGAAGGAGAACTGGTGATATTGGTCTTCGCCACCGAACTTGAAGCTGTGGTTGCCGTGTTGCCAATGCACGATGTCGTTGATCGCGATTACATTGTCGACATCCTGGGCGTCATCGTTCTCGCCGAAGTTTGGGTAAGGGCTTCCTATGAACACAAAACCGGGAAACACTGGTCCGGAACCATTGGCGATGCCGAGCGTACTATCCCAATCCGGGTTTAGGTTCACCGCGCGCGACTGATTGTAATTGTTGGAGCGGTTTGTGCCGAAGGTCAGTGAATTCACCAGAGTCGGGGAAGCGATCCATTCCCAACCTAAGCGGAACAGCTTGCCGAGTTGATTCACCTGTCCGCCGCCGCCGCTGGTAAGAGGCTCCGGCAGATTCAATCCATTACCCTGGTCGGTGTTCTGCCGAGAGCTCCAAAAGCCCCAGACTTTCTGTTTTGCTCCGATGTTCTGATCAATTCGGAAGCTGTAGACCGTCTGGGCAAGGGTGTCCTGGCTGTCATAGACATAATTATTGGTGCCACCGCCGGTCAGATTTGGCGTCGGCATGTACTTCAATACCGCCTTAGCCACCTGGCTCTCACGTCCAATCGGAATCTGATTGTTTGGGAAAGGTGTGTTGCGGCATTGGTTTGTTTCGGACTTCGGATCGAAGATCTCGCCGAAATAGAGCTGGGCGTTGCAGGCATCGGTGCCTCCAGGGATTGGGCCGCCGAGCGTCGATGAGAAGTCGAAGTATTGGCCATTGCTACCGAGTTCAGCAGGAGTCGGAATCAGGCTGGTGATAGCTGAACCGGTGGAATAGCGCAACTGCTCCCAGCTAAAGAGGAAGAAGGTCTTATCTTTGCCGTCATAGAGGCGAGGAATGCGAACCGGGCCGCCGAGACTGCCTCCGAAATCGTTCTTGGTGTCTGGTGGGCGTTGCAGAAGATCTCTTGCCGCTGCATTGGATTCGGGGGTTTGAGCAAGGTATCCATTGTTGAACCAGTTGTTGGCGTCCAAAGCGGCGTTCTTGTAAATATCGAACACCGCGCCGTGGTAGCTGTTGGTGCCGCTCTTAGTGTTGAAATTGGCCAAACCGCCGGTGGTTCTCCCAAGTTCCGCGGGCAGTCCGGAGAGAGTGATATGAAACTCATTGACCGCCTCAATAGAAGGGGCCACGATATCGAACGAGCCCGAACCATTTTCCATGCGGTTGGTGGTGATGCCATCCACCAGGTAGTCTGTTCCTTCTTCCTGGCCGCCGTTGATCTTGGTCATCTGGAATCCGGAACCGCCTGAGGATGTGCCTGGACCCACGGTGCCGGGGACAAGAAACTCCAGCGTCGACAACGAACGCAGGTTCCCGGAAACCTGGAGCGGAAGATCCGCTACCTGTTCAGGCGCAATGTTCGCGTCGATTTCAGAGGTATCCTTTTCCAGCGTCACCGTCCCAGCCGAAACGTTGATCACTTCACTGGCTGAGCCAACCGCGAGCGCCATATCTCGCGTTGAACTTGTGCCGACGGCCACCACAACACCCGTATAGATCTCGTTCTTGAATCCCGCCGCACTGACCTTGAGCTCATAGGTTCCGGGATGCACCGAAGGAAACGTATAGTATCCGGTTATGGAAGTGGTTGTGGAATAGGTTGTCCCGGTCGTGGTTTCGTCGGCCATGACAGCAGCCCCTTGCACCATCTTCCCGGCTGGATCGGTGACCACGCCGCTGATGGAGCCGGTGTCCAGCTGGGCAATCGCAGACACCGTTAATACCAGGACCATCGTGACCAACGCCAAACATGCTCCCGGTGACGGGAGCCGTGACTGAAGCAAATTCAACCATCTTCTGTTGAACTGAATGGATGCCAAGCCATGAATCATATATCTGCCTCCTGAACAAACGCTTTCTGAAGAATTGATTGTCGATCGAACCATCTTTTTCCTCTGCCGCCACTCAGCTTTCGCACCTGGAACGCCAATAGTGCCTGGCACGAGCGGCTATCGCTCCAGGCAAAAGATCAAAGACTTCATTCGTTAGCCGAGGCCGTCGCTGCGACCTCGTCGTCATTCACTGGGAGCTCCGTGCGCCTCCGCACCAGTTCCGCGGATTTGCTGTCCTGGCGGGCCTTCACATCAGCCCGCATCCGCTGGTAGTTCGCCAGCGCTGCTTGCGCGTCCTGGGCTTTGTGAAGTCTGCGATAGATCAGCGCCAGCCTGTAGTAAGAGGTCATGGCGCGATCACTCGCCGGATCTGCCGCAATCGCGGCTTCGAATTCCTGGATCGCCGCCGCATCCTGGCCTGCGCCCACTAGCCCTTCACCCAGGTAATAGCGTGCATCGATCAGGGAAGGGTCGAGCCGTAATGCGCTGCGAAGGAATGGAATACCGTCAGCCGGCGAAGGCCCCTTAGCCAGAAGGCTGCCTAGCTTGTACATGGAAGAAACCGCGTTCGGATCGATGCGGAGTTCTTCCCGGTAAGCCTCGGCCGCTTTGTCGACGTTGCCAACGATCCAGTATTGGTCCGCCAGTTCCTCATGGAGTCCCGGCTGTCGCGGCGCCATCTTCACTGCCACCTCAAACTCACTGATGGCGTTTTCGTTGCGGTACCCCTGGGCGTAAGCCTCGCCCAGCACCTGGTGGACGCGCAGGGAATCGTGATCCAGCTTGAACATTGCGTCGTAGGAGGCGTTAGCCACTAGAAGGTAAGCCCGCCCGCGATGATAGAGAATGTCCACGTCGGAGTGGTCCAGCGCGAAGGCTTTGTCGAGCGGGGGAATCGCCCCCTGCGGGTTGTCCTGCGCCAGCAGGCATACCCCTAACCACATGAAAGCTTTCGCGTTCGATGGATCCATCTGGGTTTCCTTCAGCAGGCTGACCTCGGCGTCCTTGAAACGATTCTGACGATATGCGAGGATTCCAAGAAACAGGTGCGCGCCACGCAGAGCCGGCTTCAACCGTACTGCTTTTTCCAGTGCAGCGCGCGCCTCGTCCGACCGGCCAGCCTGCTCTTCGGCCAGTCCAAGGTTGAAGTACCCCTCGGCAAAACCCGGCTGCAACTTGGTCACGATGCCATAGGCCTCCGCGGCCTGAACAAAGTTCCCTGCCTTCATCTGCGCTGTGCCTTCCTGCATCGCTTGGTTGACAGCTTCGTTCGGCGCCGTCTGAGCCAGCGCGGGAACAATCAGGACGATCAGCATTGCGCAGCGTGGCAAGCTCCAATTCCGTCTAAGTTTGCCCATCGCTTCCCTCCACTCCGGTTACCTGGTATTGCCCCGTCAGGAAAACGCCCGTTTGCTCTCAAATCACAAACCCGCAGAAAAATACGATCTATAATTCGGTAAGCGTTTTCTCCTGTCTCTCGAAACCTGGAAGCATGCCTTTCAAAACACGGGGACAATCCGTCTCGCGAGCGTCGCGATTCAAACACTCGAAGAACTCAAAATACAACGCTATTAACAGCTTCATGGGACGTTTGTTGTTTTAAGTGCTTTATTTGCTTAACTTTTGATATACGCTTCCGCGGACGTCACACCTCCGTTTTCCCGTTTGTTGGTGTCATCTACCCGGAAAATCGTGCGGTGCTATAGTGAGGGATCGAGACAAGCGCCCGGGGCAATTGATTGAGCTATGTCGACAGGCCATCCACCCGTAACCCGGGAACCGGCAGTGCCCAGCCCGGAACAGACCGAGCTGATCCGGCAACACCTCAAGCAGGTACTGGCCAGCCACGTTTTTGCTGGCAGTAAGCGCGCCCAGGACTTCCTCGAACTCATCATCACCCACACTCTGGAAGGCGAATTCGATCTGTTACGCGAGCGCATGATCGGCGCCGAAATGTTCGGGCGACCGGTCAGCTACGATACAGGGAGCGATTCTGTTGTCCGTGTCAAGGCCACCGAAGTCCGCAAGAAGCTGGTCCAGTTCTACGCTGAAGCCAAAGAACACTTCGCAGTGCGTATTGAGCTGCCCAGTGGCTCTTATGTGCCAACGTTTCATTTCGAGCCGCCACTGGCCGCAGCCCGCTCTGGCAACGGAACTGAGGTCCAAACTGCTCCGGGCACAGCCCCGCATCCGGCGATCGCGGGGCCCGTTAGCGCCAAAGGGGATGGCGTCCCCTCCCCAGTGCGAACAGCTCTGCGTTCGTGGCGCTTGGCATCCGGCATCGCGCTTATCGTCCTTGCCGTGATCGGCTACGCCGTATACAAAAAATGGTCCAGCGATTCCCGCCCCAGATCGGAGCTTCGCTCAATCGCCATTCTGCCGCTCAAGAACCTCTCGGGAGATGCCAGCCAGGAGTACTTCGCCGACGGGATGACAGAAGAGTTAATCAACGACCTCGGCCAGGTCTCTACTCTCCGTGTCATTTCGTTGACCTCCGCTATGAGCTACAAGGGCACAAAGAAGAATCTCCCGCAGATTGCCCACGAGTTGGCTGTGGACGCGGTGGTAGAAGGCGGCGTCCTTCGCGATGGCAACAAGGTACAAATCAGCACACAACTGATAGATGCCCGCAGCGACCGCCCGATCTGGGCGCGCACCTATGAGCGCGACTTTACCTCCAGCCTTGCATGGCAGGGAGAAGTGGCACAGGCCATTGCCGGCGAGATCAGGATCAACGTGACGCCACAGGAGCAGGCGCGCTTCGTGCGCAATCGGCCAATCG
>Ga0187859_10003126_pt1 | contig 10195 bp, 6 predicted proteins | sample June2016WEW_10_1_2_FD_133019 | JGI IMG/M metagenome (GOLD analysis project Ga0187859, IMG submission 133019) | Peatland microbial communities from SPRUCE experiment site at the Marcell Experimental Forest, Minnesota, USA - June2016WEW_10_10 | ecosystem: Environmental > Terrestrial > Soil >... | reverse complement strand
TGGACGATGGAAATGACCTCCGACTTGCGTTTCGTCTTTGAAGAGCAGGATGGTGTCCTGTGGATTCGTGACCGAACCTCTCCGGACAAGAAGTGGTTGTGCCGTCTAGGGCTGCACGGGGAAGTGGTCACGGATTTTGGAGTCGTCACCCGATTGCTGGACTCCAAGACCGGCCATTCGGTGGTCAGCGTGGCCGGAATTACCGCGCCTGGCACCGACGCAGCGGCGCAGTTTATATCCGCCCCTGAATACTTATCGGAGTTAGCGAAGACAGCCCCTCCCGGATGGGAGAAGAAAAACATGCAGGTGGTCGTGCAGACATCGGTTATCGATGCAGGCGCCAGTCCGCCTCACGTGGTTGCAGCTTACTTCTGGTAGTGCTCGCGCGCAGAGATTGGAATTAGACTTCCGCTTCGTTATCACGCACTTGTAATAATAAAAATCCCCCCACTTCCACAGCCCTCCCGATTCGTACACGTGGTGCGCGCATCCTGTTTGGACATGAATCTATGTCAATGCAAGTAAAGGATTTAGTTGAAAGAGCGAACAGTAACATACCGTATGTATACCGTGTGTTACTGGAAAGTAAGGATGGGAGAGCAGCATAGTCGGTCCGCGCGTCGGAAGCAAACGTTTACTCGGAGTCCCTGTCCGAACCCGAGCCTCTCATGCATACTGGCCAGTTCCGCGTGGTCCACATTCACCGTAGCCGTTTCGTGTCCGTCTTGGTCCAGAATTGTTGGGTTGCGTTTCGTTGCATGGTAGCGCTCTCAGTGCTTCAAAGTTGCGGCGGTGGATCCTCGACTTCCTCGTCCTCGACTTCCTCGAACCTAACCCCGCTGACAATCACAGCCACATCTCTCGCGGGTGGAACAGTCTCTGTGTCGTACTCAGCAACGTTGACCGCAACGGGGGGGACTGGGGCTGGATATGCCTGGACGGTGTCTGCGGGTGCGTTGCCGGGAGGTCTCACTCTCGCGACCGGTGGAATTCTGGCGGGTACGCCCACTGCGGCGGGAACCTTTAATTTCACCGTCGAGGTCACGGATTCTTCAGGGGCTACAGCTACCGACAGCCTCAGCGTTGTCATAACGGTCGCGGGTCCATTGAGTAATTACGAATTCACCGGCGACACCTCGCCGGTGCATGATCCCAGCATTATTCGCCAAGGATCGACATACTACGTTTTCTCCACCGACGCCTCCTCGAGTCAAGGCGGCTTCATTCCCATCCGCTGCTCCACCGATAAGATTGCCTGGAGCGGCTGTGGCTATGTGTTCACCACCTTGCCGTCGTGGATTTCTGGAGCTGTTCCGCAGGCAACCGAGCTATGGGCTCCGGACGTGTCCTACTTTAACAACTCTTATCATGTCTATTATGCCGTTTCCTCGTTCGGGTCGAACGTCTCAGCCATAGGACTTGTAACGAACACCACTCTGGATTCGACCGACCCGAATTACAACTGGGTCGACCAGGGCCTTATTTTGCAGTCCTCCGCTTCCGATAACTTCAACGCTATTGATCCCAATATCCTGATCGACGCAGGCGGTTCGGTCTGGCTGAACTATGGAAGTTTTTGGACGGGAATCTACCAGCAACAGATCGACCCGGCAACCGGGCAAATCCAGTCTGGCTCAGCGACCTACCATTTGGCCGAGCGTGCCTCGGATATTCCCAACGATCCGATCGAGGGCGCCTCGATGGTTTACGAAAACGGCTTCTATTATTTATTCGTTTCGTGGGACTACTGCTGCGAGGCGGATCCAGCGCAGAGCAACTACAAGATCGTGGTGGGCCGTGGAACCAGTCCCAATGGTCCGTTTACCGACGAGAGCGGGATCGATATGGCTGCGGGGGGCGGAACGATCCTGTTGCAGGGCGATGCAACGTGGGCCGGACCGGGCGGGCAAACGGCGTACATCGATCCTACAGACGGCGATCTGATCGTATTTCATGCGCTGCTGCTGACGCAGAACGGACTGGACTTTTTGTTTGTGAGGTCACTGACTTGGGCGAACGATTGGCCGGTGATCGGAACTTCGACCGATTCCAGTTCGGAAACTGACCTTCCGGCGATGAAGAAGAAACGTAGGACTTCTGGGCTGCATACGCATTGAAGGTGGACAGACTTTTTGCCCGGAAACAGTTTGCGGCAGTGGGAGCAAGAAAAGATTACAGATGGGATCGAAATGATCGAAACTCAGCCCGGCATCTCGATGCCTGAGGCTTTAGGGGAAACTTATGACGCATGAAGTGCGGCGGTGCATTCGTAGACTCCTTTGTTCAGTCCGGGGTTCGTCGGGCCGGGCCGTGGCATTGGCTTTATTCGCCCTCCTAATTGCTGACCTGCCTGCCCTCGCCCAACTAGACACGGGGTCGATCAGCGGCACCGTCACCGATTCTTCGGGCGGTGCAGTCAGGGATGTGGCAATCACCGCGAAGGAAACCAGCACCGGCACAACGTACAAGACGGTCAGCTCCGCCACGGGATACTACGTGTTTCCTTCTGTTCGTAGCGGCACATATGAAGTGAGAGCGGAGCTCTCAGGCTTCAAGACTGAGGTTTACTCAGGAGTAGTCGTAACGGTAGCTTCGCACGTTGGCCGGGACATTTCGCTTGCAGTGGGTGCGGTGTCCGAGACGGTCAGCGTGACGGCTGATAATTTGACGCTGGAGACAGAGAGTTCGGAGATTGATTCCAACATCACCAAGGAGCAAGTCTACGATCTTCCGCTGGCGGTGACGGGCAACTTACGTTCGATTTCCTCGCTGGAGTTTCTGGTGCCGGGCGCAGTCGGTCCCGGAACATCTGCCGGCGGATCCGCCTTCCAAATGACCAAGATCGCCGGCGGCCAGACCGAAGGAACGGACTACCTGGTGGACGGCATAACCACCAACCGGCAGGAGAATGGGTCGGGCTCGTTTGACATCGTCGCTCCCTCGGTGGAATCGATTCAGGAGTTTCACGTTGATATTTCCGGAATGTCGGCGGAATTTGGAAGAACCACCGGCGGTCTGGCGAATTACAAAACTCGCTCCGGAACCAATGCCTATCACGGAACGGCTTTTGAGTACTACAAGAATGCCGTGCTCGATGGCAACAACTGGTTCAACAACGGCTACCTGGCGGCCAATCCCACGGACAGCGAGTTGCTCAAACGTCCGCCCGACACCAAAAATAACTGGGGTATTTCGTTGGGTGGTCCGCTGCGGATACCGGGGTTGTACGACGGCCACGACAAGACTTTCTTTCTGTTTAGTTTCGAGCAGTTGCTCTATCACACTGGCGCTTCCGTTACCTCGAATATTCCAACCCCTGCCGAGCTCGGCAGCAACGGGCAATACTTCGATTTTTCGTCCACACTGGGCGGTCCCATCCTCAACAATGGAACACAAGCTTATGGCGGGTGCGGTAACTCGGTGCCGGTGTATTACGGTGAGATCTTCGATCCCGCGCACGAAGCCAACGATTGCAACAATGTGGCCTTCCCCAACAACCAAATCCCGATCAGCCGCGAGAGCCAGGTAGCTAAGGCCGTTCTGCAATACATGCCCACCCCGAATCTAACTGGCGGGACAAATAATTTTGTCTACAGCACGACTGACAGCATCGCGCAAACGGTCTTCAGCGTGCGAATCGATCAAAACCTCGGGCAGAAGCACAAGATCTGGGGATTTTTCAGTGATAGAGAAAATGCCGACCACGGCGTCGGGGCCAATCTTCCTCCACCGCTCACCTCAGCCGGCGGCGGCGGAGTGGATCAGTATGGCAAGCTGACCCGCGCGGGATGGGATTGGATTTTGACTCCCGCGTTGATTAATTCTTTAACGTTCGGCGCCAACCGCTCCAACAACTATAATCTGTCGGCGGCGGCGCGCACGGGAACCGACTGGGACAGCAAGCTGGGAATTGCCAACGGCTCCGGTCCGGTTTTTCCTGGATTTGTGTTCAACAGCAGCCCTTATCCGAACTTCGGCGAGAACGACGACGCTCAGGATGTGGACAATACTCTCGCGCTGAATGACATCGTTCACTGGCAACATGGCGCGCACAGCCTCAACTTCGGGGGAGAGGTGCAATATCACCAATATTCCTTCGTCAGCAAAATCGGCGGCACGTGCAGCGGCACCTCCGGATGCTTCAATTTCTGGCCCAACCAAACGGCATCCGATACCACGTACTGGGGACGCGACGGCAATGCGTTCGCCGCATTCCTCCTGGGTCAGTCGGGCACCGCAAACGCCCTGAATCAGATTCACGCGCCGCGCTGGATTACTCACACGGCGGCACTTTTTGTCCAGGACAACTGGAAGGTGAAATCAAACCTCACCCTCAATCTCGGGCTGCGCTGGAGTTTTGACACTCCACGCCACGAAGCAGACGGCGACACAGCCATCTTCAGCCCGACTACGCCCAATCCGGGAGCGGCCGGCTTCCCGGGTGCGTTGGTCTTCGCTGGAAACGGACCCGGTCGCAACGGAAACGTCGGGGAAACCTGGGCCGAAACCTATTACAAGGACTTCGAGCCTCGCGTGGGATTTGCCTGGTCGCCCCCATTCATGCACAACGTTGTCCTTCGCGGCAGTGGAGGTTTTTACTACGGTCCGCTAGTCTACGCTGACTTCGGCCAAGGAACGCTGCAAGGATTCACCGCCAACCAAACTCTGTTTACCGGAGATCCTTTATCGGGTCCGCAGGTCGATGCGGGACTGCCCGTGTTGCCGACTACTCCGGACCTCGATCCCACCCAATCGAATGGCCAGGGAGTGGACTACATCGCGAAGAGTTTCGGGCGTCCGGCGATGGTGGGATCATGGAACCTCGAGACCCAGGTTCAACTGCAGCGAGATCTCTTCTTCTCGCTGGGATACATCGGGAACCATGCCACGCGGCTGCATGGCTTGCTCAACTATCCGAACGACATCCCGCAGAGCGATCTGAGTATGGGCACCTGCCTCTTGTGGTGGGCTGTCGCACCCTGTCCCAACGGCTTCAGTTCACCTCCGATTCAGCCATATCCAGGCTTCTCCTGCGCATCTGGCTGTACCTACGGAATCAGCGAGCCGGTAGAGCAAGCCCTACGCCCGTTCCCGCAGGTTGGGTACATCAACGAGGACAGTTATCTGCAGAACATTGGGCAGTCCAGTTACGACGCGCTGGAGGCCAAGCTGGAACGGCGCTTCCACAATGGTTTGAACATACTGGTCTCCTACACCTTCTCGAAAACGATCACCGACGCGGACAGTATTCAACCTTATTACAGCACCCTGCAAAGCCAGGGTGGAACTCAGAATCCCTATGACCTCAGGGCGGAAAAGGCGGTGAGCAACCAAGATGTTCCCAACAACTTTGTCGCGAGCTATATCTATGAGCTGCCGGTTGGCCGCGGCAAACATTTCCTTTCGGGTACTCCTCGGCCGGTAAACGCGATCATCGGGGGCTGGAGAATCAGCGGCGTCAATCGATACCTGAGCGGACAGCCAATCAGCTTCTTCGGCGCCAACGGCATTCCGGGCTTCGATAATGGCATTCGCCCTAACCGTGTGCCGGGTCAAGCCGTGCGCCGTCAAGGCCCGTTCAATCCCTTCTTGTTCAATAACAGCGGCACTACCGGATACGATCCGACATCGGGGGCTTGCACTACCGGATACTGGAACTGCGGCGCTTTTGCGGATCCTAACCCGAATCCCGGCGTTGACGTTCCCTACGTCTTCGGTAATATGCCGCGTAACTCTTCGGACATCCGTTCATTCCCTTTCTACGACGAGGACATGAGCCTTGCCAAGACCTTCGCAATCACAGAACGCGTGAAGGCGGAGTTCCGCGGAGAATTTTTCAATGTGTTCAACCGCCACGTGTTCAACAAACCCGATTCCGGCGTTCAGGACACCACCTTCGGCCAAGTCGGAACTACGCTTCTTGGACCGAGAAACGGCCAGTTCGTGTTGCGAATTAATTTTTAGAGAGATGTGTGTTCCAGAGGGGGTACTGCGAGGCTATGTGCCTCCGGACCAGGGACACTCGCCCGGCAGGCCGAGTACGGCTTGCCGGGCGAATCATTTCAACAATTCTGCTTGTCATCGTAAGGTGATGCGACGCAAGGCAGGGTGCAGTTTAAACTAAGATTTGCCGCTGCAATGCGAAGCTTGGAACTGGCTTCAGCCGTCAAGCCCGTAAGGCAAGCCGCAGCCGGTAGTGCCTCAGCCGATGTCGGCATCGCTGAAGCGATGCCCTGATACGAATTTTTGTTCAAACTGCATGAGTACCCGCTTTCCTGTTTTCCTTATTTCGGATCGGCTATGCTTACGGATGTGTTTCGTCTTTCGTTGCGATCCCTGACAATCGCGCTCGCCTTACATCTCTTCTGCCAGCTTGGAATTGCGCAGGATGGCAATGCGAAGACCTGGTTCGAGCAGGGAAACGACGCTCTCCGAAAAGGCAATGCGACTGATGCTGTGCACGATTTTCAGGAGTTTCTTCGGCTGCAACCCGGCTCGGCGGAAGGCTACTTCAACCTGGGCCTCGCGTTGCAGTCCGCCAGTAAATTAGACGAATCGCTCGCCGCGCTGCATAAGGCGGCTTCTCTGCAACCAGGCTTGCATGGCGCCCGGTTGTTCACCGGCATCGTGAATTACAAGTTGAACCATCTCGCCGCGGCACATGGCGATCTCGTGAGCGAGACGCGGCTCGAACCCAAGAATGCGGCTGGTTGGATGTGGCTTGGCGTAGTGGAGTTAGCTCAGGATCACGCCGATACTGCCGCAGCTTCGCTCGACAAAGCGGCCGCGCTCGATCCGACCAACCTGGACATCCTTTACCACCGGGCGCGAGCTCACTTGCTGATTTCCAAAGCAAGCTACGCGGCGATGTTTAAGCTTAGCCCGGACTCCTGGCGAGTCCATGAAGTGCTTGGCCAGGCCGATGCCGAAGCATTCCGCACCGACGACGCGATCAACGAGTTCCGCCTCGCCCTGCACGCGGCACCGCATGAACCGGGGCTGAACGAGGAACTTGGCGATGCGTGTTGGACGCAGGGTAACTTGCAAGACGCGGACGATGCCTATTCCGAGGAGATCAAGATCGACTCCGCCAATGCCATTGTTCTGTACAAGTTGGGCAGTCTGCGCGTAACGCGCGGTGACTCGGCCCGTGGAGTTCCGCTGCTGGACCGGGCGCTCGCTCTCGATTCGTCCATCAGCGACGCGCACTACTATTTGGGAAAAGGTGACGTGGCATTGGGTAAGAATGGTTTGGCCATCGAGCACTTCAAGCTCGCAACCAATCCGCAAGGGACTGAGGAACTCAGGATGATGTCGTGGTATCAACTCGCGATACTGTATCGCAACCTCGATCGTACGCGGGAAGCCGGCGAGGCGCTTGCGGCCTTTCGTAATATGAAGACGGTCCGGGATGAGCGGCGTGAGAGCAAGTTGCAAGAGCATATGCGGCGGCGAGATCAATTGCCGATGCAAGAAACGATTCCGGCCACAGCCGATCTCCCGTAGCTTTAAGAATTCGATTCCACTCCATGTGAGCTCTGAGTGCGCAATTAGCTCGGGATAGTATTCGTAACTAATGGCTCATGTATTGCATGGTAAGTGGGTAGATAATCGGGGACAAGAAAGCAACGATGCATTGTCCCAATACGGAATGCTGGAAGCAGTAAAGCCCAATCCGGGTGAATTGAACATTTCAACATTAGCCGCCTTGCTTGTGACGGCTAAGTTGTGGAAAGAATTGGTGAGCGCGGAAGGGCTCGAACCTTCGACCCATGCCTTAAAAGGGCCGCGAACCCAATTACAAACAGCAACTTGCACGTCCAGCTTACTCCATGCACGACACAACAAAATCATACAGATACGAACAAGACATTCGTCTGGGTGCCTGGGGGGTGCCCGGAATCCGACCTCTCGAACATGTCACTTCCGGCTGCTGGATCCTTTGTAACGCGGAAGGACTCATTTCGCTGAACCGATCTGACGCCTTCCCTTTCCATAGGAAGTACCTTTTGGCCGAGCCTATGGGTTCGTGCCCGGTCGCCTACATCAATCTCAAACTAGAGCCTGAACAAGAGCGCGAACTGCCAAAGTTACAAAAGAATCCCTGTCATGCGTCACTTGGGTTTCGTACGCTGAATGCCTCGGCGGTCCAGTTCACGGACTCTGTCGAGCCCATCATCCAACAGAGTTGCCACAAAGCTTCTTAACATCATCAAATTGAAGTTCGGCATTTCCGACTGGCATCGTTATTTAAAGATTGCGGGTAAGACTCCGATGTTCGTGAATCGTAACAAAATTCGGCAAACAGGTTAGGGCGCGCACATATCCATTTATCACGCTTCGAGAGCTCCTGCATCTGGAGCCAAGGGGTGTTCGCGTTTCGTAACAGAAAACATTTACATTCGGCGCTGACGGATACTAATGCTACATGTTCGTTCCGTGGTGTTAAATTCCAACAAGGAGACCTTGCCAAGTGAAAACAGAGAGTTTTGGCAGTCAGTTTCTCGAAGCCATGTCAAAAGCGGAAGCTCTGCTGACGTACGGTGGCGGCGAACATCAGCAACCCGGACAGTGCCCTGCTAGCGGTCCGTCTGGTTCAACATGCGTGCAGAGTTGCTACAACGGCTCGTGTACCCACACGAACGACTAGGCATAAACCAGTGTGCCAGGGCCGATCGAAAAACAAGTCTTGGCACACTAATTCATTTGACGGAAACGAATTGTGATTCTCCTGTTCACAAACTCATCTGATGAACACGCGGACGTTGTGCAGCCTATGCTTGAAGCAATTGGCTACCCGTCGTATCGATTCAATGTCGACGACTGGCAACGAAACACGTTGGCGTTTTACCCCTCGTCTGCAGCAGGCTTCTTTCAATTGATCAGCCCAGATGGAATTACAAAGTTCACCAGCGATGACGTAACGGCAGTATGGTACCGGCGCCCTCATGATCCCAAACAGCTTGCTGAGCCCCGTTCTCGATCAGACGAGTTTGCTAATGGGGAATGGAAGCACAGCTTAGACTCATTGTATGGTGCTCTCAAAGACTGTTTCTGGGTAAATAGTCTGGACAGCATGCGTATTGCCAATTCCAAGCCTTATCAATTGCACGCTGCTCATAAGCATGGCTTTAGCACTCCAAGAACTATTATTACAAACAACCCTCAGGAAGTACAAGACTTTGCGAAGACGTTCGAAGGCCCTCTCGCATACAAGCCGCTACATAGCTTCTCGACCTCCGCGGGGAGTGGAAACGAGCTTCTAACGATCTTTACAAATGTTATCTCGCGGGACTTGCTCAAGACTTGTGCTGCTCAGATCCAACGTGCCCCTTGTCTCTTTCAGGAATACGTTACCAAGAAGTACGAACTAAGAATCACGGTGGTGGGCAAGGACGTTCACTGCGCGGCTATTCACTCTCAAGCCAGCGAGCGGTCCTCGGTAGACTGGAGGAGATACGACCTGGCAAACACACCTTATGAACCTTATCCACTTCCTGCCGCCTTTAGGACTGAAGTAATCGAGTTTGTAAGAAGCTTGGGACTAGTGTTTGGCTGTCTCGATTTCATCGTCACTCCCGACGATAAGTACGTGTTTCTTGAAATTAATACCAATGGCCAATGGCTGTGGATCGAAAGGTTAACCAAACTACCCATCGCGGAAAGCATCACTCATCTGCTGGCTCGAGCTGGCCGTCTTCAGTGTACCGCACCGCTTGATCAGGTCGTGTTCGGTTGATTGATTATTTCAGATCTATTTTCGCAGACTGCCACTGGGCGCTAGAAAGTACATTATTCAGGCGCTTCAGTTGCGCGCTCTCCCGCGAGGGCAAAGACTGCGCCGCGGCTGCGCTGCTCACCGTTGTTCAGCACTTCGGAAAGAATTACTCCATGGTGGAGATACGAGACCTGCTGCGACTGGACCTTCAGGGCGCAGACTTACACACGCTGTGCGAAGCAGCTCGGATGTTAGGTTTCGAAGCATCATATGGGCGTGTAAGAGATGGCATGGTGAAATCCTTGCCCATGCCGTTCATTGCCCACCTTCAGAACGCAGGGGCCGGACATTTCGTGGTCGTGCACAAAGTGGGTGATCGGCGAGTCACTATTGCTGATCCGGCGGTCGGTCTGTCCCAGCTGACGGTTCTCGAATTCCAGAAACGATGGTCTCAGTGCGTAATCCTCTTGCGCCCCG
>Ga0187859_10003125_pt1 | contig 10197 bp, 10 predicted proteins | sample June2016WEW_10_1_2_FD_133019 | JGI IMG/M metagenome (GOLD analysis project Ga0187859, IMG submission 133019) | Peatland microbial communities from SPRUCE experiment site at the Marcell Experimental Forest, Minnesota, USA - June2016WEW_10_10 | ecosystem: Environmental > Terrestrial > Soil >... | reverse complement strand
TTGCTTCTCTCTCACGCCTTCGGGGCTGAAGCCCGCATCACTTCGAAGACGCTTGCCCGGCGCTGAAGCGGCTACTCTTGAACCTTGAACGCCCCGCCTCGCTGCGCCTGGCTGGACAGCCGAGGCGGCTGTCCCCACATGAATTCGTCCCGCGACGGCGTCCTCTGGGCTCGGCGCGGCGGGCGGGACGCCCGCCGGACAGAGGCCGGGACGGCGGCGCTACCGTCGTAGCAAGACTAGCGAACTACGGCAAGTTTCTGCACGTTGACAGACGGGGTGGTTTGGCTAATAATGCTGCGCATTCGGAACTGGTTGTAATCCCCCGTCTTCGGCTTGGTCCGTCCATCGTTCGGTTCGCTCAACGCAATCCCTCATTGCGGAGGAACTATGCGTCAGGAAAGCTCACACTGGACAATCCGCGGCTCATGCCGCAGAGGAGTTACTGTGCGAACACTCGAGTTGGGAAAGATCGCTGGTATCGTTGCGGTATTCTGCGTCGCAGCCGCGGTTGCCGCGTCCGCGCAAACCTTTACCACGCTGGTGCAGTTTAACGGAACTCCGCAACCCGCCAATCCGTCGCAGTTACTGGCGGGCATCGACGGGAACATTTATGGCATAACGTCGGCCGGGGGTAAGAATGGAACGTCCTCGACCGGCGGAACAGTTTTCCGCGTGACTCCCGCGGGCAAGGTCAGCCTTCTTTATAGTTTTTGCGCGCTGGCCAACTGCGCTGACGGCACCAGGCCGAATGGTCTGATTCAGACCGCCGACGGAAAATTCTATGGCACGACCGGCCTAGGGGGCGCGTCGGATGCTTCGATTTGCAGCAACGTCGGTATCGGTTGCGGTACTTTTTTTGAGATCGGAGCGGGGAAAATACTGACAACGCTGCATAGTTTTTGCTCCCAGACCAACTGCAACGATGGCTTCTCCCCGTGGGGCGCGCCCCTGGCTGTGGGCCGCAATGGAAATATCTATGGCACAACAAGCGACGGCGGCAATCTGAACGGGGACAATAACTGCGTGTGGGGATGCGGCACGATCTACGAAATCACGCCCACGGGTGCGCTCCAGACGTTGCATGTATTCTGCTCGAACCCGGCTTGCCCCGTGGGGTCAGGGGGCGCGTTGATGCTGGCCAAGGATGGCGATTTTTATGGAGCTACCGAGTACTCGGCTTCGGGCGATTACGGCGGCGGATTCTACAAGCTCACCCCGGACGGACACCTGTCGGTTTTCTATACCTTCGATGTGGACGCAAACGGCGATTGCTGCGGTAGCACGCCGGTTCAGGCGACCGACGGGAACTTCTACGGGTCTGCCGCGGGCGGGAAGTACGGATACGGGTTCATCTACAAACTGACACCCGGGGGCGGGCTGAGTTCGCTGTACGACTTTTGCGCTAACCCAAGCTGCCCGGACGGAGTGGGCGCCAGTGGGTTGATTCAGGGCAGGGATGGAAATCTCTATGGGACCACGGTCGAGGGAGGCGCGAACACCGGCCCTAATTGCGCTGCCCTGGGCTGCGGTACCGTGTTCCAGCTCACCTTGACGGGGACGCTGACCACGCTGCATAGCTTTTGTTCGGAGACGAACTGTGCTGACGGACTGCTTCCGCAGGGAGGGCTCATCCAAGCTAACAGCGGGATCTTTTATGGTGCTACTACTTCTGGCGGAGGAAGCGCGAACTGTGGAGGCGGCTGCGGCACCATCTTCAGCTTGTCGGTTAGTCCTGCGGTGGAGGCAAGCCGCAAATCTGAAAGCGCCGGGCGATGACGACGGTGATACTTTTTCCAGGGCAACTTCCCCTCACCTGATCAGGACGGATATTATCCGAATGCATTGATCCAGGCTGCCAACGGGAACTTCTACGGAACGAGCCAGGGAGGCGGAGCTACACAATCCGGCTCGGTTTTTGAACTCACGCCCAAGGGCAAGCTAACGACGCTCTACAGCTTTTGCTCGCCGGCCGGCTGCACGGACGGTGCAACACCCACTGTGGGGCTGGTCCTAGGCAGCGACAAGAATTTTTATGGAACCACACAGGCAGGCGGAGCCAACGGCCAAGGGGGAACGATTTTTGAGATCACCCCCGCGGGCGCGCTGACAACTCTCTACAGCTTTTGCGCTGAGGTCAAGGATAATTTGTGCATTGATGGAAGTCGCCCAGCGGGCCTTAGGCCCGGCGCTCATGGGGTTTTCTATGGAGCGACGTCCGCGGGCGGCCGCTTCAACAAAGATGGGAGCACCATTCTCGGCGACGGCACGGTTTTCTCAATCCAGGTTGCGGAGTGATTACGGCGTTTGTTTTAGAGGAGACATTGCCTGCGGGCGGCTTTTTTATCGGGCCGAAACCCTTGTCGTGGCGCTGGCTCCCCGCAAGAGCTGCTTGGAATGACAATGACAATGACAATGAGAACGGATACCGTGGTGCGTGTAAGCGGCAGTCGTCAATTTTGCGCCTCGAATCCGGGCATAAGTTTTGGCGTCTGGCGAAGGAGTCAGGAGCCTTAAACACGGGGGCACAGAGGATCACAGGAGAAAAACCGGGATTCATGAATGTCGATCTGCGCAGCGCACTACCTTAGGGGCGGGTGATTACTTCGTTGGGCGATGACGGCAGAACGAAGTTCACGTTGCGCGCGTTGTTGGCTTGCAGGGTTTGGGCTACGTTGAGAGTGGAGAGGGAAATCTTTTTGTTCCAGTAGCCGTCGGTGTAGTAGTCGCCGCGAGCGTAGAGGATGCCGTCGGCGATGGTGTAGTCGCGGACTTCTTCGCGGTGGCCGTCGCGGAAGATCAGGACTGCCGGGGCCAGGATGGGGGCTGGGCTCGAGGCTTGCGGCACGGGCGCCGACGATAGGCGCTGAGATTTTCCTGCGGCTACTTCTTCCTTGTTATTGGCTACCTCGCGGGCTTCCCCGTTTTTCGAATCTTCCTCGGCGGCCTTCACGCGGACGTAGCGGCCGTTCTGGAGTTCGATCATCAGGGGCTGAGACGATGGCGCACGATCGTAGGAGGTAAAGTCGCGAGTGAGGGGATTGGCTCCTGATGCGGCCATGGCTGCGGCGGCTTGCAGCACGTAGGGCGGCGGCTCGGAGGCTACGGGATAGCCGGTGGCGTAGAGATCGGCGGGATCGAAGGCGTCGGTAAAGAAGGGAAAGGGCAGCGAGTTGTAGGGAGACGGGCGGCGATAGGAAGAAAAACGCGTGCCGCGAGCGTAGATGCCGTTATGCGGGCTGGAGTGTTGGAGAGTGTGGCCCTGCGAAGCATGAAAGGAAGGTGCTCTCTGGGCTGACGCGCAGGGAGCGATCGTCCCCAGAATCAAAGCCGCTATTGTACGGCTGCTAAATTTCTTCGAACGTCTCTTGCTGCCGGCGTTTGACGGACAGGAGTGTGCGTCCCACACCCACTCTGCCATGTTTTCGGCTCGTCTCATGTCAGTTGGCCTGCGCAGTGGGGGGAAGTTGGAAGGTTACGCCGCGGTCGTCGTTTTGTTTTTCGGTGGCGGGGAGATCGAGATCCGCCAGCGCGATCTTGCGGGGGTGGCCTGGAGTTAGATCGAAGAGCGTTTGGCTGACGATGGCGTAGTTAGCGATTTCGATTTGATGTCCGTCTTTGAAGACCAGCGTGGTCGAGACCTGGGGCGGTTCGGCAGCGGCCAGGTTCGCGGAGATGTTCGCGGAAATATCTTGATCGTTTCGATTTTGGGCTATTGGTTCGGAGACCGGAGGGACGTAGGAGTCTGGGCCGGAGCCGCGGCGATCAAAGATGGTGGGGCCGCCTTGGTACTCGGCGTCGTCGTTGTCGTCGTCTGGGGTGTCGGTGTTGTAGGCGTCGGCGTCATCGGCTGCGTAGGGGACGGGAACGGCGTAGAGATAGGGATAGTAAACTACGCCGCCGCCGGAGCCTGAGTTTGAGCCGCGATGAACTGGGTTGTGGTGCGGCGGGTTGTTGGAACCGCCGATGGAGTGCGGAGAGTTGGGGACGGAATGAGTTGCGTTGGTCGAGAACGACGGCGCGGAGTTCGCGGACGCGAAGCTATGAACTGCCGAACTCATCGCGGGTGCGCTAGGGCTGAAGCTGTGGCCGCCGGAAGAAGCTGAGTTGGCAGCGCTGTTGGCTTGCGCGGGGCAGAGGAGCGGGAGAAAGAGCATCCCGAGAAGAGCCAGCGAGGCCGGAATCGACTGCCGCACATTCGAATGATACTCCAATGGCAATTTCATGGCGCACCTCTTCTTATAGTTTAGATCGCGGCGGGGTGGGGTTGGTGCGGGGAAATTGTAGAGAATTGTTTCGGGAGGAAAAACCTTAAACCCGGAGGGCACAGAGGTTCACAGAGTAGAAAGTCTCACTCTTCGGCGGAGAGCAGAACGCCTCGTTGCACTCGGCTGGACAGCCCAGGCGGCCGTCCCACATTATTTTTATCTTTATCTTCAGCCTTGCGGAACTTGGGCCAGCGATTCTAGGCTCCAGACTATGTAGGCGCCCAGGAGCGCCCAGGTGCAGGCTGTGACCAGGGGGCGCGAGGTCGTTTCCATCAGGTCGGCTATGACGCCGGAGACGAAGATTAGGAGGAAGGGGATGGACGCTAGCAGGAAGCCGGCTCCGGCTACGCGGGGATGAGCCATGCCTAGAACGATGAACAGTGCGGCTATCAGTAGCGGGGCGCTGTTGCCGAAGTAACGCGCGCGCGGCCAGAGGGCGTAGGTGGCTATGGCTGCCGGCAAGAGTAGGGCGAAGGCGGGGCAGGCGCGAAGGATTTGCAATCCTACGGCGCGGTAGACCGCGAGGACGGTGAAGCTGCGCCAGGTGGCTCCCCAAAATGAGGCGCGGTGCATCGCTTGAAAGAAAATCTGCGCGCTAAAGAAGTAGGTCGCGAACAGTATCGCGAGCGCGACGACACAGGCGGCTAGCCATATGGTGAAGGCTGCGGCGCGGCGGATGGGGGCGACGTAGAGCATGAATGCCAGCGCCACTGGGACCACGATGATCAGCGAGAATTGCGAGCCTACGGCGATGGCTAGGGAAATTCCCAATAGGACTATGCGGCGCCAGTTCCAGAGGATGACCTCGCGCGGGGCGTAAAGAGTGTGGGCTACGGCGATGGCGGTGAAGATGGCTCCGAAGGATCCCCAGGCGGCCAGGATTTCAGGCTCGGTGTGCCAGACGGCTGCGGCTTGGATCATCGACGGAGAAAAGCAATAGAGAGTTAGGGCGAGGAAGCCGCCGTGGTTGCCGCAGAGGCGGCGGCTTACGTACCAGAGTGAGGCTCCGAGGAAAACTCCGAAGGCCAGGAACGGCAGGCGTGGGAGCCAGCGCCAGTAGGGTGCGGAGTCGGGATTGACCAGGCTTTGCGGTTCGGCGAGCAGAGGCGCGACGGTGACCAGAGCAAGAAGGGGAGAGTGTTCGGCGTCGAAGCCTTGCGCTTGAGAAACTTCGCTGGGAAGAGCCTGCGAGGAATCGGGGTAGGGGGCTCCGGCGATGCCGTTGCCGTGCATTTGGCGCCAGCCTGCGGCTAGGCGAACTTGTTCGTTGGGGTTGAGTTCGGTGCTGGACTTCAGTTCGGAGTGGACCAGCCAGAGAGCTTGCGCGAGGAAAAACAGGAGCAACATTCCGGCCAGAGCTTGAGGACGTCCGAAGCGCTGGCGGGTGAAAAATGGGGGCATAGGTGGGACGAAGTGTTTTACCATGAGCGAGCGGTTTTGCGGGAAAGAAGTGCGGCAGGCCGGCGCGGATGGAGAAACAGTTGCGCGACAATCTGGCGTGAGCTTTACCTTATGATAGCGGCTCAAGGGACCGCGGAGAAATGCGATTCGCAAGCGAAGTAACGGCGAGGTTACGGCGGAATCCTTGGAGCATTGCGGACGCGCCGTAGCGAAGTTCGAATTACTGCGACAAGGCGGCCAGCGTTTCTGCGAGCACGAGCGTGCCTCGGGCGATGTCTTCGGGAGATGCGTACTCGTCGGGCCGGTGGCTGTATCCTTTGCGGCACGGAATAAACAACATTGCAGTCGGGGCGATGCGGCTGATGAAGAGCGAATCGTGGTAGGCGCGGCTCACCATGGTGCGAAATTGCAGCCCGTGCTTTCGGCACGATTCGGAGAGGGCTTCGATCACGATCGGAGAGCAATCGCCGGGCGCGTCGGCGTTCAGTAGCTGAGAGCTGATGGCAACCTGGCGCCTGGCTGAAATCGTTCGACTCGCAGCATCTAGCGTTTGCATCACTTCATCGCGGCGGTTTAGATCGGTGTCGCGGATATCCACGCTGAGGCGAACTTGGCTGGGGATGCTGTTGACTGCGCCCGGAAATACTTCGCAGATTCCAACGGTTGCTACAGTATCAATCGCACCGCTCGATCGCGCTGCCTGCTCGAGGTCGAGAATCAATTCCGCGGCGGCGCAGAGGGCATCGTGGCGATCGGGCATAAGAACTCCACCGGCGTGGCCCCCGGCGCCTTCGATGGAAACGCGCAGGCTGGCCGGGGCGGCGATCTTCGTGACCACGCCGAGCGGAATGCGCTCTCGTTCCAGCAGCGGACCTTGTTCGATATGCAGTTCGACGAATGCTTTATAATAAGCGTTCGGCAAATTTACCGACTCAAGTTCGTCCCCCAAGCCTGCTTGGGCTCGTACCTGCTCGACTGGCGCGCCTTCGCGGTCGGAGAGTTTTCTGGCGGCCTCGGCGGTGAGATTTCCTGAGAGCATGCGGCTTCCCAGGCAACCGATGCCGAATCGCGTGGGCTCTTCCGCGGTGAAGACCAATAATTCGATTGAGTTTTTCGGCTGGAATGCGGCGCGTTGAAGAGCTCGAATCGCTTCCAAGCCTCCAAGAACTCCAACCACGCCGTCGTATTTGCCGGCGTTGGGGATGGCGTCGATGTGCGAACCTGTGCCGATGACCGGCGCTGCCGGGTCTGCGCCGGTCCAACGCGCGAACGTATTTCCAATCGCGTCGTAGCGGATTTTGAGTCCCGCCTCTTCGCAGCGCGCTCTCAACCACGCGCGCGCCTTCAAATCTTGCGGCGTGAAAACGATTCGGGCTACGGCGGGAGGCTCGGCGTCAGAAAAAGACGCGAGCGCCTCGATCTCGGACGACAGGCGATCCTGGTCGATCGGAATCTTCACGGTTGCAGGGCCGTCCAGGGATGGCGGTGAAAATCTTTGTAGATGAGATATTTTGCCGGGACTTTGCCGAGCGCTCCGAACCACTGCGGGCACCACGAAGCCATCCAGATAAAGTCGCCGGCGGCGACCGGGTACCACGAATCGCCGAGGCGATAGATTCCTCCACCTTCGAGCATGATGAGTCCGTGCTCCATCACGTGCATCTCGACCATGCTGAGCGTGGCTCCGGGCTGGTAGACCATGGTGTTCACCGCGAAGTCGTAACTCATCTCATCGGGAAGCAGGCATTTCACCTGCAGGCTGGGATCGTCGTCGAGAGGATGCGGCTCGACTTTGTCTTCGCTGCCGATAATCGGTTGCGGCGGTTTGACCGCGGCAACCGCTTGGTAAGGTTTTTCAATCACAGCGACGCGGCTGATTTTATTTTTTACTTTTACGCCCACCACGCGATGGGGAAATCCCCCGGGCAGATAAGCGAAACCGCGTGCCCCGAGCTGGGTTGATTTGCCCGCCTCGACTTTCACCGCACCCTCGATTACATAAATAAAGCGTTGCGCCGCGGTGGCGCCGAGGGTTCCGCCAGCTTCGATTTCGGCCGTGTACTCAGTGAAGGCTGCGCCCATCGCCGGACCGACGTGGACGATGGCTGAACAAGCCTTCATGCCGGGCAGCGTGATGCGTACGAATGTGTCCGGCGTTAAAAGCAGATGATTGCTGCGCTGCGCGCTGCGCGTCTGGCCGAGATTATGCACTTCCGATCCTCTCCTGAATTGCGGGCGAAGGAGCGGCGGGCGACGCTGCCAACTGATTCAGCAGGTGCAGGCCGCATGCGATCGCTTTCTCGACATCTTCAACAGAAACGGATTCGGCGGGATCGTGGCTGATGCCGCCGGGAGTGCGCAGAAAAATCATGGCGGAAGGAATTTTCTCGGCCATGATCATGGCGTCGTGGCCGGCTCCGCTCATCATGCGATGCGGAGCGCAGCCTGTGGCCGCAATGGCACGCTCGATTTCAGCAACCAGGGATGGATCCATGGCAACAGCGCGCTGATCCAGGCGCGCCTCCCACTCCACGGTTAGTCCGCGCCGCTGCGCGATTTGTTTGGCTTGCTCGACGAGATTCTTCACCGCGTTGCTTCTAGTTTCGTCCCTGGCGTGGCGAACGTCGAGCGTGAGCCAAGCTTCACCGGCAATCACGTTGGCGGCTCCGGGGCGGGCCTCGATTTTGCCCACGCTCGCGACCAATCCGGTCACAGCGCGCGCCGTACGCTCGACCGCGACGATCCATTCGGCGGCAGCGGCCAGAGCATCGTGACGAAGATGCATGGGCGTGGTACCGGCATGATTGCTGCGGCCGAGAAAAATGAATTCGAGCCGGCTCTGCCCGGCGATGAAATCGACGGCTGCGAGGGGCTTGCCAAGCTCTTCGAGCACCGGCCCTTGTTCGATGTGAAACTCGACATACCCCAGGCAATCGGCGGCGACGCGGGCGCGAGGAATTTCTGCAGGGTCGAGACCGAAGTGCGCAAGCGCTTCTCGAACGGCGATTCCTCGACGATCTCGAGCTTTCAATAGCTCTTCGTCGAAGCGGCCCACCAGCGCGCGGCTGCCGATGAAGGGCACCCCGAATCGGACTCCCTCTTCCTCGCTGAATCCGATGACTTCAATTGCGAAAGCGAGTCTACGGCCCTCGAGAGCTTCGAGAAGCGAGACCGCAATGACCACGCCGAGGATGCCATCGTACGCGCCTGCGTGGGGGACGGTATCGAGGTGCGAGCCGAGAAGCAGGCGTGGACAGTTCGCTTCGATGCCGGGATAGAAGCCGCGCAAATTTCCGGCAGCGTCCACGCGCACCGACATGTTCAAAGCTTCCATCCAGCCGGTGATTTCGCGGTGGCAATCGCGCATGGGCGGCGAAAGAAACGTTCTGCGCGTGCTGCCCGGGTCTTCGGAATATGACGCCAGCTTTCGGCAACGGGCAATCGCTTCTTCCGCGCGCTTGCGACTCTGGCTGTGCTTCGTCAAGTTGAATCGCCTCTGAACTCAAGCCTCGCGGACGACCTTAGCCGTCGCCCAGCCAATGACCACGAGCGCCACCAAAATCTCCCACGCGTAGGTGTTGCCGTAAGTTGCGACTGGAAAGTGATTGCTGATCATGATAAAGACTACGGGAACGGCCATGAAAGTATTGTGTTTGGATCGTAGCTTGGCCTGAGCGCCAAGCGAGGCGTCGAAAGTACCGCCGGAAGCGGCGACCGCGATCATCCTGCGTTGTGAGGGAAGAATCCGGAACCAGACGTTGGCAGTCATGATCGTACCCAAGACCGCGCCGAGGTGGATGTAGGCAGCGCGTCCACTGAAGACACGGGTCAAACCCCAGGCGAGCGCGGCGATGACCAGCAGACAAAATGCTGCGAACCAGGGTGCAGACTCCCCTAGCGGCGAGCGCACCGCGAAATCGTAGAGGAGCCAGCCTCCGGCTAATACGGCGATTCCGATGGCGATGCCGGTGGCTTGCGCGATGTTGGCCACGTCGGGATCGAGCAGGCCGCTGCTGGAGTAGTAGACGAGATAAAGCAGGATCATTCCGCTGAGCCACGTCATGGCCGCTTCCCAGCGGAACCAGCGAACTTGCGCCGCGGGAACGCCCAGCGATTTTTGTTTGGCGACGGCATAGAATCCGCCGCTGTGCACCATCCAGACTTGCTGCGGAGCGCCCTCGGGCGCAGATTTTTCGAGGCGGCCGAATTGCCCGTCGAGCCAGGTGAAGTAATAGGTCTGCCCGACCCACATGATGGCGGCAAAAACGTGGAACCAGCGCACGCTGAGGTTGAGCCATTCGCGAATTGCAGAGGTCAATGGGGCAGCTCCATTCTTGATTATGCCCTTTTCGATTATGCCCTCAAGTTCCCCGATAGGTGGTGTAGCCGTTCGGGCTCAACAGCAGCGGAATGTGATAGTGCGATTCGCTCTCTCGCACCGAGAAGGTGATTTCGATCACGGGATAGAGCGAAGCCGTTTTTTGAAACGCGCAGTAACTCGCGGTATCGAAAGCGAGGCGGTAGACGCCGG
>Ga0187859_10003123_pt1 | contig 10197 bp, 7 predicted proteins | sample June2016WEW_10_1_2_FD_133019 | JGI IMG/M metagenome (GOLD analysis project Ga0187859, IMG submission 133019) | Peatland microbial communities from SPRUCE experiment site at the Marcell Experimental Forest, Minnesota, USA - June2016WEW_10_10 | ecosystem: Environmental > Terrestrial > Soil >... | reverse complement strand
TGAGGTTGAGGGGAAGAGTCATTCCGCTGATGGAGAAGCCTGTGCCGCTGGCGCTGGCGGCGGAGATGGTGACGGTTGATCCGCCGGTGTTGGTTAGCGTCTCGGACAGGTTCGCGCTGTTGCCGACCTGCACGCTGCCGAAGGCTAGGCTGGTGGGAGCTGGGGTAAGCGTTCCCTGGGTTACGCCGGTGCCAGAGAGCGGAATGCTCAGGCTGGGATTGGATCCGTTGGAGGTGATGCTGAGGCTGCCGGTGGCGGCGCCGGCGGCGGTCGGACTGAACACGACGGAGAACGAAGTGCTTTGGCCGGCAGTCAATGTTACGGGCAAAGACAGGCCACTCAAACTAAATCCTGTTCCGCTAGCGCTGGCGGCGGAGATAGTGAGGGTTGATCCGCCGGTGTTGGTAAACGTCTCGGAGAGATTCGCACTGCTGCCATCCTGAACGTTGCCGAAAGAAAGACTCGCGGGATTGGCGGATAGTGTTCCTTGCGTCACGCCGGTGCCTGAGAGAGGAATGCTCAGGCTGGGATTGGATCCGTTGGAGGTGATGCTGAGGCTGCCACTGGCGGCACCGGCGGCGGTCGGACTAAACAGCACTGAGAAGGATGTGCTTTGGCCGGCAGTCAATGTGACCGGCAAGGATAATCCACTCAAACTGAATCCGGTGCCGCTCGCACTGGCGGCCGAGATCGTGATGCTGGTACCGCCGTTGTTGGTTAAGGTTTCGCTCAGCGACTTTGACGTGCCATCCTGAATGCTGCCGAAGGCGAGGCTTTGGGGAATTGCGGTCAGGTCGCCTTGTGCGAGGCCGGTGCCCGAGAGCGGAATGCTCAGGCTGGGATTCGATCCGTTGGAGGTAATGCTCACGCTCCCGCTGGCGGCTCCGGTGGTTGTCGGGCTGAAAACCACAGAGAATGAGGTGCTCTGGCCGGCGGTTAAAGTGATGGGCAAAGATAGGCCGCTCAAAGTGAATCCTGTACCGCTCGCGCTGGCCGCGGATATGGTGAGGTTCGCTCCGCCAGCATTGGTAAGCGTTTCGGAGAGACTCGCGCTGCTGCCATCTTGAACATTGCCGAAGGCGAGGCTGGTTGGGCTGGCGACAAGTTGACCCGTGGTTGTTCCCATGCCCATGAGAGAAACAGTCACCATATTCGAGCGGCGTCTTCCGAAGGTTCTGGAATATTCGACAGAGACGCTGCCGACGAAGGCTCCGTTGGACGGCGGCGCAAAGAGCGTGGTCAAGCTCACGTTCCGGCCCGGAGAAAGAATCACTGGCAGGTTGAGACCGCTGACACTAAACCCGGTCCCCGACACTGTCACTTCGTAAATCGTCAAATCGCCGTCGCTCGTGTTGCTCAGACTCACGGTCTGCGAGAGGCTGTTGCCGATCTGAACGCTGCCGAAGGTGACACCGGAAGGGATGGCGGCCAGCTGTGCGCTGGCGGTTGCTGCAAATAAAAAGACATTCAGGCAAACCAACCCACAACCCACGAATACTTGTGGGGAGTTATGACGTTTCACTTCGCTTCTCCTATGCCGTGCGGCAGGCCGCACGGTGGGGGATATGGAGCAGCTGCACAAAGTCCTGCGACTCAAACTCCCGCGCAGGCGCGGTGCATGTAGGCATTCTTCGACCGACGAATAGTTTTTGGCAGATGACGAACGATCAGGACAACGCAGTCCAGCTGCGAATAACCAAATGTCCATCGGGACAGGTAATCGACAGGCTAGTGACGGCCTATTTGACTCACCCCGAGGCCCGGGAATGGCGTGCGCCTTGCTCTAATGGCGCCGACGTGAGTATGGTTACGGAGTGAAATTTCCGCGCTGCGGTGGCCTCCTGCTGCACTTGACTTCTCTACCCGGACGCTTCGGCATCGGAGATATGGGATCGTGCGCCTTTGAATTTGCCGACTTCCTCTTTGCCGCTGGGCAGAACTTGTGGCAGGTGTTGCCGCTGAATCCGACGGGTTACGGTGATTCTCCGTATCAGTGCTTTTCTGCTTTTGCCGGGAATCCGATGTTGCTCAGTCTCGAACGGCTGCGGGAGCAGGGATTGCTCGACGCGTCAGACCTGAATCGGGCTGGCACGATATTTCCAAAAGATTTTGTTGATTATGGGCCGGTGATCGAATTCAAGATGGCGGCATTGCGGCGGGCGGCGGAGGTTTTTTTCGCTGACGATTCGCGCGCCGATCATGCGGACTTCGATCGTTTTTGCGAGAGTGCTGGACCGTGGCTCGATGATTATGCGCTGTTCATGGCTTGCAAAGACGCGCATCACGGGCGGGTATGGACTTCATGGGATACGCAGATTCGCGGGCGAGACGCGCTGGCCATTAACGAATGGTCACAGAAACTCGCGGCGGAAATCAAAGCTTACAAGTATTGGCAGTTTGAATTCTTTCAACAGTGGGAACGTCTTAAGGATTATTGCCGGCAGCGCGGCATACGATTCATGGGCGACATCCCAATCTATGTTGCGCATGATAGCGCGGACGTTTGGGCGCATCCATATCTGTTTTATCTCAACGAGCAAGGCAACCCTACCGTGGTTTCGGGCGTGCCGCCGGATTATTTCAGCGCCACGGGGCAGCTTTGGGGGAATCCTATTTATCGCTGGGATTTGCTCGCGGCCGACGGATACAAATGGTGGGTCGAGCGTTTTCGCGCTTCGCTTGCGCTCTTCGATATGGTGCGGCTTGATCATTTTCGGGGCTTTGAATCTTACTGGGAGGTTCCGGCTGGCGAGACGACTGCGATTCATGGGCGCTGGGTCAAAGGGCCGGGAGCCGATCTTCTGTCGGCGTTGCAAAATGCATTTGGCGAGCTGCCAATTGTGGCGGAAAATCTGGGCGTGATTACTCCTCCGGTGGAGAAATTGCGACAGCAGTTCGGGCTGCCGGGCATGAGTCTTTTGCAATTTGCGTTTGGCAACGACCCACAAGGGCCATCGTTTCGTCCGCATAATTACAGCCGCGATCTGGTTGCTTATACCGGAGGGCATGACAACGATACGACGGTGGGTTGGTGGAGGAGTTCGGCCGGCGCTGACAGCACGCGCACTGCGGAAGATGTACGCAAAGAGCATGAATTTGCGCGCGCGTATCTTAACTTTCAGGATGATTCTGAGATTAACTGGGTCATGATCCGAGCGGTGATATCGTCGGTCGCGGATGTGGCCATCGTTCCTTTGCAGGACGTGCTCGGACTGGGGAGCGAAGCGCGCATGAATCTTCCCGGCAAGGTTAGCGGAAACTGGAAATGGCGTTACCGTCCCGGTGCATTGAGCGGGGAATTGAGCGCGCGGCTGAGATCGCTGGTCGCGCTGTACGATCGTTGAGAACATCGTCGATAAGAAAGGATGGATCAGTTTGAAAGACACACTCCCCCAGCGGCTAAAGCCACTATTGATTTTGCGGGTTACGGCACGGCTGAAGCCGTGCCCCTTCAAAGCGGATTCGAACTGAGCCACTGCGCAAGAAACGGCATCGGTCAAGAATCGCCGGCAGAAAGAATTTATGGACAAGCCACCTCGAACCTTCTGGCAGATATGGAACATGAGCTTCGGCTTTCTCGGCATACAGTTTGGCTGGGGATTGCAGATGGCGAACATGAGCGCGATCTATGAATATCTCGGAGCCCGGGCCGATCAGATTCCGATTTTGTGGCTGGCCGCGCCGCTTACCGGATTGATTGTGCAGCCGATCATCGGGCACGCCAGCGATCGCACGTGGGGCAGGCTGGGCAGGCGGCGTCCTTATTTTCTCGCGGGCGCGATTCTCAGTTCAATGGCGCTCATTCTGATGCCACGCAGTTCGGCACTGTGGATGGCGGCGGGTCTGCTGTGGGTGCTCGACGCGTGCATCAACATCAGCATGGAGCCATTTCGCGCGTTTGTTGCGGACCTGCTGCCGGAGTTTCAGCGGACTCGCGGCTTTGCCATGCAGAGTCTTTTTATCGGGTTGGGAGCCGTAATTGCTTCGGCGCTGCCTTACTTGCTGACTAATGTTTTTCATGTGGCAGGAACGACTGCGGCCGGGACCATTCCTTTGACGGTCCGTCTTTCTTTTTATATTGGCGCGGCGGCATTCTTGGGTGCGGTGCTGTGGACGATTCTTACGACTAAGGAATATCCGCCGGAGAATCTGGCGGAGTTTCAGAGAGAGAAAAGGAAGCACGCGGGTTTTGCAATCAGCGCGCGCGAGATTGTGGCGTCGATTCGCGAAATGCCTCGCACCATGCGGCAACTCGCCTGGGTTCAGATATTCACATGGCTGGGATTGTTCTGCATGTGGCTTTATTTTCCGGTGGCGGTGGCGCGCAATGTATTCGGAGCTGGTGATACAAGTTCTCCTTTGTACGCGACGGGCGTGGAGTGGGCTGGCGTCTGCTTCGGAATATATTCGCTGGTTTGTTTCGGATTTTCTTTCCTGCTGCCTGAACTCTCCGAGCGATATGGGCGCAAGGCGACGCACAGCTTCTGTTTGCTATGCGGCGGAGCGGGATTACTCTCCGTGGCGGTGATTCATGGCAAATTTCTGCTGTTGCTGTCGATGGCCGGAGTCGGAATCGCGTGGGCCAGCACGCTCTCGATGCCGTACGCGATCTTGGCTGGATCGCTGCCTCACGGAAAGACGGGAGTCTACATGGGGATTTTCAATTTTTTTATCGTGATTCCGGAGATCACGGCATCACTCGGATTTGGCTGGGTGATGGGGCATTTGCTGAATAACAACCGGATTGCCGCGGTGGTGGCGGGGGGAATCTTTTTCATCCTGGCCGCGCTGCTGACGCAGCGAGTGGAAGACCTCTACGATCTGCGGCTCCGCCGTTCGGTACCGGGCGATGCCGTTGCGGCGAAATCGTGAGACGGTCGCTCGTCGCTGGTGGCTAGCCGTTCGGCGTCGCCTGCCGATCGCTCTTTGCCACCTACGATCGACGACGCCTAGCGACGACCCACTTCACAACTTTATTTTGAGCGTACCGCTACCAGTTCGGTTCCTACCGGCACTCCGCGGGCAATTTTTACTCTTACCAGGGCTTCGAATGGGCGCATTGATCCAGCGGTTGCGCCGGGAATTTCGTGCAGCAGTTTTTCCAGCGACTCCTGCCGGCAAACAAATTCCACGGCGCCCTGGGTGCCAAAGGTGGTGGTTCCCGCGAGGATCATGACGTAACGTCCCGCTCCCATGCCCGGCACCAATCCGATCACCGAATAATCCTCGGTCAAGAGCGCGTCGGAGGGACTCGCCAGGTACGCATTCTCTTCGCTTGGCTTCGGATGCCGGTTCACGATTGCAAGATCGCCTTGACGCGTGCCCGACGCCACCCGCTGAAAAACGAATTCCTGCATGTTAGGAATGTCTTGCAGCGAAAGATTTTCTGACGGTGAACCAACGAAGATCAGGTTGTTATTTTTCACGTCGTCCAGAGTGAACAAACTGCCGCGCTTTACGAGGATCCTTCGTCCCAGCGTGCTGAATGCATCGTCGAGCGCGTGGATGGCGAGGACTTCTCCTACTCCGGTGTAGTGGTCGTAGACGGCGCTCTTTGAATCCTGGCGCGAGTTGTAGTAGCGCATCCCCGTCTCGGGCCTTCCGACGAAGGCGGCATTGCTGTAGATCACCCAAGGCTCTTCTACCCCCGATGTGAAGGGTTGCCAAAAAGTTGCGAGAGGCCCGGCGGGGTGAGAAGCGGGCACTACGGTTGACGCCGATTCGGCCGGCTTGCGATTCCATAAAACGATGCCAAGAACGATCACGGAAACGAGGAGGCCGGTCACGAGCAAGGCGACTGCAATGCGCCACCTGGTGGGGACGATTTCGACGATGGTGGGGCGCGGAGGCTCAGCGATCGGGACAGTTGGCGGTATGGGCTGCGGCTCCGCTTGCCTTGGCTCGAAGGTGAGGTGATAGCTGCCCTTCGGAATTTTGACGACGATCGGGTCGGTCGCGCCCTCGCTGGCGTAGTACTCGGCCAACTTCATGCGAAGGCGTCCGGCTTGCACGCGGATGGTTGAATCGGATTGCGGGTCAAAGTCGGCGGGGCGACCGTAGACTTCGGTGGCAATCTGGTACTCCTTTAAAGGAGCGTCAGGGTGTTCGAGGGATTGTTTTGCGAGATATTGCACGAGTTTGCAAAGAGATTCCGAGCCACGGAGGCTATGACTTTTAATAATGTTATCTATTTGTTGGAAGAGCTGTTCAGGAGCAGCGGCGAGAGTGCGAGTAACAGACATTTAACACTGATGTAACAGGGATTATATCCACCCGCGATTTCAGCATTTTAACTCAGTAACCGTTTAAAAACCTAGTGAAACGTCCGCGGTGAATCGCTTTGCTCTAGAACTTGCAGGTTCTTGTATACGGTAGTCGAAAGTGTGTGGTTCCAAAGAACTCCCGACGTCCCCGCGGATGCCCTTGAAGACATCCCCGTAATTGGAGGAATTGTGAAAAGTAGATTCTCACTGCTTCTCATTCTCTCGTTCTGCCTAAGCGGACTGGCTCTGGCACAAACCGACACCGCCCGCCTCATTGGAACCATCACAGATCCTAGCGGCGCAGTCATACCGAATGCGACCGTTGCCGTAACCAACACGGCGACGGGCCGGACCGTGACCGCGCAAACCGGTGCAGCTGGCGAATACACGGTGAACGCGCTGACCGCGGGAAGATACCACATCAATGTGACGGCGCAAGGATTCAAGAGTGAGAGAGCTGATTTTACTCTCGAAGTTTCGCAGGTCCAGGAGATCAGCCTGAAGCTGCAAACCGGTGAGGCCACCACCACCGTCGACGTCACCGGAGATGTGCCGCTGGTCGACACTTCAACCTCGAGCACGGGCGAAGTGATCCAGGGACGGCAGGTGACGGAGCTTCCGCTGAACGGCCGCAACTTTACGCAGCTCGCTCTGCTGACTCCGGGCGTGACGCGAGGCGCATATGGCGATATCGCCTCGGGCGGCAGTTCGGGAACAAACGCGGAGAGTTTTCGAAACTCGGAGACTGGCGGGGCGGCACTATCGGCGAATGGCCTGCGGCCGCAAGCCGACAATTTTATTCTCGATGGTGTCGACAACAACGATGCCTTCGTCAACGGCATCATTTTCTTTCCGCCAGCCGAGGCGATCCAGGAATTCCGCGTGAATACCAGCGTGGCGCCTGCCGAGTTCGGGAAGGGCGGCGGCGCGATCATCCAGACGAGCATCAAGTCGGGCACGAATGCCCTGCACGGGTCGGCCTTCCTGTTCCGCCGCAGCGGGTTTGCTGACGCCGAGCCTTACGGTGGAACGGGGCCGATTCAGTTCCGGCAAGCGCAATTTGGCGGCACACTGGGTGGAGCGATCTGGAAGAACAAGCTGTTTGCTTTCGGCGATTACCAGGGGCGACGGCAGATTCAGCCGAACGGGGTTGAGCACGATACGGTTCCGACCGACCAAATGAAGGGAACGGCCACCGGAGAGTCGGGGATCTCGGACTTTTCCCAATTGATCGGTTTAACCACGCCGAGTGTTCCGCAATGCGCGTTGTCCACGCCCGCCTATTACAACGGCTTAGACTCGAAGGGTAATCCGATTTCGAAGGGCTTCATCTTTGATCCGGTCACATGCGCGCCGTTCGGCTGGAACGGCACCACCGCAACCAACATGATCACCAATCCAAATCCGGTTGGCTTGAAGTATCTGCAGACGTTTCCTGAGCCGAATACCGCGCCGACGACTGGGACGCTGATCAACAACTATACGACCGACCGGCAACAAATTCGAGATTTCAACGATTTCGATATTCGCGTCGACTTCAACGCGACGCAAAAAGATCAGGTCTTCTTCCGTTACAGCTACGCGCAAGATAATTTCACGGTCACGAACAGTCTGGGACCGAACAATCCATCGGGTTTTGGCTCTGGCGACAACATCAATCATCCGCGCGGAGTAGCGGTAGGGTATACGCGGACTATTAGTCCTAACATCGTGAATGAATTCCGCTTCGGTTACCTCTCCTCGGTTTACGGCTACAATCCGCCCGATATCAACGAAAAACTTGGCGCGGCTATTGGAATTCCGGGAGCGAATCCGACGCCGCTGCTGGGTGGGCAGGTTCTGATCGGTGGCAGCGCGTCGGAGATCACTTATCAGGGAGATGGCGGACCTTACAACGTTGACCAAAAGCTTTTCCAGTTTGAGGACGCGCTTTCTTATGTGCACGGCCACCATGTTTTCAAGTTCGGAACATCGGTCGCGCAGAGACGGCTCGGATACGTGCAGGGCAACGATGCCAAGGGATCTTTTATTCTCGGCGGAAACACTTACCCTGGCACGGGAAGATTTACTGGATACGAGGCCTCCGAGATAGTGGCGGGCTTCCCGGACTATGAGATTGGTCAATTCAACGGCCTGTATGAGACTCACAGCTGGGAGACCGGCTACTTTGCGCAGGACGACTGGCGGGTGAACAATCGGCTAACGCTGAATCTTGGCATCCGCTATGACTACTACACTTGGCCTTACGAGATCAACAACAGGATGTCCAACTGGGTACCCACGATCACGAACCCGAGCGGGTGCGAAGCTCTCCCGGCCAATTGTGACGGATCGCTGATCGAAGCCGGTACAGCCGGTGCGGCAGGTTTGCCGAGGAGCCTGATTGGGAATGACAAGACTAATTGGGCGCCGCGTGTCGGGTTTGCCTATGATTTGTTTGGCACCGGTAAGACCGTGCTCCGCGGAGGATACGGGATCTTCTACTATCTTGACCGCGGTGGCGTGGGCGAGCAGCTTAGCAACAATCCAGATTTCAACGGAACATCTAGCTACGAAGCCTGCCCGCAGGGGAACTCGAATTGCCCCGTCCCTCAGAATGCGACGCAGACGCAAGAGGCAGAGAGTGGCTTTCGCATCACACTGAGCGGCCAGATCCCGAATGGGCCTCCCTATAACCCCATCAATAACGACTGGACACAAGCCACCGGTCCGTTGCCACCTGCGACGAGCACAGTAGCTATCGGCGCCCCTACGAACGTAAACGTGATTTATTGGCCCAGCAACAGCAAGAACTCGCGTGTGCAGCAATGGAATGTCCAACTGGAACGGCAAGTGGGAACAAATATGGTTTTCGATCTTGCCTATGTGGGCACCAAGATGAGCAACTTGGCGACAGCGTTCAATGCAAACAACGTCCCAATCTGCTTTAATGGGCCTCCGTGCCCGGGGGAACACTGGTCTGGGCTAGGCGGGGCCGTCAACGAGTACGCCTTCATAGGGAGCGGCACCTATAACGGATTACAGGCCAGCTTCAATCGGCGCCTGAGCAAGGGGCTGCTGTTTACGAGCGCCTACACCTGGTCACATACGATCGACAACTCGGAAAGCGCTTTCAGCCCAATCAGTAGCACAAACCCGATATTATTGGACCCGAATGGAAACCCGCTACTCGCGCTCAACAAAGGGAATGCGGGTCAGGACATCCGCAACAATTTTGTGTTTGCGGCCATGTACGAACTTCCTTTCGGCAGAGGAAAGCAGATTGGCGCGGACTGGGCGCCAGTTGCCGACTATATTCTCGGCGGGTGGCAATGGAACAATATCGTGACCTTACAATCCGGTACTCCCTTCGATCTCAACTACCCCGGCTCCCCGCAAAACCGTCCGGACATTACGGGCCCGATCTCGGTGAAAATCGACCACGCCACTGGTCAGGGTATTATCAGCGGGGATTTCAGCAAGCCTCCAACAGACCCGACGACGGGGGACTACACGCAAGTGGGCAATCTGGGGCGGAACGCCTTATTCGGGCCCGGCTTCCATGACTGGGATACAGGCATGATGAAGGACTTCAATTTGCCGGAGCACTTCAAGCTGGAGTTCCGCGCTGACGTCTTTAACCTGCTGAATCATCCGCAGTTCCAAAACGGCAGCTTTCAGCAGAACCTCAGTCAGGCACCGCCACCAGTCAACGGCATCATCACGACCACCAACCCGGCGGTGACTCGCCTCTCCTCAGAGCGAGAGCTGCAGCTGGCGGTTCGCATCACCTTCTAAACGGGGCGAAGCAGGGAAGGCACGATGCTTTCCCTGCTTTGTACTCAACTCGCTTTGAGCAGCACGGTCGTGAATCGGGAACCTTGTTCGGTATCGCTCGCTCGGCGTGCATCTGGATGGTTCTTGTCTGCCATGAAAACCATATGCATCATTTCGT
>Ga0187859_10003121_pt1 | contig 10198 bp, 10 predicted proteins | sample June2016WEW_10_1_2_FD_133019 | JGI IMG/M metagenome (GOLD analysis project Ga0187859, IMG submission 133019) | Peatland microbial communities from SPRUCE experiment site at the Marcell Experimental Forest, Minnesota, USA - June2016WEW_10_10 | ecosystem: Environmental > Terrestrial > Soil >... | reverse complement strand
GCCGATATTTTCGCCAAACTTGAATATTTGAATCCGGGCGGAAGCGTGAAAGACCGCGCCGCTATTGGGTTGATTGCGCGCGCCGAGAGCGAAGGTCGGCTGAGGCCCGGCGGCACGGTTATTGAAGCGACGGCGGGAAATACGGGGATCGGGCTGGCTTTGATCGGCGTGAGTCGCGGATATAAGGTGCGGCTGTTTGTGCCCGAGAAATTTTCGGAAGAGAAGGTCATTATTATGCGGGCGCTTGGCGCGGAGGTGACTCGGACTCCGGAGGCCGAGGGCATGCAAGGGGCGATCGAGCGTGCCAGGGATTTGCAAGCATCGGAGCCTGGAGCGTTTTTGGCCGCGCAGTTTGATAATCCGGCAAATACCGATTACCACTACGAAACTACCGCGCGCGAGATTTTCGAGCAGATGGATGGGCGGGTCGACGCGATCACGGTGGGCTGCGGCACGGCGGGAACGTTTACTGGAGTTGCGCGTTTTCTGAAGGAGCGGATCGGGAAGCTTCACGCGGTCGCGGTGGAGACGCAGGGGTCGATCCTCGGTGGGGGGAAGCCCGGTCCGCACAAGGTGGAAGGGATCGGCAACAGTTTTATTCCGGGCAATTTTGACCGCTCGGTTTGCGACGAAGTGATGATGGTGACGGATGAGCAAGCGTTTGGCATGGTGAAGGAATTGGCGGCACGCGAAGGCGTGCTGGGAGGGTCAAGTGCCGGTGCTAACGTTTATGCAGCGGTGGAAATCGCGAAGCGGCTTGGGGCAGGGAAGCGCGTAGTGACGTTGATTCCTGACTCGGCAGAACGGTATTTGTCGAAGAAGATATTTGAAGGCGGGATATAGAGAGGCGCTTTTCGCTGCTGGTCGTTCGCTGTTCGCGCGAAAAGCGAATCGCGAATAGCAAACTCAGGAGAAATCGTTGACCACTGAACCATTGGGTTTCGCAACTCGCGCAATTCACGTTGGACAGGAGCCTGACCCGCTCACGGGTGCGGTCAGCGTGCCTATCTATCCGACTTCTACTTATGTTCAAGAAGAAATCGGCAAGCATAAGGGCTATGAGTATGCGCGGGTTTCCAATCCGACTCGCGACCGGTTGGAGACGAATCTCGCCGCGCTTGAAGGCGGGACGGCGGCCCCGGTGTTTGGCAGCGGGATGGCGGCGATCAATGCGGTCGCTACTATGCTCAAAGCCGGCGACCATGTTGTCGCTGGACACAATCTTTATGGTGGGACGCCGCGGCTGTTCGATCAGGTGCTGGTGAATTTTGGACTGACATTTACGTACGTCGATACGTCGGACATAAAGAACGTTGAGCGCGCGATTCAGAAGAACACACGGCTGGTGTTTCTCGAGACGCCGACGAATCCGCTGATGGAACTTTGCGACCTTCGCGCAATTTGCGATCTCAGCCACGGGCATGGCGTCGAGGTCGTGGTCGACAACACCTTCATGTCGCCATATTTCCAGCGCCCGATTGAGTTCGGCGCTGATATGGTCATCCACTCGACGACAAAATTTCTTAATGGTCACAGCGATGGTTTGGGCGGAGTGGTCGTCTGCACCAAGCCGGAGCAGGCGGAGAAACTTGCTTTTCTGCAAAAATGCGCGGGGGCGATTCTTTCGCCGTTTGAATGCTGGCTGATTTTGCGCGGGGTCAAGACGCTGGCGGTGCGCATGGTGCAGCATGACCGCAATGGCCGCAAGGTCGCGGATTTTCTTTCGAAGCATAAGAAAGTGCAGAAAGTTTTTTATCCTGGACTGCCGGATCATCCGCAGCACGAACTGGCGAAGCGGCAGATGTCGGGTTTCGGATCGATGATCGCTTTTGAAACGGGATCGCTCGCGAACGCCAACAAGATGCTGCGCAAGGTGCGTGTTTGCTCGCTCGCGGAGTCTTTGGGTGGAGTCGAAACCTTGATTTCGCATCCTGCGACCATGACGCATGCCGGCGTTGGTGAAGAGGTTCGCCGCAAAATTGGAATCACCGACGGGATGGTGCGCATATCGGTCGGGATCGAGGATGTGGATGATATTCTCGGCGACCTGGATCAGGCGCTGGCGGCCATCTAGAGGCCGCATTCTGATTTAAACAAAAGCAAATCTAGCCGACGCGAAGCTTGTCTGAACCTCAAAATTCCCGCGAATGGAACGCCGCCGATTACCATCGGCTGTCGGCGCCGCAATTTGAATGGGGACAGCGCGTTCTCAGCGAGCTTCGGCTGCGCGGCGATGAGTGCGTAATGGACGCCGGGTGCGGCACCGGAAAATTGACGCGCCTTCTATGGGAGAATCTTCCGCGCGGGCGTGTGGTTGGCGTCGATCTCTCGCGAAACATGGCGGTGCACGCGCGAGAGAATCTGGAGAGTGATTTTTCTGGCCGAGTTGGGTTCGTGGTTGCCGATCTTGTGGAGCTACCCTTTCATAACTGCTTCGACGGCATTTTCAGCACCGCGTCATTCCACTGGATTCATGACCATGATGGCTTGTTCCGCAACCTGCATGCGGCGCTGCGGCCGCGAGGCTGGCTGCATGCGCAATGCGGGGGTGGTCCCAATCTCGATCGGCTGCGGCAAAGGGTGCGCGGACTCTCGCAAAGCAGTGACTTCTCGCAATGGTTGGGAACGTTTCGCGAGCCCTGGTTTTTCTCCGATGCGGAAGGCGCGGCGGCTCGCTTGCGCGCGGCTGGATTCGAAAATGTTGAGACAGGGATCGAAGAGGCGCCTTTTGCCGCGGCTAGCGGTCGGGAGTTTGGCGACTATCTGACAGCTATTGTGCTGCATCGGCACCTTGAACTTCTTCCCGCAGGCTTGCGCACAGACTTTGTACAGAGACTCGTGGATGCGGCCGCGAGCGATGATTCACCCTGGACACTCGATTACTGGCGGCTCAACCTGCGGGCATCCAAGCCTGGATAAGGGCGGCGCGAAAAGCCTTCAGCGCAGTGCGTTACCGCACTGATTCTCCAATCCATTCCAGATAGGCGGCGTTGCCCGCTTCAATGGCAATTTCGATGCACTCCGGAATTTCGTAGGAGTGGAGCTCATTCAGAGACTCGCGCACGCGGTCAGCGATCTCTGCGCTCGTCTTAATTAGAAGGAGCCATTCCGTTGATGTTTCCACTTCGTCCTTCCAGCGATAGAACGATTCGATTTGAGGAACGATGTTGACGCAGGCGGCCAGTTGCCGCTCGACCAAGGTGTGGGCGATGCAGCGAGCCTCTTCCAGCGAGGCGCAGGTGGTGAGAACGAGTCTTTTGTCGGTCATATAAGATTGAGCATCCAAACCCTTTACAGATTTAGCATTCGCGGGTTGGCATCCAAGATTCTCGAAGCATACGAGGCGCGCGATGGCAACGCAAATCAAGTTTGGCACGTCGGGATGGCGGGCGGTGATGGCCGAAGAGTTCACCTTTGCCAATGTGAATCGGGCGGTGCACGGTATTGCGTGCTATGTGTCGTCGCAGAAATCGAATGGTGCCAAGGTCATTGTGGGGCGCGATCCGCGATTCCTGGGGGAGAGTTTTTGCGCTGCCGCAACTGACATATTGTCGAGCTATGGAATTACTCCGCTGCTTATCGTGGAGCCTGCGCCTACTCCGGCTATTTCGTATGCGGTGATTCAGTCGAAGGCGGACGGAGCGATTAACTTTACCGCTTCGCATAATCCTCCGGAGTATAACGGCATTAAGTTTTCGACGCCCGATGGAGCGCCGGCATTGCCGGAGGTGACGAAGGCGATCGAGTCGGCGATCGCGGCGTTTGATGCGAATCCCGGATCGGCTCCGGCGACCAAGGGCAAGTCGAAAGCCCAATCCCAGTCTCAGTCCATTGACCCGCGGCGCATGTATCTTTCGCGGTTGCGCGAGATTATTGATTTGGATGTGATCAAGAAGGCTGGCCTCAAGATTGCATTTGATCCCATGTGGGGCGCGGCGCGCGGCTATTCGGATGCATTGTTGCGCGAGGCTGGCGTGACGGTGGCTACCGTGCACGATACTCGCGACGTGCTTTTTGGAGGACATGCGCCGGAGCCTGACGATCATCTGCTCGAAGCTTTGCGGCTCAAGATGCGCGAGATCGGCGCGGCGATTGGTATTGCTACCGATGGCGATGCGGATCGGTTTGGGATTGTCGACGAAGACGGAACGTTCATACAGCCGAACTATGTGATTGCTCTTCTTTTCGATTATCTGGTGGAAAGCCGCGGCTGGAAGAATGGGGTGGGCAAGTCAGTTGTGACCACCAATTTGATCAACGCGCTTGCGGAAAAACACAAGATCGAGTTGTATGAGACGCCGGTCGGCTTCAAATATATCGGGGAACTGATCAAGCTGGACAAAATCCTGATTGGCGGGGAAGAAAGTGCGGGGCTTTCGATTCGCAAACACGTGCCGGAGAAAGACGGCGTGCTTGCCGGTTTGCTGTGTTGCGAGATGGTCGCGCGCCGGGGAACCTCATTGAGCAAGCAACTGGCCAACCTATTTGCCAAAGTTGGTTCCTTTTATCCACTGCGAGAGAACTTCCGCTTGACGCCGGAAGTGAAAGAGAAGTTTACTGAAAAGTTACGTCGCGATCCGAGCGAGTTTGATGGCGTCACAGTTGCCGAAGTGGTGAGAACGGACGGCCTCAAACTGGTTTTCGGCGATGGGTCGTGGGTCTGTTACCGGCTCTCGGGCACGGAGCCGGTGGTGCGCGTGTATAGCGAAGCACGCGGCAGGGAAGACTTGTCAAAGTTGAGTGGGGCAGCCAAGAAATGGATCTTCGACTAGGACCACCATCGCGAGTGCGTATCTTTCCGGTCAGGAAGGAAGAAATGCGCGCGGCGATTGGGCAGACCATCTATCAGGCGAAAGATCGGGCGATCGGAGAGGCGATTCGGCAGGCTAAAGATCAGGCGCCGAGAGCGGAGGCTGCGGCGGCGCGCTGGATCGAGCGCACGCGTCCAGCGTGGTCGTGGCTCGCGATGGAGTGGCGCCGTTTGGGAACTGTGGCCGCTGTGCTTTTGATCGTCGGGTTGCTGTTGCATGCCACGTTCGGAGCCAATGGCATGGTGGTCTATCGCCAGAAGCGAGCGGAGATGCAGGCACTGCAGAGCGAAGTTGACCGCTTGCAAAAGGAAAACAATCGGTATGTCGGGCAGATCCGGTCGCTCAAGACTGATCCGGCTGCGATCGAGAAGGAAGCGCGCGAGCAATTGCGATATGCACGGCCGGGAGAGGTGGTATTAGTGGCGCCTGATCCTCCTCCGCAAAAACCTCCCACAGGGCGCGTCAAGAACGACACGACTCGATAAGCTGTGAGTTACAAGCGGGTCAGTTTGAAAGACACCCTCCCGCTGCGGCTGAAGCCGCGATTAATTGTGTGGCGTTTACAGCACGTCTGAGCCGTGCTTTTTCAAAGCAAATTCAAACCGACTCAACAACGAACGATGCGGTGGAAGCAGCCTCGGTCCCTCCTGTGATAAAGTGCAGGGATCGCGTCGCGTCTGGGAACCAATTTTAGGAGGATTATATGCGGAAAATTTTCTCGTTATTGCTTGCCGCCTCGTTGATTCTGATGGTGGCATCGGTCTCATTTGCCAGCGATACACAGACTGTGAACGGCTGGATCAGTGACTCGAAGTGCGGCGTCAGGGGAGCGAACGCAGCCGGGGAAGATTGCACGAAGAAGTGCATTGCCAAGGGCGCCAGCCCGGTCGTGGTTACCGACAAGGATCAGACGATTTTGAAGGTAGATAATCCCGATGCTCTCAAGGAGCACTATGGACATCATGTGGCCGTTACTGGGCACATCGATGGGGACAAGATCCACGTTGACAGTGTGAAGATGCTGTAGGATCGCTCCCAGCAGATCCGTGCCACTATTCCCTGGCAGCTTCCGACAGCGCGGAAGGAGCAGGGGTCCTTCGACTTCGCAGAACGATCCGCTTCGCGAATCGCCCTGCTGCGCTCAGGATGACAGAATCATTGTGTATTGCTCTTAGCCGCTTCCAGGCTGACCTCTTCCGACGACTATCTGACGACGCCCTCGAGTGGCGAACTGGCGGTTGCATAAAGCTTACGGGGCATTCTTCCTGCCAAATGCGCCTGTCTTCCGGCGATCACGGCGTGCTTCATTGCTTCGGCCATCAGGACTGGTTCCTGTGCTCCGGCTATGCCGGTGTTCATCAGGACGGCGTCGTAGCCTAGCTCCATGGCGATGGCCGCGTCCGAAGCTGTGCCCACGCCGGCGTCGACGATCAGCGGTACTCCTGTAATCAGCTCGCGAAGGATTTTTAGGTTGGCGGTGTTTTGAATTCCGAGGCCGCTGCCGATTGGAGCGCCTAAAGGCATTACGGCGGCTGCGCCCGCGTCGACGAGGCGCTTGGCGAAGACGATGTCGTCGGACGTGTAGGCGAGCACGGTGAAACCTTCTTTCGCCAGAACTCCCGTGGCTTCGAGCGTGGCTTGCACATCGGGATAGAGGGTGGCTTGATCGCCGATTACTTCGAGCTTGATCCAATCAGAGAGGCCGACTTCGCGCGCCAGACGGGCAGTGCGGATGGTGTCATCGGCGGTATAGCAGCCGGCGGTATTCGGAAGAAGGAAATATTTACTTGGATCGATGTAGTCGAGCAGCGATTCTTTGTTGCGGTCGAGATTCACACGACGCACGGCGACCGTGACCATATCGGCACCGCTCGCTTCGAGGGCGCGGGCGGTTTCCTGAAACGATTTGTATTTGCCGGTGCCGACGATCAGGCGGGAGCGAAATTGCTTGCCAGCGATTAGGAATGAGTCCGTCATGGTTTTTATTGTACGACTCGAACAAGCACTTATCACCTGCCGCTTCTAATTTCGCGTTGCTCCGAGCTTCGAGCCACGGGCTTCGAGCGAACAGGCGCGTTTAACCTCCGGAGGTCTCGGCTTTTGCGTACATTTCGTCGATTAGCACACGGTAGCGATCTTCGATTCCACGCCGCTTCACTTTCATGGTATGGGTCAAGGTTCCATCTGCTGCAGAGAATTCCTCGGGTACCAAGAGCACACGTTTCAATTTTTCGAAGCGGGCAAGGTTCTGGTTTGTTTCTTCGACGATGCCTTCGTAAAGCGCTTGCACCTTGGCGTGGGCGACGAGCATGTCACGCGAGTCGATGTCAATCTCGTTGGCGCGCGCCCAATCTTCGAGGACGGGGAAGAATGGCGAGATCAGGACGGCGGGAAACTTTCGGCGATCTCCGATCACGACCGCTGTGCCGATTAGCGGATTGAGCTTCAGCGAATTTTCGATCGGTTGGGGGGCAATGAATTTTCCGCCGGAGGTTTTGATCAGATCTTTCTTGCGATCGGTGATGGAAAGAAATCCTTCACTGTCGATATCGCCGATGTCGCCTGTTTTAAACCATCCGTCGACAAAGGCGGCCGCGGTATCATCAGGGCGATTCCAATATCCTTTAAAGACCGAGGGGCCGCGCACGAGCAACTCGCCGTCATCGGCAATGCGGACCTCAAGATTTGGGAGCGGCTTGCCGACGGTTCCCAGTTTGTGGGTTCGCGGAGTATTCACTGCGATCACGGGCGACGTCTCGGTCAGGCCGTAGCCCTCGTGGATGGGTATGCCAATATCGGCATACCATTCGGCCAATTCGCGGCCGAGGGGCGCGCCTCCGGAGATGAATTCTTCAGCTGTGCCGCCCATACCGGCGCGCACTCTGGAGAAGACGAGTTTATTTGCAAGTTTCCAGGAAACGGTTGACGGTTGGATTCCGGCAAGTGTCTCTGCGCGATGAGTCCGGCCGACGGAAAGCGCCCAGCGATAGATTGTGCGGTTTGGGAAGCCGACTGATTTGAGGATCACCTGCTGGCGAATTTTTTCGTAGACGCGCGGCACGGCGATGAAGATGTTCGGTTGCACTTCGGTCAGGACCTGCGCCAGGCGCGAAAGGTCGGGGCAATAGGCGAGCACTACTCCGCGGTAAAGGAGCGCGAAATCGACGTGACGCGCGGTGACATGGGAGAGCGGCAGGAACGATACGCTGACTTCATCTTTCGAGCCGAAGCCGAAGGCCTCCATGGAGTGCACGATGTTGGACGCCATGTTTCCGTGGGTGAGCATGGCTCCTTTGGGAGTGCCGGTTGTGCCGGAGGTATAGATGATCGTCGCCAGATCGTCGGGGCTGACGGATCGCGCTTGGGCATCGAATGCCGGATCGGCTTCGATTGGTCCGCGGAGCATGAGGGGTTGCATGTGGACCGCATGCGCACTTTCGACGGCATCCATCACCAGGATGCGCTCGACGGGCGTGTGCTGCTGGATAGTCAACACCTTCTCCAATTGGCTTTTGGTGGAGACTGCGATGACGCGTGCACCTGAATCGTTAAGGATGTATGCGGTCTGGTCTGCGGTTTGTGTGGAATAAATGGGAACGGTAACTGCGCCGAGAGCGAGCGCGGCAAAATCGGTGATCGTCCACTCGGGGCGATTCTCGCTGAGGATGGCGATGCGATCGCCCTTGGTAATTCCCCAGGATTCAAGGGCGCGTGCAACACCAACTACGCTGCGGTAAACCTCGGTCGAGGAGATGGGCGCCCAACCCAAGGCGCCTTTTTGGAGCATGACTCGGTCGCGGCGGCTGTGGTAGACCGCCAATAAAATTTCGTTGAGAGTCTGGAGGCTCATCCGAACCGATAGCTGTGTCACGATCCCTGGATATCATTGTACGCAGACAAGCGAATGCGGAGAAGCATTTTGCCATGGCTGGCAAGCGAGCGTAATGCTTTGACCACGTCGCCGATGGCAGGATACTCTTGAGAAGTTTTCCGCGGAGGAATGGTGATGAAACGTCTGAAACGAAGGAATGTTTCGAAAATGTTAGCAATGGGCTTGCTGATGACAGCGATCCTCTGTCCGCTAATGAAAGCTCAGGACAATAAGGCGCAAGCGAGCAAGCCGGCGGCGGCGCCGATGAAATTAAATGTCGGCGATGTCGCTCCCGATTTCAAGCTGCGTTACTTTGACGGCAGCGACTTAAAAGAAGTTTCTTTGAGCCAGTATCGCGACAAGAGTAACGTTGTGCTCGCATTTTACATTTTTGCCTTCACGGGCGGTTGAACCGCGCAAATGAAGGCTTTCCAGCAGAATCTTAAGACGCTGGAAGCGGCCGACACCCAGGTTCTGGGTGTGAGCATGGATAGTCCCTTCGCCAATAAAGCTTTTGCCGACCAGATCGGCGTCACCTTTCCGCTGCTGAGCGATTGGGGAGGGGAAGTCACGCGGGAGTATGGCATTTACGTCGACAAATATAAAGCGGCGCGGCGGGTTAATTTTCTGATCGGGAAAGACGGAAAGATTCTTGAAGAACAGATCGACAAGGAAGCGATCGATCCGAAGAAGATTGTGGATGCCTGTGAGCGCAAGAAAGTGAGCCGGTAAATTGGGAGCGCGATCGCCAAGATAATGCGCTCGGCAAGAGATTAGAGAATCCGCACGCAGAGGCACGACTGTTCAAGCCCGCAGCAACTCACTGTGTTATGATTTTTGTGCGGGGTGGAGCAGTCTGGTAGCTCGTTGGGCTCATAACCCAAAGGTCGGTGGTTCAAATCCACCCCCCGCAACCATTTACGGATTTGAGGGACTACCGGCGTAGTCCCCAATTCCAAAATCACTGGATCGTGGCTGTTTCGGGCCTCAAATTCTTCAGGGAAACTTCCTTCGCCCTATCCTTCAGCTGGCTTTTGATCGCGGGCGGCAAAACAAGATCTGCTACCCGGCTATTGGCTCGGCGCTTCGTCTTTTCAAATGCCGAGCCGTAGGTATTCATGGTCGTCTTGATGTCGGCGTGCCGCATGAGGCGCTGCTGCACCCCGAGCGGCGTACCGATATCATCGATCAGCGTTCGATAAGTGTGCCGAAAGCTGTGCCAGCCCACTCCTTGCAATCCGATCTTTTCACCGGCTGGTCGCAAGTAGTCTTTCTGAATGGCATCGCCGTGGACCGGACGTTTTGTATCCGCGTTAGCGAATAGCCAAGCCTCCGGCGTTTCGACACATCGCTTTCGCCAATCCTCCAGAACGGACACGAGATTGGAATCCAGAAAGACTTCGTCCTCAGAAGCTCCGGTTTTTCCACCGTTCCAGACGTAGCGGCCTACAATCGATCGGGTCAACGTCAGTATCCGTCCCTTCAAATCAAAGTCCTGCCACTGCAATGCCCTGAT
>Ga0187859_10003118_pt1 | contig 10200 bp, 9 predicted proteins | sample June2016WEW_10_1_2_FD_133019 | JGI IMG/M metagenome (GOLD analysis project Ga0187859, IMG submission 133019) | Peatland microbial communities from SPRUCE experiment site at the Marcell Experimental Forest, Minnesota, USA - June2016WEW_10_10 | ecosystem: Environmental > Terrestrial > Soil >... | reverse complement strand
CGGTGAAAGTTTCGCTGTAGCCAGTCAGCGTCAATCCACGCGTCTCAATCCCCACCGCCGCGGCGGCGATGGTGGCCACCTTCCCGCGCAGCGCGGTGAGCGAAGGATGCCCCGTCGGGTGAACGCTGTTGGCCAGCAGAATGACGTATGTCTGGGTGTTTGGATCGATCCAGAGCGAAGTGCCGGTGAAGCCTGTATGGCCGAACGAGCCGATCGGGAACAGTTCGCCGCGGTTGCCCGAGTAGGGCGAATCGATATCCCAGCCGAGCCCGCGCAGAATCGGCTGATCGGGCGGGGTTTGCGGTTCGGTGAATTTCTGAATCGTGGCCGCGCTCACGATGCGCACGCCGTCCAGCTCGCCGCCATTCAGCATCATCTGCGCGAAGCGGGCCAGATCTCGGGCGGTGGAGAACACGCCGGCATGGCCGGCTACGCCGCCCATGTTGCGCGCCGTCGGGTCATGCACCACGCCGCGCAGCGGAGGGCTATCGCTGGTCACGCGCTCCGTGGGTGCGATGCGTGGCGCGAGCGCTGCCGGCGGCTGGAACATCGTATCCTGCATGCCCAGCGGCTGGAAGATGTGGTCGCGCACGTAATCGGAAAGGGTCTGTCCGCTCAAGCGGTGCACCAGCTCGCCGAGCAGGATGAAATTGATGTCGCTATAGACGAAGCGCGCGCCGGGCGGCCCGTCGGGCGGATCCGTGCAGGCTAGCTTGATGCCGGTTTGGTAGCCGCTCCATGGGTTGGCCAGCGGCACGTCCGGCTTGAGACCGGAAAAATGCGTGAACAGGTTACGTAGCGTGATGCCGCTCTTGCCGCCTTGAAACTCCGGGATGTAATCGGTGACCTTGTCATTGAGCCGGAGCTTACCCTGCTCGAACAACTGCATCAGCGCAGTGGTGGTGGCAACAACTTTGGTGATCGAGGCGAGGTCGAAGATGGTGTCATCCGTCATCGCTTCCGGTTCCGGAACCACGGCGCGCCTGCCGTACGCCTTCCGGTAGGCGATCTTCCCCTCGTGACCGATGATAACCACGGCGCCCGGCAGTTTTCCTTGCGCGATAGCATCGTCGATCACCCGGTCGATCGCCGGCCCGCCGGAAAACGTCTGCGCCGCAATGGCCGTGGCCGCCAGGGCGATCGAACAGAGTAGCCTCATCAGCCACTATGATAACGAGTGGGGCCGGTCCCCGACCGGCCAACCGGAAAGTCGAGCCAATCCCCGACCCGCCAACCAAGGGACCTGATCTCTCGGCTGGGCCGGTCGGGGACCGGCCCCACTTCGCACCTACCACGTATAGTGCGCCGTGTAAGTGACCACTTTCTCCTGATTGGGTTCGAGCGTCACTTCGTACTCGATGGTCCGGCTGTCGGCCTGGTGGTGTGAGTCCGATTCCTGTGTAATTACCCAGTTGTACCAGCGGTATAGATGCTCGACGATGCGGACTGTGGTGGTTTCTTTCTTGTGATTGCGCAGCTTGATCTCGAAGCTCTCGTCCGCCCATCCGTTCGGATACTGCATCTGCACCTGGTAATGGGTCTGTTTGCGTTCGCCCGCGATATCGAAGGCGTTGCCCGTGTACACGCGGACGGTTTCGTCCTTGGGTGTGTGGTCGATCTCGTTTTCGCCGGTGAATTCCAGTTGCCCATCCTGGTCGCGGCGGTAGAAACGCACGCGGCCCTTGGGCAGCGGCATCCCCAGGTGATTGGCTTCTGAGTTGACGAACTCGCGCATCACCCACACATGAGGATTGGATTCGGTTCCGTATTGCGCCATCTGGCGCACGTCCTGATTGCGGTACATGTTTCGATCGACCGACAAGCCATCGTAAATATAGAGCCGTTTGGATGCAATCCCGCTCCCGCGCAGGAACTCCACCTGCTTGGTCTCGCGGTCATGCAGCGTGGTCGAGAGCGGCAGGCTGTACAGATGGTAATCTTCGAACGATCGCTCGGTCACCTCTGGCGGCGGCGCGCCGCCATAAACCATCCCCAGAGAAGCGGCGTCCCTACCCGACAGACCAAAGCCCTGCTCCCGCACCTTGTTCACATCTCCGGCCATCAGCTTGATGTGCGCGTGGTCGAACTGCTTGCCGCTTTGATTGTCGAGCGTCACCCAGCCCACCAGGTCGAGTAAGTCGCCGGTCTCCGGCGCCACCACGTTGTAATCGGCGTTCCAAGTCATGCCGCCGGTCACATAGCTCAGCTCCGCATCGAACTTCGCCGCCACGCCGGAGTGGATGATCCAATCGAGCGCCGGCTTGAGAATCGTATCGTCGCCCAGCGCCGGAAAGACCGGTTCTCCGGGCAGCGAGAATTGCAGTTTGCCATTGACCTCGATAATCGGCTGGCCGTTGCCCCCGCCGGCCGCAGCCATCTGGCCGTTCTGATACTGCGACCCATAGCGCTGCATGGCCAGGTAGTGCGGCACATAGCCGCTGCGCACGATCTTGCCGGAAACGGTGCGCGTGGAACCATCCTGCGAGTGGACCACAAAGTCGATCGTCTTGCCTTCGTAAAGATTCAGCAGCAGTTCCTGTGAAATGGGATCGGCGCGATAGTTCTGCTCCAGGATCACCAGGGCGCGCTTGCCGGTCGGGTCGCGGAGAATTACCGAGTCGGGCTCCAGGTGCGCTGTAGCGCCGGAAAAGCGAACCGTGTTGGAGCCGGCGTTCAGGTCCAAGGGCAGGGTTTCGCGGACCACGGCGAAGTTCTGGTTGTAAATCGTCAGTGCCGGGTCTGCCGCCACGGCGACCAGTGTGAAGCCGGCGCACAGTGCGGCAGTCGAAAGAGTAATTCGCAGCAACGTGAAAATCGTCATATTGGAATCCTATGGCAACTTGGACTCCAGACAACGGACTCCGGTTCCGGCCGAGGCGGAAATGTCAGGCTGGGGGCGGGGAGAGCTTGTCGTTGCGCTGGGCGTCGGCAGCGGTCCGGAACATGGCGCCGAACAGTTCGCCGAGCTTGTCGGTGGCCTGTTTGGAAAACATGCCGACCAGGCCGGAAACGCCGGTGATTCCGTATGGGTTGACGGCGCCGGAGTAGCTGCCCGGCGCGAAAAGGCCGCCGCGAATCACCGTGTAGAACAACAGCGCCAGCGCCATCCCCGCCACCGGTTGCAGCAGGTACCACCACAACCAACTCGCCACCAGCGCGCGGTTGCCGGCGAAAGAGGCGAACGATTTCGCCACGTGCACGAAGCTGCCCAAAGCGCCGAAAAGCAGCACCAGAACCAGCAGGTCGACTTCGCGCGGCATGGAGCGCGTTCCACAAAGGACGGTCACCGATTGGTCTCGACCAGGGGTGGGCCACATGGCGACCACGGCGGCGATGACGGAGAGGGCGGAGGCAAATAGCGCGATGCCGAAGCAGCGTCTCGTGCGATCCGGCATCATGTCCGCCATGGCGTTTTCACGCTAGCACGGGTGCCGCGCTCGTCCGCCGTTGCCGGTGAGATTCTGCTTGAGGCGCCTCAACGTAAGATATTGAACGAAAGCCGCTTGCATCTCTGTGCCCGGCAAGGGCAAGCACCTGTGACCGCCGGAACAGCCAAGCGCAGATTCGAGCCGCAAGATGATCCTGAAGAGAATCGGATCCAGTGTTATAATCGGGTTCGGGATGCGGCTTGAGTTCGCCTTGAGTCCTCCCGAAACGCTTTCTTTTTTCGATAGCGGGCGCGTAGCTCAATTGGCAGAGCAAGTGACTCTTAATCACTAGGTTGTAGGTTCGATTCCTACCGCGCTCACCACCCGAATCAATCCCTGGGAGATCTTGGACGGCGAAGCCAGTCGGGAGGCCCGCCCGGCTGCGCTCCAGGTAGTAAATCCGGTCGAGCACATCTGGCTCAAAATGACTCTACAATGGCCATATGTCTACCCGGCGCGAACTTCTCAAGTCTTTATCGCTTGTCGCGGCGTTCCCCGCGGCCAGGCTTGCGGCGCGACAACTGCAAGCGATCGGCGTACAGCTCTACACGGTTCGCGATGTACTTCCGCAAAAGCCGGCTGAGACGCTGCGCTCGATTGAAGCCATCGGCTACCGCGAGATCGAGGCGACTTATGACGGTCTCGACCGGCTCTGGCCGGCCATCCAGGCTACTCACTTGAAGGCGGTGAGCGTCCACCTGGACAACACTCTAATGAACACAGGCAAGGAGGACGAACTGGCGCGGGCCATCGAACAGGCGAAGAAGTGGGGTTTCGCTTACGCCGTCTTTCCCTATCTGCCGCCGTCCGAGCGCGGCGGTCTGGACAAGTTCCGCGCCCTCACCGACAAGCTGAACCGCGCCGGCGAGAAGTGCCGCGCCGCGGGACTCGGCTTCTGCTACCACAACCACGCTTTCGAATTCGAGCCGATGGAGGGCACCACGGGGTTCGAGGTGATGATGGAGCGGCTCGACAAGAACTTCTGCGGGTTCGAAGTGGACTGCTTTTGGGTGAGCGTCGCCGGCCACGATCCGGTGGAGTTGCTGCACAAACTTTCCGGCCGCGTGCCGCTGGTGCACCTGAAGGACAAAGCGCCCGGCACACCCGTGATGTTTAAGGAATCGGTGGATCGCGCCGCCTTCAAGGAGGTCGGCAACGGAGTGATGGACTGGCCGGCGATCTTGCGCGCAGCCGCATCGGCGGGCGTCGAGCATTATTTTGTGGAGCAGGACCAGACCCCGGGCGACCCGGTGGAGAGCCTGCGGCAGAGCTTCGCGTACCTGTCCAAGCTGCAGTATTGAGCAGACACCGGGAATACCGAACCACGACTGGTATAATGCGCTCACGGTTTTCATCGTGAAGACACTGCCGCGGCTCTACCCGATTCTCGATACCGGCGCGCTGGAGAGGCGGGGCCTGGGGCTGGCGGAGACGGCGGCGGCCATGATCGAAGGCGGCGCGCGCATTTTGCAGATCCGGCACAAGGGGCTCTGGAGCGGGAGAGTCTTCGAGGACGCACGAGAGGTGGCAGCGCTGTGCCGGCAGGCGGGCGCCACGCTGATCGTGAACGATCGCGCCGATATCGCCAAGCTGCTCGGCGCGGGGCTGCACGTGGGGCAGGACGATCTCGCGCCCACCGACGCGCGCGCGCTGCTGGGCGACGAAGCCGTGATCGGTTACTCGACGCACAACGCGGCGCAGTTGCGCGACGCTGCGGCGGAGCCAGTGGATTACATAGCGCTTGGCCCCATTTTCGGCACTACCTCCAAGCAGAATCCCGACCCTGCCGTCGGCATCGACGAGTTGCGGCGCTGCCGCGCGCTGGTCGAGAAACCGCTGGTCGGGATCGGCGGCATTACCCGTGAAAACGCGCGCGCCGTCTTCGATGCCGGCGCCGATGCGGTAGCGGTGATCGCCGATTTGCTGCCAACGGGCGCAGCCGCCGCGGACCTGCGGCAACGAATCGAGGAATGGCGCGGCATTGCAGGCGTGAGCGCCCAGTAGCGCCCGGGCCGCGCAACACTGTATACTCAGCCTTTTTGGCAAAGGAAACCAACCTATGAGCCTGTTTCGAACGAAATCGGTGGAAGTGATTCTGGCCGAATCGGAGGATACCACCCACCATTTGAAGCGAACGCTGGGGCCGGTCAACCTGGTGGCGCTGGGCATCGGCGCCATCATCGGTGCGGGACTGTTTTCGCTGACCGGCATCGTGGCGGCGGATAACGCCGGTCCGGCGGTGGTGCTCTCCTTCGTGGTGGCGGCGGTCGGCTGCGCTTTCGCCGGCATGTGCTACAGCGAATTCGCCACCATGATTCCCATCGCCGGCAGCGCCTACACCTACGCTTACGCGACCATGGGCGAGCTGCTGGCGTGGATCATCGGCTGGGACCTGGTGCTCGAATACGCGGTGGGCGCGGCCACGGTTTCGGTGAGCTGGTCGAGTTACGTGGTCAGGCTGCTGCACCGGTTCAGCATCGATCTGCCCTCGAACCTGACTCATTGCCCGTGGGACATGCCGGCCGGGTGGATTAACCTCCCCGCGATTTTCGTGATCTTCGGGATTTCCATTTTGCTGATGATCGGCATTTCCGAATCGGCGCGGGTGAACGCGGTGATCGTGATCATCAAGGTGACCATCGTGATCATCGTGATCGCGATCGGCTTCTCCTACATCAAGCCGGAGAATTACACTCCCTTCATTCCACCGAACACGGGCAAGTTCGGCGAATTCGGGTTCAGCGGGGTGATGCGGGCGGCGGCGGTGATTTTCTTCGCCTACATCGGCTTCGACGCGGTATCGACGGCCGCGCAGGAGGCCAAGAAACCGAAGCGAGATATGCCGATCGGTATCATCGGGTCGCTGATCATCTGCACCATCCTTTATGTGTTGTTCGCGCACGTGCTCACCGGCATGGTGAGCTACCGCACGTTCCGTGGCGACGCGGCGCCGGTGGAGACGGTGATCAAGCTGTTCCCGAACGCCTGGCTGCAAATCGCCATCAACGTCGGCATCGTCGCCGGATTCACCTCGGTGATTCTGGTGATGCTGCTGGGGCAATCTCGAGTGTTCTACTCGATGTCGCGCGACGGCCTGCTGCCGGCCATCTTCTCCGACGTTCACCCCAAGTGGCGGACGCCCTGGCGGTGCAACCTGATCTTCATGGTGTTCGTGAGCCTCTTCTCGGGCTTCCTGCCGATTTCGAGCCTGGGCAACATGACCAGCATCGGCACGCTGCTGGCATTCGTGATCGTGTCGATCGCGGTGATGGTGATGCGGCGGACCCATCCGGATTTGCCGCGGCCCTACCGGACGCCGCTGGTGCCGCTGGTGCCGATCCTGGCCATCCTGGTGTGCTTCGCGATGATGGTCTCGCTGGATGTCCTGACGTGGTACCGGCTGGTGGTCTGGCTGGCGATCGGACTGGCGATCTACTTCGGCTATAGCCGCTACCACAGCCACCTGGTGAAAGCTGAGGCGAGCGCGAAACAGTGAAAGGAAGTAGCCGAACGTTAGCAATGATGGGCGGCTATTGCTTTGGGGCAAAATAGGAATGGCGGACGCAAGCCTTGATCAGGCGCGTCCGCCACGGAGCGATTCTTAGCGCGAACGAATGAGCCGAAGCCGACACAGGACGCGACAACCCGAACACGGACGAGCCAATGATCCCCACACGGGAAGTCCCAAACGCCGCGTCAACCTGACCCTTTCTAAGGATGGTGGAATACGATAGCGAGATCAAGCTGAATTTGGTTAATAGTCAGCAGAATTTTGTTAACTAAGGCTATGGACCCTGCCTCCCGAGCGGCCGGTTGATGGTCTCGACGCTCACACCTGGTGACTGACCCGCACGGGTCCTCGGCGACAAACCCGCCACTGTGTCGGATTCTGCAAACGGCCATGGATTTGCAACGATCAGCGCCATGCGCAGATTCCTGTTTGCCCCGGTGCTCTTGCTGGCCTGTCTGCCTCTGACGGGCCAAGACGCCGAAGCCCAAAAGAAGTTTGCGGGCACATGGGAGGCGAAGTTCAAGGACAAGGTGATTTGCACCATCCGGTTGAAGGCCGGTGACCAGATTTCCGGGGAAACGGCCGCCTGCAACATCAATGTCGACGCGAACGGGGACCTGCAGGAGCCAGAGTCCACCGACCAGCCGGACTCGCCTTCGCCGATTCTCAATGCGAAACTTCATGGCGAAACGCTGAACTTCGAGGAAAAGGACGGCGACGACGTCCTCAAGTTCGAAATGAAGCTCGCCGGCGACGGACAGGCTGAGCTGAGAATCCTGGATGCCCCGGTCCCCGTAAAGCCGATTCATTTCGCAAGAAAGTAGGGCCGGGCCAGCGCTCGCGACTTATCCTGGATTCCGAAGTCAACTTCGGCGAAGCTGCATTTCCAAAGCGGAGGATCAAGAAAAAACAGGCCTTGTATCAGGGCACGGCTTCGGCCGTGCCGGAACGGGATGATAGTGATGGGCTTTAGCCCCTGGGCAGCAGGCAGGGGCTAAAGCCCTCAGAATGTGCGTTGCCGGCACCATGGTTCAAGCCGTGCCCTAATACAAGGCGCCCAACTTTGGAATTCAGGCTTATTTATTGCGCCGGCGGCCCGACTTGCGCGGCTTTTCCGCCGCAGCCAACCGCCGCGCCCCGCCGAGGAGATCGCGCAGGGCATCTTGATGAACCCGCGACAGGCGAACCAGCACCCACGGGTAGTTGAGATAGTGATCGGTGATGTAATAGGTCTCGGGATCGGCCGCCATCAGCTCCGCGCGTTCTTCAAAACCCATCCGAACCACCAGAGAGCAGCCGTCCTGATGGAGCCGCGCGACCAGCGCACCGCGCACCTTGAACGCAGGCGTACCGTAGGAAGTGCTTTCCTCGACGTCATCCAGGGCAAGCGCGATTTTGCGGACGGTTTCGAAGGTTACGGCGGTGTCGATAGGCTGGCGTTTGGTCATGGGCTCCGTCATCGTGGTGGCGCGTTCTTGGATTTCGCCATGATGTCATACACAGGCCATCGCGCATCTTTTCGCGGCCGCGCACGGTCTGGCCCAGCGAGTCGATGAACACGTGATCTTCCGTCATCAATTCGGCCAGCTTGTCGGCGTCACGCTGATTGATGCGTCTGACGAACTCGAGAACGGTTTCCACGGGACTCATCGATGACTACGTCGCGGTCAAGCGTCAAGTGGGCAAGCTAAAGCATGCCCTACCGGCGGTCTTCGAGCATGGCTTTCAGGCTGGCGATCTCGCGCTTGAGCTTGCGGCCGCGGCTCACCATGAACAATACGTAAATCACCAGAATCACCCAGGCGATGGTGAGGCCGTAGCTCAGGAATTCGTAGTTGCGCTGGAGGCGCGCGGCCTCGCGGACGATGTCGTCCGGCGTGGCGATTTGCGCAAACAGCAAGGGAATGGATTGTAGGTGCATAGGTTCCTCACATAGCGTGCGCGGTGCGGCGCAGCGAATCGAGCTCGCGTTGGGCATTTTCCTGCCGCACGCGGACCACGGTCATCACAATCGCGAGCAGCACCATGGCCAGCATATTCCATAGAAAGACCGCCTTCCAATCGGGCGGAAAGCTGCCGCCGCCCCAGAAAACCGGCTGCGGGTGCTGGGTGCGCCACCACTTGATGGAAAAGATCACGATCGGCACATCGATGAAAGAGAAGATGGACCAGACGGCGGCGAAGGTGGCGCGTTGGGTAGGTTCTTCGACGGCGCGGCGTAGCATCAGGTAAGCGGCGTAGAGAATCCAACACACCAGCGCCGAGGTCAGGCGCGCGTCCCAGGCCCACCATTGGCCCCAGATGATGCGGCCCCAGATGGAACCGGTGATCAGGTTGGCGGCGAGAAAGGCGAGGCCCACTTCGGTAACCGCGACCGCCAGCGCGTCGTAGCGAAAATTCCTGGTGATGAGAAAGAGCACGCTGGCTACCAGCGCCACCGCAGCCGCGATCATGGCGGTGATGGCTACCGGAACGTGGAAGAAGATGATTTTGAAGATCGCGCCCTGCTGTGCTTCCTGCGGCAGGCGGGCAATCACGTAGATGTCGCGCACCAGGATAATGATCACCACGGCGCCCAGGAGGTAAAGGATGTAATCTCCCCAACCGGATTTCTCGTTCATATTCGCCTGCTCCAAATGGCAGTATAGCGGCTGGCACGGGCCGGGCTTGCGCCCGGCGTTGGCAGGTCGGGGACCTGCCTCACAATGTCTCAGCCTACCAGTATCGTTTCCACCAGCACCAATGATACTGCGGTATAGATTACGTCGAAGCCGATCAGCATTTTGAGCCACATCACATTTTCCGAGTTGATGGGCGTGCCGGCAATGAGCTCCATGGTCAGACGCATGGCACCCATCAGCGCCGGAACCAGAATTGGATAAGTGAGCAAGGGCAGCATGACTTCGCGCAAACGGATGTTGACGGTGAGCGCGCTGGTCATGGTGCCGAGCACGGTGAGCGCCCAGGTGCCGAGCAGCAGCACCAGCAGTAATTCCGGGAAACGCTCGGTCCAGCGCACGTTATAGAAGATGCCGAAAATGGGCAGCGAAACCAATTCGACCGCCAGCAGCAGACAATAATTCGCGATGGCCTTGCCGAGGAATAACGCGGCGCCGGAGATGGGCGCGGCGATCAGCGCATCCAGGCAATCGTTCGGCAGCTCGCGGGCGAAGCTGCGGTTGAGGATCAGCGTCCCGGCAAACGCGAAGACGATCCACAGCAGACCGCCCGAGATTTCGCGCGTGGTGTCGCCGGTGGGAT
>Ga0187859_10003116_pt1 | contig 10201 bp, 4 predicted proteins | sample June2016WEW_10_1_2_FD_133019 | JGI IMG/M metagenome (GOLD analysis project Ga0187859, IMG submission 133019) | Peatland microbial communities from SPRUCE experiment site at the Marcell Experimental Forest, Minnesota, USA - June2016WEW_10_10 | ecosystem: Environmental > Terrestrial > Soil >... | reverse complement strand
TTCTGCATGATGAACGTATGGAACCGGCTGCTCACCCTGTAAGCCCCAAAAGCCCGCAATCCTCAACTTCAATATGCCTGAAAATCACTTTTTCAGGATCGACGAGCATACGGTCAGTTTGCACGGGAATAATCCAAATTGGCACACAATCTATTTGGTTGATTCGACGGCGGATCGGTATTTTGGCGAGGCACACCCCAAAAAACTGCACAGCAAGGCATACCAACGTTGCGGTCACCAACCCGTGATCACGACTGTTGAGTACTCGTCACAAGCCGATCAGTTCCAAATCGGAGGATGCCTCCGGCCCGCCGCGTACATCACCGCATAGGGAATGAGAAACGCAAACTGCAGCCACAAAAACTGCTGATCGCTCACCGGGATCGTTCGCTCAATCGACGAAATGGCCACAGGCAGCGTCTGCCGGTCGAAGTAGCTGATGGCGATCGCTGCGGTGACGAGCGCAACAAAATACCGTCGCGCCTGGATGCTGCGAGACCGTGCCTCTTGCCTGGCATCTCTCAAAGACATTGACATCGGATCACCATTTCAAACGCATCAGCGAGGTAGCGTGCCGAGGAAGTGTGGTTTCGATATGCAACTTCCCATCGCGCACGTCCAGCCACTCCGGTGAACTCATCAACTGCAGTTGCCCCGCGGCTTTCAGTTGTGCATACTGTTCCGGCGAGGGCGCCTGCGGTGATCCCATCGCCTTCCACACCATGTAAGAGTTGCTGTGCATACCGTCGATCCGGAAGTGCTCCAGCAGAACTCTCTTCACTCCCGATGGAATTCCCGCGATCGTCACTTCCACTTCCGAACCAGCCGCGGGTAGGTCATCGTCATGATAGTTCCACAGCATCACTGCCGCTTCATCCTCCGCCTTTGTTGCGAAAGCATCTACGTCAGGCGTCTGTGTTACGCCCTTGCTCAGAATGTCATCGAGCGGAACCTGACCGGTGCTGCTTGTCATCACACGCTTTCCAGACATCAGGGCGGCCATTCGGAATATATTCAGCACTGGCTTGTCCACGCCATTTGTGGCTAAAGTGCGAAACCCTTCAAAGTAATCCTTGCCCTCAAACTCGAAAGACCAGGACAACATCGCGAGCAGGTTCATGTTGGAACGGTCCTGCAAATTAAACAAAGCATTGATCGCAGCTGCCGTGTACGATGAGTAGAGCGCTCCGTTGCGGTACGCATTCGCCGGATTCACCTTCATTGAGCAGGCTGCGCATCCCTCCGGGTCGGCTTCACTCAGGATGATCGGAAGAGAGCGCAACTTAGGATGCTTCGCTACGATATCAAAGCCCTTGACGACATCGTTAAGCTCATTGCTGAGCCCCATGCGGACATGACCTTCAACGACCTGCGGACGCCCCTTCGCGTGAAATGAAATGAAGTCCAGTGGAACCGACTCGCCGGTTGCGGCGCTCCTGCCATGGTCCACATGTGCGAGAAAACCGTCGAGAAATTTCGCCGCCTTCGCTTTGCCCGGCCCTGTCGATGCCGGTCCTCCCACCCTCGCTCCCGGCAGCGCCGCGCGAACTCCCGCGGCGGCATAATCGTAGAGCCTCCAGTAGTCTTCTGGCGTGCCATGCCAATAGTCGATGTCCGGCTCGTTCCACACCTCGAAGTACCAGCCAAGCACCGTCTCACCGCCATAGCGCTCGACGAGATGCGAAGTTACTGCGCGAACCAGCGCACTCCACCTGGGGTAATCTTTCGGCGGGTTATTCGATGTACCGGAAACAACGCTTGCGGGGTAATGGACCTGATAGGGTTCATGCCGCCCCTTGACCTCCGCCGCCAGATCCTTTGGCATGAATCCGAGTTCGACCATGGGCCGCACTCCCGCCGCCTGGAGCGCGTCGAAAATGCCATCCAGTATCTTGAAGTCGTAGACCGGATTGCCGTTCGCGTCTTCGCTGTACACATTTGTCGAGCTCCACTTCAGTTCCGGCACCCCGTTTCCCGAGGTCAGCAAGTGATGAAAACGCACATACACTGGAACCGGGCTGAGATTGTGTAATTCGCCGAGCAATGCCATTCCGTTGCGCATCGTGGTGTAATTCGCTTCGTCATAGCCGAACCAGCTATAGATCGGGGTATAGCTCCCCAGAGTCTTATCGAGGTCTACATGGATGGTAATCGGCTCCTCGGTCTGTGGCGCTGAGACGGAAGGATGGGGGTTCTGACTGGCAGTGGTTTGAGCGCGTATACCGACTTGTCCTGAAGCAAACAAGACTGGTCCAGCTAAGTAGACACTTAGAAACATCAGCGACGGCCTTAATGTGAGCTTCATGCTAATACTTCTTCCGGCGCGAAGGGCTTGAAGCTATGCGCAATGTGCACGTTCTCTTCTTGTTCGGCTGCGGACTTGATGCCGATAATCACGATACTCATCGGGAGCGTCAGCACGTAATTCCTGGCCTTGTCAATGGTGGCAATGCCGTTCGGCCTGAAAATGTTCGCCAGTGTCGGAACCTTCAGGCCAATGATGCCCATTTTCTTTTCGACTGCCGCGGGTAAGAGGTTTTTGATGAAAGAGGTTTGGTCGCCGGTTCCATCCAGGTGTACATCCGCAGCGTTCGAATTCTGCTTCGAGGTTGCTGGCACGGCGAAGGCGCTGATGGGTTGAAGCCCAACCGACGCGCCCACTGCGACCGCGTCTGCGGTCGCCTTACATAGAAGCTCTCTGCGAGATATGGAATTGTCCCGGCTCACGGTAGGTCTCCTGGAAAGGTTCTTACTAGCGAAACTCAAAACAGCTCTTCTGGCGAAAGAATTCCACGATCGACCCGGTCGTTGCGCCGCGGTCTATCTGCTGTCTTGAGAAGCGCTTTATAACAGCTGGCATTTCGAGTCAGCAAGCACGCAATCGACAGAATCTGCAGATAAGTCCTTAGGGGGTTGCCCGATAGATCTCCACCTCCGAAACACCCAGAACAGGTTTTATGGGCCGCTCCACTCTGTCGTTAGTCGGAACGGCGCCGGCAAGTTCCCGGATCCGATCCGATTCGTGCGCGGGAAGTCCGGTCAAGGCGATGCGCAAGTGCGTACCGGATGCTGGCTTCAACTGCAACATACAATACCCGAGGTTGATTGGCGTAATCCCCTCCCACACCGTCGCTCCATCCAGCGTAATCCGCAACGGATAACGCAGTAGGCGGAAGTCGGTGAGCTTCACGTCGATCTGGTTCGGTGACTCAGGTTGGGCAAAGACATACTCGATCCAGGCATTCTCTGGCGTCCCGTCGCTGGTCCAGGCGGTGTAGTCATCGTCATCCTGGCTCTTTGCTGCATCTGCTGCGTTGGAACCGGCGGCGATCGATGCGACTGCGATGGGAAATCTCGTTTGATGGAAGGAGGGTCCCGGTGGCGTAACACCGCGCGAGAGGTTCGAGGGCAAGCCTGCGTCCGGCATAGTGATGGAGAGTCCATCTTTCTCGGGAACCGCATAAGAAGAGAATTCGATCTGCGCGGATTTGAGCCCCCCTGCTTCGGCGCGTAGCTCAATCTTTCCCGCTCTGGGCAGAGAACGAAGAATCACGCGGTTCACACCGCTTTCGACGGGCAGCGTCTTTGAGAGAATGTAGTTATCTTCGTGCAGGAGCGGAGTTGGGTTGATGCCACCCCTAGCCCGGTCACCGGCGGCTATATCGGCGGGAACCGGGGTAGCGGAGCCTTGCGCAATGCCACCGCGCCATTCTGCAGCTCCAGTGAGCGTGAAGCTAACTGGATTGAGCGCCGTTGGACAGCGGTTTCCCGCTATATCCACCACTTCCACATCGACCAGCGCCATATCCCCTCCGTCGGCGCGCAGGCCTCCGGGGCCGGTATGCAAGCTAAGCCGGAGAGCCGCGGCAGGCCCCGCCGTGCGCAATTCAGCTTCCGCGATTTGCTTGCCGTGCGCATCGAAACCGATCGCCTGAAGAGTCCCAGGCTCGTACGAAACATTATTAAAAGCGAACAGGAATCCGCTCGATAACACCCCATCGCCCAGCGACCTGCCATTCAGTTTCAATTCCACGCGGCTGGCGGAAGATACCACATAGACCGGCTTGACCGTGCCTGGCGAATAGTTCCAGTGGCCGATGATGTGGATTCCCGGATACTCCACATCGACCCATCCGTCCCACATTACTTTATCGGCAAAGTAGGCATCCTTGGGCAGCCGCATGGCGTCCACCGCCCCGCTTCGGCGGTAATTGTTTTCGCCCCGATAGTGTGTATTCGAGTCGGAGAAGATGATTTTTGCGCCGCCGGAGTTGACTCGCGTTCCAGTGCCGGGACGGGCCAGATAATAGTCGGACCAGCGCTTCACGTCCTCGATTGCGAGCGAATCCTGATTGCGGTTGTAATCGGGGGAATCTGCATGAAACGGGGGAGAATACTCGTCCCAGAATTTGCGCGATCCTTCGTCGCGCGAGTACTCATGCATCCACACCGGTTTGGTCGAGCTCTTGTCCACATAGAGCATCTCGCCGCCGTATTCGGCCACGTTGCTCGATAGCATCTCGCGCGCCCCGATCGCTCGGCCCCCGTGTGGATCGTACTGATCGCGGACCTTCTTCATATCCAGCATGTGTTCGTCGCTGATACCCCTGTTGCCGGATTCATAAAAGAGAATGCTGGGATTGTTGCGGTTGTAGATGATCGCATCGCGCATCAACTCGACCCGCTGCTCCCACTGCCGACCTTTGGAGTCGCCTTCTGCGTCGCCTGCTGGCATCGACTCAATCAATCCCACTCGGTCAGACGACTCCACATCCTGCTTCCATGGCGTAACATGCATCCAGCGCACCAAGTTTGCGTTGCCATCGACCATTAGCCGATTGCTCAAATCGCTCATCCACGGCGGAACGGAAAGCCCGACCGCCGGCCATTCATTCGTGGTGCGTTGCGCATAGCCATGGATGTCGATTACCCGGTCATTCAACTTCACCATGCCATTGGCGAACTCTGTCTTGCGGAAGCCGGTTCGCGTCTTCACCACGTCCACCGTTCGACGGGCAACCACCAACCTCGTCGTCACCGTATAAAGATAGCCGTATCCCCAACTCCAGAAGCGCAGGTCATGCACGATGGCCGACGCGGTCAGGGTGCGTGTTTCCCCGGCCGCCAGGATAGCAGACCCGCCATTAAAGCGGCTCACCAATCGCCCATCCATGTCTTTTACTTCGACCTGATAATCGATCGCCCTGGGCACGCTGTCTTCATTGCGCACCTGCGATTCCACGGTAACGTGGGCACTCTTGCCGGGAATGTCGAAGTCGCTGGCCCACACATAGACCCCAGTCGTCCCAAGCTGCAAGTATAGGGGCAGCGTCTGGTAGACCTTGCCAGTTACGTGCAGCCAAACGCTCTTGCTGATGCCGCCGTAGTTGGCATAGAAGTTGTTGTTGTTCCAGTGATACGGAGTGCCGGTGGCCTTTTCCTTGTAGTCCCAGCGGTTGTCCGTTCTTACCGCCAGCACGTTTTTGCCAGGCGCCGGCTTGACGGTCTCTGAAATGTCGAAGCCGAAGGCCATCACACCGTCTTCATGACGCCCGATGAATTGACCGTTCAGATAAACCTCACCAGCCTGGCGAATGCCCTCGAATTCGATAAAGACCTTTTGCCCCGCGCTCCCGGCTGGCATGCGGAAGGTCTTGCGATACCACGCCACGCCAACCGGCAAATCGTGAATGCTCACCCGAAAGGCAGCGTCTTCGTTCCAAGCATAGGGCGTCGTGACCTGTTTCCACTCGGAATCGTCGAACTCCGGCCGTTGTGCTCCGTCCGGATCTCCAACCAGAACCCTCCAGCCGGAGTTAAAGTTGTATCGGATGCGAGCTGCAGGGGATTGTGTCAGGCCGAAGCTGGACAGGCCGCTCAAACTCACCAAGACCAAAGCGAGTAATTCAAGCATTCTCATTGACTGCTCCTCTAAAGTAAAAAACCATTGCAATAGGCAGTGCGGAAATGCCATTCACTTTCGATCGCATTCCTGGGCACACGCCTGACTAGCGCTTCTCGCCTTTTTTCGGAACGTTCACCAACTGAGAGTTTCTGCCCAGACAGCGCGGGCGGCTCGATAATTGATCCTGTAGCCCGCCCCCCGGAGGTCCTGCCTCCATCCTCCATGCAATAAGGCTGTTTTCAATCGGTCTACACCGCGACCTCTTTTCCGCGCCGTTCATGGCGCACTTTGGCGAGGAACACGTACCCAACCGAGATTACAATCCCGATTTTCCACCGTGACCTAATTGCCGGTAATGCCTTTCCTTGTCGAGAGTGCCAGCCACGTAGGCCTCGGCATCTGTCGCATGCTCGATGAGTAGATGAGCCAAATGACGTGCGTATCGTGGCGAGAGCACGATCTGGCACAAGCCGCTGGCATCCGGTAGTGACGCTGGATGCCTTACTACGATTTCATGGCCACTATCTGCTCGCTCAACTTCCACGATTCCCGCCACTTTGTCCACTCTCAGCCCCTTTCTCCCTAGAAAGTAGCCTGGTAATTCCCTATTCGAGAGAGCACAAAAACCTCCATCGATTTCTTCGCCAGGGCATCGATCTCCCATGTTGAAAAGGTGCATTGTGATAACAGGCGATATAAGCACTGCCGATCAATTCACTAACTGCGAACTGGCATCTCATATCCGCAACGGATTGCATCCCCTCTCTCGCCATGTTTCGTTGAATTGCATCTGCGCAACTAGACCCCCTTAACAAACGGGCCACTCCAAACAGAAGTGGTCTGTCTATGTCTGTAAGAGCGACCTATCAGAGAAGTCAGCTAGAAGTACAGCCTTCCGGAGATCTGTATTTGCCGCGCTGAATTGGACTGGTTCGCAATCGCCGCGTTCTTGAGCTGTCCGAAGTAGGCGTTGCCGACCGTGGTGTTGGCAGAGGCGAAGGTTGGATGGTTGAGCGCGTTGAATGCGTCAAACCGGAACTCGAAGCGAGTACCCTCCGCAATCAGGAAGTTCTTCCTGGCGCCGAGAGTGAAGTTAGTCGTGTAGGGTTGCCGGAGATCGCCAAAGGTCGTCGGGTTGTATGTGTTCCATGTGGCAAAGTCCTGGTACACGCCGTTTTGGGCTGCAGAGCCTGGTGTAGAGCCTGGCACGTATTGTATGCCGGGCAGGCTTGTAACGCCGGTCCATGCGGGATAGACGGAGGTGTCGTTCAGCGTTGCAAGGGTCGTGTTAATTGACGGGAAAGCCGCGAACTGGGTGGGGTCGAACCAATTGGTGATGGACTTCCCTTTATGCACCGCCGGGTCTTTGCCCGAGAAGAATGCCGAGTTGGTCGGCATGACGATCGGGTTTCCGGACAGGAAGCTGTAGATGCCCGAGAATTCCCAACCGCCGACTGCCAGATCCATTGCGCGACTGGCGTTACACAGGAATTGCTTTCCGCGCCCGAAGGGCAATTCATAGATCGGCGTGAGGGTGTAGTGGAACCTGTTGTCGCCACTATCCAGCCGCTTCTCGATCTTTATAGCGACAGCCTGGTTCGGGTAGAGGCCATCCTCGGAGATCTTCTTCGAATAGTTGAACGCTTGCAGTACGCTGAAGCCGTTGTGGAACCGCTTTTCCACCCTCGTATTCAGCGAGTAGTAGTAATCCCGGCCAATGCCTGTGTTCACATAGATGTCTCCAGCGGAAGGGTTGGGGCGAAGCAATTGGTAGGCAGATACCGTTTTTGCGCCGAACTCCGTAGGGTTCATGTATTGAACGCCTTTGAACGGATTGGTGACCTGGGTGTTGCCGGGCAGAGTAGGATCCGGTAACCAATTCCCGGCGAAGCTGGGTGTGTTTGCCGCAAACCAGGTCGCGGCGCTGGGAACGTTGATGTCCACGTTTGCGGCAACATTCGCACTATTGTTGTTGTACTGCATGCCCAGGCCGTGTACCGCATTGAAAAGGCCGCTCACTTCAAAGAGGTAGTCCTTGATCTGCCGCTGCACACCGAGAGTGGCTGTGTCCACGTAGATACGGCCGACATTCGGACTCGTGAAGGTCGGAACGGTGGTTGTAAGAGTTGGGTTTCCTACGTTCGTCAGGATGCCCAGCGAGTTGCCGGTGATCGGCGTGAGTCCCTGCGGATACGGATTCGCCCAGGTCTGCGCCGGAATGGTGTAGTTGCTACAGGCGGACGGACAGAAAGGCGTGCTCGTGCTGAAGCCGGTTTGGTTTGAACCCTCATTGAAGTCGGTCCCGACAAAGCGTCCAACTCCGCCGCGCAGCACGGTTTGCGGCAACACTTCCCAGGCAAAACCGATGCGTGGCTGGAAGTACCTGTAGCGTGGGTTGTTCATATAGCGGCTGTTCCCGTCGATGCCAGCGTACTCCGGCCCGCCCATCACCTGGAATGCGCCGGCCGATGGGCCATAATTCTGCAGCAACGCAACGCCGAGATTGCTGGAACTGCTGGCGACCAGCGTGGCATAATTCGGCTGCGACGCCGCGGTTACGGCAGGCTGCGGGACAGTGGGATTGTAGATGCTGAAGAACCGGTTGAATCTTTCCGTGGTTGGACGCTCATAATCCCAGCGCAACCCCAGGTTCAGGGTCAGCTTCGGGTTTAATCTCCAGTCGTCCTGAAAGTAGAAGGCGGGGTAGTGCTGCGAAAGGAATTCGCTGGTGTTGGTTGGAATGCCGCTGCTGCTTCCGGGAAGCCCAAGTTCGAAGTCGGCGATGCCGCTGCCCACGCCGGTGCCGTTGCTTCCGGCGCCCACGGCGTGCAAAGACGTATAGTTGTTGCTGAACGCGAATATGCCTCCAGAATCGCCAAAGTCGTTGTTATCCTCCTGCTGGATCTCATACTCCATGCCGTAGCGAAAATTGTGATTCTTGTAAACCTGCGACAGGCGCACATTGATGTCCTGATTGAGGTCGATGGGAGATACTCGTCCGGCCTCCGACGTGCCGAGATTCAGAGCGAGATTCGAGGTGATTCCGGTGATCTCAGGGATCACATCGTGCTGCATCTGGGCTGCATAACTCGACGGGAATCCAATCGACTCTGCCGTGTAATCGCGGCTCGTATACCAGAGCTGGGAGTTAAAGTCCAACACGTGGTAGCTCAGGTCGAGAAGCAAGTTTTCCTTCAAGGTGATGTCGTGGTCGATAGTGATGCCGCGGTTCTGGCGGTACTGGCCTTGACCCTGCAGTGGCAGGTACTGCCCGGTGCCAAAATCGGTGTCGCTGAGTTCGGTGAAAACGTTGTAATAAAGGTCCACAAAGGTGTGGTTCTTGTCATTTTCGGTTTGATCCACGCGCAGGGTCATACCGTGGAACTTATCGTCCTGCTCCCCCTCCTTGATCCAGTTGTTTGCGCCGTTGCCAACTGCAGTGTCGGCGGGGGCATCAGGCGGTGGAATCAGCGCGAGATATTTCGCTGCAATGGGATCGATGGAAGGGAGCGACTCGCAGGTGCTGGTGTAGTTGGCCGGGGGGCTGGCGTTGGAGCCACTGTATCCAGGGTTGGTCGGGTTGCCCATGATGCAGCCGGTGGTCATGTACGGCGTCCTTGTGCCCGTGGTAGTCGAATAGGGATTGAAGATTTGCACCGGGTAGATTTTACCCGATGATACTGTGAACGAACTGCTGAAGTCCCCGCTCCTTTCCTGCATCGTTGGCAGCGTAGCGTAGCCTGTGTCGGAAGCCTGCAGGTTGCGAATGCCCGCCCAACTAAAATAGAAGAAGGTCTTCTTCCTGCGGCCGTCGTAAAGCTTGGGAATCCATACGGGACCGCCGCCGGAACCTCCATAAAAATTCACACGAATCGGAGTAATCTTCGAGCCGTTAGCATGGTTGAAATACGAGTTTGCATTCAGAAAGTCGTTCTGATTGTCCTCGTACAGGTCGCCGTGAAACTTTTCAGCGCCCGATTTCAATGAGATTTCCTCGTTCGCCCCCGATCCCCTGCCGATAGCCGCATCGTATCCGTTGGAAACCATCTTGAGCTCGTTCACCGCATCCGTGGGCGGCTCGAACGCCAAGCTGCCCGAATTGAAGTTATCGGTTCCGCCGTCGAGCGAATAGCTGATGGCGCCAATGCCTGCTCCGCCGTTGTAGCCCACGCCGTTAATAGTGGTTTCGGAGAGTCCGCTGTTCGACCAGAGGAATACGCCGCCGCCAACGCCGCCGCTGACCGTCGTGCCCGGCAAGATCGCCACCTGCATGGTTGGAGCATTCGACTGAGTCGG
>Ga0187859_10003107_pt1 | contig 10207 bp, 6 predicted proteins | sample June2016WEW_10_1_2_FD_133019 | JGI IMG/M metagenome (GOLD analysis project Ga0187859, IMG submission 133019) | Peatland microbial communities from SPRUCE experiment site at the Marcell Experimental Forest, Minnesota, USA - June2016WEW_10_10 | ecosystem: Environmental > Terrestrial > Soil >... | reverse complement strand
GGGTGGCGACTCTCTCGATCTGCACTCGCTCCGCGCCTGGGCCAAGGATTTTCTGGCGCCACACAAACTGCCCTCAAGGCTGCTTGTTCTTGATGCGCTTCCACGCAACGCAATGGGAAAGACGATGAAGCCTGCAATAGCGACGCTGTTTCAAACTGCGGATGTCGGCGAGCCCGACAGCTAGAACCATTGCTGTGCCTTTTGAGTTGTCGCGGTATCAAATCGAAATAATGCTGATGAAGGAAACCACGATGGATCATGCAATCCTGGGAGCGGGAGCGATTGGCGGGCTGGTGGGCACAGCGCTGGCGTCGCTCGGCGAAGATGTAACCCTGATCGTTCGTCCAGAAAAGCTGCCTGCGTACCTTCAAACCCTCACGCTGGAGCGGCCCTCAGGTACGCTCACTGCAAAAGCAAAGATCGCGGACAAACTAACCAAGCCCGCGGATGTGCTGTGGATAGCAACGAAAACGTATCAACTGGACGCAGCGCTGGCGACGATTGAAGCGACACCGAGGATGATCGTGCCGCTGCTGAATGGAGTGGACCATATCGCGGTCTTGCGGGCGCGCTTCGGAAGCGATCGCATCGTTCCCGCAACCATTGCGGTGGAGGCCGAGCAACTGGCATTGGGTCGCTTTGTGCAGCGATCACCGGTTCTCTTGAACATTGCAGCCAGCGGCGAGCCCGTGTTGGGAGGTGTAGTCCAGCGCCTGAGCGAGATAGGGTTCACCTGCAAGTTTGTCGCGGACGAGCTAAGGCTGCTGTGGAGCAAGCTGTGCTTTCTGGAGCCGTTCGCTTTGGTGACTTCCGCTTCCGGTAAGAACCTGGGTGAGATCAACGCCGACCCGGTATGGAAGGCCAAGCTGGAGTCTGCCATTGCCGAAGCCTGCGATGTCGCCAAGGCATCCGGGGCGGACGTGGACAGGGCGAAGCAACAAGCCGCCTTTGCCACATTACCGCCAACGATGCGCAGTTCCATGGCGAAACACCTGGCTGCCGGGCTGCGGCTGGAACTGGATGGCATTGCCGGTCCTATTCTTCGTGGCGGGGAACGCTACGGCATTGCTATCCCGGTGACCGAGGAACTGGCGTCCAAGGTTCAAGCATTGGCTGCTGACCGTCGCGCCTGACGCTACGATCTCTATGTCGCGGCGCTGGCGCTTGCCGGATAAGGCGAACGTAATCTCTCCCCTGCAGTTCGCAGATGGCGACGTAAAGTTTCGCCATCGCCGAATCCTGCACTCTCCGCGAAGCTACATGAAAATTTGAGTCGGTGGGAATAATCAGCGGGAATAAAAATGCTCCTCGAAAGTTGGCATAAAACGAGGACAAGTTGTCCGTGCTAATTGCAGGTCAGCGAGATCCTATATCCAGCAAGGAGGACGATTATGAAAACCCTGAAGCTCATTTCGATTGGTGTTCTGCTCTTAGTTTCCGTAGCAACTTTGCCGGCACAAAACAGTCTGCCAGACCCGCACAACGATGCGTGCTGGTCGAGTCTGGCCGCCCTGAGGGCCTGTCAACTTCAAGCCTATGACCAGGCCGTGGCCTACGCGCAGCGTTGCAACTCCTATCCGGAGTACCAATGCAACGACTATTACCAGCCTCAGCAAAAGCGCACCTCAAAACCTGAGGCCAAGGCCGCGCCAAATGCAACCGGCCGCGCCAGCGCTGCCGTAAATTCAGCCGCTACGTCCGACACTAACCTACACGCCGGCAATACGAATTGAGAACCGCGACTGCTCTGGTGCTGCGCCCCATCGACGGATGGGGCGCTTCCTTTTTGTATACCTTTTTCGTTCTCTTTCATCGCGCCGTGTTATCCTTCTGCGCGCACCCATAAAGCTGGAACCGTTAAGTGAGCGCTCACGGTTCGGTTATTGAGTTATGTCCGCAGCTTTCGAAACGCAGCTTAGATGTCTTTTTTGCTTACCCCCCTGCAGAGGAGGACATCAATGGCGAACGACGCAGCCACGCTTCCCGTACCGTCAACTCACACTAAACTCTCACGCCAGCAGATCACTGGATTCTGGGGCGCCTGGACCGGCTGGACACTGGACGGCATGGATTCGGTGATCTATGCGCTGGTTCTCAGCCCTGCACTCACCGAACTGCTTCCGAAGTCGGGCATCAAAGCCACTCCCGCGACGGTCGGGTACACCGGATCCATCCTGTTTGCGCTCTTTCTGGTGGGATGGGGACTGTCGTTGATTTGGGGGCCGATTGCCGACAAGTTTGGCCGCACGCGAGTGCTGGCCGCCACCATCTTCGTTTATGCGATCTTCACTGGCGCAGCGGCGATGTCGCAAACGGTATGGCAATTGGGATTGTTCCGGTTATTGGCGGGCATCGGGATTGGCGGCGAATGGGCGCTGGCGGGCACCTACGTCGCCGAAGCGTGGCCGGAAGACCGTCGCAAGATGGGCGCTGGATATCTGCAAACCGGTTATTACGCAGGCTTCTTTCTGGCCTCGGCCCTGAACTACACCGTGGGAGCGCACTTTGGCTGGCGTGCCATGTTCTGGTGCGGCATGACGCCGGTCATCGTAGCCTTCATGGTTCTGTTCCGCGTGAAGGAGCCCGAGCGCTGGCAACAAAAAGCCAAGGTCAAAGCTGCGGGCGGACTTTCTTCCCTGAGCAAGATTTTCAGTCCTCCTTACATACGGCGCACGCTGGTCAACACCGTCCTGCTGACTGCGGCCATCTGTGGACTGTGGGCGGCTGCGGTGTACGCGCCGACAGCAATTATCTACTTAGCGAAACGCGCCGGCATGTTGCAGCCGCAAGCTGTGCGCACGTCTTCGGTCGGGATGGGCTTGCTGTCGCTCGGCACTATTCTGGGATGCCTGGCGGTTCCGTTACTGGCCGAACGCTTCGGCCGCAAGCGAACCCTCGCCTTTTATTTTCTGGGGATGGGGATCTGCATCGTGCTCAGCTTCGGCTGGTCATTCTACTTGCCGCAAGGACTCCATCCGTTTATAGCGGTACTGTTCTTCCTGGGCTTCTTCGGTGGCAACTTCGCCGTGTTCACTCTTTGGCTACCGGAGCAGTACGGAACGAGTGTGCGCGCCACGGCGTTTGCGTTTACCACTTCGTTCGGACGCTTCCTGGCTGCTGGAGTCAACTTCGCCATCGGTGCGCTGGTCAAATCATATGGGAACACTGGCAAGCCGGTTGCGTTCACCGCGATTGCGTTTGGGATCGGACTGCTGGTGATTCCCTTTGCAGTAGAAACCCGGGGCGAAGTCCTGCCCGAATAGACCTAAGGCCTTCCGGCAAAGAAAAAGGGCGGCTCGCTAACGCGGGCCGCCCATTGGTCAAGTGGTTCTTGGGTTGTTAGAAGGTGAATACTGGGCCGAACTCCGTGCGCCAGTCGGTTGCACTGCAAGTTGGCTGATTGCCGACCTTGGTGGCGTTGCAGATTCCAGCATCCTTACCACTGATTGCCGGCACACCGTAGCTGGAGTAATTGCTCTCTTCAAAACCGAACTGAACCCAGGGGTTCATCTTGTAGAAGATGGTCGCGGCTTTGATGGTGCTCTTGATGGGCCCGCCGCCGTCCGCGCCAATGTCCTTGTCATGATAGAAGTCAGTGGCGTTAACAGCGTCTATACCGTATTCGAAGTAAGCCTGCCATCCGGCATTTCTGCCTTTTGGATCAGCGTTGAACCAGCGCGAGAGTGGTAATCCGGCTTGAAGGAATCCACCGTAGCCGCGCACTGGCAGTTGCGGCGCAACCACGGCATGCCCAGCCGCGTTAGTGCCGAAAACCGCCGCGTTGTAGTCGACCGAGTAGCCGTCTGCCGTATTAGTCAGCCCGGCTGCCTGGTTGTAGTAGGACAAGGTCTGGCCACCGAACATGAACCTCAGGTCAGCTCCCGCGTAGGCGCTGGCGACGACCGTCGCCCAGCGAGTTGGAAGTGAGATTGCAAACTGGTTTCCATAACCGTTGCTGTTGAGGTCGACGCCGTTTGGAAACGCCGCCGCGTAGGCCTCCGGAACGCCTGACGACAAAACTGTCATCTGCCGGCCACTGTAGAAGCCGCTCCAAAGGATCTGCGCAGGAACTACGCCGGGAGCTTTATCCAGTTGGAATTGCAATACCAGCCTGGATTCCACGTCCGGTTTAGCGTTGTCGGCTCCCTGGCGTTCGCCGTATCCGAGTTGGCTGGTGATCGCGAGGTTGGCCGCAGTGCAAACCGGCTCTACACCCTCCACGGGGGCAGGGCAAGTAATTCTAGTTCCCGGAAGATCACCCTCGGATGGCATCATGATGGCAAACTCTGGTGAGAGCTTCCAATCACGCGAACCGCCTAGTTTCTGCACTAAGCCCAAGCGCATCTGGGGAGCGCGCTCGTAAACGTTGCCCCAGTAGGCGCCGAAGAAGGTGGTCTCGAACAGGTTCATCATCGCGCTCGAGCCGAAGATCGTCCAGTCTTGTCCAGCTTCGAAGAAGACGTCCGAGTTCGGCGCCACGGTCCAGTCAATGCGGCCGTAGGCCAGACGCAGAGCCAGCGCACTGCTGCGGATGCTGGAGACGTTGCGGTTGTCGACGGCGCTGAAGTTGCCCTCGAAGTCGGCTTCGACTTGTCCGGTGACGGTGATGTTCTTTGAGATATCGGGCCACTCGAACTTGGTACCGAACCGGGTGGAACGCGCCTTCAAATGGAATTCCGGATTGCTACCCGGGCCGGAATTCGTGCCGCCCGCCAAGAACAACGGCTTGATGAAGTCGTCACCATAGGGCTGGTAGGAGTCGTACGCTGCGGTGGATTTGATGAACCCATAAGGCGACATTACTGCGCCCGAGCCGAGCTTAATACCCAGCAGTCCATCTTTGGTCGGCGGATTCAGCGGCAGAACCCGTAATGGCGCAATGGCCGGAATCACGGTAGGGCCACTTGGCTCCGCGGGCTTGGTCTGCCCCGAAGCAGTGGTCAGGTTTGCTGTCGCCATACCTGGTTCGATATCGACCAGGGAATGCATTGTGTCAGCGTCAGGGCTTGCGGTTTTCAAGTCAGCCGCTTCAGTGTCACTGACGACGCCCTTAGACTTCAGCAGAAGGAGCAGTTGTTCCATGGCTGCTGAGCCGGATGCATTGCGCAGACTGCTGGCCTCTGCGCTCGTGAGAATTCCCTTCTTCACCAGCAGATCGACGAGAGAGGGACTGATCGCAGAGCCGGGACCAGCGGCAGTCGGCGCCGCGGCGGTCGCCGCAGTGGCCGTAGCCGTGGTAGCTGGCGCTGCTGTGGGATTAGTTGAATCGGCAGCAAATGCAGTTGCGGCCATCACAAGACATGCGGTGGCAACCCAGAACCCTGCCTTTGACCGGAAGGAGTTTCGCATCATTTCGCCTCCTAAGAGTTGGCACATTTCTTTGTCAGGTGGGAAAGCCTAGGCGCTGGGATTGGTAACCGCGTAAAGTCCACCTGGTGAATGGCCTGGAGCAGAATTTAACGGAGACTCGACAAAGCTAAATGTGACGCAGGACACACTCTGAATGTGACAAAAGTGGTAGACGAGATGCCTGATTCTTCGCAAGGTATTGATAATTAAGATGGATAGAGCAATAGAGCCGAGCTTCCAAAGGCCCTACCACTTTACGGTTATGCGCCCCATATCGGTACTCCCGTCTTACAATCGACCCATTAGTAAAGTCGATGAGATCTTCAATACAGGTTTAGCGTGGTGCCGTTATCCATTGATTGGCAGTGATATTGACCGGCGGTGATAACGTTCCTAAGATGACGTGACGCTGTCAAGGCGTCAAAAGGAGATTTCTAGTGCGCAAGACATTCATGCTTTCTCTGTTGCTGTTGATCTCGGCGGTCTGGTTGCAAGCGCAAGATTCCGGCAAGACGTCGGACGTACCCGCACTCCAGGGATGTCTGCAGAACTCGCACAATACTTACACGCTCACCGAGGAAAACGGGACGACCCATCAACTTGTCGGCGCTCTCAACAAGCTTGGCCATCAGGTCGGCCGCCAGATTGAAGTTACCGGCAAGCCGGGGATGAGAACGGCGGATAGTACGCTTGCGGGGGGTGCGTCGAGCGCAACCGAGCAGGAAGTGTTCGAAGTCAAAACCGTGAAGCGTCTAGCGGACGAGTGCAAATAAACCGCAGAAACGATCAGAAGGCGAAACGACCACCGATTAACGGAGCAAAGTTGTTGTTGCGGTAATAGGGGACGCCGGGGCCATGAGGAATTGCGATGGCCAGGCCGCCGGCCACGTAGGAATACGCCAGTCCGGTAAAAGCGTCGAAACGTGGGGTGAAGTGATGATCCGCAAATAGCGACGTCTCGTTGAGGCTGCCCGCGCAGGAAGCGCGGAAACCGGCTTCAGGCGAGCACTCCGGGGGAACACGGAAGTCGTTTTGCCGCTGCTGATACCAGGCGAACGTGATGTTGGTCTTGCTGTCGAAAGCGTACCTCGCGCCCGTCCACCACACCTGCACGTTCTTTTCAGAATCAAGATTGTTGTCTTCGACTCCGCTCAGTTGATAACCGCCCTGGTCCGAGGCGCCAACGCCTAACGGGTCCGACGGGTTGTTCTGCCAGATGTATTCGTAGCCGGCATAGAACTTGAAGGGGTTCCACGTATATTTGACAGCGCCCATAATGGCATTGTTGTCGGTAACGATGCCATACACGGTGTTGGTCGTTGGGATCACATTGTTCCCGGTAATGGGATTTGTATTGATGCTGTTGGTGGTCGACTGATAAGGCTGGGTCGGACTCTGAGGTCCCAGCAAGGGGTTCAATACGCTGATCGCCTGATTGTAATGTTGATAGACGACGTCGGCGGAGAACTTGCCGTATTCTCCGCCAAGGTCGAATCCAAAGGCGTTGTTGTGCGCCGATTCCGGCGTACAGTTGGCCGCGGTCCAGGTTGCGGAGGCCGAGTAGCAGCCGCCAGTACCGTCGGCGAATTTATACATCGCGCCGAAATGGATCCGCTCATAGGTGAGGCGATACTTAATGGCGTCGTCCCAACGGGAGTCTTCGGTATCGCCGCCGCCCGCCATGGTGCCGTTATACCCGATGTACGAAAAGGCATAGGCTCCCCCGGCCGGATCGTAAACCAGCATCGCATCGGTACCGAGAGAACGCTGACGACCGAAGGTCAGCGTGCCGAAAAGCGTGGACGATATACCGCCATAGATTTCGTCATTGAAGGGTTGGCCAGCGCGCGCGCCGTCGATGGCGAACGTATAGGCGGCCCGGGGAAGACCGTTGTTGGCGGTCTGGGTGGCCGACGCGTTGGCCAGCAGGCCGGACTGCGGATTGATTCCACTGGAAGCGTTGAACACAACCGACCAGCCAGGCGCGAACTCTTCCTTGCCCCTGACGCCCAGACCCGTCTGCTGCAGGTTGTTCGGTGCGGCGAGGAATCGACTTTGATAGCCGTTTCGGTTCACCAGAGATTCGCCTTCGTAGTTATAGCCGTTGTTTGGTAAGCCGTGGCTGACCCACCCGAGGCCGATGTCATACGCACCGTACAGCGTGATTCCGTGCCAGGTCAGCGTGCAATCGGTAGTGAGGAACTCGTGGCCGCTGGCGCAGGCGTCGGGGCCGCTCCGCCGCATCTGAATGTCGACCGTGGCATCCTGGCCAACCGCCAAGCTGATTCCGGTGCGCGTTTCATCGGCGAACCCTTGTTTTGCCGCACGAATCTCGACGTGCCCCACAGACAACCCGGACGCCTGATAGTGTCCTCCGCCGTCGGTTCTGATCGTGCGCGTTGCACCTGTATCGACGTTCTTGACTGTGACCGCGACATCGCGGAGGGCTGCGCCAGTTTGGTCCGTCACCATGCCGGAAAGGCTCGCCCCCGTTTGGGGCGTTGACGTTGCCGGATCGACTGGAGATTGGGCAATAGCTAGATTTTCCATGCAGAGAACGGCGACAAGGAATGCCACGGCAGCGGAAGGGTACCTCATAGTTCTCCTGGTTTTTTCCCTGAGATGGATTGCGCGGCCTGTTCGAAATGCGGCAGCGGGATACGACTTTAAGCGATTTAAATAGTTATGTCAAAGCGATTTAATGCGTTTTTAACGATGGCGCCCCGTCCTGCGTTCAAGAGTTGCGAGGTCAGCAGGTCTTGCAGAAGGAATCGCGAAGAAGTACCGGGCGGCGCTACAGCCGGATGATCATGAACTCGGTTGACTTGATCAGAGCGGCCCCGGTCTGGCCGAGTTTCAGGCGCATTTCGCCCGTCCGGGAAAAAAGAACGCGCTCGACTGCTCGAATGGGTATAGTATGCGGCTGTTGGGAGCTAAAGCGAGAATTCCAGCCGGTTCTTTCTCTTCGTTCTGAGTTCTTTGTTTAGGCTGGAAGAATTGCCGCCCAGTAGGCACCCGACGGAAATCATATTGGGGGCTCTTCATGAATACATTTCCCATCCTGTTGGGCACACTGTGTGTCTTCGCGCTCGGCTATCGCTATTACAGCGCGTTCATCGCCGCTAAAGTGCTTGCCCTGGACGACAGCCGCATTACTCCCTCGCACGTTTATGAAGACGGTCACAACTATGTGCCGTCTCCGAAGTGGGTGTTGTTCGGTCATCATTTCGCGGCGATTGCAGGTGCAGGTCCGCTGGTGGGACCAACGCTGGCCGCGCAATTCGGCTTTGCTCCGGGATTTCTCTGGATCCTGTTTGGCGCTGTCCTCTGCGGCTGCGTCCATGACTTCACCGTGCTGGTGGCATCGGTACGCCACAAGGGACGCTCGCTGGCTGACGTGGCACGAACCGAAGTCGGGCCCTACGCCGGACTGGTCACGATGATCGCGCTGCTCTTCATTCTGCTGGTCACACTGGCCGGACTCGGCATCGTCGTCGTCAATGCCCTCGCTAACAGTCCGTGGGGAGTTTTCACCATTGGGATGACCATCCCCATCGCCATCTTGATGGGCGTGTACATGTTCAAGAGCTCTCCTGGTCAGATCAGGATTGTCGGACCCAGCATTGCGGGCGTGATTCTGCTCCTCGGCGCCGTCATCAGCGGACGCTGGTTTGCCGACTCCTCCTACGCGCACGTACTTACGTTCAGCGGTCATCAGATCGTCTTCGCAATGGCGATCTATGGCTTTGTTGCGTCGGTCTTGCCGGTCTGGTTCCTGCTGGAACCGCGAGACTACTTGTCCACTTATATGAAGCTCGGCACCATCGTCCTTCTGATCATCGGGGTCTTTATCGTTCACCCCAATATTCAGTTTCCCGCGGTAACTGAATTCATTCACGGCGGCGGCCCCATCATTGGAGGCAAGCTGTACCCGTTCCTGTTTGTGACCATCGCCTGCGGCGCAATCTCCGGCTTCCACGCGCTCATCTCATCCGGAACCACTCCGAAAATGTTGTGGAAGGAATCGGACGCACGCTTCATTGGATACGGCGCCATGATGTGCGAAGGCATCGTCGCCGTGCTGGCCCTGATCGCCGCATGCTCCATGTATCCCGGCGACTACTTCGCCATCAACGCCGCGCCCGCGGTTTATGCCAAGCTCGGGTTGCACACGGTGAATCTCGGCATGTTCTCGCAAGAGGTTGGCGAGAAGCTGGCCGGCCGCACGGGCGGCGCGGTTTCGCTTGCTGTCGGCATGGCGCAGATCTTCCGCGGCATTCCCGGCATGAAGTCGCTGACCAGCTACTGGTATCACTACGCCATCATGTTTGAGGCGCTCTTCATTCTGACTACGGTCGATACCGGCACGCGCGTGGCCCGTTATGTCATGCACGAGTTGTTGGGGAAGGTGCACAAGTCCTTCAGCAACACCGCATGGCTGCCCGGCAACCTGGTGACCTCACTCATCGTGGTTGTGAGCTGGGGATATCTGATCTACACCGGCTCCATCTCTACCATCTGGCCGCTGTTCGGCACCGGCAATCAACTGCTTGCTACCATCGCGCTCGCGGTTGTAACCACCTTCTTGGTCAACATGGGCAAAGTGAAATATGCCTTGATCACGGCAATTCCCATGTGCTTCGTCGGCGTAACGACCCTTACCGCTGGGGTGCTCTCCATCAAGAACATCTATTTGCCGTTGGCGCAGAAGCCGGGCCACGGCTTCCAGGGATACTTGGATGCCACGCTGATGGTGATCTTCGTGACCGGTGTCGTTCTGGTGCTGATTGAATCGGGACGGCGCTGCTGGAAGACCCTGCATGGCGTGCCAATTCCGGCAGAGGCTTTCGGGCCTGTG
>Ga0187859_10003100_pt1 | contig 10226 bp, 6 predicted proteins | sample June2016WEW_10_1_2_FD_133019 | JGI IMG/M metagenome (GOLD analysis project Ga0187859, IMG submission 133019) | Peatland microbial communities from SPRUCE experiment site at the Marcell Experimental Forest, Minnesota, USA - June2016WEW_10_10 | ecosystem: Environmental > Terrestrial > Soil >... | reverse complement strand
TACCCGTTCGTACGCAGGAAATTGTACATCGGATAGCTGGACGGACTCTGTTCCAAATAATTGATCTGCTGCCAGACCCAACTGTTGGGATTGGTGGCGCCGTCGTCGCCGACGTAGTTGCACCAGGAAATGGTAATGCCCGAACACCCGGCCTTGGTGTCGAGATTGCCGTCGTAGGATTTCGTGAACGTGCAGTGATCCACCCAGATGTTGCTCACCGCGCCGCCGTCGCCAAGCGTGATGAAATCCCAGTCGTTTCGGTCATATTGTCCCTTGGTGGCCTCATCCCATTCCCACAGTTGGTCGAACTTGAGATTGCGGATAATGATGTTGCTGCAATTCTTAATGTTCAACTTGGCGTGATGGATGGCCCAGCCATTGGCCGAAAAAATCGTCAGGCCGTTTTTCTTCTGGATATCGACGTCACTTTCGCCGGTCACCAGCAACACGGGATGAAGCAGTGGTGTTTCTCCGGGACGGAACGGTTCGCTGTTGGTTTTCGCAGAGGCTTCGATTTCGTTATATCCAAGATTGAGGTCGTTCATGATCTCAATGACCTTGACGGTCTTGCTGTTGAGCGCGTTGGCGAGGTCAGTGGCTGTATAAACCTTGGCGTAGTTGGGATCGGTGTCCGCCAGCACGCCGCCGCCGGTGGTTCCCTGGGCAAAGCCCACCAGATTGTACTCGGTAAGAGGCACGGGGACAGTCGGTGTGACCGTAAGCTGGGCCGCATCGCTGGTCGCCACTCCCACGCTGTTGGAAGCCGTGGCATAGTAGCTGCCATCGGCCGAGGTCTGGACGTTGGCCAGAATCAGTGTGGATGAGGTCGCGTTGGAAATTGGCGCATCATTGTCATACCATTGGTAGCTGATGGGCGCTGTACCGTCGGCGGATACCGTCAGCGTCGCCGTGCCACCGGCGAGTACCACCTGGGACGCGGGCTGGGTGACAAACATCGGAGCCACAGGGTTGGTATTGACGTTGAGCATGGCGTTGGAGCTCGTAATACTGCCCGCGAGGTTGCTGACGACCACGGAATATACGCCGGCCTGGCTCGGTTGAACGTTGGTCAGCGTCAACGTGCTGTCGGTGGCGCCGTCCAGCAGCGTGTTCGTGTTGTAGTACCACTGATAGCTCAGAGGCTCTGAGCCGCCAGCTTCCACAGTAAACATCGCGGTGTCTCCGGGCAAAACGGTCGTGTCCTGCGGCTGGCTGATGATCGATGGCATATCGGGAGTGCTCACGGTCAACTGGGCCACGGAACTGGTGACCACGCCGTAGACGTTGGACACAACGACGGAGTATCCGCCGGCATCCGTCAACTGCGCGTTGGTGATCGAAATCGACGAACTGGTGGCATTCGTCAGAAGCGAGTTCGTGTTGTAGTACCATTGGTAGAAGAGTGGCAACGTCCCGCTGGCCAGAACGGTGAACGAGGCGGTCTGGCTCACGAAGATTTGTTGGTCCTGCACATCTTCCGTAATCGACGGGGGTGTGGCCCCCGGGATGTATTCGACTTTGACTTCCCGGAAAATGGTGCTGGTCGCCTCCTCGCTCGCCTCTTGTGGGCGGATGCCGATCCCGTCAAAATTGAAATTGGTCGCATTGTTGTCGGTCACGGAGGTCAGAAGGCTCGCGCCGTTGGTCGAGTCCAGCCACGAAACCGAGACTGCCATGGTATTGGTTCCCGTCCGTTGGAAGGCATATTGCAACGTGTACGAATTGCCGTTGGCAAATCCGCCAAAGTTGTTCGTATTGCCGGGCCCAGTCCCCAAAGATGTGTAGTCACCCGATGTTCCCAGCAGTGAACTGTCTGCCACATTCGAGCGCACACGGATATCCATCGGGGTCGTATTGTCGAATGTTGTGCCCATATTCTGGAACAGGGCATAGCCCTGAACACCGGCGCCCTGTGTCCCATTACCACTGAAGTCCGCGCTGACACGATTGGAGCCAAACTCATAGATGCCCAATCGAAACCCTTCGGACGTATTCTCAGCGGCCACACCGTTGAAGGTAAACGTAATCGTCGTCAGAAGAGTGTCCCCAACTGTCAATTCGACTGGGTTGGCGGCATTGGTCGTGAAATAGGAGACTGCCAGTATGGCACTGCTACCGAGCGTCAGGGTCATGGAACCCGTCGTGGCGGTTAGCGACGAACCACTGGAAGCATACCACGCGGCGTTGGTCGGCAGGCTGGTGTTGGTTCGGTTTCCGTCAGCCCAAGTGTCGTCCAGAATGACAACGGCCTGGCTGGGTATCGCAAGACCGACCATGGCGGCGATGACAAAGACACTGCGAAGAAGATACTTCATAGAGCAAAAACCCCTGTTGTATGCATACGAGACATACATCTGTGCTGTGCTGCCGTATTCCGTCGTAACTTACTATCCCACTGATACTTCTCCCCCCGACGACAATCGCGAAGAACGGCGCGACCCCCCAACAACTACTTATACCGTAACTTGCGCCTTGAGTCGATAGCGGAAGCGTAGCAACTCCGTAGATAGCCGGACAATGCTCTGCGCGCCGAGGTGTCTCACCCCATGCGCCGACAGGCCCAGCCGAGTCGGGCTGGCCGTCGCCGCCCGTGCGATTACCAGAAAGCAAAGAGGACATCCCGAAGCCGGGATGCCCATGAAAATCCTGGCACAAGACCGCGTCAGCGACGACGGCGAGCCAAACCGATCATCAGCGCGAGACCCGAAGCCACCAGCATCCATGTGGACGGTTCGGGGACTGGAGTCACATCCGCCCATGCCGTACCAATAAGGAGGTTGTCAACCAGGTAACTACCCGTGGTGGCGGCGGCCTGGGCTTTGAATCCCACATTATCAATCGCCGTCGCTGTGCTTCCTGCCAAAGTTAGCGTGGCCGCCGGCATGGCGCCCCCGGGGGTCGGATTCAAGTACAGGTATGCGGTCGATGCCGAGAAATCATATTCCTCAACCACGAAATATGTTGTATTTAACGACAACGGGCCGCTTGTCACCGTACTTTTACCGGCCGTTCGCAAACCAATGTTGCCGTTGGAATATAGATAACAGTCAATTGCGTCGGTGCTGCCACCTGGAGCTGTGGTGCCCGGATTCATCGCGGTGAAGTACTGATTGCCACTGTCAGGGGCAACCACATCGAGGAGGAAGGAGTAGTAGATCTGTCCGCTGGTCTGGTTGGCGAACGTATTAATCGAACTTGTGGCGCTACCGTTGGTGATGGAAAGCTCGTTACCACCCTGATCCGCCAAACCCGGATAAGTCAGGTTGCCGCTGGTGATGCTTAACGTGGTAGCTGCAGTTGTCCATGCTGTGTTACTGACAGGATTTGTTTTGCCACCAAGAGCCCCCGGTGTGTAGTTGAATGCCTCCGAAAAGAGGACTGTGGCACTGGCGCTCTGCAAGAGCAAACAGCTCGCACTGACAACGGCAAACCACAACTGAATTCTCGAACGCTGCATCGGATGACTGGATGTTCTCATTGCGCTTCTCCCCTAGTTTACACTCGCCTTAGCTAGCATGCCTTAATACTCGGATACGGAACCCGCGGGACGCTGTCGGCTACACTCGTGTCGGCAGATCTTAAGATCGTACCGAATTTGCCCCGTCGACGTCAAGAGAAAACGCTGCTGACTGGCGTTCTCTGCCGTTTCCGGCCGCGGGCTAGGAGCCCATCCAAAAACCCGCAAAAAGCAGTTGTATCCAATGTGAAATCAACATGTTGCTTAAAGTGCTAGGATAGACTCTAATGGATCGTTGCTGGCCGGGCTTGGGACCTGAAAGGTACTAGAGCGTTTTCAGCATGCGTGTAACTCTGGAAACTCGCATTTTTGGCGGTGTGTCGGCAGTTTTCGGCACAAATTCGGCTACAGCTCTATTCAAACTGCTCTAGCCTGTGAGTTTTATTCCTCAAGCGCGCTTGATTGCGAAGTTGTAGCCGCTTGGTAAAAAGAACGTGACCAGTGTTTGCGGAGACCGCAGGCCGAATGCAGTGTCGTAAGAAGCCGTTGAGAAAGCCTCCTTATTTAGGGCGCGTAGCCCGTATGCTCCCCGCCGCCCGTTCCGCCACTGTCCGCAACCCCTTGTCGGAAGCGAACGAAAAGCTCACAATGGGCCATCATGAGCACCGCGCAACCGGCAGCTTGCAACCGAGTCGACGCTTCGCCCGTCACCTACCAGAATCCCCTTTCTGTCACCCTACGTTATCCGTATTGGCACGGAGGAACGGCGGGATACCTATGCTGTGGCGGTCGGCGATCGGCAGTCGGCTGGATCACAGGCAGAGACGCGTCGAATAGGAATTCGAGGCAAGCGTGTGCCACCGGAGGGAGAGAAACGGAAACGACACGGCGGTCGGCGGTAGCCCGATGTCACCGGTACGTTTTGTCGTCGACGCGGCTGAGGTCGGTTTTATCGTTCAGAACGCCGAGGGTGACGACGGCGAAGGTGAACACTTCTGTGCCGGCTTCGAGGTGGCCGCCGAAGGCCTTATCGGCGTTGGCCAGCGTCATGTGCGCGTGGACGCGGCCATCAATGACGTACCCGTTCATGCTCACCAAGTCGGCGGGCGTTGTCGGGTCCTTCACGTGGATGTTTTTCGAAGGAAACGTGCGATTGCTAACGACATGGAAGTGATAACCGCGCACCGAGCCGATCCCGGAGAGGATGACGGCATTGCGGATCTTCTCCTTCTTCACCATGCTCTCCAGTCCGGCCAGCAAATCCGTTTGATACTTGAAGCGCAGGATCAAGACGCGGTCGAATTGTCCGCTAATGGCATAGACCTCCGGCACCGTGTCGCTGTTCGGCTTGGCGTCATCGGCGGACGTGGTGGGCCTGGTAGTTTCGGTGCGGGTTTCCTCGGCGCCGGCGATACAGGGCACGGTCAATAGGGCGAGCGTGAGAATTAGTTTGTGCATTTCAGTTCCTCCCGGTTATCTGTTCCACGACATTCGTGAGACCATTCGCGGTTCGGCAGTCGTTCTCGACGTAAGCCGCCAGCCCCGCTAGCATCGGCGGCATGAAAGCCACGGCATCGCGAACTTCCCGAAGTCGGTTCCTGTTGGCGCTGTTGCTTCTGATCGGGACGAACGCTTGGGGTGCCGCTCCGTTTTTCAATGTTGTGGATTATGGCGCCCACCAGGATGGTTCGGCAAGCGCGACGGAGGCGATCCGTTCCGCCATCCAGGCGGCCCAGGCCGCCGGCGGGGGAACGGTGTACTTCCCGCCGGGCACCTACGTCACCGGGCCGATCCAACTGGTCAACAACCTCGTGCTCGAACTCGACGCCGGCGCCACGCTGCGGTTCCCGGCTACCCGGCTTCCGTTCACGAAAGGCCGGGAGCAGGGAATCGAATGCCTCACGCCCGTTCCCCTGATCGGCGGACGAAACCTGCACAACGTCACCATCACGGGTCGGGGCGTGCTGACCACCGACAACGCCGCGTGGCTGAAGATCATGCCCCGAACGAAAGGTTCCGGGTCCGACCCGGGATCGGCGTTCGGCCCCAACTGGGAGCGTCTGCTGCACGACCTCGAGGTGAAGACACCGGCGTCGGAGGAGGACTACACGAACGCGGCTCCGGAACTCCGGCCCTCGTTCGTGCGCCTCATGGACAGCACGAATGTTCTGATCGAAGGGGTTCACTTTGTGGGTTCGTCGATGTGGACGATCCACCTCCTGTACACGGACAACGCGGTGGTTCGCAACGTGATCATCGAGACGTATCCGGGAGTGCACACGGACGGCATCGCCGTTGATTCCAGTCGCAACGTACGGATTTCCGACTGCTACATCGACACCGGCGACGACGGCATCGTCGTGAAATCCGGCAAGGATGCCGACGGGCGGCGGGTCAACAAGCCGACGGAGAACGTGTCCATCGCCAATTGCACCGTGCACCACGCCCATGGCGCGGTCACGCTGGGCAGTGAGATTGCCGGCGGCATCCGCAACGTGGTGGCCAATAACATCACTTGTGAGGGCACCCAGATGGGCGTGCGCATCAAGAGCCGGCGCGGACGTGGCGGGGTGGTGGAAGACGTCCGGTTTGACAACTGGACGATGGAGAACGTTGGTCAGGCGATCAATGTGACCAGTTACTATCTCATGGAAGGCGAAGTGCGGACTTCCGCGCAACCCGTTTCGGAGAAGACGCCCGTGTTCCGCAACATCGCGATCAGCCACATGACCATCCACGGGGCGCGGTTGGCGATCAACATCGAAGGATTGCCGGAGGCTCCGATTGCGGGGCTGCGGATCAGCGATGTCATCGCCGCGGCGAAGATCGGCATGAGAGCGTACCACACCCAGGCGCTGGAACTGCATCACGTGCAGGTCAACGCCGACGGCGGGCCGGCCTTCCTGGTGCAGGATTCGAAGGAACTGGAACTGGACGGCGTCTCGACGCGCCAGCCGTTGGCCGGAACTCCCGTGATCCGGTTGGACCGCTGCCGCGGCGCAATCGTGCGGGACAGCCGGGTGTTTGCCGGTACCGACACGTTTCTCTCCGTGGCTCCGGGCGAACTGGGAAGCGTCGTGCTCGATGGCAACGTGCTCGACAGCGCGCGGAAGGCGACGGAAGAGGCCGCAGGATCTGAGGCAACCCACGAGCCTCCCACGGAAGACTGACGACCGACAACAATTCTGCGCGAGGGAGACTCACGCAGGCAATTTACGGGTTACAGAGCTGACCGCCAATTTCAGCCCCGGTATGGCCGCGCTGCCGCGCGGCCATGGGTTGGAAACGGCGGCAAGCGCCCCGCTCTTTCTGGCTGCCAGTTTTGCGTGGCGGCTGCCGGAAAACTGAAAGGGCGGGGTTGCCCTACAAACGGAGAGGGAGGAAGCGCGGCTCACAGAGCCGCGGCTACACCGGCACGACCGACGGTCATAGCAGCGCAGAACACGGGCGAGACGCCCGCGCCACTTCGACGGAGCGCGGCTCTCTGGGTGATGAACGTTGAGTTTCTCCCAAAGCTCCCGAATGGCATCGATACTCTCCGCGCCGACTTCGCGAAAAACTAATCGGGAGGTGGTTTCTGACATGGTGTCCCGTGCCGCCTATCGACGAGAACTGAGCGCCGCAGGAATTGCAATGTCAACTCCGTAGGGCGGAACTGGCATTGCGGTCATAATTCCAAAGAGAAGTGGTGGCAACTGATGAACATGCGGTGCCGCAGGTAAAACCGATGAGCCGCGAACCGCTGGACTCCCGAATCCAACTCCAGCCGACGGCAATCCTCGGAGCGAGCGAACTGGCAGAGCCAGTCCAACAACTCCGTGCCAAGTCCCTGCCCCTGCGCTTGCTCATCCGTCACGAGGTCGTCCACATAACAAAACCGTCCCCAAGCCAGACTATGCAGCACCCGGAAACCCGCGACGGCGGCAACCTTCTGGTTGCGTCTGATGAAAGCCAGCCGATAACCCTCTCCGAACTGCTGTCGAACCATTGAAACAAAATCATTCTCCTTCAGGTGTGGACGCAATTGCGCCATCACCGGCCAGCAATCCTGAATGTCGGCATCTGTTTGAGCACAAATTACTGACATAGCTTTTGTGGTGCGAATCCTGTCTAACGACGGGAACTGAGCCACGCCGGGCCAGTGATGTCAACCGCGAAGCGGAACGGAAGGCTCAGGAGGGACCCACAAAAGGTTCGGATCAAGACAAGACGTTCCCTTGCACTGAGCCGTTTTCGGATTTCGGATTCGTGCTTTCATCCCTCATCCTTCATCCTTTCGCCCGCACATGCCCTAGCTTTGCGGTCCCGCCATCCGGCGGGATCCCGCAGTATTGCGGGACTCTGCGAAGCGCCGAACGCCTCGTCTGCCAGTCGCGCCGTAGCCCGCAGGGAGTTCACTGGGCCGCGACGGACGGCCGCCGCAACGGCGACTCCAGCGGTGGAAGATCGTACGCAGGAAGGAAAACGCTCCCTGCCTCAGCCCCCGCCACCACCCCACCCGTTTCCACCGGCTCCCCCTTCTCCACGGTCTCGGCATCGTCGTCACCCGTGCCACCACCGATCGTGCGCTTGGGCATCGAGGACGTGCGGCGGGCGGTGGAGGAGGCTGGGCTGGGTGAATGGGTTTAGAGGAGGCTCAAGCATCCTTCAATCTTGTCCGATATGTTCTTGTGGCAGTATAGCGATGGACACGGTCTCTCCTGTTCGACGGTCGCAGTCGAAAGTCTTCCGAGGGAGGCACGGGGGGCGCTATTCTGCCATTTTATTGATGTCGATTGGGTGGCAATGGAGGCTGACTGCGGCGAGGCGAGTTGGCAGAATCCATGCTCTCCTGAAAGGCATGACGTCAGGTAACATCAGCGCACAACAGTCCCTCACTGCCAACGGTGCTCGCATCCGAGCCCTGGTCATCGACGATGACGAGGCGTTCTGCAAATTCCTCAAGGGGTTGCTGGAGCCATTTGGCGTTGATGTCACCACGGTCACGAGTCCCGTCAAGGCCCTCGAAATCTTCACCCGAGAGAAGGACAATCTCCATCTTGTCCTGGTGGATTACTACATGCCGCACCTGAACGGCACCCAAATGCTGGAATGGTTGAAGAAACTCAGCATGAACGTGAAGGTCATCCTCGTCTCGGGCATGGACGAACTGCGGGTGCGCCAGATTTTAGCCCTATACCCAGTGGATGGTTTTATCCGCAAGCCGTTCCGCATTCAGGTGGCACTGGAAGTCATCCGTCATGCCTTGAACATGACCACCCTCAGTTCCCCGGAGCTTCCAAATCAGGTGACGCTTTCAACTCAAATGTAATGGCGGCGGGCGGAAGGCGGGTGGGGGGAATTTGGACATCGCGATGACCCCCCGAGTCATGGCGGGACAAGGGCGGCAGGAGGCGAGAACATGGGCGGAAAATGGCAGGCTGAATGCTGTTGTAGGAGGAATGCCCCTGACAGGCGACAACAGCGGTCAACCAAATGCGGTCAAGCCCGCTGGCAGCCACGCATTCCAGTCGCTCGCTGCTGACGGTAGCGGCACCAAAACAGTGCTCGTGGCAGAAGACGAGCCGGTGGTTCGAGAGTTCATGGCGGCTGTATTGCGAGAAATGGGCTGCATCGTTTTAGAGGCGGAAAACGGTAAACAAGCCCTTGGCGTCTTTGAGCGTTGCCCGAGACAGAGAATCGATTTACTTTTGACTGACATTGTCATGCCAGTCTTGGGAGGCAAGGAATTGGCTTGTAGAGCCGAATCCCTCTCCCCCACAACCAAGACTGTATTCTGTTCCGCCTACCCGGAAAAGCTGGGGTTTAGCAACGAGATGTTTGACGCCCGGGTTCTTTTTCTCCAAAAGCCAGTGACGATAGACGCATTGAAACTCAAGGTGCGAGAAGTTCTGGGGGACGACACGGGCAGCAATCAAAGCCATCTTCCTGATGCAGAAACAGGTCGGACCAGGCAGCCGGCACGACTCTCGGACTGCTCTTCCAATGACGGAGACGAACTGAAATCCACCATCCTGGTTATTGATGACGACCCCTTGGTGCTCCAAATCATCAAATCCTTGCTGGTCACGCGGGGCTATCATGTACTGACTTCGTCCTCAGCCGCCAAGGGACTGGACATGCTCCGTAACGCCGCAGTTGCCATCCATATCGTGGTGCTCGGTTACAGCATGCCGAAGCTCGATGGGAACGAGACGCTCAAGTTCATAAAGCAAATTAGCCCGGAGGCGAAAATCATTGGGCTCACGGACACGAGGCTCGACTGGATACCCAAGGCGTATCTCGACGGCATCGACAAGTTGCTCAAGAAGCCGGTAGTCGTCACCGAACTAATCGGTGTCGTTGACGGGTTTCTTGGCGGTGGTCAGAGCGCCTCGTCGGCGATTGAGTCGTAGCCGCACCGAGGTGGCCAGCCCCGTCGAAGTCCCTATCTTGACGAGGAAAATCGCCCAACGGCGGATCCGGCGGCAGTCCCGGAGGCGGGACGGCGGGCGGGGGAGTAAAAAAATAGAGAGTCGAGAAACGAACCCTCATTCTGGTTACTCCGCCCGAACTTTTTCAGGCTTCGTTGTCCGCCCTCGTGGGCGTTGCTGCTGAGAGGATTGCTTGACTCTCTATTGAAACATAAGCCTAATTGGGGAACATGCAGGGGGGGCGGGAACCGGCGCCGGGAGGCGAGGCGTTCGGCGCTCATAGAGCGCCGCTTCATGGTTCATGGTTCGGGGTTCAGGGGAGGAAGCGGAGAGGCCCGAAAAGGCCCCGACCTCGG
>Ga0187859_10003099_pt1 | contig 10227 bp, 8 predicted proteins | sample June2016WEW_10_1_2_FD_133019 | JGI IMG/M metagenome (GOLD analysis project Ga0187859, IMG submission 133019) | Peatland microbial communities from SPRUCE experiment site at the Marcell Experimental Forest, Minnesota, USA - June2016WEW_10_10 | ecosystem: Environmental > Terrestrial > Soil >... | reverse complement strand
TCGTCCTGCGCTTCATCCAGGGCGCGCGGGTATCAATGCGAAGCGTGAAGTCCATCCACTTCTTCGTGGCCCACTCGGCCGGCGAATCGGGAAAGGAGACCTTGTCGTCCACGTCCCCATACATCGCCCCAGGTTGGGGAGTCGGTGTGTAATGCTGCACGATGATTTCTGAGCCGGGATTAATGCGTTTGAGCGAGCGAATGAATTGGAGTGTCTCACGGGTATCGCGCTCTGGATCCTTTGGGTTGCCGACAACGAAGGAGAACTCTGGGATGATTCCGAATTCTCTCGTTCGCCGCGCCATGATACGTGTTTGTTCTGTCGTGATCCCTTTCTGCATCTCCTGCAAGGCCCAATCAGAACCGGACTCCGCGCCGAAGAAAATCATAGTGCAGCCGGCACGCTTAATTGCAGCCATCGTCGCATTCGAGTACCGCGACATAATATCGACCCGCGCCTCGCACCACCATCGCAAATTCAGAGGGGCAAGGCGCTCCATTAGATCGACCGTGTGATCTTCGCGGAGGAAGAAATTCATGTCATAGAATTGGACGGAGTCCGCACCATAATTCGAGACAAGATGTTCGAGGATGGCGATTGTGCGCTGCGGAGATTCCATTTTCTCGTCTCGTCCGTAGGCTGCATGGACTCCACAGAAGCTGCAATTGAACGGGCAGCCGATGCTCGCATGATGTACCGCGGTGCGTTTGCCGAAGAACGAGGGCCGCAGATAGCGCTCGACCGGGACCCGATGAAATGGCGACCAGGGAAAATTGTCTGGCCCTTTCATGGGCCGTTCGGGATTACTACGATGCAATCCAAATGCATCCTTGTAGGAGAGTCCCCGAATCGAGTCAAAGGACCGGTTGCCTCGCATTGCGTCCAGCAATTCCAGGAGCGTGTCCTCACCCTGTCCGCGGACGACAAAGTCGATGTACTTCGCATTGAGAGCCGCGTCTGGATAGATTGAGGGAAAATAGCCGCCCCATGCTATCTTTACCTGCGGGCGAAGTCGCCGGATTTCGCGCGATGTCTCCATGGCGGCGACCATCTGTGGGCCCGGCATTACAGAGACTCCAACCAGTTCAATGGGATGACTGTCGATGAGCTTGAGGATTGTCTCCAGCGGGCGATCGTTGATATTTCCATCGACGATTTCATACTCCTCACGGCCTTCAAGGACCGCGGCGAGCGCAAGCACGGCAAGAGGCAAACGGCAGTTCTTGGGCCTTGTTGCGCGGGGATGAAAGAGAATGATCATTTGACTTTCCAGGCACTGTAGATGCGGAAGTGGGAGGGCTCGCGGCGCCTGCGTACGGCGGCGACAAGAGGCCGTGCGGCCCACTGAAAGCCGTACCATGGCGTGTGCACACTCCATCGAATGGAGAAGTGCCTCTCAAGAGCCTCGAGCCGTTCATCGGTGAGGTATTCCAAACTGTGAATGGAGTCTGAAGCGATTCCGTATGTTGAAATGAAGTGCCGATGCCGTTCCGCTACCATGCGCCTTCCACTTTCATCCGCGGCATACCAGGGCGTATCGCAGATGATTACCAGCCCACCGGTTTTCACACAACGCAGGCTTTCAGAGAGGGTCGCACGATAATCTTCCGAATAGTGAAACGATGCATTGAAGATGGCTACATCGAATTCGTCACCGCCAAAAGGAAGGTGTGTGCTCTCCGCTTGAAACCGGGGAAAGAGTTTAGGCAATTGATTTCGAAAATGCTCGGCGGCACCAAGTCCGTCAAAGCTGTTCGTCAGCAAGTCGACAGCGACGGGTTCAAATCCGTGGAGAGACAGGCGGTAACTCAGCCATCCATTCCCGGCGCCAATGTCCAGAACGCGCATCTGGCGGTCCGCTGTGGGCTTGAGGAGATGATTTATCAGATATTGAAAGGTGCGTGCGCGAATCGCCCATTGTTTGTTGTTGATTCCTGAGACATCTCTGTATGGAAGATTCAGATAGAAGTCCGGAGTCGGACTTCCTCTACCTTCCGCTGAACGAATCCGCTCGTAGTCGCGTATGAACTGCGCGTAATATTCGAGCCGCTCCTCGGGCATCGATTTCCAGATGCCGTTTTCGGAACGCAGTACGAAGCCGCATCGATTGCAGGTTACCCCTTGCAAGAGCATTTCGCAGCGCGGGCACTGCAGTTGGCTCAGGAAATCCGGTCTATCTGCCGAGACTGCGTAGTCCAGAGAGGCTTCCATACCTAGCCTCTCTCCAGGTACAACAGCAGGTGATTGCCGTGGATTCTGATTTCAGGCGAGCCGCCGATTAGTTGCCAGGCTGTTCTCGCGGGGTTCGAGAGAGCAATCACTGTTCCACCTCCGCATAGGTTGCTCTCATGGCTTCGCGCGCTTCGCGAATGCTGTTATCGAGCGTCAGCAGAGCGGGGGACTCTTCCTGGAGTGGTTCCTGAAGCAGGCGTGCCTTGGCAACTTCGTCCCTCAACAACCTATCGACATGCGAGTAAAATTGCCGCGTGTGTCTTCCCTTAATCCTGAGTTCGCGATCAGAGGTGGAACTCCAGGAACCCAACTGAATCAGACGGTCTGAGATCTTCTTGTAATAGGGGGTTCCTTTGATGGGATAAGAAACGGTCGTGAAAAAAATGTCAGGCTTGGAAACGCTGACATGCTGGATGGTCGCTTCAATGTCCCCCAGTTCTTCGCCTTCATAACCCCACATGAGAAACATCCCGCTCTGAATCCCGCGCTCACGACACATGCGCACTGCGCTCTGAACCTGCTCGATCTTGACTCCGCGATCCATGGAATCGAGGATGCGCTGCGAACCGCTTTCCGAGCCTATCCAAAGCCGGAAACAGCCAAGCTCGGCGAGAAGGTCCAACATCTCGCTGTTGAGGCGATCAGCGCGCGAAATGCACTCGAACGGAATATGTAGACCGCGTCTTTTCATCTCGGTGGCATAGGACCGCAACCAGGCATGATTGATGGTGAAGACGTCGTCCGAAACCCAGATCATGTCTGGTTGGTACTTGCCCAGAAGCCATTCAACTTCGTCGACAACAAGGACAGGATCACGCCTGCGATGCGATTGCCCGAAGACCTGATGGCTGCACCAATTGCAGCGGAACGGGCAGCCTCGAGCTGTAATCAGGTTCACCGATCCTGCACCGTGATGCGTGCGCCAGGTCTCGACATAACGCTGGATGTCAATAGCATCCCTTGCAGGCCAGGGCTGCAAATCCAGGTTGGCAATCTGTTCCCTTGGCATTCCCTGGTGCAATTGGCCATCGCGCATAAAAGAGAGCCCGGCGATGCTCGACAGATCGGAAGCACCGTTGCGAAGTGCCAGTAATAGCTCCTCCATCGTAAGTTCGCCCTCGCCGGCGACTACGAAATCCGCGCCCTCCCGCAGATACTCGGCTGTGTATGCACCGGGTTCTGGCCCGCCAACCACCGTCGTCCAGCCGGCTTCGTGTGCTACGCCAAGAATCTCGATTACGTTGGAGCGCGTCATGAGATTGGCATAGAGGCCTAGAACCGACGGCGTCTCGGAACGAAGGAGTCGAAACAGGTCCTCGCGGCTCGAGAAGGTCGTGTCGAAGACATCGACATCGAACCCTTTCTTGCGTAAGTGCGAACACAGGTAAAGAATGCCGAGCGGGGCATACGGCTTCATGATCTGCCGTTCTTTCGGATCCTCGAAGAGAAAGTACCCATGCGCAAGCAGCAATTCCCGCATCTATGCCCCCACCGCCGGAGCAAGTTGCCGAATGGAAACCAGCTCAGAAGTTTCGTCCCGCGAACCTGTTGCGCACGATACATAGTGCGCGTCCGAATTTCTGCTGTCCGGCTCCATCGCATACACTCGCTGCCAAAGCTTTCCAATCCGCGCCACTTCTGCATCGTCGCCGATAGGTACGGACCATGAATCAACTTCGGCATGAAGTGCCTCGCGTACGGCACGATAAAACTCGGTCGTGTAGCTAGCCGTGAACATGACAGAAAGATCGTCGCTGTCGGTCCAATTGCGTTTCGATCCAAGTTCGGCCTGTACGCGCTCGTAGAACACAGTTCCTGGCAACGGATAAGAAAATGAAATGCCTATGTCGTCTGGACGCGTCTCGCGAACAAATCCGACCGTCTGCCGCAATTCATTCCAGGTTTCACCTGGGTAACCGAACTGCAAAAAGTAACAGGCGCGAATGCCCGCCAGCCTTAGCCGTTCCCTGGCTGTAACGATCGTTTGAAGCTTCACGCCCTTGTCCATAGCGTTGAGGATGGCCTGCGAGCCGGACTCCACACCCATCCAGATTTCGGTACATCCTGCGGTTCTGAGAGCATCTACAGTCTCTTCACTCATCAGGTCTGCGCGCGATTGAATCTTGAACGGCACAGATGCATTCCTGGCACGGACCTCGTTGGCAAACTGCTTTGCCCATGCTGCGTTCAGTGCGAAAACATCGTCGCCAAACCAGATATGCTCGACACCTGCCCGTTTTTTTAGCTGAAGCATCTCCTCCGCTACCTCTCCCGCATCGCGAAGGTGGAATTTATTGCCAGAGATAGGCTTGGCGCACCAGTTGCATCGGTACGGACATCCGCGACTCGAGACCATGTTCGTGGAAAAGAAACCGTGCGCTTTCATCCATGCCGCCCGATATGGCTCCAAGTCAACCAGGTCGCGCGAGGGTGCGGGCAGGGCCTGCCAAGACCGATTCTTCGCAAGACGAACTGCGCTGCACATTGGATTTCCCGTCTCGTCAAGCCGCACCAGGCCATCTACATCGCCAACATCTTCGGAACGCAGGAGCGAGGAACACAGATCTGCAAGCGTTTCCTCTGACTCGCCGCATAACACGTAGTGAAATCCGCTTTTCAGAAACAAAGCCGGATTGTCGGTCGCATCCGAACCATGCACGATCAACGTCGCACCCACCGATCGCGCGGCCAGCGCAATCTCGGCGGCCACTTCCCGCATGCGTGTCAGGCACATCTTCGACAGGAAATTGAAGTCGTCTTCGTAAACGGCCACGATTCTCGGCCTGTGCATCTCAAGTGCTGCGGCAAAGTGTGCCGCCGGCTCAACGAGCATCGAATCGAAAACCGCAACGGACATGCCCCTGGCGCGCAATGCTGAAGCCGCATACAGGGTACCGAGTGGCGGATACGGCTGCATCTTGCGGATTTGCTTCGAGTCGTACGGGAGATGATAGGAATGGGTCAGAAGGACATCCGCCAATGGTCACCTCGCGAGTTTTGCGCACTCCAGAATCAAACGGAGCCTCAACATCAACACGCCGCCTCGGCGGGCGTATTGGCGAGCCGTTTCGCGTCAACTGCGGGCTTGCTCGCCACGTACTGCTTAACCTTCGAATTAACCCACAATTCCACCGGCACGCTATACATGTCGTGATCCAAGCGCCAGCGAGCCGGAAAAGAGATTGTCTTCTGTACCAGGCGTGCGATCTTCCCGCGCTTGTCCGCGCCGATGGGAATGCGATCGAAGGCAACCCTCAGATAATCGCGCGTCACCTGCAGACGCCTGTGCTCCGTTCCCTTTAGCCACGGCAACTGTGTGTACCGTGGAAAGAAGTCGGCCCATCCTTCAAGTGAAGTTGGTACCTCGATACCTAATTCTTTCGTGCGCGCGAAAATTGGCGATCCAGGATACGGCGTAAAGATGTTGGTCCAGAATTCTGCGCCGGGAAATCGCCGGCAAACATCCATCATGAATTGAATGGTCTCGCGGCGTTCCTTTCTGCCCTCGCCTGGAAACGCGAAAATGATATTGAAGGAAGGCCGGATTCCTGCCTCGATACAACGTGCTGCGCACTCGTAGATCTGCTCGAAATCCTGCCAGTCTTTGCCCATCTGTTGGAGCACGGTATGTGAGCCGGAATCCACTCCTTGGCAAATCTGGTGAAGTCCGGCGCGCCGCAGCAGCTTCAGGTCTTCCGAGGACAATCGCGACGTGAGGTTAGTTGTAGCCTGAACACTCCATCTGTAGTGAGAATTCTCCCTGACCAGCCCTTCCGCGATTCCGCGCGCACGGTCAAGGTCCACAAGAAAGTTATCATCGACGATCCAAAGCATTTCCAGCGCATAGCGTCGGCTAAGGTCGACCGTCTCTTCCACAAATTGTTCGGGAGGCAGGGCATTCCATTTTCGACCATACACACCCGAGTTCGTACAGTACCCACAGTTGAATGGGCAGGCCAGGCTTGATGTATACATGGCCCAGCGACGGCCGCAGGAACGCTCATAGGCGTCGAAGTCAGCTATCTCATAAGCTTTCGGCGGCATCTCGACCAAAGGGCGTAGCGGACGTTCAGGCGTCATGATCAGCCGGCCCTCGCGCTTGAAACCGATGCCGGCAATAAAGTCCGGCGCCGCACCCGATTGGATATGTTGCACAAGTTCGAGGAGAGAATCTTCTCCCTGGCCCCGCACAATGTAGTCCAGATAGGGCGCTTCCAAAGTCTGCTTCGGGAGTAGCGAGGGGTGCCACCCGCCGAGAATGATCGGAAATTCCGGATTCCATGCCTTGACGGAGCGCGCGATATCCACAGTCTCCCGGATCATCGGCCCGGTGACGAGAGAAACGCCAAGGCAAAGTGCGTCTCGGACTTCCTCTAGAACGCGCTGCTTGAAATTCGGAGTGATAGTCGAGTCGATCAGGACAACTTCAAATCCGGCACGCTTCAACGGCGTGGCCACAGCGAGAATCCCCAACGGCGCCGTTGCTTCGGAACTCGCGAATGACGGGAAGAAAAAGACGATCTTCCTTGATTGTCGCAATCTGCACTCCCCAAGACAGATCCAGCGTAACGCCCTAATGGGTTAGCAGTTGCAATGGAATTGTCAGTTAATTGTCATTAAGAGGAGCCTGCCAAACGTCCAGTGTGTAGACGCGTGTCACGTACCGTTTCCATTCCTGTAGGCAGAATTCCGCACCTGGGAATTGTCGAGAAAGAAGAGGATTGAGGAGATCGACAGCATCAACTTTCAGCCCGTGCTAGTCTCGCCAACGAGCGTTTGGATACTTGAGCGGATCGAGGATGCGATTGCGCGTCAATCAAGAGTCCCTCCAGGCGAGGTTGGCGTCTCTCGTTCAAGCGCAACCCTCGAGCGAAACAACGATGGCCGGAACCGTGGTTCTAGAGTCTTCGTCTTGAGGGCCATCAAATCTCTATGGCTGCCTTTGTTCTCTTTTTACATTTTGCGGACAACATTTTCGTTCAGATAAATAACAATGAAACGCTCCAGACCAGAAGAGGCGCGGAATCGAGGTGCGGAGTGGCTGCTGCTGTCAATTCAATTCTCAAAAGACATGCTCCTGGTCTTCATCAACTGCTCAAGAGTGGCGTTCAGCGCACAGGACTGCCATTGCCAAAGATGCTTTGGGGAAAGCCCGTCTGGACCCATGTCCAGCTATGGAACCGGGTTGTATGGGGAGATAGTGTTCTGCGTTGGATCACGGAGTGCCTGAAGCCGGGAGATGTTTTCTTCGATGTTGGGGCGCACCACGGGTGGATGTCGATGGTTGCGGCCCGTCGAATTGGATCGAACGGCAGAGTGGTGGCCTTTGAGCCTTCGCCTTCATCAGTGGATTTCCTCCGCTATCACAAGCGCGTCAACCGGCTTACCCAAATGGAAATCGTACCCAAAGCGGTCACCAGAGATGACGCAGTCACAACGCCGTTTATCCTCATCGGAAATGGAGATGCAGTTATGAACTCGTTGGTCGAGATTGAGGAAGTCAAGAGCGATCCGCGAGGCAGCAACCCGATCCAGGTGGAAGCTATCACCCTGGACTCTTACACGCAGCAGACGGGACTCGTGCCCACGATGATCAAGATTGATACCGAGGGCGCGGAGCTGTGGGTTTGTGAGGGGGCAAAGCGTCTTCTAGCTGAGAACCACCCAGCTCTGATCATCGCAACTCATCCAACGTGGCTTCCAAAGGGGCAGAAGATAGAGGACCTCTTTGCGCTGTTGACCAGTTACGGTTATCGCATCGTTGCATCTGAGATTTTCCGGTATAAGAATACCGACTTTGGAGATTATCTTTGCGTCGTCGAGTGAGCTGTGCCTCGCTAGAATAACGATCTGCTGTCGAATCAGATATAAATTGCCTCCTGGATTCCGGGAGCGTGCGCATTTTTCACGCGGATGGGATTTTGGCGAGGCACCCGATTTGTTTGGTACAATTTGATTCACGGGATATGGACAGATGTTCCGGGTTGCGATGGTCTGCAATCGCGCATTAAAGCAAGTTCTTAGACTTATCCAAAGTCGAAGAAAAGAGCTGGGGACGTAGCTCAGTTGGTTAGAGCGCCGCCCTGTCACGGCGGAGGTCGCGGGTTCGAGCCCCGTCGTCCCCGCCATTCATTCCAAAACACTTAGGAGTGGATGGCGATAGATACCTACAGGCGAGTCGGGGTCCAATGGATCCACTCCAGCTTCCTTCTCTCCCCTTCGGAAACCATCCTCACTAGGACTATTAGGACGTTGCCCTGGGCGGCTCCATCTTCCGCGCTGATGATCTGTGCGCAACCCTCCAACCAGGGGGAACGCATCCCACCTTACGCGCATCCAACGGTGCGAAGAGGATCGCAGAGGAGATGAAACCATGGGAATCAAGAGGCTGCCGGGAGTTGAGTTCAGTGGAATCGTGCGCTACGCCATTGTCGGGCTCGGAGACATTGCTCAGGAAGACATGATGCCTGGAGTGGATCACGTCGGTCAGGCCAGAATTACTGCGCTCGTCACCTCCGATCCAGTCAAGGCGAAAACGCTGGGTGAGAAATACGGCGTGCACACGGTCTTCAGCTACGAACAATTCGATGCGGCTCTTGCTTCGGGCACTTTCGATGCCATCTACGTTGCCACGTCGAATTGGCGGCATGCCGAATTCATTATTCCGGCATTGCGGGCTGGAATTCATGTGCTGACTGAGAAACCGCTGGAAGTTTCGACGGAGAGATGCACGCGGATACTGGAGGCGGCGTACGCGTCGAGTGCCAAGCTCATGGTCGGTTATCGGCTGCATTTCGAACCCGCCACGCTCGATAGTATCCAGAAGATCCGCTCGGGTGGGTTGGGTGAAGTTCATCTGTTCGCCTCCACCTTCACGCAATTGGTCGATCCCAAAAACCATCGCGCTCAGCATGGCGAACTTGCCGGTCCGGTGCTCGACATGGGGCCATATCCGGTCAATGCGGCACGCTATATATTTGGCGACGAGCCCACGGAAGTGGTTTCTGCGGTTGGCACCAGGCATCCTCAATCCGGCTTTAGCCAGGACTTCTTCGATACAGTTGCCGTCACTCTACGCTTCCCAAACAACAGACTTGCACAATTCAACGTCTCGTACTTTGGAAACGCGTCGAATTCGCTCATCGCCGTGGGTAGCGCGGGAACCCTGGAGTTGAACCCGGCATATGCGTTTGGTGACGCGCTGACTCAGGCCGTCGCGCTTGGCAAATATAAGGAAAAGCACTCTTTTAAGAACACCGATCGATTCGGCGGAGAGCTGAAGTATTTCTCTGAATGCATTCTCGCTAATGAGGATCCTGAACCGGATGGAGAAGAGGGATACGCCGACGTGCGAGTCCTGGAAGGAATCCTGAAGGCATTGGAAACCGGTCAACCTCAAAAGCTTGAGCCGTTCCAACGGTCGCGGCGAATAGACACGCAACGGCAGAAGATGACACTGGAGGCCGTTTCGACGCCGGAGCTTGTCCACGCCGGAAATCCTGAGAGAGGAGTGGACAAGAAATCAAAAAACTAATCGTGAGCCCGAACATGCCCTGAATTGGCAGTTTCAGTCGTGTAGAACAACGTTGACCAGCGAACTGTTGATGCGCATTCCGGCACAGTCGTAGTCGATGTAGCCAAGATCGCGAAACCGATTGAGGAAGTAGCTCACACGCGATCTGGTTGTGCCGATCATTTCCGAGAGCGTCTCCTGGCTGATCTTCGTGATGAAGGGAAGCGGCTTCGTTTCCTGGCCGAAGTTTGCCATGAGCATCAGTAACCGGGCTAGACGCTTCTCGCAGGAATTGAACAAATGATCCACCAGGTCAGCTTCCATGCGGATATTGCGGGACAGCAGATGAGTAAGGAAGCGCTCGGCGAATTCCGGCTCACGATGCAGCAGGTCCTGCATCACCGTCTTTTCGATGCGAATAATTGAACTGGATTCAAGAGCGCTGGCAGAAGAAATGCGCGTCGGCTGACCAGCCAATGCTG
>Ga0187859_10003098_pt1 | contig 10229 bp, 10 predicted proteins | sample June2016WEW_10_1_2_FD_133019 | JGI IMG/M metagenome (GOLD analysis project Ga0187859, IMG submission 133019) | Peatland microbial communities from SPRUCE experiment site at the Marcell Experimental Forest, Minnesota, USA - June2016WEW_10_10 | ecosystem: Environmental > Terrestrial > Soil >... | reverse complement strand
TCACCGCGATGCCCTTATGCGTCGCCGCTTCCAGGTCGATGTTGTCGACCCCGACTCCGGCTCGCCCGATCACGCGCAGCTTTTTCGCGTGCTCCAGCAGTTTCGCGTCGGCCTGCACCGCCGAGCGGACAATCAGCGCATCTGCCGTCTCTAGATGCTCCTCCAGCTTGCCATCCAGTTGATCGGCCGTAAGGACGGTCCATCCCGGCTCCTGTAACTGCGCTACTGCCGATGCTGAAATCTTTTCCGCTACGATAATTTTCACGAATGAGTTCCTTTGTATGAATTTCCTTTTTCAGAAGCGGGCCCGACCTTGACCCGACAAACTATTAACTAACGAGTAACTATAAGCGTGACCGGAAAATAACAGGAAAGTGAACGCCCCTCCGGGCACGGGCACCTACGGAACCGGCGCCACACAGGCCGCAACCTCGACCGTCATGGACTTCACGATCAACTAGGGCGTGGGCTCAGCGAGCCGTTCACGCGCCGACCAACTGTCGCTTCCCGGACTGCGTGCGGGCGTAGACTTCCTGTGCCGCCCGCACCGCGGCGCCGTATTCGACACTCTTGTCGGTCACGCGCGCCAGCACGTGTTCCAGCGCGCCCAGAATGCCGATGGTGTCGAGATAGTCGTAGTAGCCAATGTGCGCGATGCGGAACAGTTTGCCCTTCATCTCGCCTTGTCCGTTGGCGACGACTGCGTCGAAGGCTTCACGGAATTCCTTTACGATCTTGCCCGAGTCAATTCCTTCCGGAGCGCAAATCGCGGTAAGCGCGGCTGCGGGCGGACACGCATAGAGTTTCAATCCCAGAGCTTTTGCCCCGGCCCGCGTCATCTCGGCACAAAGTTCCGCGTTGTTGACCAGTTCCTCGCGTCCTTTGGCCAGATCGCCGTTGCCCATGCCGCGGATAAACTCCAGCGCCGCCCCTAGCGCAGCGAATAAAGAAGTCGCCGGGGTGTACGCCGACTCGCCTTTGGCCGCCGACTTTCTTTCTTTGCGCAGATCGAAGTAATAGCGCGGCGACGTTGTCGTGTCCATGCGCTTCCACGCCCGTTCGCTGAACGCGCCATACGCGAGGCCCGGAGGCATCATTAGCGCCTTCTGCGATCCGCCGATTATCACGTCGACGCCCCAGCCATCGACATCGAGATGCGTCGTCCCCAGCCCCGTGATGGCATCCACGATTAACAGCGTGTCGCCGTGGGCACGCACAATCTTCGCGATGCCTTCGATATCATGCCGCGCCCCGGTGGAACTTTCGGTGGCCTGCACAAACACGGCGCGCACATCGGGAGTCACTCTGGCTCGAATGTCGTCCAGCACAAATGTCTCGCCGTAGGGCACGCTCAGCACGTCCACATGGCAGCCAAAGGCCTTGGCCAGACCCGTCCAGCGTTCGCCGAATTTGCCCGCCGTCAGCACCAGCACCTTGTCGCCCGGTGAAGTCAGGTTCGATACCGACGCCTCCATCACGCCCGTGCCCGAACACGCCAGCACCAGCACATCGTTCTTGGTGCCGACAAATTCCTTCATGTCGGCCAGCACCCGCTGAAACAACTGGCGAAAATCCGCCGTTCGATGATGCGCCGTAAAGGAAGCCATGGCCGTCTGCGCCGCCGGCAATAACGGCGTTGGCCCCGGAGTAAAAAGACGATTCTTATGTAGCATAGTGAGAGTCCTTTATGAAAAAGAGATAGCCCTTAAGTTTACCGGAATCGAGCGCCGGGTGCCCCATTTCTCGCACGTCGGTAATGGCTCAATACGAAATCCCTCGCAGCTGGATGTCATCCTGAGCCCGGCAACAGCCGGACGAGGGACCGTACGCCCCGCCGACGACCTTGATGCCGTGGACGGGACTGCCCGCGCTTCCTGCAGCGCAAGCGTTCCTCGCAGCTCTTCAAGCACCGCACGCGTTTCGTAAGGTCCCTCCGGAACGCTTCGCGCGCTCCATCGGGATCACATAGGCCGCTACGTGCTCCTTTCAAACTGATCCACTACCCGAGCGTCCCTTTGGTCGAGAAGTGGGGTCTTGACTCCCTAGACCCGCATCGTTATCAGGCCCTGTCGCGTCTATAATCCCCTCATGAGCCTCACCGAACAGATCCAAAAAGACATCGTCACCGCCATGAAAGCCAAGGACGAAGCCCGCCTTTCCACCCTGCGCATGGTCAAGAGCGCGTTGCAGCTCAAGCAGGTCGAGAAAATGGCCCCGCTCGACGACAAAGAATCCCAGGCCGTGCTGGCCACGCTGATCAAGCAGCGCAAAGAATCGGTCGAGCAGTTCACCAAGGGCGGACGCCAGGAGATGGCCGACAAAGAAGCCGCCGAAATCGTTCTGATCGAAACCTATCTGCCCAAAGCGGCCGGCGAAGCGGAAATCGTCGCCGGAGTCAAAGCCGCCATCGCCGAAATGGGATCGCCCACCATGAAGGAAATGGGCACGGTCATGAAGAACGCTATGGCAAGATTCAACGCCGCCGGCATGCGCGTGGACGGAAAGATGGTGAGCGAGATTGTGAAGAAAGAGCTGGCGGGGAAGTAGGGTGGAGCGGCGGACGCCCTCGCGCCTAGTAAGCATCCTTCCGGTGGCGGAACGAGTACAAGACCACATCCTTGCCAACGATGTCATACCGCAGCCGATATTCCTTCCAGCGGATTCTCCATTGCCCCTCGCCCGCTGTGTATCCCGCAAGTTTCTTGATCTTGTGCTGTCCACTCCGATTGTGTGGATCTTCACGAAGAATCGCCTGCATTTCCGCCATGGCTTCCAGCAGTGAAGGGCGGCCATGTGACACCTTGCGAAAATCCCGCTCGAAAGGGGGCGTGCTCAAGACCCTGAAGGGATTCACGTCTGCGGGCATGGCTGCCAACTCCCGATCCTTAGCCTCAGATAAAGGATAGCGTCCGGCCCCTCTAACGCGCGGCTTGTTTCTTCGCCTTCTTTGCAGGACGCTGTAAATCCTTCAAGAAATCGCCGACGTCGCGCGCTCTGCCGCCGAGGTAGTCCTGATAGCCAGTCTTGATTTGTTCCTTCAGCGATTCATCCTGCTGCTCGAGATAGTCCTCCATGTCATCCACGTGCATGATGCCGGCCACCGGGATGCCATCCTTCTCGAGGATGAAGTACTCACGATTTAGGTGAGCCCGCCGGACCACTTGCCCCAGGTTGATGCGCGCTTTGGTCAACGGAATACGATGCACGACACTCTTCATGGTTTCCTCGGTTTACTAGCCTTGATTGATTAACGTTGATCGATATTGATTATAGGCCGTATCCAGCTTCCATCGAGGAGAATTATCGACAGTAAGAGTGCTATTTCCCCTTCTGCCACTCCCGATAAGCCTCGCTCTCCGAAACTCCCGGCTCCTTCGCCACTTTCTTCAGCGCGGCTTTCTCGTTGACTTTCTCTTCTGCCGTGGTCTGCTCGACTCGCGGCTTTACTGCGATGCTTTTGTTTCCAGCTGCGCTGCGAACTCCGGACTGTATTCCGTGATCGACGCCGCGAAATTATTCTTCATATCATTGCGGCTATCTTCCGGCCACAGGTTCAAATCGGCAAGAGCATCGTCGTATCTTCGGCAGAGCACCTTCTGTCCGGCTCTTGCCAAAAGCGCGCTGGCGATTTCTTCAACCTCATTCTGCCCCGCGGGCTTGAACTTCGCGCCTTGAAGCTTCCTGATGTTTTCCGCGGTCAACATACTCGTCCAGTAGCTATAGTCAGGATTGTCGGCACTGAGCAGCTTGCCGCAGAACTCGGGTGTCACATCGACCAGCGTGCCTTCGAAGCGAAGCGCTCGCTCGACATAAGGCCTGGCCGCGCTCGATGTATATTCGGTGGTTTCTCCAACCCGGTCCCAGATCGTTACCCGCCCGTCTTTCTCTTTCACGAAATCGACCGCCGCTCCCTCGCCGACATCGAACAGCGGATGCGGCTTGGGCGAGAGTGTGACCACGTTGTAGACCCAACAACAGTGCGCGCCTCCAGCCTGGTCGGTCTCGAATACGACTTCTCCTTTGCCGTCACCGTCGAAGTCCATGCCGGTATGTTTCTGGTCGAAGATCACGCCGAATCCAGTGGTGCGAAAGACGACCTTGCCGGCGCTGTTGTAGATTGCCGCAGTGCAGTCGTCGCCCCCGCCGCCGGACGCGTTACGCGCTGGCCCCAGCGAAATCTCGTACCCGTCCCATAACTTTTTCTTGTACGATTCAGTCGACTTCGGGAAGGTGTAACATGCGATCTTTTTGTCGTCGTCAGCGTCGTCTTGCGCACGCGCAAAGCCTGTGACGGCGCAGGAGCCGAGCAACAGGACGATCACCATTGACATTGACCGGGACATAGCCGCATCGTAGGACACTGCCGGCGGCGTAGCAACGTTACCTCTGGTTTATTTTTCCCTTTGCAGCTCGCGGTAAAGCTCGCTCTTCGACACTCCCCGTTCCTTTGCCACTTTTTTCAGAGCGGCTTTCTCATCTACTTTTTCTTCGGCCATGATCTGCTCGACGCGCTGCTTCACCGACTGGCGGACGGGGGCGTCCGCCGCTCCACCAGTTTCGCTTTCCTCGGCTTTTCCGATCAGCAGCGTGATCTCACCTTTTACCGTCTCGCGCGCCTTCAAATTTTCCAGCACTTCGGCTGCGCGGCCGCGCAGGAACTCTTCGTGCAGCTTGGTTACTTCGCGCGCGATCACTACATGGCGGGACGCTCCCAGAACCTCGCAGACATCTTCCAGCGCTTCGATTACCCGATGTGGAGCTTCATAGAACACCTGCGTGCGCGGCGAACTCTTCACGGCCTCCAGCGCCGCCCGCCGCTCACCGCGCTTTGCCGGAAGAAACCCGCTGAAGCGGAACGAATCCGTGGGCAGGCCGCTCGCCACCAGCGCTGCCAGAAACGCCGACGCCCCCGGAATCGGCACCACCGGCACATGATGCCGGATGGCCAGCGCAATCAGCCGGTAGCCGGGATCGGAAATGCCCGGCATACCCGCGTCGGTGACCAGAGCGACGCTCGCACCCTCTTGTATCTCCTTGACCAGTTCCGCCGACCGCGTCATCTCGTTGTGCTCGTGATAGCTGGTGGTGCGCGTTGTGATCGCATAATGATTGAGCAGCTTCTGCGTCTGCCGCGTGTCTTCGCAGGCGATCACGTCGACTTCCTTCAGCACGCGCAGCGCCCGCAGCGTGATGTCTTCGAGATTCCCGATCGGAGTGCCAACCAGGTATAGCGCCGGGCCTGCTGGAGCCTGTTCTGTGTCCTTCATCGCCCGAAGTCTACCACCGCTCATGTGGGGACAGCCGCCCCCGGCTGTCCGGTTCGAGCAAAGCTCGATTGGCTGCTCATTGCAACTCTGGACTCGCCCGCGTTTTATGCTAAGTTACGCAGGGGAAGCCGCCTCATGACCGCCAACGAATTTCGCAAGCTCGCCCTCGCACTCCCCGAGACCGAAGAACGTTCGCACATGAATCATCCCGACTTCCGCGTAGGCGGAAAAATCTTCGCCACCCTCGGCCATCCCGACAAGGCTTGCGCCACGGTCAAACTCACGCCCGAGCAGCAGCACTACTTCTCGAAAGATGGCCCGGAGGTCTTCGTCCCCGCAAACGGAGCCTGGGGACGCCGCGGCGCCACCACCGTCCATCTCAAGGCCGCGAAGAAAGAGATGATCCGCAAAGCCCTGGAAGCCGCCTGGCGCAATACCGCGCCCAAACGCCTTCTGGGATGACAGGCCCCAGCTCGGCCGGCGGCATCTTCCGCTAATCCGGTCCCTGCACAACCGTAACCTCCCCGTGAGGCGAATTGTGCATCAAACTATGGACAATGCCGACTCCGGCAAAACCCGTGATCGCGGCCCTGCTTTGTGGGCTTGCTCTTTGTGTCTGCTCTGCCGCGCAGGCGCCTCGCCAGGGCGGGGCTTCAAACGCCACGCAGCCGAGCGCGAGCGGAAGCCGCGGGCGCAGCACGATTCGGACACTCACTCCAGACGACGGTCTGGGCGTGATCTCGGCTGCGCTCGACCCGAAAGTGCGTCGCTATGCAGGGCACGACTGTTCTCACCTGGTTCATGCGATTTACCAGCGCGCTGGCTTTCCCTATGCTTACGCTAGCTCCGACGATCTCTACGCCGGCGTCCAGGGGTTTCAACGAGTCTCGCGCCCGCAGCCTGGCGACTTGATCGTGTGGAGCGGGCATGTCGGCATTGTTGTCAGACCGTCACGTCACGTTTTTTTCAGCTTCATGAGTGCAGGCCCTGGGATTGATGACTACGAAGCGCCCTACTGGGTGAATCGAGGGCATGCTCGCTTCTATCGTTACATTAAGAACGATTCGTGCGCAGGATGTACCGCGGTCAGCTCAACGTTTCGCCGAACTCGGCCAAATTGACTCCACCCGGCGGCGGCCTCTAGAATCAAGCTGACGCAGTTGTCCCTCACGACCGTCTCACACTCATGCCCCTTTACGAATACGAATGCAAGAAGTGCGGTCACCGCTTCGAAAAAATCCAGAAGTTTTCTGACCGGATGGTCAAGAAATGTCCGGATTGCGGCGGCCAGGTCGAGCAGATGATCTCCGCCCCAGCGGTCCAGTTCAAAGGCACGGGCTGGTACGTCACCGACTACGCCAAGAAGACGTCGTCCCCAGGATCCTCGGGCGCAGATTCCTCCTCGAAAGAAAAGAAGGACGACAAATCCAAGTCGGACAGCGGTTCGAAGGATAGCTCGTCGAAGGAAAGTTCGTCCAAAGAAAGCTCATCGAAAGAGAGCTCGGCGAAAGAGAGTTCTAAAGAGAGCTCCGCGAAAGAAACTCCGCGCAAAGGATCCGGCAGACATAAATAAAGCGGCTCCGGATTCACCGAAGCCGCCGTAAACTCCCGCTACCCGACGCTGACTACTGACCTTTCAACTCCCGCTCAAAGTGATCCACAATCATGGTGAACAGATGCACCCGCGCATCTTTTCCCGCGATGCTGTGCGTCTTGTTGGGATAGATCATCAGCCGGAACTGCTTGTTGGCATTGATCAGGGCGTTAATCATCTGAATGCTGTTCTGAAAGTGCACGTTGTCGTCGCTCGTACCGTGCACCAGCAACAGCGCTCCGTGCAGCTTGTCGGCGTTTCGCGTCACATCCGATTGTTCGTAACCGGCCTTGTCGTCGGCCAGCAGGCCCATGTAGCGCTCGGTGTAAATCGAGTCATAATTCAACTGACTGGTCACCGGTGCCACCGCAACGCCCGCGCGAAAGCGGTCTGAATGCGTCATGGCATACAGCGTCATCGAGCCGCCATTTGACCAGCCCCAAATCCCGGTTCGGTCCTTGTCCAGCTGCGGATATTGCGCGTAGAGCTGGTCCAGCGCAGTTAGCTGATCCTTCAACTCAATCGCCCCGAACTCGTGACGGATCGCCGTCTGAAACTTGCGGTCGCGTCCCGGCGTCCCGCGATTGTCCACAGCGAAAATCGCGAATCCCTTGCGCGCCAGAATTTCGTCGAACGCGTCGGGCGTTGATTTCCGAACCATTTGCGCCGCCGGGCCGCCGTAGATGTTAACGATGAGTGGAATCTTCCCGCTCGCGGGAGCGTCCGGAGGAAGCAGCAATCGCCCGTACAGCGTCGTGCCATCGTCCGCCTTAAACTCCAGATACTTCGGAGCACGCAGACCGTATTCCACAATTTCATTGCGCGCCGCCCACACCGGATTGCATGATCCTCCGACTGCGCACAACGTTATGCTCGGCGGCGCCTGCGGCCCCAAATAGGTATGCGTATAGCGCTTGCCGTCGTCGCTGAAACTCGCGAAATGCATTCCCTCTTCCGTGGTCAACGCCTTGAACCCCGATCCATCGAGCTGCACCGAGAAAACTTGCAGCTGCCGCGGATCATCCTTGTTGGCCTCAAAAAATACCGTTCCGGCAGCCTCGTCCACGCCATCGATTCCCAAGATCTCGTAATCGCCCTTCTCCAGTTGCCGCTCCAGCTGGGCATCCGCGGCCATCGGATTCTGCTTGTCAAAGCTGTACAGATACAAATGCATGTTCCCATCGCGCCAGCTCGGCCACAGAAACTGCCCACTCGACTTCAGGAACCGAACCTCGACATGCTCGAAATCAATCCACGCCCCCGGCGTGGTTTCGGTCAGCACGATCCGCGCCTTGCCGGTCTTCGCATCCACGAAATACAGGTCCATCTTGTCTTCGGTGCGGTTCAGCACCTCCGCCCAAATCACGCCTTCGCGCACCCAGCCGAATCGCGGGATATAGGCCTCCGGGTCGCTGGTCAGAGAAATCCAGTGCAGCTTGCCCCTGTCGGCGTCGACGACGCCCAGCTTCACCACCGGATTCGGATCGCCCACCTTAGGATATTTTTCGTTTTCCACGTTCGGGTGCGTCGGCATCCAGTCGGTGATGGGATAGGTCGGGACCTTGCTCTCGTCCATGTGTAGGAAAACCAGTTCTTTGCTGTCCGGCGACCAAAAATAGTTGCTGCGCACGCCGAGTTCTTCGGCGTACACCCAGTCGATGTCGCCGTTGAACAGATCGTCGGCGGTGTCCTTCGTCAGCTGCTTTTCATCCTTGCCGCTTACCGGACGAACATACAAATTGTGCTTCCGCACATAAGCCAGGTGCGCGCCGTCGGGCGAAAACTTCGGATCGCCGCTGGGATCGCCTGCCGAGGTAAACTGCACCGCTGTTTCCGTTCCCAAGTCGTAGAGCCACAACTGCCCCTGCGAATCGAAAACTAAATGCTTTGAATCCGGCGCCCACAAATATGCCGCCACGTGGTAGCGCGTCAGTCGCTCCTTCTCCCGCTCGTTCTTCACTTTATTCACGTCCGGATCGAGCGACGCCAGCTTGGTCGCGCTGACCAGCACTTTCTTCTCGCCGGTCGCCGCGTCCACGTACCACAATTCCCCCTTCTCTCCCTTTTCGTCGCGCTGCACAAACGTCAGCTTGGTCCCGTCCGGGCTCCATTCCGTAGTCTCAGGCCCGCGTCCGCCCAGCCCTCCGGGCTGAAACATCGAATCAATCGTCAGCGGCTTGACCGGCGCGGTCTGCGCCCCCGAACGTGCGGAATAGACAACGCCGAACACGAAGGCGAGCACCGCAAAATAAGTGACGAGCGAAATCTGTCTTTTCACGAAGAACCCTCACAAGAAGAAGTAACCGCAGACTCACAATTTCGCGAACCAAATTTCGCGAACCAACGAGTGTACACCGCGTCCGCCCGATGCCTAGAGATACTGCCACCACCAATCCGTTCGCTTTGCCTTGAGAGCGGCAAACCATCGGCACGCAAAATATAGCAGCACGATGGCGATCCCCCATATCAGGTAAAGAAGTGGCAGACTCCAGACGTAACCTTCCGGTGCCTCGGGATTGCCCATGGGATGGTTGGTGAAGAGCCATGGGCTAACGAATCCGAGCCGGATCTTCGATACCACGAGCGCGAGCGCGTGGATCAACGGGATGTGCAGCATGTAATAAAAGAACGGCACCCGCCCAAAAAGACTGATGCGTCGGGCGATCCCGCCCCCAAAGCCCTCGACCAAGGCCATCAGCGTAATGATCGGACCCAGCGTCATCAGAAGAAAAGAAAGCGACGCCGGATACTTCGTGGTGTTTAGAAAAGAAAACAAAGCCGGCATCGAGGGCTGCCCATTGCCGCTCACCACGGAGCTATGCCACGGCCGCGGATCTCCGTACAAGTTAAATCCCCGCAGCACCAGGAACAGTCCGATCGCCGAGAGCCCAATCGCAAGACAGAGTCGCTTTCTTTGCGCCGGTTCCAGGGTCACGATCTTCCCGAAGGCATAACCAGCCGCCATTACCCCGATCCACGGAATAATCGAATAGAGCACGATCAGGTTGGGGCCATCGGGGCCGAACCGGACGGGCCCGGCGAAAAAGCCGACATAGAAGATTTTCCAGAGACCGGAAAACCGGTTCTGGTCGAGACCATCGAGCAGCGTGCCCATGTGAGAATCCATCAGGTTGTGAGCTGCGACGATCACCAGGCCGATGGTACCCACCACGGGCAGCGGAAGTTTCACCAATACAGCCATCAGGATCATGCAGCACCCGATGACCCAGATCACTCCTGCCAGTTCGTAATGCATAAAATCAAAATTGAACGTCCACGCTACCCGCAGAAACGTGAGTTCGAGAAAGATGAGCCACGCCCCGCGAATCAGCAAATACCGTGACACGTCGGCATGCTTCCGGGCGTAG
>Ga0187859_10003094_pt1 | contig 10238 bp, 15 predicted proteins | sample June2016WEW_10_1_2_FD_133019 | JGI IMG/M metagenome (GOLD analysis project Ga0187859, IMG submission 133019) | Peatland microbial communities from SPRUCE experiment site at the Marcell Experimental Forest, Minnesota, USA - June2016WEW_10_10 | ecosystem: Environmental > Terrestrial > Soil >... | reverse complement strand
GTGAGCCACGTACCCGAAGACGGCTCCCCAGAGCACGCCGAGAGCGGCGCCGGTCAAGGCGACGGCGAGGAAGGAGTGCCCCGACGTGAATAGCCCGAGCAGCACACCGAACAGCAGGCCCGCCCACAGGCCGGTCAGGGCCCCCGCGCCGGCGGCGCGTCCCCTGGTGAGCCGGCCCGTCACCCGCTCGACGAGCCGCAGCCCGGATCCGACGATGTCGAGCTTCTCGACCGGGAAGCCGTCGTCGGAGAGCCGGTCGACCGCTCGCTGGGCGCTTTCGTAGTCGTCGAACCGCGCGGCGTTGTTCCACGCAGCGCTGACCGGATCTAGCAGCGGCATCCCGCTTCCTCGCATGGCAGTTTCCCTTCGCTTCTCTGTCGTTCACGGAGTCCGGGCTCGCCGGCGGATATGCAGGGGCAGTCGGTGCCGCGTGGAGATCCGATGGAGACGGTCTCCATCTGGGCTTCAACAACCGCACACCGGGCCTCCCCGCCCGCATGCCATTACTGAAGGAAAAACGGCCACGGGCCGTCCGGGGCAGCCGGGCCGCGGCGGGCACGTTACGGGGCGGATGGTCCCTAGTGTTGCGGGCCGATCGGCCCGGGTGCGGGCAGGCGTCATCGGGTCAGGGTGGGGTCAGCCCAGCTGAGTCCCCCGGCTCCGGCAAGGGCGGCGGCAGGAGCAGACAATCTGGGCCGGACTCAAGCGTTACCTCGAATCGGCCTGAAAAGGAGCGGCGGCATGCCGTGGCGTGGAGGGGAGTGAGGGGGATGACGAAGATCGCCCAGCCGCGGGCTGTCCATCCCGCGCCGGGCGCGTCCCCGGCCCGGGTCATGGAGCCGCGCGGGCCAGCGTACTGGCTGTCCGCGGCGCTGGCGGTGGCCACTGCCGCGGCGGCGGTGCTGACGTTCCTGGTTCCTTCGGTGCTGCGGGGCACCGCCGTGATGAACGGTTCCGCCCGGGGGACGGCACTGGTGGTCCTGGTGGCCGGGGTGCCCGTGCTGGCCGGCTCGATGCTGCTGGCGGCGAAGGGATCGGCGGCAGCGGTGCTGACGTGGCTGGGGGCGGTGGCATTCCTTGGTTACAACGCGCTGATGTTCTTGTTCGCGACGCCCGCGAACCGGCTGTTCCCGCTGTACCTGGCGATGCTGGCGCTGGCGGCCTGGTCGGCCGGGGCCCTCCTGCGACAGGCGGATGTGAACGCACTGGGCGCCCTGTTCTCGCCGCGGACGCCGGTGCGTGGCATCGCCGTCTACATGTGGGCCGTGACCGGGCTGAACGCGGCCGCCTGGCTGACCCGGATCATCCCGGCCCTGCCGGCTGCCGGGGCGCCGGCGTATCTACGTGGCACCGGCCTGGCCACGAACGTCGTCTACATTCAGGATCTGGCGCTGTGGCTGCCGCTGCTGGCCGTCGCGGCGGGCTGGCTCTGGCGGCGCCGGCCACACGCCGTCGGCTGTTCAGCTTCAATCTGGGGGTGCTGCGCTGGTCGTGGCGGGTCGCCTACTACACCTACAGTGCCCTGGGGACTGACCGTTACCCGCCGTTCAGCCTGGCTGAGGAGCCGGACTATCCCGCGACGCTGGACGTCGCCTACCCCGAGCGGCTCTCCCGCGGCCTGGTCCTGGTCAAGTGGTGGCTGCTGGCGATCCCGCCGTACGCCATCGTCGCCGTGTTCGCCGGCGGCGCCACCTACACGCTGACCGGGGCCTCGGGGGAAACGTGGCAGGTCGATGCCCTCTCCGGCGGCCTGATCGGGCTGCTCGTGTTCTTCGCGGCCATCACGCTGCTGTTCGCAGGCCGCTACCCGCGAGGGCTGTACGACTTCGTCGTCGGCATGAACCGCTGGGTGCTGCGGGTCATCGCCTACGCTGCCTTGATGACCGACGCCTACCCGCCGTTCCGTCTGGACCAGGGGGGTACGGACGTGCCCGCCCCCGCACCCGATGACCTCGCACCAGCATCGGCCGCGCCGGCCCCGGCTCCGCCCGCATGGGCCGGCTGAAGGACCGCGCGCACGGATGGAAGTGAATGCCCGTTGACGAGGGGTCTGGAGGCCGGTATTGAACATTGCTTACTACCACGCTTCGAAATTCGGTAACGGCGCCATGGTCGCGGAGGAGTTCAAGAAGATCATGGCGGCCAGGGGAGTAACGGTCAGCGTCCAGCACATCCGGGATGCCAACCCGAAAGACCTTCCCGAGGCTGACCTGTACGTGTTCAGCTCACCAGGCCGCTTCGGGAAACCGAAAGGAAACGCCCGCAGGTTCCTGGGCGAGGTCAGCCTGGAGGCAGGGACGAAGTACACGATCCTGACCACCCAGGGCGCCCCGAAGCCAGACCCGAAGACCGGCAAAATGCCGTCTCAGGAGGAGCTGGATCGCTGGGAGCGGGTCGTCCCGATCATGAATGAGCTGCTGGAAGCCAAGGGAACGAAGAAGGTCGCCGACGGCCGATCGCCACTGCGGGGTTTTCCTGGTGGTATCTGGCGAACGCCGCGTCGAAGAACGGCGCGTCGAATGTTGAGCCGGAGCCGGTAAGAGTAGCGGCGGGACCGCCGCTGCTGGCCGTGGGCGGTGCCGGTGAGGAGGTACTGGTGCTGCCCGCGGTCGTGGCGGTGCACGCGGCCAGGGCGAGCATCATGATCGCGGGCCGCGCCCACGGCCTGCAGGACGCGGAACCCGGCAAGGGCAGCCAGGCTCGGGGCCAGCCCGCACAGGGCCGAGCCGAGGATGAAGACACCGAAGCCGTAGGCGTACAGGAGCTTGCGGCCGGCCATGTCCGCCACCCGCCCCACCGCGGTGACCGTCGCCGCCAGGACGAGGAGGTAGCTGAGGCCGACCCAGGTCACGGCGCCGAGGCTGGCGTGGAACGTGCGCTGCAGGGTGGGCAGGGCGAGGGTGACGATGCTGGCGTCAAGCTGGCCCATGAACGCGCCCACGCATACGGTCCCCACGGCCAGCCACGGGGCGCCCGGCGCCCGGGCGATGGCCCGGGGGCGGGGCGGTTCGGTGAGGAACCGCTGAAATTCGCGGCGGGCGGCAGTACGGGCTGGCTGGGCTGCTTCGCTGGCCGGCACTCGTCCTCTGCCTCCGCCCGGGCCGGCGAATCCGGCTCCCCTGCCATCGTCGGGGCTCCCGCTGGTAGATGTCGAATACTTGTTCTTGCTGATCGCTATACGATCTTCTTATGGATCTGCGGCGCCTGGGTCACTTCCTCGCGGTGGCCGATCACGGCGGATTCTCCCGCGCGTCGAAGGCCGTGTTCGTCTCCCAGCCAGCGTTGTCGCTGTCCGTCAGGGAGCTGGAGGAAGAACTCGGCGCCGAGCTGTTCTACCGGGCAGGCCGCAGCGTGCGGCTCACCCCGGCCGGCAAAGCGCTCCTCGGGCCGGCCCGCCAGCCGCTCCGCGACCCCGCGGGCGAACTCATTCGCCGAGCGATTCGTGGGAACACTGCGCCGCGAGTGCCTGGACCACGTGCTGATCCTCGGCGAGCAGCATCTGCGGAAGGTGCTCGCCGAGTACGCGCGGCACTATAACGGCCACCGTCCGCACCAAGGCCGGCAGCAGGAACCCTCGCTGAGGTTGCCCGGCCACGCCGTCGATATCACCGCCCGGATCGAGCGCAGGAGCGTCGTCGGCGGGCTGATCAGCGAATATCGCAGAGCAGCGTAACGAGCGCGAAATGCCAGGTCAGCGGTTATGAATGAGTTTTGGCACGGGACAGGACATTAGCTGGTTGCCATGCGTCAAGACGGCTTTGGGTGGCCACGACCTCCGCCAGGCTATCCGGTACGAAAAGTCGTACCGATCTGGTACGATTAATGGTACCGATAGGAAGGTAGATGACAAGATGGCCATCACTGCTAGCGACGCCCGCGCGCACCTGTTTCCTCTCATTCAGCAGGTCATCGACGATCATGCCCCAGTGCGCATCTCCTCCAAGGCCGGCGACGCCGTGCTGATGTCTGCCGCCGACTACGACTCCTGGCAGGAGACCATTTACCTGCTGCGGTCCCCGGCTAACGCGCGGCGGCTCATGGAGGCGGTCGCTCGGGACAAGGCGGGTACGTCCTCCGTCGCTAAGACGATAGAGGAGATGGAATCCCTCGCGGGTGAGGCATGAGGAGTATTCACTTCGATCCGGACGCGTGGGAAGACTTCCTGTTCTGGCTCAGCTCGGATCGCAAGATGGCCACCCGGATCACTCGTTTGATCCGTGAGATTCAGCGGGATCCCTTTAGCGGCATCGGTAAGCCAGAGCCCCTGAAGGGTGGCCTCTCTGGATACTGGTCACGCCGGATCGACGACGAGCACCGGCTGGTGTATCGGGCCGATGACAAGGAGGTGAAGATACTCAAGGCGCGCTACCACTACGGCAACGGCTGACGCTTTCGCGTCGCTGACCTGCGCGCTTCCAGACGATGCGGACGATCCACGCCGTTCCAGCCGCCTGCGCACGGCGTGCCGCTGCCGGGGATCAAGGCCGCCCCAGATGCCGAACCGTTCATCAGCTGTGACCGCATAGGCCAGGCACTGGCCGCGTACGGGACATGCCGCGCAGATGGCCCGAGCTTCGGTGGCAGGTGCGTCGCGGGGCGGGAAGAACGCCTCGGGATCGAAACCCACGCACAGCGCCCGGGCAGCCCATTCGCGTGCTGTGTCTGACCTGGCGTCCTGCAATAGCTGTGGCGAGAGCAGTCGAGCAGCATCAGACAAGGTCGTGTCGTCAGGCATGGGAAAGCTCCCTTGCTCAGGGGCAGGGGAGCGGCACCCAGGAGATTAGCCAGAGTTAATTCGTTGCTTGCGATCTAAACTCAAGTTAATGACGCTTGTCAACGGCCCACCTGCTGGGCCCCGGCGTGCGTCACGCTTCGCCATGAGCTGACGAGGGGACACGGCGCGTTAGCTTCGAGGATCCTGCGCGGCCAGGCCTTCGACAGCCCTGGCGTTTTCGATCATGTCCTTGATGGCCCGTAGCGCCCGGTCCGACAAACCAACCGTCCGCAACGCCATGTCACGGACCTCGTCGTTCTTCAGCGCCGCGATCAGTTCCGGCGGGACGGCATCGCGATCGGCTTCAGCTTCCTGAAAGAAGTACATGGGGGAGACACCGAAGAAGGCGCCCAGCGCGGACAGGTGCTTCTGGGTGGGGTTATCGCGTCTTCCCGTGCGCAGCTGCCAGACGTACGTGGAAGAGATGACGCGCTCGCCGGCGGTCACGTTGATGGCTTGGGCGACCTCGGCGGGCGTATACGGTCCGCGGTCCTTCGGGTGGACCGTCCGGAACAGGTGATCAAGCCGGTCCGCCAGCAGCCCTCCCTGCGAAGGCGACTCCTCGGTCACGGCAACCACCAGATTCTGTGAGAGCTCGCAGCGAGATGACCAACCTGAGTTCATCCGTCGACCGTCAAGTAAACCTTAGCTGCCATCTTAACGGCCGTCGTGCACCAGTCCCGGTCCGGCAAACCAAGTAGTCCGGCAGCGGGTTTCGGTGGTCCGCGATGGTCCGTTTGCGGGACCACGCCGCCAGTCAACCAGGGCGCGAGCGGCTCTGAGGAGGTCATCCGCACTGCCCGCTGTGACACCGGCGACTGGGAATTGCCCGGCGGCACGTCGATCCTGGCGAGAGCGCGTCCGATGCGGCGGTCCGGGAGACCGCCGAGGAGTCCGGCATCACTGTGGAGGTCACGGCCTGGTCGGCATCTACACTGACCCCGGCCACGTCATCGCCGACCCGCGTGCCCGGCTGGTGCGCCAGCCGTTCGTGGTGTGCTTCCATGCCCGCCCGCTGAGCGGCAGCCCTGGCGGTGACCAGGTGGAGACCAGCGACGCTCGATGGTTCACCACCGGCGACATCCCCGCCCTGCCGATCCGCCCGGCCATGCGCCTGCGGATCGACCACGCGCTCACCCCCGGCCACCCCTGCCGGATCGGCTGACATCGGCCATCCCCGCACCTGGCGGCGCCGCCCGCCGCGTGGCCCTCCTGCCGGAAGGAACGGCAAAGACATGATTTGACCAAGAAACCTGCGCCCCGCCCGTCATCGTGACCCTTCCCGCCCAGATCAGTGCCGCCACCGCTGAACAGGCCGCCGGACAGATCAGCGCGGCCTTCACACCCGGCGTGACCGTCGTCATCGCTGACCTGACCTCCACCGCATGCCGCGACCGCTCACCCATCCGGCATCTGCTCGGGGCCCGACCGCAAAGCCACCGCCCGGGGCGCGCGGCGCCTCCCATCCGTTCGGATAGGTTCGCCTGGCCTGCTCGTCGGAGACGCCGGCGATGATCACGTCCTCGCCCGAGCGCCAGTTGACCGGCCTGGAAACCTTGTGCTTAGCGGTCAGCTGGAGCGAATCGATGACCCGCAGCACCTCGTCGAAGTAGAGCCCGGTCGTCATGGGATAGATCAGGATGAGCTTGACTTTCTTGTCCGGGCCGATCACGAACACGTTGCGCACCGTCTGGTTGTCGGCCGGCGCGCCAGCGGCCGGAGCAGCTGGGCGAGCTTGCGGGTGGGCTTCTTGTCGGCCGGGTTCTTATGAGCAGCGTCGAGCAGCAGGTCCATGTTGCGGTAGGTGAAGTCGGCCGGGAGCAGGTCCAGGTTCTCGAAGTCGGTGCCCTTGATCGCGTCGTTCAGGGCCTTGGTGCCGCGGATGAGCGCCTTCCCGCCCTTGACCCTGGGCTTGACCCGGAACAGGAAGCTGGCCGCGCCCTGCGGGTCCAGGTCCCACAGCAGGGTCCGGCAGCCGTCGGCGGCGGACAGGTAGGCGAGGTTGACCGCGGCGGTGGTCTTGCCGACGCCGCCCTTGATGTTGTAGGTGGCGTAGGTCTTCACGCGCCGACCTGGTCTGGATCGGCCGGCTCGGCGAGGAGCGTGCGGATCCGCTGCTTCCCGGCGGGGCCCGCGAACCTGGCGAACCGCATGGCGAAGTCCTCGCGGGCCTCGGCCTGGCTGATCGCGAGGTTTGCGGCGATTTCACCCATGGCCAGCAGGGTAGCGGCGGGAGCGGCGCGTTCGGCCAGCATCGCGTCGGCCATCGCGTGAATCTCCCCGCGCTGGACCTGGTTGTCCTGGAACTCGCCGAGGCAATCCTGGAGCTGCTTGAGGTCGCCGACGACTTTCTTGTACGCGGCCGGGTCGTGCAGCGGCGCGAAGAACTCCAGCAGGTAACGCAGCTCCTTGGCGCGTTTGCGCAGGTCATGCAGTGATTCCGGGGGCGAGTCGGGGGTGATCGCGCTGCCTTTGGCGACGATCTTTCGGAACGCCCGCCCGGTGGTGCTGATGGCCAGCTCGGCCGCGGTGGGCTCGCGGCGCCGCTTGCGGGGGCCGCCCGCGTCACGGACCTCGACCAGCGCCTTGCGCCAGTGGTCGGTGATGGCCTTGAACCGTGCCGAGCGCAGGCCCGCGGCCAGCCGGCGGACCTCCCGGGCGCGGCGCCGGACCAGGTAGGCGCGGAACGGCTCGAGGTCGGCCGCGGACGCGGCGACCAGGTGCCCGGCCACCGCGCCGAAACCGAGCAGGTGGACGTCCAGGTCCCTGGTCGGCGTGGTCAGCTCGCCGAGCCACTTGAACTCGGCCGCGTACGGCCCGGCCAGGCCGTCCGGCAGGACGCCGCCGAGCAGCTTGATCGCCGAGCGGGTGCGGCGGACCGAAACCCGCAGGTCATGCAGGAACTCGGTGTCGATGTCGCGGAGCACGCCGTCGAGGTTCAGCTCCAGGGTGTCGAGCAGCCGCAGCAACACGGTGGCCACCGCGACCGAGGCCGGCATCTGCGCGGTGAGCTCCGCGTCCACGCCGCCGCTGTAATCGGCCGGGTGGCGGCCGAGCGCGCGCAGAGCCGCGTCGAAGAGGGGCTCGCTGGCCGGGGAGACACCGGGGACGCCAGCCAGCAGCCGCGCAGCCTTGCGGGCCTGTCCGGGGTAGCCGCGGACTTCGGCGATGGCCAGCCGCGGCGGCGGTTCCACGCTCCTCGGGTTCACGTCGGCCTGCGAGGCCGTCGAGCGCTCCACGATCAGGCGGGCTACCGTCTTACCGTCCGCGTTCAGCAGTCGGGTGACGCTGACCGTGCTGGTGGCCCGGGCGACCGGCAGCAGCGCCCGCGGGCTGACCAGCTTGAGGATCTGGTCCCGTACCGGACCGGCGGGCAGGTCCCCGGCCAGGCGAGGGCGCCTGGGCTGCCATCCGGTGATGGACTGTCCGGCCTGCGGCAGGTCGTCTCTGGACAGGAGCAGCCGGCCGCCCCGCTTGGCGTGCTCGTACTCCAGCACGAGCCCGGCCTTGTTCAGCCGCCAGTCGAAGGTGTCCAGCCAGGTGCGCTGCCGGGTGCCGCTGCCCGGCGCGCCCCGCTCGGTGACGACACCGAACGCCTGCGCTAACACGTCCAGCACGGTGGAGGCTGGGTCGCGGGCGTCGTCCTGGCTGCCCGCGGCGGGCATTCCCCCGGTTCCTGCAGCTTCCCCGTCAAGCTCGAATCCCCGCAGGTCAAACGTCATAAGTTCATATTCTCCTCCGGCAGAATGTTACCTGCAGTTCACCTGTCCGTGGTTTTGGTCAGCCTCAGGCGACCGGCCAGTGGGGCTCGATTACTGGATCTGGCCTGGCCGGATTACTGGATCTGGCCTGGGCGACCGGCCGGGTTGGCATCATCGCTGAGTGATCTTCTCGGTCGTCTACCTGCTCGCGCGCTGCCTGCTCGGCTGTCTGACGGTGCTGGCCCGGCGTGAGGTGTCCAGGGATGCTGAACTCCTGGTGGTGCGCCACGAGAACACGGTGCTGCGCCGCCAGATCGGCCGGGTCCGCTACCAGCCGGGCGACCGGCTGTGGCTTTCGGCGCTGTCCCGGCTGATCCCCAAGCGGCGATGGGGTGAGGTGTTCGCGGTGACCCCGGCGACTCTGCTGGCCTGGCACCGGCGGCTGGTCGCACGCAAATGGACTGCACGAACCGGCGGCGTCCCGGACGGCCGTCCACGGCGGCCGCGATCCGCAAGCTCGTGATCCGCATGGCCACGGAGAACCCGACGTGGGGGCGCCGGCGCGTGCAAGGCGAACTCGTTAAGCTCGGCCACCCGATCGCCTCGTCCACGGTGTGGCAGATCCTGCACGCCGCCGGGGTCAACCCCGCACCCCGCCGCAGCGGCCCGACCTGGAAGCATTTCCTGACCGTCCAGGCCCGCGGCATTCTCGCGGCCGATTTCGTCCACGTGGACACCGTGCTCCTGCGGCGCCTCTACGCCCTGATCGTCATCGAGCACGGCACCCGCCGCGTCCACCTGGCTGGCATCAGCGCCCACCCCGACGGCGCCTGGACGGCACAAGCAGCCCGCAACTTCCTGATGGACCTCGGCGCACGAGCGACTTGCGTGGCGCGCGCAGCCGCGGCGAGACAAACAGCCGCGCTGGTCGGGTACGGCGCCGAACCGTCACCGACAGCCACGGCGCAGCAGGTTCGTGTATCCGACGCCGGCATGGGAGGATCTCGTCGAGCTCGCCTTCGACGAGATCCGTGCCTTCGGCGCGGGACAATATCAGGTCGCCCGGCGGCTCCGGGCACTGCTCGACGCCTTGGCAGAGAGGGTCGCCGATGTCCCGGAGAAAAGACGTCCGGCCCTCGTCGAGCAGGGCGCCCTGCTCGACGACACGGTCTCATCCGCCATCCCCCAGAGCCAGCGCGCCGACGCCCTCGTCCCTGACCGCCAAGGGATCGGCATGTCACGCCACCGGCCGATCGACGGGCACCAACCTGGGCCGCGAGGCCGTGAACGCGATGTGAAGACCGCCGGTGGCGATGGCATTAACGTCGAGGCCGAAACCGGGCCAGAGACCTGATCGCTGCGTGCTGCGATCGTTCGCACCCCCTGCACCAACAGTTTGCCGATGGTGACAGGTGACCAGGTAGGCCGCAGGCACGTCGAGTCCAGGGATGCCGTCCAGCTCAACCATCAGAGGTACGACACGGATGTTGCCAGGAGGCCGCTCACCAGCGTAGTAGCCGATCCAAAACTGGCTGTGCGGCAGTGGCTCAGGATGCGTGGCCGTGCTGATCGTTGGGGACCCAGGCCGCATCGACCGGCAGAAAGCCTGGCTGCGGGTTGTCACCGGCGTCGTCATCGCGTTCTTGACCCTGGCGAACCTGGTCGCCGCCGGCCGGCTCGTCGTGGAGATCCTGACCAACAACAAGGTCTTCGCCGCTCACCCTGGCGGTCTGCTCGCCGCTGGCGGCGTGGTCTGGGCGACT
>Ga0187859_10003093_pt1 | contig 10239 bp, 7 predicted proteins | sample June2016WEW_10_1_2_FD_133019 | JGI IMG/M metagenome (GOLD analysis project Ga0187859, IMG submission 133019) | Peatland microbial communities from SPRUCE experiment site at the Marcell Experimental Forest, Minnesota, USA - June2016WEW_10_10 | ecosystem: Environmental > Terrestrial > Soil >... | reverse complement strand
CCATACTTGGCCGCCTCCGGGATGTACTTGGATACGGGATCGGTGAGTGCGATCTTATGTTCGAGGGTCAGGAGCGCAATCGCTGCACCGGTAAACTGCTTGGACAAAGACGCGAGATGAAACGCGGTCTCCGGCGTAATCGGAACACCATCGTCCAGATTCGCAAGGCCATAGCCTCGGGACAAGGCAAAGTCACCGTCCTTAATGACGGCTACGGCGTATCCCGGGGATGCTGGTGGGCGAGCAAAGAGCCCGTCGATCTCCGCCTGCTGCGATGCGTTCAGCCATGAACTCCCACCGTGCTCAGCGGAGGCCGGAGCACGATTCTGCGCGGCAGCGGATCGTGAGCAAAGGCCGGTAGCTACAAGGAGAAAGTAAAATATCAGGACCTTCCGTCGATCGACCATGTGGCCCATGGTACAGCGTCGTCCTTTATCTCGTGCCCGTTTGCTCCAGGCCCTTGCAATTTCGTCAGAGATACAACCGCTGTTCTGAGCGGATGACGGGCGGCGCTTACGACGGACTCTCAAACAGACGTTAGCCCGAAGTCGGCTTCTGGGAAGTTTGCCGGGATCGATACTGATAAACGCGCTTCACGACGCTCATCTTGGGCGAATCACTCGCAACGGGATTCGAGTTGCCTTGCCGACATATCGGTACGAATGGTTCCGCGATGAGCGACTCTGCTCTTTTCACTCACTTACATCGTGCTTGATGCACTCTGACAGCGCACCAGATTTCGCAAGGGTGGAAACCTTTCCGTCGAACGAAGCGGGAATGGAGTATTATCCGCTGTGTTCCCCGGTGACTAGGCTGAAATCCCAGCATGTCGCGGCTGGGCAGTTCAGAGGCATCCGACGGCGAACGACCAGCGGCCAACGATGTTCCGATGGATACGCGACTCTCTGCAGAACTGGGCCCAATCCTGGAATTCCAATTTAGCAGGGGTGGAGCAAATGACGCTCAGATTGCGTGGCTTTTGGCTGTCCATCTTCATTGGTCTCGCCGTTGAGTTGGCATTTTGTTGCTTATGTTCCGGCCAGGGCTCGACTGCGAATCTACTGAAGAATGCGTCCTTTGAGAAGTCGTCGGCGGGCTGGCGCGCGAACAACCTTGCCAGCGGGGTGAACCTCCAGCAGTACAACCCCGGGGTTGGCGCGGGCTATGCCCATGACGGGGCCGGATACCTGGAAATGAATTCCAGTCAGGCCGGAGGATCGGTGGCCCAGGACATTTCAATATCCCCTCAGCAGGGACAGAGCTATACGTTTTCTGTCTGGCTGCGCGCCTCGCCCGGCGCGGAACCTAATCCAGAAACGGGCTTCTGGGAAGCGGGGCGCATTAGCAAGGAATGCGTACCACCCTGACATTCTGAATGAGCTTGCTTCAATTTCGATCGTCATTGCGACTCAGTCCATCCCGACTGAGTTATCAACTCCTGCAACAGATCACGGCTTCAGGCCCCCGACCGAACTCGTTTGGAAAGTCCACCTGACAGCTCTGGGTATCGTCCCGCCGCGGCAAACCCGATAAAGTCTTTGGCCATCTCCTGCCTTCAACGCGTCACCTCATCAAGTGCGGCAGCCTCTATCTATCGAAGTTCGAATCGTCGCTGTGCCTTCGTCCAAGAACGACCTTCAATTATTAACATCGAGTTTTGTGATGAGATCATGCACCTGACTCCTCCACTCAAGGTCTTGGCCAAGCTCCGCACGTTGGCCGGCTATCCAAGAGAGGACTTGGCCGATTCCGAACAGATTGCGGACCGGGGCACCCACGCCGGGGACCGGGACTTCGCTGATCCTGTTGGTCTTGATCTGGCTAGGCTGGAAACTGCTTGCTACGCGTCAACGCCATTTTGCCGGAGACGGCTCAGTCCCCAGTCTCCGCGCAGATTTGCCGACGTGTTTCTGCCTTATACAGTGCCTCGTACCATCGGTAGACTAATATCTCATTCAACTCTGAATCGCCATCGCTGTAAGCTAAGACAAAGTGAGCCGCGTCAACATTTCGAGATTCCTCGCGCGCGCTCTCCTCTTCCTTCTCCTCCCTCTTCCGTTGGCGGCTCAGTCAATCGTTCTCAAAGGCCGCGTCACCGATCCGCAAGGCAATGTATTGCCGGATGCATCGATCCAGCTAACCGCTCGCACTGGCAATCCCAAGACGCGTCCGATGCCAGCTAAAACAACTTCCGGTCCCGACGGCCGTTTTCAACTCACCTTCCTCGCTCCAGGAAATTTCGATCTCACGGTGGAAGCATCCGGCTTTCGCCCGGTAACCCGTTCGATCACGATTCCTCCGGGCAGTATCCATCCCCTCAATCAAGAAATCGAAATCAGCATGACCGAACTTTCCGCGAACGCCGAAAGCGTGAGCGTCACCGCTGACGTCAACGAACTCGACGTCCTCACTCCCGATCCCGCCCTCAAAGTTTTCGTTCGCCAGGATCTACTTGACGCCAACCCCGGGCGTCCCGGCGCGCCCGTCTCCATCCCCGGATACCCCATCGAAACCGCCTCCAGCGGAATCAAGGCGCCGCAATATTTTGCGCCCGGCGTCGCCGGAGATCACGGGGAGCCCATCGCCCAATACATCGCTGTAGGCAGCTATCTCGTCCCCAACAATCTTTCCGCAAATGCTCATGGCAACGGCTATTCCGATCCCAACATTTTCATTCCCGAAATTCTAGAGAGCGTTCAAATCGATGGCGGGGCCTTCAACGTCCGGGAAGGGAATCACTCCGTCAATCTCGCCGCAACCTACGGTCTTCGCTCTCGCCTCGATCCGTTTCTAACCATCACCGGCGACTATCGCGACCTCGACGCCGTCGCCGGATGGAGCCCGTCCCAAAATTCTTTCCTGGCCTTCGAAGCTTCCTACGGCAACGGATTCCTCGCCCGCCTCGAGCATCGCCAGCAATACAAATTCAACGGCGAACGAATCTTCCACGCCGGCGATCACCGCATCACATTATTTGGCATCGGATATTTCGGCCGCTCCTACGTTCCCGGACTCGTTCCGATCTTCCCCGAAAATCAAAATGACAACCTGTTTCCGAATTACGCCGACACCATCGATCCCCGCCAAAAAGATCAAACTCATACTGCGCTCGTGGCCGTGAACGATGTATGGCAACTCGGCCCTAACCAGCAACTCCAGCTCTCCAGCTTTTTTCGCACCTACAATCTCTCTCTGTTTTCAGATTTCGGACAGGGCCTGATCCGTCAGAGCGAATTTCGCACCGTTGCCGGCGCCAGCGCGAACTACGTCAACAAGCTCGCTGAATATTTTTCCCTGCTCGCCGGCTTTGACTACGACCGCGAAGCTCCGCGACGCGACGATCTCGATCACTACAATTTTTTCAATCCGTCCGAGCCCGGCTACTACGGCCCATTCACGCCAGTTGACGCCAACAATGTCACCATAAGTTCGCTAACTCCCTACGCCGCCGCCGAAGGCAATCTCTCTCGCCATTTGCGCTACTATCTCGGATGGCGTCGCGACGAAATCGACGTCGATAATGATGATCTGCTCCACTCCGCCAATTCATTTCAAAAGTGGGTGGGGATAGATTCGCCGAAAGCGACCGTTTCTTTCCTGCCTGAAGAATCCTGGTATCTTCCCTTGCTCTCGCTCAGCTTCGGCGAGGCTTTCTTCACCGAAGACCCGCGCATCGGCACCGGCACCCAGCTTGGCACTCCCGTGGCAACATCGCATTCCTATCAACTCGTCGCCAGCAAAACCATCCGCACCACCGATTTCAAACTCACGCTAGGTCACGTCACCAGCAGCGCCGAACTGGCAAAAATCGATCCCGATACCGGCCTGCAGTTCAACGAAGGCCCTAGCCGCCTGCGCTTCATGACCGTCGCCCTGCGTCAAAACTTTCGCCAAGGTTCCTTGCTGGCAACGTTTTCAAAAGCTGACGCCCGCGATCTCGACACGGGTCAGCCCACTCCCGAAGCGCCGCGCACTCTCTTCGATCTCCTGGGAACGATTCAGAAGCTTCCGTTTCATCTGGAAATGCGCGGCGAGTTCGAGTTCGTCGGAGTAAAACCTCTCGGCACCGGATGCCTCCCCGACCCGACCGCCGAATGCACAGGAACTTCCGTGAAGGAATTTCGCGGGGCCGCGGTTCGCCCCTTCATGAATGGCCGCCTGACTGCCGGAGTAAATTTTTTAATCGCTGAGGGCTACACGGGCCAGACGACAGAGAACTTCTGCCAATACATACCCCCAGCTCCCTGCGATGCGTCTCCGATTCAGGAGGTCGTCGGCGTTCGCATTCCCTCCTACGCCAGCGCCACTTTCACCTATCGCTTTGGCCGCTGAATCGGCGACGTTGCAAGAGCAGCTACCCCCCACGGAAGTGGAGTGGCGTCCGAGCTCTGCACAAAGTATTTTTCCAAATAGGGAAATGCACCGCCTAAGAGTCTCATTTTGGGTGAAATTCCTTGCACAACCCTGTTAAGATGTTGCGTCTTTTACCCTAACTTCCTGTGTCCGAGCCGGTTCCCAGCCGCGGTTTTGGTTGCAGGAGTGCTCTATCAAAGTTGGCTCTCCCTCTGCGGCCCAGGGCCGCATTGCGCGCGGTAGGAGTGCTGTTTGAACGACCCAGTTTTTCACGATCCAGTGTCGGGCGACCCAGTATCGGACGACCCAGTTTCGAACCATCGGATTTCAACCCAGCCGGCTGGTCGCAAACCTCTGCGTAGAAGGCGTAGCTGGTATCGCCGTCGTCTGCGCATGCGGCGCACCCTGGTGGCGGTGGCCGTCGTCACTGTCCTCGCCGGTGCTAGCTGGCAACTGGCTCCATCCTATTTCTCGGAGCTTTCCCGGCACGAATCCAACGCCGCTCCGAACTCGTTCTTGACCCGCGGAAATGTCCACAGCAATCTCGCCTTTCTGGCCGCGCAATCCGCCAAGCCCCGTAAAAGCTTTCCGCCCGCCGCGGGAGTCTATCCCTACTCCGTGATTCCCGGAGGCGTCAAAGATTCCGACGACCTTCGCTACACCACGTTGCGCGATTACGTCATTCGCCGCCACTACGCCCGCTTCGACTTCTCGCACGCCCGCCTGCTGCGCGCCACCGAAGCTCGCGAAGTCTATCTGTCATATCGTATTCGTGATGCCGTCTATTGGACGCGCCGCAAAGTTCGTCTCCATCCCGGCGAACTGCTCATCACCGGCGGCAAAATCACCGCTCGTGCCCGCTGCGGCAACCAGATTTCGGATACCATCCAGCCCGAGGTCTCAAACGAAGAGCCGGATGTCGATGTGTTGGACCAGCCCGTCCTATCCGTCGACGCAGCGCCCTCCCTTGCTCCGCGACCGGTTCTCGCCGCGCCCACATTGGCGGTCGGTTTGCCGACCCCTCCTCAGCTTTTCACCGGAGCCTTCATCTTCCCCTACGTCCCCTTCGGTGGGTCAGTTCCCTCTGGACTTTGCCCCGTCGGCGAAATAGAGCACGATAAACACTGCCGTCACAAACCTCCCAGAAGGGCGGTAACCCCCGAGCCCTCGACCATGCTTCTTCTATTCTCTGGTCTGGCGCTGATCATGTGGCGTTATCGAAGGACCGCGATGGCGGTTCCCGACTAACAGCAGGACCCTGCGTTGCTGGCTGATACCATCTATCCGGTAACGGCTGTTGGGTACGTGGTACATAATTGCTTGAGCATGCTCCGGCTTTATCTCATCGACGGTCCATGGATTGTGTTTGTGCTCTATTGGGCGGCAAGCGCGCTCAAAACGCGCCGCACCATTCGCCGGGATCCTTTTGTCTCGCGCTACGGCATCCTTCTCATCGAGGTCGCTGGATTTTTCCTGCTCTTCAGCGATACCGCGAACATCGGTGTTCTCGAACATCACATTTATCCTCGCAACTTCGCTGTTTCCGCCATCGCCGTCGCCCTCACCTGGACCGGCATTGCCATCGCTCTCTGGGCGCGCTGGCATCTCGGACAATATTGGAGCGGACGAATCACTCTCAAAGAAGGCCACCAACTCATCCGCACCGGCCCCTACGCTCACTTTCGGCATCCGATTTATTCGGGACTCGATCTGGCCGTGATCGGAACCGCTTTGGCCGTTGACCGATGGCGCGCAGTCGCCGGTGTCGCCATCGTCGTCGTCGGCTATTGGATAAAGGCCAGAAGAGAAGAATCCATGCTTTCGCAGCAATTTGGGCAGCTTTTCGAAGAGCATCGCCAACACACCGGTTTTCTCCTGCCAAAGTTTTAACGATCGTGTGGAGCGGACACTCCTGTCCGCTGCTCTTAGCGCGCAGCAAGAATGGCTAGATGTAACGATGCCGGGTCCAGCGCCGCAAGAAAGAGCAGCGGAAAGCTGCAATCATCGGGAACTTTCACGAACCCGCCTGCGTAGATAAATCCAGACGAAGGGTGCAGACGACGCCCTCGCAAAGGAGCTCACCATGGACGGCAATTTCATTGGTTTAGTCGCGGTCACACTGTTTTTTGGAATTCCGCTGGCAGCTATGTACACCTACTACCGCGTCCGCAAGTTGCGGACTGAGGAACGCCTGGCCGCGATCGCGCGAGGTGCGAACGTTCAGATGGAACCGGATCTTTCCGAAGCCGCTCATTCCCGGCGCTGGGGAATTCTGTTAGCCGCCATCTCTCTCGGTTACATAGTCATGATGTCGCTGATCGCACGATCCGAACCGGACGCCTGGAAAGCTGTCGCCATCGGAATCGTGCCCTTCGCCGCCGGCCTCGGCTTCTTGCTCGACTTCGCCTTGATCCGCAAGGACCTGAAATCGGCACAGGGCAGCCACTAGAACTTCGTTTTAGTCTTGGGTGGCGCAGCGGGACAAGCGGACTCTCACGAAGCGACTTGAAAGGGCGCGGCTTCAGCCGCGCCATAAGCAAGAATTTCATCTGTGCAGATCGATCAAGTTTTTGGGAAGGGCACGAGTCTTGTGCATAAATTCCGTTGAAATGTGTCCGCGCTCTAGCCGTTACGGCCTCTTTGCGGTTAACGCCGTACCTTTCGCTTCGATCATTGTGAAAATCGTTGCGCAATCCGCGTCCCTCGCCGAGTTTCCAGCTTGCTTTTGCTCGCCGCAACCCGCATCATTACCGACGGCGTAAAGGAGCCAGCGAATGAAACGTTGCCTTACAATTTTCGTAGTAGCCGTCGGGATGATCGCTTTAATCAGCCTCTCCACCGTACCGGCATCCGCTCAAGCTCGCACCGAAGGCGTTTTTAACGGACACAAAATTATCATTCCCGATTCCAGCATTCCCCGGCCCGGCCGCCATCACACCAATTATTTCTTCGTCGACTCCGATCAGCCGCAGAATACCCCTCCCGGGGGCGTAGAAACGCCCGGCTCCCTAGCCTGTGTCTATCAGTTAGTTGCGGGACCTGCCGGCTGCCCCGTCGCTACCAGCACCGCCGTTCCCTCCGGAGGCTGGGGCGCGATCGCCATCATCGACGCCGGCGACTACCCGACTGCTGCCACCGACCTGGCAGCATTCGACTCCTATTACGGCATACCTGCCGCCGACTTTACCGTGACCTGGACCGGCACAAAGAAGCCTCCCGTTTATTCCGATTGGGAGGTGGAAGAAGCATTAGATATCGAGTGGGCCCACGCCATGGCCCCGCAGGCCAAGCTTTTCCTGGTTGAATCCGTGCTGTGCGTGGCGCAACAGTGCGCAACCGACCCAACCTGGGCAGCCGTGCAGCTGGGGTCGAAACTCGTCGCCGAAAATGGAGGCGGCGTTATCAGCATGAGCTGGGGCGACCCCGAAGTTGCGGAAGAAACCACTTGGGACAAATATTTCAAGCATGCAGGCGTCGTTTACTTTGCTGCCTCCGGCGACTCCGGCATCGGCGTCAGCATCTATCCAGGCGCGTCTCCCTTTGTCGTCTCGGTCGGAGGCACCTATTTCGAGCGCGATACGAATGGCGATTTTGTTGAAGAGGTTTACGGTGGAGGGGGTGGCGACATCAGTCCTTACGAGTCTCGCCCCGCCTATCAGAACGGGATTTCCAATATCGTGGGCGCCCAGCGCGGATATCCCGATGTCGCCTCCGATTTCTGCTGTGCTCCCATCTACCTCGAGGGAAGCTGGCGTTCCGTTGGCGGCACGAGCTGGGCTTCGCCCACCTTCGCCGGAATTGTCAATGCCGCGGCTAGCAAGAAGAAGTCGACCGCATCCGAGCTGACCATGATGTATGACGAGTTAGCCAATCCGAGCGAATACGCAGCCGATTTCTACGACATCACCCAAGGTTCTTCGCAGTGCAAGGTCGGCTGGGATTTATGCGCCGGTATAGGCACCGCGCGCACCTATGTCGGCAAGTAACTAAGGCGAGTAGCGCCGTAGTCCTGTCGGGCGTCCTCTCGCCCGCCGCGCCACAGTGCGAGACGAGCTCGGGATGGCCGGGAAGACGTCAGCGCTGCGCTCCACTAGTGTCTAACTGGAAACGGGGTCGTCGAAATTCCGTGCTCCCGGCTTTTCTGTGTTCTAGCATGATCAATGCACGATTGTCGCAGGTATCGCTGGCCTTGGGTTTCCTCTCATCACAGTTGACTCTATGGGCCCTTCGGAAAAATCCCAGCACGCAATCCGGCGCAGCACCCGCCTGCCGCTGGAAATTCCAGTGCGTGTGACCAGCCTCGACCCAGCCCAGCCCTTTTCCGAGCAGTGCAATACCACCCTCGTGAACGCTCACGGATGCGGCCTGATTGCTCCCTGCGAGTTCGGGCAGGGAATTCAAGTCCGCGTCGAAATCGTTTCGGCCAAACGGCACACCACCGCGCGAGTGGCGGAAGTGGTGCCGCTCGGCGGCGATCCCGAAACCTGGCTGGTCGGCCTCGAACTCGATGTTCCCGGTAACTTCTGGGGCATCGAATATGCCCCCTCGGATTGGAAAATCGAGGAGGTTCCAGCCCCCGCCTCAGTGCCAAAGAAAGCAGAGGAGCCGGGTGCGTCCGCAAAGCCCTCTTCGCAGCGACGCTGGCGCCTCACCGATATCAGCGCCGGCTGTTGTTACCTTGAGACTGCTACTCCCTTTCCCCCCGATACTCCGGTTCTGATGAGTGTTCGCATCCTCGATGCGGAGTTCCTACTCGACGGAGTGGTGCGCGTCTCGCATCCGCAAACCGGCATGGGTGTGGAATTCAGCGCTTTGGCCGAGAACGATCAGCAGGCGCGAGTCGAGGAACTGATCCGCCAACTGATGAATAGTCGCGAAGTCCCCAAGATCTTTGTTGGACGCAAGGAAAACGCAAAACAAGTTCAGAACAAGATCCCTTCCGCCGCGCTCAACGCAACCGACGATGCCGAAATCTCCGACCCGCTCCTCGAATTGATTCGCAAAGGTGCGGCGCTGACGCAAGAGCAATTTCTGAATGATCTGCGTGCCCAGCGGCTCGGCAAGCGTCGTGATCCGCGCGTCGATCTCGCGTTGCCTGTGTTGCTCACTGGGACAGACGTAAGAGGCCGTCCGCTTGATCAAAGAGTGATAACCATCAACATAAGCCGTCGCGGAGCGCTCCTCGAGGGTGTTCACGGTTTACTTGGACAGGGTGCCATTATTGCTCTTACCCGCGGACGCAAGCAGGAACAATTTCGCGTCGCCTGGGTCGGAGCGGATGAAACTCCAGCCGCGGGCCAAATCGGCGTCGCCGCCGTCGATCCGAATACTTCGTTCTGGGATGAAGTGCTGGAAGCGACGGCGCAGTCCGGCCTCGAAACCACTAGCCTGCGTGGCAATGATGAGCTAAGCGGCGGCTCGCCCGGCGATTAATGCCCACAGCCCTCGATTATCGTGGGCACGATGATAAACTGCCTCTCGCCAGAGGGCCCTGTGTCAGACAAATCTACTTCATCACAATCCAAAAAACGCGATCGGGAACTGGGAATGGACGCGCGTATCACGCGCCGCGATTTCCTCAATGGCGTTGCGCTCACTGTAGGCGCCGCCATCATCCCGCCGGAAATGTGGGCTGCGGCTGCTTCCGATCTTCAAGCCCAGGACGTCCCGGGTTATTACCCTCCCGCCAAAACCGGTCTGCGCGGAGATCATCCCGGCTCTTTCGAAACCATGCACAGCGTCCGCGACGGCGATTTCTGGAACCACGCTCCGCGAGCCGTCGACACCGGTGAATCTTACGATCTCGTGATCGTTGGCGGCGGCATCAGCGGACTCGCTGCGGCGCACTTCTTCCGCAAAGCTGCCGGCAACGGCGCTCGCGTCCTG
>Ga0187859_10003090_pt1 | contig 10245 bp, 9 predicted proteins | sample June2016WEW_10_1_2_FD_133019 | JGI IMG/M metagenome (GOLD analysis project Ga0187859, IMG submission 133019) | Peatland microbial communities from SPRUCE experiment site at the Marcell Experimental Forest, Minnesota, USA - June2016WEW_10_10 | ecosystem: Environmental > Terrestrial > Soil >... | reverse complement strand
TATACGCTGCCGCCTGACGTCACCTTCGGGGTGCAGGCCATCTTCCCGGCAGCGGCTCCGGATGGATTCGGGGGGGGCACGACCGCCATCGACTTCGACCAACTCATGGGCCTGGGCAGCCAGAACTACGTCATCTTCATGCCCGACGGCTCGTCGCAAGATATTTTCGGCAACTACAACAGCGGCATTCTCTATATGACCCGCACCAATGATGCGTACCGCTCGCGCGCCCTCACGGTGTGGGGAACGACAGGAAGAATCCGCGGCTGGCGGATCTATGACCAGAGTGGAGTCAATGTGTGGACACAACAATGACGAAACGCAGATCTCACTCATCGCGGCGAGCTAACTCGACCCAGGCTAACTCGACCCAGGCTAACTCGACCCAGCACGGGTTCACGCTGATCGAGGTCATGATCTCGATTGCGATCATGGGCATTGGCATTCTGACCCTGGTCGCCGCCTTTGCTACTGCCGTCGGCAGCACGCAGAACGCGCAGCAGAATCTTATCGCCCGGGAAAAGGCGCTGCAGGCGATGGAAAGCATCTATACCGCGCGCAATACCCAGCAAGTCACCTTCGCGCAAATCGCCAACATCTCGAGCGGCGGTATCTTCACCAATGCCGCAACCCAATTGCTGGCCGCTGGTCCCGACGGGCTGGTGAACACCGCCGATGACGTCAACTACCCTGCCACCGGACCCTGCGCGGCCGGACCCGAGTGTTTGGTTTTGCCCGGCCCCGACGGCATTCTGGGCACGCCCGATGACGTGTCCATGAGCCTGGCGAACTTCACCCGCCTGATAGCGATCGGTACGGTCCTGAACTCAGATGGCACCATCAACCCCAATCTGAAGCAGATCACCGTGACGGTCACGTATATGACGAACCAGTCCTCGGTTCCGCGGACCTACACCGTGCAGGCATTGATTTCAGCTTTCCGCTAGAGGGGCCAGGAATTAAGAGGCCAGGGATAGAAAACATGAGAATGCAGAAACGCAATTCGGAACGCGGCTTCTCGCTGATGGAACTTACGGTTGCCACGGCGTTGGGCCTGCTTGTAATGACGGCCATGGCCAGCCTGTTCAAGAGCGGCATGAACTCCGTCATGCTGGTGACGCAGCGCGCCGAGAATCAACAGGACATGCGGGCGGCCGTCGACCTTATGGTGAAGGATCTCAGTCTGGCCGGCGCTGGTCTGCCCTCGGGCGGAGTCCAGTTGCCGCAGGGCGCCGGAGTCACGGACGCGAAGTTTGGCTGCGACCAGAGCGGCGCTTGCCACGTCGTGAACTACACCTATCCCGGGAACTACATGTATGGAATTATTCCCGGCTATTTGAATGGAGTGGAAGGCGGCGCCAGCATTCCGGCCGCGCCCGCTCCGGCTGTGAACGACAGCGTCACGGTGATCTATTGCGACTACAACTTTCCTTTGTTTGAGTACAACGTCACTTTCCCACTGGCTCCGGACGGAACCCAGATCAACCTGACGGTGAATAGTTCCTACACCGCCAATCCGCCTCCGCTTCCCACCGCTGCCGGCGGCATACAAAAGGGAGATTTGATTCTTATCAACGGAAGCAACGGCGCCACCGCGGTTGGCGAAGTGACCAATCTCAACGCGACCTCGATTACTTTTGGCAATCTCGACCCGCTGAACATGAACTTTACCGGGACACCGCCCGGCGTCACCAACAACATCTGGGCCGTGAGCGGCGGTACGGGTTACGCCTTCCCTCTGCTCAATCCAGCTACCACGCAGGGAACCGCCTACCGGCTGTTTGCGGTCACGTATTACATCACCGTTCCCGCTGCCGGCCAGACTCCGCGCTTGATGCGCCAGGTGAACGGACTCCTGCCCGTGCCCGTGGCCGACGACATCATCAACCTGCAAGTCGCTTATGACACCTATAACTCGACCACCGCGGCCCTCGACGCGAATCAGGCGAACCCCATCGGGGTCGGCGAGTCGCCCAACAATATCCAGAAGATCAATCTGGTGGTGATGGGCCAGAGCATTCTCAACAATGGCAACAAGTCGCAGAACATGTATCTGGCGACCGACGTCAGCGCGCGCAACATGGCATTTCGCAACGTTTATTAAAGCTTTCTTGGCATGAACGCTTAACGTTTTTTTCGGGGCAGGAGACTAACGCATGGGACGAACTAGCATGGGGCTTAGCATGACACAGGGAAAAAAGGAAAAAGGCTCGCAGGGTTTCACACTGATCGCAGCGCTGCTGATTCTAGTGATGCTTTCGGGCGCAGCGGCTGGGCTTCTGTTCATGGTCACCAACGAAGCCCGCATGGGCGGCAATGACCTGGAGTCCAATCTAGCCTTCTACGGCGCTGAGTCTGGTATGGAGAAGCTCACTGCCGACCTTTCGTCGCTGTACTCCCAATACCAGGTCCCTACTAACGCGCAGATCCAGGCTGTGGCCACCTTTCCCCCCACCGCGGCCATGGTCCCGAACATGAACTACACCGAGACGATTACCTACCCAACCAATGGGACGGGCGAACCGGTCAGCAGCTGGAATACAGTCAGTTCCGGTTCGAACCAGGGGTTGTACGCCGAATTGATTCCCATGACCCTGCAGGTCATCGCCAGCCGTCCGGCGGGAGCTTCGATCAACATCACGCGCAACATTGAAGTCGCGCTGATTCCAGTGTTTCAGTTTGGCGTGTTCTGCGGTTATGACTGCAGCTACTTCGCCGGCCCGAACTTTGCCTTCGGCGGCCGCGTTCACACCAATCAGAACCTTTTCCTCGCCTCCGGCGACAACCTGGTATTCGACGACAAGGTTTCGGCCTACCAGCAGATCGTGATGGACCAACTGGAGAACGGCCACTCCACCACGGTGGGATATGGTGGCACCGTCTATATTCCGAAAGCCAACGCCGGCTGCGCTCTAAGTCCGATTCCGCCGTCCGGCGAGGCGAACTGCATTGCTCTTCCCGGCGCAGCTACGGTTCCGGGCGACGCCAGCTGGAGCGGAGGCTACCCTACAGTGGGCGGATCCGCCAACATCAATTTCCCCAGCCTTTCTACCGGAACTCTGAATGGTTATCTAACCAACTCGCTTACCGGCGCCAAGAACATGCAGTTGCCGTTCGTGCAAAACAGTTGCACCAGCAACCCACCGCCTTGCACCGACCCGATTTCGATTATCCGCAAGCCGCAGGTGGGCGAGTCGGCGAGTAGCACGCTGGGCACTTCGCGTCTGTACAACAAGGCGCAGATCCGGATTCTGATCGCCGACACCCTCGCCGATCTGCACCCCGAGCGCGGAACGGCTTCGCTCGACTCCAGCGACTACGAGTTCCCCACATCCGCAGCTACTCAGTATGCTCTGACCTCGGGAGCGAACGAATATTTTGGCTGGGCGACACCCGGTGCAGGTGTTAACCCCGCAAACGGCTGGTTGAACCCCTACATTGATACGGGAATTGAAAACTGGACGGCCGGCGGATTTCCGCTGATCGGGGAACTGACCACCAATCCCACTACTCTGGCTCAGATGAGTAGCGCGACCGGTGGCCCCTGGATTCGCGTGGAATACTACAACGGAGCCGCTTGGGTAGGCGTCACTGCTGAGTGGCTGGGACTGGGCTTCGGACGCCTCTTCGATGTTAATAATCCGGGCATCGCCACCAGCCCGCCCACCTGCCCTGGCACTCCCTACAACGCGGCTTGTTCGAACACGGTTGATTCCAATGCCATTCTCATTCTGCAGAAACTTCGTCCAACGCTGGGGGCGGCGACCGCTCACAGCGCGGGAACTTCGGGCGACTGGTGGCCGCTTAACTTCTACGACGCGCGCGAAGGCGAGATGCGCGACAACACGGTCGCAAACACCACCCTCACGCCGGCGGCTGGGAAACCGGGCAATCCCGATACCTTTACTTACTCTTCCTGCTCGGTCCAGGGCATCATGAATGCCGTGGAACTCGACGTAGGCAACCTGGCCCTGTGGTTGAACGGCACTATCCCCGGCCACGGTACCAGCGTGAACTATGCCGCCAATAACGGCTACGTTCTTTATTTCTCCGATCACCGCGGCATGGAGACCGATCCCAATCCCTCTAACGGCGGCCAGACTCCGGCCGGCGTGAAGAGCGGAGAATCAGGTCTGGAAGACGTAGTGAACTCGTCGGCGATCCTGACCTCTACCACGCCGGATGGAGCTCTGGAAACCAAGTCGTACTACACTTACTCGCCGGAGGACGTCGATCAGAATGGATTCCTCGACAACTGGGGCGAGAAAAACCTGGGTTACGGCTTCGGCATCAATACCAATACTGCCCCGCTGAATGGGTATAAGCGAGTGGGCGTGACCTCCGGGGCGACCTACACCGCCTATGCCGACTGCGCCGGCTTGAACACCACAACCAACACCATACTTACCGGCGCCGGTGATCAGGAGGGTGCGGCGAATCCGGTAAGCGGCGCTCGCCATGTATTGAAGCTGGTAGATGGTGGTATGAGCGCAGGCCTGGTCAGCTACCTGCCGGTCATGCCGGCGACCAGCGGCTGCTCGCAGAGCGCGGCGAACCCGACGGGATGCGGCGGCTTCACCATCGTTTCCGAGAATCCGGTCTACATCCAGGGCAACTACAACACCAACGGGTCGGATCCGTTCTGGAGCACGGCTACGGCCGCAACCCCCACGCAGACGCCGCACTCGGCGGCATCCATCATCGCCGACTCGGTCATGGTGCTATCCAACTCGTGGAACGACTTTAACAGTCTGCTTTACCCAGACGTCTCGGGCAACCGCACCATGTCGGCCCAGGCGTATTACCGGACTGCGATCTCGGGCGGCAAGAGCGTTCCATTCCCGCAGCCCACCTGGACCAACGTCGCCAATGACTTTGGAACTGACGGAGGCATGCACAACTTCCTGCGCTACCTGGAGAGCTGGGGGCAGACGCTGAACTATGACGGCTCGCTGGTCAGCATGTACTACTCGGAGTACAACACGGGCACGTATAAAGACGGTCCCGGCGGCGACGTGTACGCGCCTCCGCCGCGAAACTATTACTTCGACGTGCTGTTCCTGACGCCGAGCAACTTACCGCCGGCGACGCCACAGTTCCAGGATATTGACAACTTGAGCTATCACCAGAACTTTACACCGCAGTAGTATAAAAAAAGCTGATGCCTTGCCCCGGTTCCGCTCTGCGGACCGGGGCTTTTCTTTTACAATCAGTGGCGCGCAGCATGGCTAGTCGGCGTGTTGGTGTGGCGCTGTAATCACGAATGCAATCAGCTTCCCGTCCTCGCGGCTCTCTGTGGCTCCTCTTCGGCGCGTGCGCTTTGGCGTGCATCGGATTATTTTTCGTTCCCGCGTTCATCATCCGCCCGTTCACTCACCAGACGTCCGCGGGTCTGGCGTTGGCGATGGCCCTGCGGCAGCGCGCGCCCTGGGGAACCCTGCCACTGGCTATTGTTTGCCTGCTGTTTGCTCTCGTGCTCTGGCGAGCTTCGAACCGGTGGCGCAAGATCGTGCTGTCGGTCGTGATGCTGCTGGTGGTGTTTTCCACGGTCATGGCGCGCCTGAACTATTTCGAGTGGATGTTTCATCCCATCGACAGCGCGCAATTCGAATCTGCACGGATGAGCAAACTCGATTCCGGCGAGATGATTCTCGCCGTCCGCTTCGGGCCCGACGCTCGCGCTTACCCCATCAGCCAAATGGCCTACCATCATGTGTTGAACGATGTGGTCGGCGGCATTCCGGTTGTGGCCACCTATTGAACGCTTTGTCACACCGGTCTGGTGTGGACACGAACGGTTAACGGCAGAGCACTGCATTTTTATCTGGCCGGCATCAACAATCAGAACTTCCTGATGCGCGATAAAGAGACTGGCACGTGGTGGCAGCAGATCACCGGCAAAGCCATCTACGGGCCGCTTAAGGGCGCGTCGCTGGAATTGGTGTTGAGTGACGAACTGACCTTCGGCGAGTGGAAGTCGGAAGTGTCGGGCAGCCAGGCGCAGGCGCAGGTACTAAATGCGGCAGTGCTGAAGCAAGTTCCGAAGTATGTGAAGGAGTATGACAGTAAATGGGAGCCGGAGGTCGCCAAGCTTCCGGTGGTGATCAGCTTTCCCGGCACCGAGCTGAAATCTCGCGACGTGGTTGTCGGTCTTGAACTCGAGGGCGCCGGTCGTGCCTATCCCTGGGACACGCTGGTGAAACAGTCGCCGGTAGTCGATCGCGTTCACGACACGCCGCTGCTCGTAGCAGTCGGCCCCGATGGCAAATCTTTTCGCGTGTTCATCAGCCGCATCGACGGAAAGGATGCCGAGTTCTTCCTGAAAACCGATGAGCCTGACGCGTCGGGCGCGACGAAACCGGAAGCGGCGGCGGAGACGACACTACCTCCCGTTGACGCGAAGGCCGGCGATTCTAAGACAGTCGAAGCCAAACCGGCCCACGCCCCGGCACTTGCCGCCAAACCGCCTGAGCCCAAGACGGCTGAGGCGAAGACGGAGGTTAAATCGGCCGACGCTAAGCCAGACGACGCTAAAGCGGATGCGTCATCGGCGGGCAAAGCCGCGTCCCCAGCCCCCCTCAAGCCCTGGATATTGCTCGATACCGCGACCGCCAGCGAATGGAACTTCCAGGGATGCGCCGTTTCCGGGCCGTCTCTAGGGAAATGCCTCGATCGCGTCCCCGCCCTGAAGGACTACTGGTTCGACTGGCGGAACTATCATGCTGCCACGACGATCTACAAACGCTAGAACAGCCTGCGGAAAAAGTTGCTACGGACACAGAATGCGACCAACCGGGGCTGAAGCCCGCGCTGATTCTGGACGCTTTACGCGGCGCTAAAGCGCCGCTCTTCCACGATGCCACGCGCTTTTCTGGGTTTTTCCGCAGCCTGTAGAAGCGATCACCACGAAGGTCCACGAAGGAAACCCCAACGGAGTCCTTCGTGATCCTTCGTCGTTGATGCCTTCTCTTTCAGTGTTCCTTCTCTGAACAGCACGAGGAATCGGCCTTCGCGGGCTGTATGTACACCGCTTTGTTGTCGACGATTTGACGATCGTCATATTTGTCATGGTGACGGACCCACGCCATGGTAAACGCCAGACCATCTTCGTCGCGGCCCTTGGGCGCGATGTCGAGCCAGTTGTAGGTGCCCACCATCGCATCCAGTCCACGGGCATAGCAGGAATAGGTGTGGAAGATCTCGCCGGCTTCGTTCTTGTAGAACACGCTCGCTCCGGGACCTTCCTCTGACGGAAATTCAGTCATCTCGTAGTTGTAATAAACCTTCCCGTTGGCCTTCTCTTTATCTTCCTTCGAAAACGACGCCTGATAATCGCGGTTAAACTCATTTCCGAATGACGACACCCACTTGAACTGCCATCCCATACGCTTTTTGAACGCCTCGATCTCGGGGTAGGTCGCCCGCGAAATCGCCATGAAAGTCACGTCGCGATGCGCGAGGTGCACTACCGCTCCGTCGAAGGTATCGGCCAGGTATGAGCAACTCGGGCAACCCTCTTTCCATCCCGGACCAAACATGAAGTGGTAAACGATCAGCTGGCTCTTTCCCCCAAACAGATCGGCGAGCGTCTCGGGGCCGTGCGGTCCGTCGAAAACGTACTGCTTCTCGACTTTCTCCCAGGGCAGCGCGCGGCGCTGCCGGCTCAGTTCATCGCGGAGGCGCGTGAACTCTTTCTCTTTGCGCAGAAGTTCCTTGCGGGCTGCCACCCACTCAGCGGGCGACGCTACCGTTGCCCGTTCCATCTTGTTCGCTGTCATTGTTGCCATTGTCATTTCTCCTTTCCGTCAGGTCGTTCGAATTGTCTTGCAGTCCTATCTTCTTTCCCCGAACCATCTTCACGGCGAGAGCGGCGACGCCTCCGGTCGACATCACGCTGCCGGCCATCCACGCTGCGCTGGCTATACATGCTGGACACATGGTTCCCTCCTGGGGAGCTCATTGCTGATTGTTGATTGTTGATTGTTGATTGAAAAAGCACGGCCATCGGTTTTCAATCAACAATCAGAAATCAACAATCAGCAATGATCGTTCATCGCCGGGCCTTGGCCTCCGCCCGCTCCCGCACGTGAGCGTGCATTTGGTTCCAGCCCTTTTGCATGCCTGCTCTGTGGTCGTCCGGGATCACGCCGAGTGCGATGTGGTGAAACTTGATCAGCGTGCCACCGTTGTTCTCGCTCAGACGGTACTGCAGATTGTTCGCGGCGGCGTACGACATAAACAACGGCCCGGCGATTTCGAGCAGCGTCGGCCGCTTAATGGCCTGCACGTGTCCCCAGAAATGGCCGTTGCCTTCGCCCAGATCGCGATACCATCGCCCCCCCGGCCAGGCCTCGAGCTTCATCGGCATGCGCTGTTCCGGGGTCTCATTTTCCGGTCCTAGTTGTTCCAGCAGCGCCTCGAAAGTCACTTCCAGCGATGCCTGCACCTGGATTTCCTGCGTGATGGTTACCGTCAGATTCTCAATTCCCGGGGTTGCGATTGAACTCGTCATAATTCCTCCTCACTTTCGCTTTTGATTGCACTTGGCTCTCTTTTGGTTTTGTGCGGATCACGGTATGTCCAACGATTTCTGTTTTGCCTCGGCCCGCTCCTTCACTCGATTCAACTGATGCTGCCATAGCCGCTCGAATGTTTTGGTCCAGTCATGCAGCGGACGGATGGCCTCTGCGTTGGTTCGATAAAACATATGCCTCCCGTTCCGCCGCACCCGTACCAGGCCAACCCGGCGCAGCACTCCGAGATGCTTCGACACCGAAGGCTGTTCCATCCCCAGGCCTGCGACGATGTCGCCGACCGCCCGCTCCTGGAGCGCCAGATAGTTCAAAATTTCTCGCCGCCGGGGCTCCGCCACCGCGTTGAACCCGTCCGACGTTGTGGCCGCTCTTGGCATGAGCAGAAATATATATTCCTATATAGGAATATGTCAAGCACAATCTCTTCTCCCTCGCTTTCCCTTGCCTCCGGGGTTTTGCCCGGTGGTACCATATCGGCCTGTTAAGGGTTCCGGAAACTTTCCGACATTCATTTAGACACTAGGAATTGCAGTCGGCACGCTGGGTGACGGTTTCGCATCGCATGCCCAGGGCCGGTTTGACTGGTTGATGCAGCAAACTCCGTTCGCCAGGAGGTTGTCATGCAGTGGACCCAGATCTACGACCCACTCGGGCATTGGTGGCTTTCCACGCTGGTTGCGTCGCTTCCTATCATCGTGCTGTTCAGTCTGCTGGCCGGTTTCAGGGTCAAGCCACACTGGTGCGCCGTCGCGGGCGCGTTGACGGCAGTGGCCGTGGCGATGATCTTTTTCAAGATGCCTCCCGCGCTGGCCGCCATGAGCTTCGGCTATGGCGTGGCTTACGGGATATTGAAAATCGCCTGGATCGTTCTGGCTGCGGTTTACCTCTACGACATTTCAGTCGAGACCGGGCAATTTGAAATCATGAAGGAATCGGTGGCTGGGATCACCGCCGACCGCCGGCTGCAGGTGCTGCTGGTCGCGTTTTGCTTTGGGGCATTCATTGAAGGGGCAGCCGGATTCGGCGCGCCGGTGGCGATTGCCGGAGCATTCATGATTGGGCTGGGATTCAAACCATTTCATGCCGCTGCTTTGAATCTGATTGCCAACACCGCACCCGTGGCCTGGGGCGCTATCGGGACGCCGGTGCACGCACTGGCGGCGGTTACGGCCCTGCCGGAATCCGACCTCAATGCCATGATCGGCCGGATTCTTCCTTTCACGGCGATCATTGTTCCCTTCTGGCTGGTAAAAACCATGGTCAGTTGGAGGGAGACCTTCGAAGTCTTTCCCGCTATTCTTGTGGTCGGCGTTACGTTCTCTCTGACTCAGTTTTTCTGGTCGAATTATGTGGACAGCAATCTGGTCGACATTATGGGAGGTGTGGTCTCGATCATTGCGCTGCTCGTTTTTCTGCGGTTCTGGAAGCCGAAAAAGATCTGGCGGTTCGACTATGACGATAAGCCGGTTGCTGTTCCCTCGACGACCGCGACCATCACCGATGATGTGGGCGGCGAATGGTCGGCAAAGGAGTTCGATGGTTTAGTGAAAGTGCGAAGCTACACTGCTGCACAGATTCTGAGGGCTTGGACACCGTTCGCAATCCTCTCACTGTTTGTGCTGCTCTGGGGGTTGCCTTCGATCAAGCTAGCCATGAATACAGCGACCACGCCGGCCTTTCGTGTGATGCTGCCCAACGGCAAAGTGCGGCC
>Ga0187859_10003080_pt1 | contig 10256 bp, 9 predicted proteins | sample June2016WEW_10_1_2_FD_133019 | JGI IMG/M metagenome (GOLD analysis project Ga0187859, IMG submission 133019) | Peatland microbial communities from SPRUCE experiment site at the Marcell Experimental Forest, Minnesota, USA - June2016WEW_10_10 | ecosystem: Environmental > Terrestrial > Soil >... | reverse complement strand
GCGGCGGTTTCGGATAGCACCGTCCGGGTGGATGTTGGATTACTGGACAAAGTCATGAATCTGGTGGGGGAACTGGTGCTGGCGCGGAACCAGATACTACAGTTCGCCAACCGCATGAAGGACACAAGCTTTCTGGCCGCCTCCCAACGCCTGAACCTGATCACCACTGAATTGCAGGCGGGGGTGATGAAGACAAGGATGCAGCCCATCGGGAACATCTGGGGCCAGTTCCCGCGAACAGTGCGCGACGTCGCGCTCGGTTGCGGCAAGGAGGTGGGCATCGAGATGGAGGGCCGGGAGACAGAACTGGACAAAACCATTATCGAGGCGATTAAGGATCCACTCACTCACTTGGTGCGCAATTCTGTCGACCATGGCATCGAACTTCCCGAAGATCGCGTGAGGGCGGGCAAGAGTCGAAGTGGCCGCCTGATTCTGCGCGCCTTTCATGAAGGCGGACAGGTCAATATTGAGATCAGCGACGACGGCGCGGGTCTGAATGTCGAGCGCATTCGCAAGAAGGCGGTCGAACGCGGGCTGATTACCGCCGAGCAGTCGGCGCGTATGCCGGAGCGCGAGATCTTCAATCTGATCTTCCTGCCCGGATTTTCCACGGCGGAAAAGGTGACCAACGTCTCGGGCCGCGGCGTGGGCATGGACGTGGTCAAGACCAACGTCGAGAAGATCGGCGGCACGGTAGACGTTCAGTCGTCCCTGGGCCGGGGTACAACCGTGCGGGTAAAGATTCCGTTGACCTTGGCAATCATCCCGGCGCTAGTCGTAACCTGTGGCGGAGATCGCTACGCGATCCCCCAGGTGAGCTTGCTCGAACTGGTGCGGCTCAAGGCCGACCATGTCAGCAAGGGCATCGAATTGGTTCATGGCGCGCCCGTTTATCGGCTGCGCGGCCGTCTGCTGCCCCTCGTGTATCTCAGCCGTGAACTGAAACTGGCCGCGCCAGGTTCCGCTACGAAAAGCGATGGCGCTGTCAACATCGTGGTGGTTCAGGCCGATGAGCGACGTTTCGGGCTGGTGGTCGACCAGATCAACGATACCGAAGAAATCGTAGTCAAGCCGTTGCGCAAACAACTCAAGACGGTGAAGACCTTCGCCGGCTCGAGCATCATGGGAGATGGCAAAGTGGCGCTCATTTTGGACGTGCTGGGCTTGGCGCAGCGCGCCAGCGTGGTCACGGAAACCAGGGACCGCTCGTTGACGGAAAAAGTGACAGACTCCTCCACGACGGTCGAAAAGCAAACCTTCCTGCTGTTCGCGGGACCGGGAGATTCCCGCATGGCCATCCCTCTGAACACGCTGGCGCGCCTGGAGGAGTTTCCCGTGGCGCAAGTGGAAATGTCAGGCAGCCAGTGGGTGACGCAGTATCGCGGGCAGATCCTGCCTCTGATTCGCCTGAGTGTGGTGCTGGAGGAGCGGCGCAATAAACTGCGCGTCCTGCAAGCTCCGCCCACGCCGGATTCCGGGCAGATTCAAGTCTTGGTGCTGCAGCACGAGGGGCGAACCTTCGGGCTGGTGGTGGAACGGATTCTGGATATCGTCGAAGACCGGGCTGACGTGAGGTCGCCGGCGACCCGGGCAGCGGTTCTCTATTCGGTCGTGATCGGGGACCGGGTGACGGAACTCCTGAATATCCCGGCAATTCTGCACAGTGTGGACGTGACCGCGATGCGGCCCGGCCCGGTGCCGAGAGCGACGGAGGTTGCGAACTAAACCATGGCCCACACTTCACAGTTCTGCACCTTCTATCTGGACAAGCTACTGTTCGGGGTGGAGTTGAAAGGCGTGCAGGAGGTCATCCGTTCGCTGGAGATGACCAAGGTGCCGCTAGCGCCGGAGGTAGTCAGCGGACTGATCAACCTGCGGGGCCAGATCGTGACCGCAGTCGATCTGCGGCGGCGGTTGGAACTGGAGCCCGCACCACTCGACATGCTGCACATGAATGTAGTGGTGCGATCGGAGGATGGCGCGGTCAGCCTGCTGGTGGACGAAATTGGCGATGTGGTTGAAGTCGACGAATCCAGCTTCGAACCGCCCCCGGAAACTCTGCGAAGCTCGGTCCGCTCGATGATCGTGGGAGTGCACAAACTGAACGACCGCCTGATGCATGTGCTGGACATAGAAAAGGCCTGTCACATGACCGAAGAGGCCGAAACGCTGGGCAGCGCAATAGGTGGGAGATGACTAGCAGTTGACACCGTGCCATCGGCGTTTAAGCAGCGCGAAACAGGCGATGCTAAGCGCCGGTTCGGCAGGAAGAGCGAGGAACAAATGTTCAGCAACATGAAACTTACTCCGAAAATCGCTGGCTCCATCGCGATCACCCTGCTGATTACTTCAAGCGTGGGTTTCTTCATCACCCGAAACCGCATCAACCAGCAGGCCGAAGATGCGTTCGTAGACAAGCTACGGAAAACCGACGGCATGGCGGGCGCGGTACGCACGTACTTCTCCGCGAATGTGGACGTCTATGTTCCCAATCACGAGTTTAAGCAGGTTAAGCAGGTTCCGGTGGTGGTCGCCTGGAACATTGCTCGCGACTATGCCGAATCTCAGGGCATGAAATTTACGACTCCCTCGCTGCATCCGCGCAACCCGCAGCATGCTCCCGACGAGTTTGAGCGCGAGGCTCTCACCAGTTTCGAAAGCAACAGCGACCTCAAAGAGTTCTTCAAACGCAGCATGGTCGACGGTCAGGAAGTGATGCGCTATGCCCAGCCGGTGCGTCTGACCGAGGACTGTTTGCTTTGCCATGGCGATCCAGCGGGAGCGAAGGATCCGTTCGGTTTCGCCAAAGAGGGCATGAAGGCAGGCGATTTAAGGGGAGCGTTTGTAGTGACTGCGCCCCTCGCGGCAGTGCGAGAAGCTGCCATGGGGAACAGCCTGGCGCTTTTACTGTTGAGCGCGGTCACGATGTTTCTGGCCGTGGGAGTCGTCTTTTTCTTGGTGCGGCGCGTCATCGTTCGACCCGTCGCGGAAGCTGCGGCCCTGGCAAATCAAATTGCCAACAACAACCTTGTTGTGGCTGACATCGAGGTTCGTGCTCACGACGAGATTGGCGACGCCGGGGCAGCACTCAATAAGATGAAAAACAATTTGCATGAGGTGATCCAGTCCATCGCCGGTTCGGCGCTGCAAGTCGGCAGCGCCAGCGAGGAACTGAATAGCACCAGCCAGCAGATCACCGCCAACTCCGAGGAAACATCGGCTCAAGCCGATGTGGTTTCCAAGGCCGCCCAGGCGGTTAGCCAGAATTTGCAGACGGTCGCAACCGGTGCCGAAGAAATGGGCGCCAGCATCAAAGAGATCGCCAAGAACGCCACCGAAGCCGCCAAGGTCGCGACCTCCGCCGTTAAGGTTGCGGAGGCGACGACTGCTACCGTATCCAAGCTGGGCGAATCTTCCAACGAGATTGGTCAGGTCATCAAGGTCATCACCTCGATTGCGCAGCAGACCAACCTGCTCGCGCTCAACGCCACCATTGAAGCGGCACGAGCGGGCGAAGCCGGCAAAGGTTTTGCTGTCGTGGCCAACGAAGTCAAGGAACTGGCCAAGGAAACGGCCAGAGCCACGGAAGACATCAGCCGCAAGATTGAAGCCATTCAGAGCGATACCAAAGCGGCGGTGGATGCGATTGCATCGATCAGCGGAGTAATCAACCAGATCAACGATATTTCGAGCACGATTGCCACCGCCGTGGAGGAGCAGAACGCGACCACCAATGAAATGTCACGCAACGTCAGCGAAGCAGCGCAGGGCAGCGGCGAGATCACCAGCAACATTGCGGGTGTGGCAGACGCGGCGCAAAGCACGACGCGTGGAGCGACGGATACACAGAAAGCGTCGCAGCAGCTGGTGGAGACGTCCGCACAACTTCGCCGCCTGGTTGAGCAGTTCAAGATCAACGCCGGCAATCGCCGTGAAGAACACGCGGCGACGGACCAGACGCGAAACAAAGCAGCCCACGCCGGTGCCTAAGAATCGCTGCGACCAGGGGTGGGCCAACCGGACCGTTCGACGCCAGCATGGACGCTGAGGTTCAGGGAGACGGGCAATGCAATGGACAATTAAGAAACGCTTGGCGAGCCTGACGATCAGCGGGTTGGTATTTGTGGCTGCCGTGAGTGCAACCGGATATTGGGGTATCACGTCGGTCGAGCAAGCCACCACTCAAGTGACAGCTACCAGCATGGCGATTCGCAGTCACATCGAGGCTGGCATTTTTAACGACATGACCTGGGCAGATATTTCCGCGATCTTCGCGAAGAAGGGGCAAGAGCAGCAGGACAACGTGGACAACCTGGCCCTGCACTCCAAAATGTTGGCGCAAGGCATTGCTACGGCCCGAGAGTCCGCCACCGACCCCGCTATTCAATCGGCGTTGGACGAAGAGGGCCGCTTGGTTCAACAGTATCTGAGCGCTGCGAGTGCGCTCGCCAAAGACATGGTGCGCGATCCATCCAAAGTTGATTCCGGTGCGTGCTACCAGCTCTACCAAGGCGTTCAGCAGAAAATCGAAGACAGTAGTGATCAACTGGCGCAAAGCGGAAAGCAGGCCGTCATTAATGCAACCAGCAAAGCCAAGCGAGCCACACGTGCCATGTTTGCGATGTGTGGGTTTTCGCTGTTGCTCTTATTCGTAGTTGGCACGTGGGTCGCGTTCAGTATCACCCGCCCACTGGACTCGTTGTCCAGCAAATTCAAGGCGATGGCGGAAGCCAACGATTTGACCGCTCGAGTGGATGAGGAACGTCAGGATGAGATTGGACAACTGGGCAAATGTTTGAATCTGTTTGTCGAAAAAGTCCATGACCTGTTAACCCAGATTGCCTCGAGCTCCCAGCACGTGTCTAGTGCAAGTGAGGAGCTCAGCGCCACCAGCCAGCAAATCAGCGCCAACTCTGAGGAAACCTCGGCGCAGGCCGAGGTGGTTTCCAACGCCACGCAGAAGGTCAGCCAGAATCTGCAGACAGTCGCGACGGGTGCGGAAGAGATGGGAGTCAGTATCAAGGATATCGCCAAAAACGCCACGGAGGCTGCCACGGTCGCAACCTCCGCCGTCAAAGTCGCCGAAACTGCCACCGCGACCGTGTCCAAACTGGGGGATTCCTCCACGGAGATTGGCAAAGTGATCAAGGTCATCACTTCGATTGCGCAGCAGACCAACTTGTTGGCCCTGAACGCGACCATTGAAGCCGCGCGTGCAGGAGAGGCCGGCAAAGGGTTTGCCGTGGTGGCCAATGAAGTAAAGGAACTGGCCAAGGAAACCGCAAAAGCCACGGAAGATATCAGCAACAAAATCGAAGCCATCCAGAGCGACACCAAAGCGGCAGTGGATGCGATCGCATCGATTAGTGGAGTGATCAACCAGATCAATGATATTTCGAGCACGATCGCCACGGCAGTGGAGGAGCAGAACGCGACCACGAATGAGATGTCACGCAATGTGTCGGAAGCAGCGCAGGGCAGCGGCGAGATCACCAGCAACATCGCGGGCGTGGCGGAAGCGGCGCAAAGCACGTCGCGAGGATCTGTCGATACCCAGAAGGCGGCGCAGGAACTGGTGCAGATGTCCACGCAGCTTCGCGCCTTAGTTGCACAATTCAATCTCGGCGCCAGTGGCGATGCAGCGGGCGCAACGCCGGACCAGCCAGCGTTGAGCAGGGTGGCCCATGCCGGTGTCTAAGCTCAGCGCAGAGATGGTCTGGTTTGGCTGGTTGCGCCATTTGATCGAGTGTCTGCGATTGCGGTCCACTCGCCTGGCAGCATCGCTTGTGAAGCAGATATACACGAATTGATATGGCTCCCATTCGCATCCTCGTCGTCGATGATTCGATCGTGATCCGCAAACTGCTCTCCGACACCTTGTCCGGAGACCCCGCGCTGGAGGTGGTTGCAACAGCCAGCGACGGGCACATTGCCCTGGCCAAAATTCCGCAGTTCAAGCCCGACCTGGTTACGCTCGACATCGAAATGCCCGTGATGGATGGTTTGGAAACTCTTGCGGCGGTACGCAAACTGTATCCCAAGCTGCCTGTCATCATGTTCAGCACGCTCACTGAGCACGGCGCCGCGGCAACCCTCGATGCGCTGGCCTTGGGAGCATCGGACTATGCCACGAAACCCAGCAACACCGGCAGTGCAGTTGTCGCAATCGAACGCATTCGCGCCGAACTCATCCCCAAGATCAAAGCCCTGTGTGGCACGGTGGCACTGAAACTCATGCCGCTGCCCGGATCTCGTCCGGTGCTGAAGGTTCGGATAAAGTCCAACCCGCGAATCGAAATTGTGGCCATCGGAACGTCAACGGGCGGTCCGAATGCATTGGCGGAAGTGTTGCCGCGGATTGCGAGCGACTTTCCCGTTCCCATCGTTGTGGTGCAACACATGCCGCCTATTTTCACCAGATTGCTGGCGGAACGCCTTGCCAGCAAATCCGCTATTCCCGTGGAAGAGGGCAGTGCCGGGGCGATTCTCGAACCCGGACACGCTTGGATTGCGCCGGGAAATTTCCATATGAAGGTGATACGTGCAGGTTTACATTCGCGCCTGAACTTGAATCAGGAGCCGGCGGAAAACTCCTGCCGCCCCGCGGTCGATGTGCTGTTTCGCTCCGTTGCCGCGGCTCACGGTGCAAATGTGCTGGGAGTCGTAATGACCGGCATGGGTGCGGATGGCGTACTCGGGGCGCAAGACATTCGCGATGCCGGCGGAGAGGTCATTATCCAGGACGAAAATTCTTCGGTAGTGTGGGGCATGCCCGGCTTGGTCCACGCTTCGGGGTTGGCGGATGCTCAATATCCGCTCGACCAGCTGGCGCTGGAGATCACGCGCCGCGTACTGCAGAGCCGCGCTTCTCGATACATCGTCGGTGTGAACAGCTCAACGCCGCTGGAGCGAACCGCAAAATGACCATTGTGACTCAACCCGTAGTTGTGCCGCCGGTAGCGAATAAAGGCGACGCTGTGGACCCCGTGTACCGGCAAATCCGCGATTTGGTGTACAAGGTTTCGGGGATTTACAAAGCGGAAGACAAGCTCTACCTTTTGGCCGACGGCTGCGGCCGGCGAATGAAACAACTGGGGTCTCGGACCCCTCGCGATTATTGGGACCAGCTGACGGCGCAGCCCAGCCGCGATGGAGAATTGCGGCAACTGCTGAACGAAATCACCATCGGTGAAACTTGCCTGTTCCGCAGCCAGCCGCAGCTCGATGCGCTGCGGAAAGTCATCCTGCCGGAGATCGTCGGAGAGAAAATCAAGCAGACCACAAAAAGATTGCGTATCTGGAGTGCGGGCTGCTCTACCGGCGAGGAATCCTACACCCTGGCCATGAACATGCTGGAGGAAAAAGATCGGCTGCTCCAAGGCTGGACCGTGGAGATTCTCGCGACCGATCTCAACGACCGTTCCGTCGAAACCGCCAAGGCCGGAATCTACGGCGACTACGCGGTGCGTAACACCACGGAGTACTACAAGCGGAAATACTTCGTGACTATCGATGATAAGAAACTGCAGGTACGCCCGGAGGTAAAAAAACTGGTCACTTTCAGCCGGCTGAATCTGCAGGATGATTCCAAAATGCTCTTTATGAAGGGTATGGACCTGATTTTCTGTTGCAACGTGCTGATTTATTTTGACGGAGTCTCGAAGTCGAAAGTGATTAATCATTTTTTCAGCAACCTTAATTTTGGCGGTTACTTTTTTCTTGGAACCTCGGAATCGCTGATGAAATTGAATGAGCAGTTTCACCTGGTTCATTTTCCTGGGACCATCGCGTACTGGAAGCCATCCCTCAAGAGTGGAAAGCTATGACCGCATCTTTCACCGCAAGCATTCGTGAGCGCGTGCAGCAGATCGAAACCATGCCCGCCATTCCGGCCGTGTTCGTGCCCTTGCTCAAGCTGCTGAGTGGCTCGGCGGAGGACACGAACGTGGAAGAGGTAGTCCGTCTGGTGTCTTACGACAACACTGTGGCTGCGCAATGCCTGCGGGTGGCGGCCTCGCCCTTATTCGGCATGGCGCAGCCGCCCAAGTCCATCAAGGCAGCGGTGATCAGCCTGGGCCTGCGGCGAGTCGAAACCATTCTCCTGACCTGCTGCATGGGGCAGGCTTTTCCGGCCACGAAATGGGTACTGGATCCAGCTGTGTTCTGGAAGCACTCGCTGGGGTGCGCTTTGGTATGCCGCAAATTCAGCGAAAAGTTGGTCGCCGCCGACCAGGGGAAGGCGTACATGGCGGGTCTGCTGCATGACATCGGATTCATGGTGAACTGCCTGGTTTTTCCTAAAGAATTTGCTGCGGCGATGGAGTGCGCCTGCCGCGAGGAGATTCCGCTGGGCGACGCGGAACTTGCGACCATGGGATTTACCCATTGCGAGACTGGCCGGGCGCTGGCGGAAAAATGGAAGCTGGCAGACGACGTAATCGATGTCATCGCGCACCATCATGTCTTCGAGCAAAGCCAGAAGGCGCAGCCGCTGGCGGCGTTGGTCCACCTAAGCGACCTTCTCTGCCGCATGCGCGGCCTGGGTTACGGATACTACGAGCGGCACAAAGTGGATCTCGTATCCGATCCGGCGTGGGCCATCCTTCTGCAACAACACCGCGATCTGGAAGGAGTGGACCTGGTGCGATTCACCTTTGAACTGGATGAAGCAGTCGAAGAAATCCAAACCCTGGTCGCCACCGTGTTCGGATCAGCGCCAGCGCGAAGCTGACTATTGTGTTGCGCTGATTTCTATTGGAGTTTGCTTAGCCCCGGATCTGGAGGCGAATGAAAAAGGGCGCGCCTTCAAACAACAGCTTGAGATCAAGGACAGCAGAATTGCCCAGAGAGTGCGTACTATAGTTTTTCCCCGTAATTACGATCGGCACAGAGAGCATGCAGCCGTCGCCCAGCCCGGGAATCTTGTTCTTGAAGTTGCCAGCCACCATATTGCAGACCTCGCCGAGGGCGTCAGACACTTCCCGGCTGCCGTCAACGGCTTCCATGGCAAGCATCTTGGAAGCCATGAGCGTGGCCGACTTGGCCCCACAAGAGACCGTCATCGTGCCACACAGTTTTCCGGCCAGCCCTACAATGGAAGTCGTGTCGCAGAAGCCGTCTAGCGCGAGCTCCGGCACTGTCAATTGGCAACCCAGCATCATCTCGAAGACTTCGCGCGCGGCTAGTTCGATTAGCGGGAGCCACTCTGCGTGGTGGTTGTTCGCAGTAGCCGACTCACTTAACGGCCTCATAGTCGCTCCGGCAGAATGGTTCGTGTTCATAGGTCTGCTTCAGGATCTATCGGCACCGGAGTGACAGGACTTGAGACGGCGCGGGGCGCCGGCGAGATTCGCATCGCTTGGAAGCACCGCTCGAACGCCGAGCGTGTTGGTCACGCCTATGAAACACGCTGATCCCCCGAAGAACTGATGATCGAGACCAAGCTGCCGCTTTGTTCTGGAGTATGCAACCCGCACTCCGTCTTGTTGAAACCGGACCAACGGCCCGCTCGAGCGTCTTCCCCGGGTTGTACGCTTCTCGTGCAGTGCGTGCAGCCAATGCTGGGATAGCCTCGATCATGCAGAGCGTTGTAGGGAAGGTCGTGGTCATGGATGTAGCGCCACACTTTTCCGGTGGTCCAATCGGCAAGCGGGTTGATCTTGACCAGATGGAACTTCGAATCCCATTCCACCTTGAGAGAGCCAGCTCGGGCCGGGGTCTGCTCGCGACGAATGCTGGTTACCCATGCTCGCAACTCCGACAGCTTCTTGCGAAGCGGTTCGACCTTTCTGAGATTGCAGCAGGCATCCGGATCGCGGCCCCAAAGCGCGGGTCCATGCGAACGTTCCTGATCATCGGGTGTCAGCGCTGACTTGACCCTTTCCACGCTGAGCCCGTAGCGCTTTTCAATTTGCTCCATCAGGCGATAGGTCTCAGGAAACAAAAAATCAGTGTCGAGCGTGAAGATGTGGAAAGCGGGCTGCAATCTGGCGGCGATGTCAATGAGCACCACTCCCTCAGGGCCAAAGCCCGATGCAATTTCGACGTAGCCGCCGAAGGTGACGAATGCCCAGCGTAACAAATCTTCAGGACTCCATTGCTCGACTAACTGATGAATTCTTTCCACTCCATCTTTCATGCTCCCTGCTCCTCATCTCCGCGTGCCGCGCCGGAACTGCCTAAATATTCTGAATCTGTGTGCATCACCAAAGAGGGTTCGCTCGAAGGCCAACAGGCCTCGACCTCTTCGAACG
>Ga0187859_10003076_pt1 | contig 10263 bp, 7 predicted proteins | sample June2016WEW_10_1_2_FD_133019 | JGI IMG/M metagenome (GOLD analysis project Ga0187859, IMG submission 133019) | Peatland microbial communities from SPRUCE experiment site at the Marcell Experimental Forest, Minnesota, USA - June2016WEW_10_10 | ecosystem: Environmental > Terrestrial > Soil >... | reverse complement strand
TTATCTGCACATGGAGATACCCGCGGGAAGCGCGAAATCGGAGTATGGCTCAACACCTTATTCGGCGGCCACATCGGTGGGGGTCCGGTTTCAGCTATGAACAACAAGGTATGTCTGCCCGGAGCCCGTGATTCCGCGAGGCAGGAACCGTCGTCTCCCTACTCTCAATTTGTGACCAAAGCAATCTGGGGAACCGCGGGCCTGGTGATTCTGGTTGTGGGTTGTGCGCTGCTGATTACAGTGTTGTTTCTAACTACGCATAAGATCCGGCTATCGCAAACAGGCAAGGAATTCCTGGCAACGTCGATCTACGCCGCCATGATTGCTCCACCGTCGGCCTTGGTACTGACTTGGGTAGCCCATCGTTACACAGACAAATACCCTCGCCTGGTGTTTGTATTTCTTGCGGTGGCCCAGGCCGCGACGGCAACCGCGGGCTGCCTGGTGGCTGGATTCATGCTTGAACTTGCGAGGATCATTCCACGGAGTGCGTATTGGACGGAATTCAATAGTTCATTTCCTTTCGCAATCCTGATCTCGCTCATGATCGGGTTGACCATGTCGACTTACGAGACGCTGCGTTACAAGCTGCAAGCGGCAAAACTCGAGTTGAGCACCCGGCAGGTGGAGCAGGAACGCGCTTACAAGCTTATGGCCGAAGCTCAGCTATCATCGCTTGAATCCCGGATTCATCCACACTTCCTGTTCAACACGCTCAACTCGATCGCTGCTCTCATTCCCTCTGACCCGGTTCGTGCAGAAGATACGGTCGGCAAGCTCGCCAGCTTGCTGCGATTTTCTTTGAACGCCAACCAGAGTGGGCTGGTTCCGCTGAGCCAGGAACTCAAAATCGTCCGCGACTATCTGGAGATTGAAAAGACGCGATTCGGCGCGCGTCTGCGCTATGACATGGGGGTGCCGGATTCACTTGCGTCCGTTAAGGTACCGCCGCTGGCGCTCCAGTCGCTGGTTGAGAATTGTGTAAAGCACGTCGTCTCCAAGCGCACCGAGGGCGCGAGGATTCAAGTTACCGGCACGATCGAATCCGACCGCCTCCACCTTGAAGTTGTCGATGACGGCCCGGGCTTCACGCTCGACGCTATCTCTTCCGACCATGGACTGGGCAACCTGATCGCGCGGCTTGAGCTGCTTTTTGGACCTGCAGGGCGGCTTGAAGTCAGCCGCAGAGATGAAAAGACAGCCGTTCGTTTGTCTTTCCCCGCATAATTGGAAGTACGCATGGAAGCCGCCCCGATTTCAGCTTATCTCGTGGATGACGAATCCCTCGCAATCGAACGTCTGACACGTCTTCTCGCCCGTTTCGACTCGATTCGGATTGTTGGGGGCGCCACCGATCCTGCCCAGGCGATCGCATATCTCAATGATGAATCGAGCGAACCTGTCGATGTGCTTTTTCTCGACATTCAAATGCCCGGCATTACCGGATTCGACCTGCTGGCGCGCTTGAACGTGCAGCCGTTCGTCATCTTCACCACAGCGTACGATGAATTCGCGCTTCGTGCCTTCGAAGTGAATTCCATTGATTATCTGGTGAAGCCGATCGAGACGGATCAGTTGGCCCGCGCACTCAAAAAGCTTGGCCGACTGAGGCCGGTTCCCAAGCCCGATTGGCAACTCGACTCAGCCGCAGTTCTTAAACAGCTCGCCGCATCCCTACAGGTTCCGCAGCCGGATTATCCGCGCCGCATTGCATCGCGTGTGGGCGAGCGGATTTCGTTCCTTGACCTGGATGAGGTAACTCATTTCATAGCCCACGACAAGCTTACTTATGCCGTGGTGAACGGGCACCGTCACAGCGTGGATCAGACCATCGCTGAGCTTGAGCGACGGCTGGATCCGGCGCGCTTCCTGCGCATCCACCGATCGGCCTTGGTGAACGTGGATTGGATCCTGGAGATTAACTCGTGGTTTGCGGGCAAGGTCATCCTGTCCCTCAAGGATGCCCAGCACACGCAGATTCCTGTGGCGCGGGATCGAGTTCGCTCACTGAAATCAAGCCTCGGGATTTAATGCCGGCATTGCCCGGCCAGGATTCCTCCGCCCATCCAGCCTTCGATGCAGTATCCTCGTAACCGACGCGAAGTTGGCGCCGAGATTGCGCCCTAGAATCGCGCATTCCTGAGGTTGTTCATGACCGTACTTCGTTTTCGCCGATTCATTTTATCCGGAGCTCTTGCCATGTTCACTATTGGGGCAGGTTTACCCAGTGCCGCAGCTCAGCAGATCGGAATCTTTGAGAATCATCAGGATGTGGGGACTGTGCTGCATCCCGGTTCCGCTCAATTCGACGCGGCCAAGGGCGCATACACAATCACCGGCAGCGGCGAGAACATGTGGTTCGGCATTGACGATTTTCATTACGCGTGGAAGAAGGTTTCAGGAGACGTTGCACTGACGGCGGATATCGCGTTTGTCGGCACCGGGGGCAACCCGCATCGCAAAGCCGTCCTTATGATTCGGCAGAGCCTCGACGGGCCGTCGGTGTCCGTTGACGTCGCAGTTCACGGCAGCGGACTTACCTCGCTACAATTCCGCGACGCTACGGGTGCCAATACGCACGAAGTTGAGTCCAACGTGTCTGCTCCAAAAACCGTGCGCATTGAGAAACACGGTGACTTCATTTACGGATTTGTGACGGGGAAAGACGGCAAGCTGCAACCCGCCGGTGCCTCAACGAAACTCGCGCTCGCGGGCGATTTCTATATCGGCATTGGCGTGTGCGCGCACGACAAGGACGTGGTTGAGAAAGCCGTGTTCTCCAATATCCAGTTGGAGCAACTTCCCCCGGTGACCGGCAAGCAGATCCTGATCAGCTCCCTTGAAACTGTGACCATCGCGTCCGCCGATCGTCACGTGGAGTACGTGGCCGCCGCGCATTTTGAAGCACCCAACTGGTCGCGCGACGGGAAATTCCTGATCTTCAACCAGGATGGAACGCTGCATCGCCTGACGCTTGACGGCAGCGCGCCGACGCTCATTCCCACCGCTCCGCAGATTCATTGCAATAACGATCACGGCATTTCGCCGGACGGTCAGTTTCTGGCCATCAGCGACCAGACCACCGAGGATAGAAAATCTCGCGTGTATATCGTGCCGATCACCGGCGGCACGCCTCGCCAGATCACTCCCAATGCGCCGTCGTACTGGCACGGCTGGTCACCCGACGGCAAGACGCTGGCCTTCACGGGAGAGCGCAATGGCAACTTCGACATTTACTCCATTCCTGCGGCTGGGGGTGAGGAGACACGGCTCACGACGGCTGAAGGACTCGACGACGGCCCGGAATACTCTCCTGACGGGGCGTGGATATACTTCAACTCTGAGCGCACGGGACACATGCAGATATGGCGGATGAAGGCTGATGGCTCTGAGCAGGAGCAGGTCATCACAGAAGAGAGCAACGATTGGTTTCCGCACATCTCGCCTGACGGGCAGTGGATGGTCTACTTGGTTTACGAAAAGGGTGTGACAGGGCATCCGGGAGGGAAGGATGTTGAGCTACGCCTCATGTCGATGAAGGATAAGAGCATCAAACTGCTGGCAAAGCTTTTCGGCGGCCAAGGAACGATCAACGTGCCTTCGTGGTCGCCTGACAGCTTGAAGCTGGCGTTTGTGAGTTATGAGCAGTTGCTGGAGGAAGCCGGGAATCTGAAGTAGAGTGGTTGGCGTGTTGTACCGTTTTGCCAAGCGGTTAAAATGCCAGTTGCAATGCCGCCTCTGCCCAGATCACGGCCTCCTCAAAACATTGCACTAATTCCTTCTGGTTCAGGCCATAGGACTGTGCGATAGCATCGCATCGCAACCAGTCTCCGTGCTCATGGCGTTCCGCCCACATCAGCAAGCTGCCATCCCGGCTCAAAACGCCCACCAGTGCTTCGCGAATCTTCTGCCGCAGCGGCAAAGCCGGCGCCAGTTCCTCCATGGATACCTCAAGCATTGCAGGAAGCAAACTGAACATACCCAGCAGATACTGTTCGGTTGTGTCCAGCGCGCAAAGGCCCGCCGCCAGTTCACAAAAGCGCCCGCGAACGAAGGCCATGCGCAGGATTTCCGGAGGTCGATTGGCGTTCAATTCGCTGCCGATAGCCACCGTCGCGATGCGGCGGAACGCATCCTCGCCCACGGCCACCAGTGCCGCCTCAATGGAGCGAACTTCCTGCCGAATTGCGCAAACCGGAGAGTTGACCAGGCGCAGCAGGCGGTAGGCCAGCGAAGCGTCCCGTTTCACGAGGTCGCCAATTTGTTTCAGGTCCATCGGGTTGTGTTGCAGCAACTCCAGGATCTGTATATGAAAGAGCCGGTTGGCGGGAATCCTTCTCCCCTTCAGGAGCACGGGGCGGCAGAAGTAATACCCCTGAAAATACGTAAATCCCTCTTTGCAGGCCTGCTTGTATTCTTCTTGCGTCTCAACCTTCTCCGCGATGAGGGCCACGGCCACGTCTTTCAGCTTATGGCGCAACTGCCCGCGCCCCGCCGCGTTGAGCAGCATGAAGTCGACCTTGATATAGTCTGCCAGTTCCACCAGTGGCGCCCACTTCGGGCTCCAGGAAAAATCGTCCAGTGCGAGACGGAAACCGGTCTCCTTCAGCTTGCGGCAAGCTGCGACCACCTGCGGCGTCGGATCAACTGTTTCAAGGATTTCAAGAACGGTAATGCTGGGCGGAAGAACGTCCACCAGGCGCTCTGTCAGCGCCTCGGCTGTGCAATTGACAAACGCTGGCAACCCGCCTGTCAGCTTGTCCATTCCGAAAAGTACCGAGTTGTCCAGCATGGTCCGTGTAGCAAATTCGCCATCGCCGCGGAAGGCAGCCTCCGGCCCTGCGCGGAACAGTAGTTCGTAGCCGTGGACCCGTCCGCGCAAATCGAGAATCGGCTGCCGTGCCAAATACCGGAGCCCACCCGGCGTGTCGGGTTGCGATGCCTCGGAGTTGTTGACTGCCATCTCCTGTAATGCCATGCGAACCTTCCCGGTTCACTTATCGGATGGCATGACAGATTTCTTCAGATTATGTCGATCTACGCGACAGTCCTGCATCAATCGGAAATGCGGGCTTCAGCCGCCCATGAACATGCCGCCGTTTACATCCAGCACATGGCCGGTAATATATCCGGCTGCCTCCGATGCGAGGAACGCCACAGACTGCGCAATCTCCAGGTCTGTTCCGACACGACCCAGCGGGATTGTTGCCATCATGGCGGATCGCTGCTTCTCGTCCAACACGGCAGTCATCGGCGTCTCAATGTATCCGGGCGCTACGGCGTTCACTGTGATACCCCGCGAAGCCACCTCTCGCGCAAGCGATCGCGTGAGACCGAGCAGGCCGGCCTTCGACGCAGCGTAGTTCACCTGGCCTGCCTGGCCTGTCCGCCCGACGACGCTCGATATGTTAATGATGCGTCCCCAGCGGTTCTTCAGCATCGGCCGCAGGAGAGCCTGCGTCAGCAGAAAGGCGCCTGTCAGGTTGGTGCCGAGCACGGCGTCCCAATCGGCGCGCTTCATGGCCATCATGAGGCCGTCGCGCGTGATGCCGGCATTGTTCACCACGATCTCAACCTTGCTGAAGCGCTCGAGAATTGCCTTGGCACCGGACTTGATCGAGTCCTCGCTGGCAACATCGAGGGCAAATGCTGCCGCCTGGCCACCTGCCGCTTCAATCTCCGCGACGGCCTCGGACAATTTCGACTCGTTGCGCGCCGCAAGCACCACGGTTGCCCCAGCCCGCGCAAGCTCCAGTGCACAAGCGCGTCCAATTCCCTGGCTGGCGCCCGAGACGAGCGCAATTCTTCCCTGCAAACTTGCCATTTCTCTCTCTTTCCGAATCGAATCCGATTTGAACAAGGCTTGGCCGATGTCCGAACCTACGGTTCAAGCCCTTTCAAATACTCACGGAATTGCGGCCCAAGGTCACTTCGGTTCAGCGCAAACTCAACCGTTGCCTGCAGCATGCCGAACTTATCTCCCGCGTCGAAGCGTTTACCTTCAAACGTATATCCGTAAACCCTCTCTTCTTTCAAGAGCGCCTTGATTCCGTCAGTCAACTGGATCTCGCCACCAGCTCCAGGCTTAGTCTCCTCCAACAGCGTAAAAATGCGCGGCGTGAGCACATAACGACCAATGATGGCCTGCTTCGACGGGGCCTCTTCGAATTTGGGCTTCTCCACCATGCCGGTGCAGTTGTAGATGCGCTCATTCCCTGGGTCCTGCTCGCCGGCCAGCACTCCATAGGCGCTGATTCCGGGGCCCTCGATGGTCATGGTCGCCAATATGGAGCCTTGCTTTTCATTGAATACGTCGATCATCTGCTTCAGACACGGCACGTCGGCCTCAATTACATCGTCGGGCAGGATGACAGCAAAGGGTTCATCGCCCACCAGGTCCTTGGAGCAAAGCACAGCGTGGCCCAGTCCGAGCGGCTCTTTCTGGCGCACGTAGCTTATGCGCGCCAGCTCCGCCACGCCTCGCGATACCGCAAGCAGCTCGTGCTTGCCGCGGCTTTTCAGAGTCGCGTCCAATTCGAAGCTGTGGTCGAAATGATCTTCCATCGCGCTCTTGCCGCGGCCGGTGACAATGATGATGTGCTCAATGCCCGAGGCGATGGCCTCTTCAACGCCGTATTGGATGATCGGCTTGTCGACCAACGCAAGCATCTCTTTGGGAATTACTTTGGTGGCCGGCAGGAAACGGGTCCCAAGGCCACCCGCGGGGAATACTGCCTTCCGAACTGGTTTGCTCATTCCGCTTGCCTTTCTGCATCTGAAGCCCACAGACTAAGTGGCTGTTTCGATTCGGTCATAAGAATACTCGTCTGATTAAGTTCCGGCTGTGTCCCTTAAGTGGGATAGCGTTGAGGCCTGGCATCTCGTTTACAGCGTCGGCGAACTATCTCCCAATAACGCTTCCCGCACAATCTTGATGGGAGGAAAACCCTGCTTGAGGAAGTCGTCGTGGAATTGTTGGAGCGAGAAAGATGCGCCCTGTTTCTTCTTCATGTCTTCGCGCAGCTTCATAATCTGGAGCTTGCCAAGTGTGTAATAGAGATACGTTGGATCGCTTGTGCCGCGCTTGGTTTCGACAACCGCGGTTTCCTTGGACTGGTAGCCTTCCTTCTGGAAGAACTCCTCTGCCTGATCCATCGTCATCTTCCCCGTGTGCATTTCGATGCCGACGATGAAGCGCGCGTTGCGCAGCAATGCGTCCTGGAGTTGGCCGAGGCGCAGGAATTTTGATTCGCGCTCGTCTTTTGCGCCGGCGCCTGGTTGCCCGTAGCCCTCATCCAGCATCATTTGCTCGGTGTAATGCGCCCATCCTTCGACGTCGGTGTTTGCACCGAGGAGCTTGCGCACACGGCTTGGCGCCTGGGGCAGCCAGAGGAACTGAATATAGTGGCCAGGATAGGCCTCATGCACGGCGGTGGAAATGACTGTGCCCACATTGAAGGAATGCATGTAGCCTTCAACCTCAGCGGGCGTCATCTTGGGGTCGGGCAAAGTCACATTGAAGTATGCTTCCGTGGCATGCGTCTCGTACGGACCCGGAGTGTCCATGCTGGCGAACGTCGTAGCGCGCATGAATGGTGGAGTTTCTTCCACGATGGGGCGAACGTCCGACGGGATCGTAACAATGTGGTGGGAACGGACGAAGCTGACCAGGCCGTCGAATGTAGCCCGGAACGCGTCGAGGAGGTGATCGGGGGCGGGGTGGTTCTGGCCCAGCTCCAGCAGAACATCGGCGGGCGATTTGTTCGGTTCGAGTTCACTGGCGACCTGCTTGAAGTGGGCTTGGTTCTTGCGCAGATCGGCCCAGCCTATCTCGAGCAGCTTGTCGAGGGGAATGTCTACCATTTCGTCATACTGAAGCTTCTTTGAGAACGCGTCGGCGCCAATGCGGAAGTCACCGTTTGACCTGGGAAGCAGGTCGGTCTTCAGCCAATCGAGATAGCTGTTGAGAGCGGCGATTACCGCGGCATTTGTCCGCGCGAATTCGGATTTGGCCGCGGGATCCTGGGCGTCGGCGAAGGCGAGCGGGACGTCATGCTCAAAGAAGGTGATGATGTCCGGCAACTGCTCGATGGCGATTTGCGTGTAGACCTTGGGCGGGTTCTTCAGGTTTACGCGTGCCTCGGTTAGCAGCGTGGGCATCTGCTTCTCACGGGCGATCAGGGACCGAAGGCGATCATCCGTGGTTGCGAATTTGCGTTCCATCAGCGTGAAGGCGCCGTTGGCGCAGGTGCTTGAATAGTTGTCGGCGTTCTTTTCCCAGGGGCGGATTGTTTCGAGGGTCAGAAGGGTCGAGCGAATATTTCCGAGGACAATTTCGCGATCGCTTCGGGGAACAAAATTGGCGGGCGATTGGTCGGGGTGAATGGCCTCGAGCCGTGCTTGAAATCTCTTGAGGTCCGCGATTTCCGCATCGATATTCTTACGCGAGAAGCTCTCGAGTTGGCCGTCGTACTGGTGATAGCCCACCTGCGTTCCGTTGGTCGGCCCGTAGGGGAAATACACCTGATCGAAATAGTCATTCGAGACTTTCTCGAATTGCTGCTTCCAGGTTTCGTTCTCAGCCTGCGCAGTTACCCCCATAGACATACAGACTCCGATCACAAGCTGCACAATAACTCTGTTCATGATTCCTCACTTTTCATCGAAGATCCGCACCTTAAGCTAATGGGAGCGGATACCTGGTCCCATTAACCACTTCGTCAAGATTCACGGTGGCCCAATCAAAGTGTTCGACTTCCCGGGTCTTTCGGCCGAGAAAATTACTGTGGGCATAGAGCGCGGTGATTGGTTTGAACCGTAGATTGGGGTCCGCAAATGTTGAATACCTTCCAACCATCGGATTGGAAGCGCCTGCCTCTAAACACTCGATCCCCAATGCGGGCGAGAACAACACCTTGAGCGCCATATCGCTGCACTGGAAAAAGTGCCATGGCCTTTCATGGGTTCTGTAACAAAAGCGAGTGTCGATAAGGACAGTCCCTCCCACCTTTAACAGCTTCGCGATCTCCACTGCAACCAACCACGGCATGGCTAAATGCTCAAAAACAGCGCTTGAATAAATGATGTCGAATTTTTGATCTCCAAAGTATTTCGATAACTGGTGAGCGTCGCCAACAACATCGACGTTTGGTCCGGGATAAAAGTCGAAGCCAACATACTCCGCGTTAGAAAATCCCTGGCGGGCCTTCGATTTGCCCGTCACCTCGCGGCTGCCAACCTCGAGGATTCTGACGCCTCTGTGGTTGCCTATTTCGATCAAGTACCGCAAGAAATTTGCGTGAGAAGCAGTTCGCGCCATGGGAACATTGGGGTCCAAAAAGAGACGATCGGCGAAAGAACCGAACACTCCAACAAAAAATCGGTAGCCTACCATGAACGCTTTCCTGGCTGCTTTCTTCGTCAATCTCACAACGGTCTCCCTGCTTGCCGATCTTATTCCTCAAGCGTCTACGCACTTACCGTCGTCTGGGCCAACTTGGCAATCAGTTCGTGGATTTCGAGCAGGATTTCGTCGGACCGCGTAGCTGCCAAAGGATACTTCAACAACCCCTGTGGGGTGAATTGCGCGCCGCGCTTTGCGTTCTTTGCGACTAACCGCATCAGGTGCTGCGGGTCGACTGCGGCATTCTCCATGAATCGGATTTGTAGCTCGCCGCGTTTGCGATCGATTTGCGCAATGCCCATCCGCTCGCATTCCAGACGTACCAGGGACGCCTCAAGCAGATAGACGGTTGCATCGGGCGGCGTACCGTAGCGGTCTTCCATCTCCGCTCGCACCTCGGCGATGGCTGCTTCGCTGTTGGCTCCGGCGATTTTTTTATAAAGACGCAGCCGTTGGTTCTCCTCCGGCACATAACTCTCGTCGATACGAAGTGCGATGCCCAGGTTGAGCTGTGTTACTGGCCGCTCTTCGCTGCTCTCGCCCTTCATCTCCTTCACCGCGGCTTCAAGCATCGACGTGTATAACTCGAAGCCAACGGCCTCAATGTGGCCGCTTTGTTCACCGCCGAGCATGTTGCCCGCGCCGCGCAACTCCAGGTCGAGGGCGGCAATTTTGAATCCCGCGCCGAGGTCTGAGAATTCCTTGAGAGCCGCGAGCCTTCTCCGCGCTATCTCAGTGAGTTCCTGCTCGGGCGGAATGAGTAAGTACGCATAGGCGCGGCGGTTCGACCGGCCAACGCGTCCGCGCAACTGGTATAGCTCGCTCAGTCCATGACGGTCGGCGCGATTGATGAGCATGGT
>Ga0187859_10003071_pt1 | contig 10269 bp, 12 predicted proteins | sample June2016WEW_10_1_2_FD_133019 | JGI IMG/M metagenome (GOLD analysis project Ga0187859, IMG submission 133019) | Peatland microbial communities from SPRUCE experiment site at the Marcell Experimental Forest, Minnesota, USA - June2016WEW_10_10 | ecosystem: Environmental > Terrestrial > Soil >... | reverse complement strand
GCCAGCGTGCCGAAATAATCCTGTATGGAAATGTGGAATTCTAGCCCTTTTATGCGGTCTTTATCCATGCCTGAACCCTACCATAGAGCCATTAAAGAAAAGTTAAAGAAAAAATAAAGATGTTATAAACTAAAGGCATGGATGATGAGCTAGAAGAGGCGGACACCCCCGAAGACGAGGATATTGCCCGCTTAATGGAAGAACACGACATAGACGAGGATACGGCTGAAAAAGTCCGTGAATTGATTGACGAGGGACTAGACGAGGATGATGCCGTTGAGCTAGCGGATGAGCTATGATTCAGTTTTTGGTACACTAAAGGCAATGCTAAATTTTCAGCCAGATTATATCTTCGATACCTTCGTGGTAACACCCAATAATGAGATGGCGTTTTCTGCGGCCAACGCCATCGTGGACGAGATGGGAACACGCTTTAACCCATTTTTTCTTTATGGAGCTTTCGGCTCTGGTAAAACACATCTTCTTCACGCTATCGGGAACGCCGCTATAAAAAAGCGTACAGGATTGCGGATATTACTCGTTAGTGGAAGGGATTTTGCGGCAGATATTGCTACAGGATTAAAAAGGCATAAACTCCCTATCGGATTGAAAAAGCCCATGACCACATTCTATCAGCACTATCAGAATTATGACCTTTTAATGATTGATGGCTTAGAAGCCATCGCTTATGACGACGTTGCCCAGAATGTCGCCTTGCGCCTATTCGATGCGGTGCAGAAGCATAATGGCCAGATTATCGCAACAACGAGAGTACCGACGCACCGCTTCCCCGTTATGGAATCATATTTCCGTGAGGCTTACACTACGGAGCTTATCGGGGAAATTCTTGCGCCGGAAGCGCTAGTAAAAAATCGGCATCTGCTCTGGCGGGCTGAATAGCAATTAATGTTTATAGGCAATATCTAGTGCCGGACGGAACAAAAATTCAATTCGATACTCTTTGGAGTTTTTAACATATCTGAGTATGCCCACTAAAGGCATGGACGACAAATGGCTGTCCTTTTTTGCTAAGATTGTCATTACATCTTTTAGGCAATTTTACCTTGTAAAAAGGCCTTTTTAACCAGTTAAATAAGGGGTTGTGTTTTTACAATATTTTCTGAAATCTTGTAAACGGGAATTAGGTTTTATTAATATCCCTGCCTGAGGTTAAACGATATTTGGTTGCCCTAACATAACCCGAAGACGGAACAATTTGCAGAAGAAGTCCTTGCCTCACCCAATTTTTTAGCATCTGGCTCATCTTATCACGCTGAACAATACCAGTAACAAATCTTGCTTTCTCGTTAGTAATATACTTGTTCTTATCCAAGTATTTGCTAACTTTCTGCCATTCGGTGGCAATTTTTTCATTAAATAAAATTACACGAACTGAATCTTGCAAATTAGGATATGTCCAAAAGATTGGTGGGTACAAATTCTGCGCTTTCATTTCAGAGCGCATTGCTCGAACTCCTTCGTTCTGGTCAAGATTTGGTGGGGCGGGAAATTCCCTCAGGTGCTTAACGAGAAGGTCGTTTCTCCACGAATCAGCCCGCACCAAGCCAATGTTTGCGGCTGTTATGTTATATGGTAACAGACCAGGACTTTGTATCTCCACTCTATCTTCAAAAATCTTTATTTCAACATCTCGCTTTAGGTAATAATCACGATGAATAATAGCATTAGTTATCGCTTCCTTTACCGCCCTCTCTGGTATTTGGTATTCAGTTAAAAAACCGGACGGTATACGGACGCCACTCCTCAAAAGCGTTAGAACATACTCGTGAGCTTTTTTAATTTGTTCAACAATCGGGCCACCTATCGTTTTCGGCGTTCCAATATAATTTGGCGTTTCACCTATGGTTTCTATATTTCCAGTGTATTGGAAAATGCGAACTGCCGCCTTAGTATCCATTAATTCGCTTGGGTAATCAGCAAACAATAAGACAGCCGCTCGCGTGGGAAGCAACTTACCACTTTTATTTTTTTTCGCTAATCCAGTTTTTTCTAATACTTCCCTGATTTTACTTCCGGAGACACTTCTTTTAGCCTTCCAATCTTGATATTGCCTTGATTCAAGTAACCGAAAATCAACATCCACCAACTCCCTATCTGCTTTCTCAAAGCCTTTCGCATAGGAAAACCTAATCACTTCTTGGGGCGTTAATTGCTTAATACCTTTCTCCAATCTAACCCAAACATGGTTATCTATAGACCTGAAGCAGTCGGTTGATTTTGGCACATGCAATAAAGCGATATGCTTTCCTATCTCGCTAACCTCTAACTTATCTGGTGGCCAAATCGAACCAAGAGGCGGAATTATCCGCCGAACCTCCCTGCCAATCGCATCAAAATTTTCGATATTTTCTTCTATACCAAGAACACGCTTCAAGCCTTTTAGCTTGGTTTTTTCTGGGTCTTCTACGCCAAGAACCAATACGCCGCCCTCAGTGTTTGTCATAGCCACCACAGATTCTACGATTTTTCCAACCGAATTCTTGCTACCATCAACCCTTTTAAACTCGATGGTTTGATTTTCAGCAGGAATACCTAAAATCTCCTCTATAAGTGCGTGATGCCGATTACTCATAATGCCTATTATATATTACTTGAGCGATGAAACAATAAGGCCGATTTAGCCATAAATTGCCTTAGCGGATTCTCATCTAAATCGCTATCGGCGTTTTCCTTTCACTCATAAATCCGATAAATGGTTCTAATTCGCGCCCAATACTAGTCCAATCTACCCCTCTCATAGCTTTCTGAATGCGTCCTAGATGGGGAGCCAAGTTGGATGATAGTGCTAAATCGAGCACTGCATCGAATGGTTTACGTAAGGAATACTTGAGTTTTCTGTCGGTTACCGATAGGTTCGATAGTACGAAATTGATAATTGCGTGTTTTTCGCTTACTTCCGAACCTTCAAAGATGATGCGGATGCGGCGGCATAGATTTATTACCGTAGATACGTGGATGTGGTACTCGTGATCTGCTTTCGTATGCTCGTCGAGTTCGAGATTGAGCCGGTACTGTCGATCCTTGAGATCTTGCAGCTTTTTGTCATACTCGTCTTTGGTAATACTCGTGCCGTCGAGGTAAAGATCGGTCAGCCGGTCGATCCGGCGCTGGGTTTGGTCAAACTCGGCCCGCACCCTCGTAAGCTCGCGGTTGCGGAACTCAATCTCGGCCTCGTTTGATTTGCGAAGCTCCTCGACCAGCCGTTCCTGCACGTCGCGGGATATGCCCTCGAAGGCCTTAAAGAGCTCGTAGATGGGCTCAAGAAGGATGCGCTCGGACACGTACACGCGCTTGCAGTTCCCTTTGCCGTTCGTGCAGGCATACGTGACATACTTTCCCTTTTTGAGCTCGGGCGTATAAAGGCAACCACATTTCGGGCAGCGGATGAGGCCCTTGAAAATACGATCGGCCGAAACCATCTTCGCTGGCATTTTATTCTTCATCAGCAGAATTGCTTGGCACTTTTCGAAAAGCTCGCGCGTAATGAGGTGTGGGTAACGATGGGCAAACAGCATATCGTATTTTTTTGAATATGCCATGCCGTGATAGAAATGATCCTTGAGGATTGCCTCGATGTTGCTGCGCGAGAGCGGCTTACCATCCTTGCTACGCAATCCGAGCTTGGTCATCTGCTGCCAAAGTGTCGTGATCGAATAATTGCCGCTCGCGTAGAGCTCAAAGAGGCGCACAATGAGATGCGCTCGCTCGGGATCGGGTTCGATGTCTTTTTTGCCATCTTCCCGTGTAACATTGACATATCCGATGATGGCTCTGCCGTTTACTTCTCCACTCCGGCGACGTTGTTCGTTCTTGCGCTTCACGTTATCGCCCAGCTGCAATACGTAGCTCCGCGCAAACATCACACCCATATCCCAGCGAATGAGGTCAGCGCTGTTCGAGTTTTTATTGATCACGAGGTTCTCTCGGTAAAAGTGGATCTCGAGTTTGCCCTGCTTTCGTAGTTCGTCCAAGACGACGGAGTCGCGGAAACTGCGCTGGAGCCGGTCGATCGTATCTACGATGAGCGCGACGGGTTCTTTCGATTGCTCGATGTCGTGGATGACCTGCTGAAACCGCTTGCGATCTCCTCGCGTCGACGACTCTTCAATCTCGTAGGTCTTCCATACCTCAAGCTGTTTGTTCTTGATGTAATCCCCGAGACGTGTCAGCTGGGCTTCGTTGGAGTCCTGTTTTTCATCTGATACCCGGGCGAGAATAATTGCTTTCATGATTACTTGGTCCTCGTTTTTTTAAGAAAGCGATCGAACTCGGCCTTTTCGACGCGAAACTCTTTTCCTATCTTGTGCGCCGCAAGCCGCTTCGCTTTTATATAGCGGTAAATCGTCATGATGTTCACGCGAAGCGCGGCGGCGAGTTCCTCTGCGGTATAGAACTGTTTGTGGTTTTTAGTCATGGTGTTGTTATTATCATACTTTACATTGGTTTACATAGCAAGCTGGCACTTTATGCTTGTTTTATTGCGCTCACGGCCCGCTTAAGGTGTTCCGAAGGTCTTTATTCGGCTTGTTCTTCGCTCGGTTCTGAATGCGAAATGGCTGGTATTGCACAATCGAGGACTTCACTTGATCGTACCAATCGCGAGGTTTGATCGCTCCGAGATCTGCCGCAACACGTTTCAAATCTGCAACGAGACGATACCATGTGCGGCTGTTCATCTTGCGTCCGAAGGCACTGCGAAGCTCTCTCATGCCCTTACCGTCACGGGCTGTGATAATAAGGCCCGTGAGATAAAGCGCGTGGTTCGGCTTGGTCTTCTTGCGTGAGAGGATTACCTGCCGGAGCAAATCCTTTGGAGTAAGCGCGTGAGCAAAGAGCAGCACGCTATTCCCCTCAATCATCGTATTCCAGTAGTGCGTCATAACCTTCACGCTCCGCTCTTCAGAAAAAACATCACGGAACGTCGGGTTTTGCCCAAGACCAAGAGTGTCGAACACTGCGTTCATTTTTTTCTTCTGACTCAACCTCACTTCGAAGCGAACTATCTCTTTTCGCTTTTCGAGCGAAGGAAAGAGTGCAAGCTGTTTTTTAGTTTGATCGCGGTCGACTGCTTTCCGGCCCCGCACGAGATCGGCTATTTTGTCGTAAACGACGAACGCATGCGCGAATGTGTGGGCGTGTAAGCTCTGTCCGTCATTTTGATACCGCTCTCGCGCGAGATCAAAACGCTTATTGAGGTCGATTTTTCCCAACTCGCTAATGACGTACTGGGCCGTGTAGCCATTTCGCAAATCAATGTTTCGCGAGTAGTGAACGGCGGTCACGGTTGCATTGGAGAGGTCACGCACGGAAACGTAAGCAGACATTCGATCCATACGATCCTTGAGTGCCGCAACGACGTCATTGAATTGCGATGCCTCGAGCTCGTCGAGATTATTTCCGTAGATAAGTTTTGGTGCGGAAAACTCGATGCGGATTGTCGATCCCTCAAACCGGCGGCGGTAGCCGGTCAAGCGCGGAAAATACAATCCAGTTTTTTCATCCGCTGCCGTAGCGTTGTGAACATACTTGTCGTATGCCCCCGTACGCGCCTGAAGATCCCATGTCTTACCACCATTGGCTACCGGGCCCAAAATAACTTTTTCTCGCGGGATTGAAAGAATGATGGTGTCAATCATGGTTTTGGGGGTTTTGGGACGCGACATTTTTATCATCATTTTGGGCGTTAAGCCGTCGATCAATTTTTAGTAAGAGATCGAAAAGGCCCACGATGTTACGGCGCGACTCGGGATCATCAAAAACGGCCCCGCTATTGATCTCTGCCGACGAGGTATCTGGCTTTTTTATTGAGTTGTGTTTATTTTGACCAGACATAAAAATAACCCGATGCAATCAGGTTATTCGATGACTGGTTTAAGACCGCTTACTCCTATCTTAAATACTTTGGGTTGATGCGAACTGATTGAGCTGTCGTCAGTAATAAATCCTGTAGGCCAGTATCCCGAATGATTTTCTGCTTAACTTGATAGGCAGCGTTGTAGAACTTTTTATCGTCAAACCTTGCGGCATAGTCGTATTTTTCAGCGATTGCGGAATAAAACCACTCCTGCCCAATCTGTGCAGGATCTTCAAAAATTATTCGCAGGAGATGATACTGGTCGCTGTTTTTTCGGATCTTCACGATCTTATCGCTTACCGAAAGAACTGCTTTTACATGGTCAAAGCTTAAGTTTGCCTTAAATGGCTCCGTGCTCTCATTCGTCTGGGTCGAGCGAATGAGGCCATTCGGCGTTATCGGCAGTTTATTAAACTTCACTTTCCAGGACCCCTCATCCGACCAGCGCATTTGAATTGCTCCGTTCAGCTGAAGGTATTTGAGTATTTTCACGGCCTCAAACTCTCTCTCGGTTAAGATAGTGAAAGGTATGTTGATGGTGTCGCCAATAAGGGTTTGTTTGCTGATATAGCGGTAAAAACTTTCGATCTGCTTCGTAAAATACTGACGCTTCTCTTGGTATAGCGACTGCTCGGAAACAAACTCATCTTTTTCGAACTTTTCGAGGAAGGAAGCTATTTCTTTTTCGATCGCACGGATACCTTTTTCGTCATACGCGACCCTTATCAAAATATGGCCCGGCAGATGCACGACGATGGGTTGCATCGCTCGAAAGTACCCGTGCTCATCGTTAGGAAAGAAAACGCTTCTATCGCCAAAACGCAGTATCTCTTTGTATTTTTCGGGCTGCTTCTCTGCTTCAGCTTGCCGTCGACCTTGCTCTTGCCTTTCCAAGAAGCAAACGTGTTCAACGGCTTCGGTAAAATAAGGGGCTTCCTCTTTGGCGCGGTCTTGCCCGATTTTAGCGACTTCGATGAGTAGATCCCTTAATGCCGTACTGGTGTCGTCAATCCCGACCTCCAAGATCTTACCCAGCTTCAGATCTTCAAATAAAAACGTGGCCTGTTCCAAGACCATGTCGGGTACGGAATAAAAATCATTGGTATCGTAGACCTCGTTTTTGATGTCATCAATGTCCCAGTAATTGCCCTTAAAGAACTCCCCGAAATTGAGTTGTGTTTTCCCTTCCTTGTAGGCCTCAAGAAAAATGAGGATAAACAAAAGATCCAAGTCCTTATTGATGTAATCGAAGGGGGTATGATACGGCCCGCTTTCGTCTTCAATGTAGGTCATTGTTTTATGGCTGCCAATTTTTCTTTACTTTAGTTTACATTTATCGGAAACTAAGAACAATGCTCAACCTCAAGAAGCTGGAGGATATAGCATATCTCGCATTCAAAAACGCCCTTCGTTTGCACAAAGACGCTATAACTTTATATAAGGCCCGGAGCTATCCCTCGGCTTTTTACCTGTCCGTTTTGGCGCAGGAGGAAATAGGCAAAATGCACATCGTTAGCGACTTCGTTTTTTATACTCGCACAGGCGAGCCACGGAAAAATATAATCGGCATAGAAAAGTTTGAGGAGGAATGGCTCGGCGTGCTTTATAAACATCCTCGCAAACAATATGCGTTCATTCGGAATAGCCCGCTTCACGATGGCCTATTATTTCGCAACGGCAAGCTGGCCGTTCGGAAAATAGCGCAAGAAGCATCGGATGGAACATTTGAACTGAAGAAGCAAGAAGCCGTCTATGTTGGGCTAAAAAGAAGCAGAGGCAAAATCGACTCGAAGGGCAAAATCAGCCATCCTTTCAAATTAAGCAAGAAAACAGCTCAAGATCAGATAACGAAAATAAACGACTATTTTTTGGTAATGGGCATGGGCATCAAGTGCGGTTCGTATTCACTGGATGATCCGTCCATAGAAAACGAACTTAAAAGCAAGCGTTTTTTAGCAGCTTTATTTTCTCGTTGGCCCCATCAAAGTGGCTCTGCTATCCGACAAGTGCGAAGCATGCAAAAATTGTTGCGCGGAAAGGTTATACCTGTGTAAGCGAGACAAAAAGCAAAGAGTTTTAATTCCAAGACCCGAAAATAGAAGAATGCCCGCTGGTTTCCCAACGGGCATTAAAAGTTGTGACGTTCCGCGTCACTCGGTACTGGGCGGATCGAGCAGGAGGTCAAGGAGCGACTTCCAGTCCTTTGCACGAACCGTGTCGGATCTGTCTTTGTACTGATCATATTCCAACGGTTCAGCGAGGTTGGAAGGATCGTACCGACAGACCAGATTTCGGTCGTTGCAGAGGATGACCTTCGCGCCCGCGACCATGAACGGCGTCGGCGAACCTTCGTGCTTATTGAAAGCATCGAAGCACGCAGAAGCCGGATGGTCGTGGTGGCTGCTGTCGGTCAGAACGGCGACATACTTCGCGCCCTTCTGTGCCGCAAGCAGCGCAAGGAAAATCCCAACTGGCATTTCCTTGCCGACATGCTCGTATCCCTCGGGCCCTTGGCTCTCATTACTCGCAGGCATCAAGAGGTCAACCAGCACTGCATCGAACTGCCCAGCATTCTCGTACTCCCACGGCTTCGCCCGGTTTCTTGTACCCCGGATCGCTGCGAGGCCGTCGTCGTAGCTTTGCGCTGTGGTCAGTTCGTGGTCGCCTAATTGCGCTTTCGCTGCTGCAAGATGAGTCGCCTTGTCGTCGATTACCAAAATCTTCATGTTATTCTCCTTTTTGCCTTTTTACCTGCTGCGCCTTTGGCTACAGCGCATACCCTGCAATTTATGTAGGTTATACGCTGTATCCAAGGGCTCGATAAGGCCAATTTAAGGTTCTGAACGTATTATACCATATCTATTGACATTGTCAAGCACCTATGCTATCGTTTAGACAGCTAATCCCACAAGGGTTTTGGCAGGTAAATAAGGCAGAAAGGAGTCCGATATGGAGACAAAAGGACGCGTGAAGGGATATGTTCTCGGGCAGGATTATGCCGAGGGCATTCCTACATGGAAAGTCCGCGTGACCGATGAGTCATCTCCTTTTGTGGGCGACAAGCTATTTGTAGCTTCCGTTCATGATGAGATAGCACTCGCAAACGGTCTTGAAGTCACCTTCTTGATCGGCGCTTTCACTGGACGTGGCAAAGAGACCTATCACAAGGCGCTCGATGTCGCACCGCCAGTGGTCATTCCAAAATGCGACTTCTGTGATCACATCGCAGAGATCGGCATTGAAGTGAGCGGCTATAACGAGCGCGGGCAAGTCGATGAAGGCGGGGCCACAGAATACATTCGCTGCTGTATTGCGGATGTTTTCCAAGGAGTACGACAGGGACAAACATCGCGGATCGTAAGCGGAAAAACAAAACATTTCCGCTGCACGAACTTCAGTGCCAAGGAACAAGGATGGCGCAAGATGAACTCGATCTACTAACCCCTAACAGGCATCACGGCACAAAGGAGAATTGCCATGCTGGTTATCAATACGAAAAAAGGCGCGGTTGTCTCTGTTGAAGAAAAGAACATGGGAACCGCACGTAACGTCATTGAGCGGGTCGATCGTATGTTCGACATGATGTTCGGATTTGGGGAGCTCAAACACCCCGCTTCCGAGAGTGCTACGCTGGTAAAAGAGGCAGCGAAGGAAGTGGTCAAGATCCATCACGATCGCCACTTACAGGCAGAGCAAGCGATCAAGGATTATCGCAGTCGTTTCTTCTTGGTTCGCTGGTTCATCAAGACGCCCCAGCCCTACGCCGACGTGACCGAAGAGCAAGTGCTCAACGCATATCGGGAGAAGTTCAACAAGTTCTATCGGTGGCTGGTCGACAAGAACCAGAACTCCAACTTCTACTTCGGCCAGATCGAAGAAGAAATCACTGCATGCGCCGAGTTGATAGAGGCGCTGAAGTAACGAACACCAAATCCAGCCAACGCTGGTGGCCCGCTCTTTCGAGAGTGGGCCTTTTTCATATTTAATGCCGCGCAATGAGATTGTGCCTTTGTAAATAACGCAGGCGTTTTTATTTTCATTTCATCTTTAGTTTTTATATCTATTGACGACTATGCCATTTATATGGTATAAGTCGCACAGCTGTCTTGATAGTAGTAATCAGAAAGTGAGGTGGGCAAATGCCTCGAGACGGAACAAAAAACCGGGTCGAGGAATTACAGCATGAAGCTCAAGGAGCTATCGGCTACCCCGAACTGGTTGCACTCGCATCGGATGTCAGCATGACTCCGAATCGGGCGCAAAGCGTCGCAGCATCCCGGTGGCCACGCCGTCAGGCACGGGCCACATACTTCCTTGCCAAGCTCCGAAGGGATTTCCCTGAAGAGTTTGCGCAACTGGCAAGTATAACCATAACCCCTACAGAGCACGCTCGG
>Ga0187859_10003069_pt1 | contig 10276 bp, 6 predicted proteins | sample June2016WEW_10_1_2_FD_133019 | JGI IMG/M metagenome (GOLD analysis project Ga0187859, IMG submission 133019) | Peatland microbial communities from SPRUCE experiment site at the Marcell Experimental Forest, Minnesota, USA - June2016WEW_10_10 | ecosystem: Environmental > Terrestrial > Soil >... | reverse complement strand
GAAGGAGTGCGCTTTCGGAAAGAATGAACTGGCCTTAATCCTGCCCCACAAACCTCCCCAGAAATCCGCGAAAGCCTCGCGACAGTCGAAAAAGTAGCAATGTTTTCCCGGGCATGGAACGAAGCATCTCGGCTTCATCCACCCTCAGCATCTTCTTTAAGTAGGAGAATGCGATTCGCAGCCGATCGAAGACCGTGTCGGCGTTCTCTGTGTGATTCTGCAATTCAGAGATAAAGTTGCCGATCGTCCTTGCATCCACACCATCTATGATTTGATTCTCGACTCTCAACACGGACGACCTTGTGTAAGACCGTCTGCGGCATTCCATTTGAACGAACTCCGGCAATGCGAGATGATATAGACTCTCAGCCAGCAGAACAGCCGACAACAAACGCCGCTTGCACCGCCATCTCCGAGCCCTGACCAGTGTTGCCTTCCAGTCGAGCTGTGGATGGACCCCGATCACTGCCGAGATATCGACCACCCAGCTCAATCGACGCCACATGTGTTTCGAACCATGGACAGCCAGCGTTAGCAAGAGGTCTTCCGGAGCGAAAGCCGGAACCTCGGCTCTGTCAATCAATATCGTTCGGCGGCGTTCCCATACCTCATCGAAATCCGGCAGGAATGAAAACTGCCTGGATTGGAGTTCGTCGTGCAACTCGATTTGCACCTCGCCGTTCCAATTCTGGAATTCCGTTTGACAGTCTCCGCGGTCTGGCCGGAGAAGACATGGAACTCCTTTTCTGTGAATGACTCCACGGTATCCCGACGCACGCAAAAGCCGGCCCGCGGCAGGCAAATCCCGGCGATGCACCCACAAATCGAGATCGTGAGACTCTCGCAGGCTCACATCTCCAAACTCCACCGCGGCAAGCAGCGGCCCCTTGAAAGGCAGGGCGCGGATCGCCTCCTCCGCGAACAACTCGAGCAATCGCGACAATTCCGCAACCTGTTGCCGATTTCGCTCTTCCACACTTTTTCGGTAGGCTCCAAGTTGCGCAAGAGTCTGCGGCGGAATGATGTCTGCCGCGTGAAGAGCCAAGTTACGCGAGGCTATTGGCAGTAGCCCGTGCGGAATTGCGAGCCTGAGCAACTCGATCCAGTCCACACCGCCCACAATTCGCCGGCGTATTCGCTCAACAGCCGCCTCATCGGGACGAAGGAGTGAGCAATCCAAAAGCAGAAGCGCTTCTCCGGTTGCGTTCATTGCAGTGTTTCTCCAACAAGTTGGGGAATGCGGTCGAAATCGCGCCCGGTACGCAGCCGGTACAACGGCGTCGATTTCACCAGTTGAGCAAGGACTTCAAACTGAGCCCGCGTCGACTCAGCCTCAGTCAATAGCACATTCGGAGCCAATTCCAGAAAGGCCTCATCGCTGGTGATTGGAGTCAACTTGCTCTCGAATGCTTTTCCGATTTGAGGAAATACAATCGCTTTGGGCTGCGCATTCCATGCCAGCCGCGACGAAAAGTAATCGCCGCATCGAATTTCGTGCTTTGGCCACCCTGGACGCTTGGGCCGATCGGTAAGCGCGTGCAACTCCTGGAAGAAAGAAGCGGTTGTATCCGTAATGTCAATACTCTCCGGAAAGGCCAGAACGCGGAGTCCATCGCGTCGCTCTACAAATGCCATGTCATCGCCGAGAAAGTCGAGGCCGCCGCGCAACAAACAGACGGTCAATGTGGATTTGCCTGCCCCGGTTGTTCCCGGAAGCAGGACGCAGCACCCTCCCAAAGCAAATGCGGCCGCATGCACATTGAACTTGCCCCTCCGTTTCAACATCTCGATGAGCGGAATGGTAAACAGCGGGTGCGTTCCGAGCCAAAGTTGATCAGACTCCGGCTCCTGCAGGGAGATGAAACAATGACCCTCGGCGGGCCTGCAGAGAGCCCGTGCTCGTCCTCCGTAATCCAGATACAGTTCATCGCTATCGGGGTAATAAGTCGCATCCCCGGTCAAGGGCTGATAGAACGCTCGTCCCTGACCTCGCGGCCTGTCGATGCGATGCATAGAGGGAGAAGGTGCGGTGAAAAACTCAAAGTGGAGTTTCTCGCCATCGTTGGCCTCGGCAGTCAGCTGTCCGAGGCGGCTTGCAAGCGAGGAAACCGCGGCCTGCGGCCCCAATACATCTATACCTATCCCGTGAAAGCTGCAACTCAACTGCTGAGATATGCTCATCCACGCGCTTCTCCGGCCGGGCGGCTCGCGATGTCCTTTGTGGGGAACCCATCGAAAGAGTAAATGGGAGTGAAGAACGACCTGGGGTCAACTTTCTCCAGATAAGGTTGGCCATTGCGAACTAGCCAGCAGTGACCGGCAAAGTTGTCATCCACTGTGCCGGCGCCGAATACGAGAGATGCATTGACTCCCGCGCGCCTTAGAAAGTAATAAAGTGTCAAGCCCCTCGTCAGGCAAAGACGAGCAATCAGACGGCGGCCGGCACGGCAAACTAACTCTGTATACCTGATGATCCGCTCTGCAAGCGCTGGATCAATCTCAGAATTTGGACGCGCGGGTTCCATCAGAGCTTCCAGTCGGCGAATTGGCAGACGAGTCAGCAAAGGCACGATCGCCGCAAAGGCGGCGATGCGGATCAGCAGAAACGTATCAGCCACGACTTTCGTCCCCGGCTTTCGAATTTACAAGCAAGCCGGCTTGAACTAACTCGTCCAGCAAGGCCTGAAGATCGTCCTCAATCGTTTGCACGGGAGCGTCGTATCCCGCAGCCAAACGCGCAGCAATTTCAGAGAGCGAGAGGCCTTCTGCGAGCAAATCCCAGGCCTCGGAGCCTAACTCGTTCAGGGAGTAGTAATTTCCAGTTCCCATGTCAAACAGGACAGTTTCATCCTGAACCCGTTGCGCAATGACGTCCATATTCCGTGAAAGGCTGACTTGAGCAAGCATATGGGTAGTGGTTCAATCCCTTTCTCGCAGCTCGCGGTTCGTTGAGCATAAGTCCGCTCAGCGGCGGAACGTTTTGTCCGTTCGACCGGGGCCCAATCGGCTTGGGGTACTTATGTTCGAGTTATGCCACTGGAAATCGCTGACTCGATCGCATTCGGATGGAGCCCCACGCTCCATCCGAATACTCTCTTACTCTTTGCAACTTATTGCGCCTTGGCAACGTTTAGAACGAGAATCTGGTAACCAAGCGGAGTAACCCCAGGCATTTCACTTCAGGCCTTACATATTGCTTCTTCACATCGTCCTCCTTGAGTGTTCGGTTGGCGTCGGCCGCAACTCAACTCGTTGCAGAAGGGACTCGCGGTTTTGCCGCCTCATGTCCCGCTTCAGCAAAGGTGACAGTTCCTGCCCACGAGCGAAGACGAGCGCGCGCTCGGGAGTTGGGGATCTGAAACACCATTTGGCAGACTGCGGGGATGATATCGGCTCGGCCGGAGAGAGGGGACTCGCCGGTTGAGAACTAGTATTAGCCCAATTCAAAAGCAGTGTCAAGATCTCTTTTCAGGGGATCAAATCCCGTCGGGTTGAAGTCGGTGCGCCGGGCTATCTCAGCATGGGATTCGATACGCATCGGCATTCGGTCAGTCATTGGCACAACCAATCCGCACCCAGGCGAGCGGCAGCTTCGGGGCGAGATTGCTTATCACCTCGGTACGTGATTTTTGCGTGAAGGTCAGAATACTTGTAAAATTGTTGTAATTTTTTCCCTTGACAGTTAAACACGAGCCGTGTATTTATCTTGCGATGGCAACCAGCCGTCTCTTCCCCGAACGACCGTGGTAAGTTGATTCGTAAATAACAGCCACAGGAGGAGTGTGCCTTTCGATCGACATTGGAATGTCTGCAAGATGTGTCGAGCCCTTCTTAAGGCGTCCTTAACAATTCAGTTTGTCAGTTCAATCGGTGCTGCATGGAGTGATTGACAGTGCGTGCCGCGCTCTGCGCCGATAGGCCTTGGGCCTTGAGTTCAGATGATTTTGCGGGTGCCTTCTTACGGTCGCCCCTTGTGTCGATTTCTCTGCAAGAGTGGTTTTGCCCTAAGTGGGCTGCGACAACAATGCATTCCGGGTCGAGAGCTTACCATGGGACACTTTGAGCTTAAAGGGTCAAGGGAGAGCTGTGTCCGATCGAGTTTTCAACCCAGAAAGTCATGGGAGTGTGTTCGCCTTTGCACTCGGAAACTTCCCCGAATCACAAGACAGGAGAAACTAGCGTGTCGAAGATGTTTGATTGTGCGAATAATCGAGGACGCGTCGCAATGAGGTCGGCGGCGCTTGTGGCCATGGGCTTGTTCTTCTTGCTGCCAGCGGGGCTCTCTGCGCAAAACGCCCTGATACTGGACGCCACTACGGTGGGCGGCGTCAGCAGCAACGAGGCCAAAGCCGCAGTGGCAGCCGGTTTTACCGTAACCGATGTTTCAGACGCAACCTGGGAGTCGATGACCACAGCCCAGTTTGCTGCTTACCAGTTGATCATTCTTGCCGACCCCAGTTGCGTAGTCGGCACGGGACCAATCACAGCAGCATTGTCAAACACCGCAACCTGGGGCGCGGCGATCAATGGCAATATCGTCGTGATCGGGACAGATCCCACCTATCACTTCGACGCCGGAACCGCAGGCGCAGGCCAGTTAATGACCTCCGCCGTGAAGTTCGCTGGAGCGCAAACGGGTAAGACCGGGCTCTACGCGGCTTTGAGCTGCTATTACGCGTACTCACCTGACAAAACCGTTCTTCCGTTGCTGGACGGGATCGTTCCTGACGGCTCATTGACCTTGATTGGCCTGAACGGTGCTGGTTTGTGTTTCAATCAGGCCCACATCGTTGCCACCAGCCCATCGCTTGCCGGCCTGGTGGACACTGACCTCGATAACTGGAGCTGCTCGGTGCATGAAGCTTTCGATACCTGGCCGCCCAGTTTTGAAGTTCTTGCTATCGCCGAAAACTTCGGCTCCGCGTATACGGCGACCGATGGCACGGTCGGCGATCCGTATATCCTCTCCCGAGGCGCGACCGTGATCAGCAATATCGTGCTGACCCCAGCCAGCAGCACGGATACGGTGGGAGGAAGTCAAGTGCTCACGGCTACTGTGACCACCAGCAGCAGTGCTCCGGTGGTCGGCACAACTGTGACCTTCACGGTCATAGCCGGGCCTGATACGGGCAAGACGGGCACGGGCGTGACCAACGGGGCCGGTCAAACGACGTTTACCTTGGTGAATTCACCGGCGGCAGCGGGCACGGATTTCATCAACGCGTCGTTTATCAATTCGTCGTCGCTTAAGGAGACCTCCGGCAACGTCACCGTCACATGGAACGCGTCGGTTGACACCACGCCACCGACCTGCGTCCTGGCTGGCACCATAGCCGGCCCGCCGAAGCAGATCCTGATCTCTGTGCAGGACTCTGGCAGCGGTCTCGATAGCATCGTTGTGGACAGCAACACAAACGACACAATATCGATTCCGAGCTTCGCAATCGGCACCACTGCAATGCAAACGGTTACGGCAACCAAGCTCAATCAGAGCCTGAGTGCGACGGTAACTCTGACAGCCACCGACGTTGCAGGCAATTCCACAACCTGCGACCCTGCCGATCTGACAGTGCCGGATGATGGGGTCAGAGGTGAGCGCACCTTGACTCACATTTCGTCTGCTGAGCACTTCATTCAGCTTACAAATGACGCAAAGTCCGGTGTCGACAGAGTTGATGTCCTCGTCAACGGAAAGCTCTTTAAGTCGGTCGTGCCAACCTTCAACGCCGAAAACCTGGATGTGAAGAGCGCCATGAAGAGCGGCTCGAACAACACGATCACTGTTTGGGCTTATGGTCACAAGGGCGGCGCGGTGTTCGTGCTGGCCCATGATTAATTCAAGCCTCGCATTTGCCAGTTGGTAAATCGCGTTGCTCACAACTCGCACCGAGGCTCCGGAAGAAGAATCCGGCGTCTCGGTGCGCTTCGCCTATATCGACTAAGACTGCATCCGGATGAGTGACATGGGCCGATCCGGAGCGCAAATCCGCATATAACTCGGTGCCAGAGTGGAGGCGCAAAGTGAATCAGAAAATGTTCTATGTCGTCCCGGTATTGATCGCCCTGGGGGCCGGATTCGTGTTGGGCCGTCTAGGATGGCACGACAGGCCGGTCAAAACAAATGCAGTCCTTTATTACGTTGATCCCATGCACCCCTCTTATCACTCAGACAAGCCAGGCATCGCCCCGGATTGCGGCATGAAACTTGTGCCCGTATACGCAAAGGATGCAGGCAGATCATTGATTGACTCCGGAAACTCCGATGCACCTTCCGATCCAGTCTCCATTCCAGGGGCGTTGCACATCGATCCCGCCACACAGCAGTTATACGGAATTCGGCTCGCTAGGGTTCAGATGTCGACCGGCCGTGGAACCATCCGTGTCTTCGGCCAGGTGGCCGCCGATGAGACCCGCATCTACCGGCTTAACTTCAACTCTTCGGGGTTTGTAAAGAAGACTCAGAACGATGCCGTTGGCAGCCATGTGCGGAAGGACCAATGCCTGGCGGTGGTCTACTCCTCTGAAGTGCTGTATGCCGCCTCCGGTTATATCTCTGGGAACACCCGCGTCCAGGCCGGAGCGATGACCGACATTTCTCCCGCAAGCCAAGGCAGGGCAAGCATCTCCGCGCAGGCTGACTATCTTCGAAACCTGGGCATGAGCGACTCGCAGATCAATCAGCTCAACAGAACCCATAAAATCCCCGAGGATGTTTACATCGTGTCTCCGACCGATGGATATATCCTCTCGCGGACCATCTCGCCCGGCATGCGTTTCGAAAAGAACAGCGATTTTTATACCATAGCCGACCTAAGCCATGTCTGGGTTTACGCGGAAGTCTTCGGCAAAGATTCTGAAGCCTTTCGTCCTGGCACGATTGCTCGAATTACTCTTCCTGACACGGGCGAAGTTTATCGTGCGCGTGTCAGCGACGCGCTGCCGGAGGTCGACGCTGCTTCGCACGCATTCAAGATTCGCCTGGAAGTCGATAATCCGGGCCTCCGATTGAGGCCAGATATGTTTGTGAGCGTCGAGTTGCCGGTTGCACTTCCATCGGGTCTTACCGTGCCCTCCGAGGCGCTACTCGACTCAGGATTGTCAAAGCGAGTCTTCGTGGAAGTTTCTGAAGGATATTATGAAGCGCGCGAAGTAGAAACCGGCTGGCAACTCGACGGCCACGTGCAAATCGTCAAGGGTTTGCGAGAAGGCGAGACCATCGCCTCGGCAGGAACCTTTCTGATCGACTCAGAGAGCCGTTTGCAAATGGCCGCCAACGCTGGCAGCAACAGAAGCAACGGTTCCAGGTTTGAGACCGCAGTAGTTCACCACGCGGAGTGACACACTCTGCCAGAGAGCGACGAATTCAAGCCGCCTAGCCGGGAGCCCAGAATAATGATCGACCGGATTATCGAGTTTTCCATTCGGCACAAGCCGGCAGTCTTTCTGTTTGTACTCGTTGGCTGCCTTCTCGGCTGCTGGTCAATTGCCACCATGCGAATGGACGCAATACCTGACCTAGGGGATACGCAGGTGATTGTGTATTCCCGCTGGGACCGCGCTCCCGATCTCATGGAAAGCCAGGTCACCTATCCGATCGTGACCGCCATGTTAGGCGCCCCCCACGTGAAGGCTGTACGCGGATTCTCTGATTACGGATACTCCTATGTGTATGTTGTCTTCGACGACAACACCGACCTGTATTGGGCGCGCTCGCGGACCTTGGAATACATGTCCGGGGTGCTTTCGCACTTGCCAGATGGAGTGAAGACAGAGATAGGGCCCGATGCAACCAGCTTGGGCTGGGTATTCCAATACGCCTTGGTCGATGCAACAGGCCGCCACTCGCTCGCCGAGCTTCGTTCCTATCAGGATTGGTACCTGCGCTATTATCTGAAATCGGTTCCTGGCGTTGCCGATGTTGCCCCGATCGGTGGATTCAAAAGTCAGTATCAGGTGAATGTCGATCCGAACCGGCTGCAGGCTTACGGAATCTCCATCTCCCAGGTAGTGGACGCGGTGCGCGAGGGAAACAACGAGACCTCGGGAAGAGTGCTTGAATTCGGCGGTACGGAGTACATGGTTCGCGGCAGGGGTTATGCCACTTCGCTTGAAGATTTCCAAAATATCGTCGTAGCCACCCCGCCAGGTGGGGTGCCCATACGCATCAGGGATCTAGGCGAGACCGTTTTGGGTCCTGAGATTCGGCGCGGAGTCGCCGACCTCGACGGCGCGGGAGAGGTGGTCTCCGGCATCGTCATCATGCGCAGCGGAGAGAATGCGCTCGACGTGATAGACCGAGTGAAGGCGAAGCTGAAGGAGATCGAGCCGAGTCTTCCCGCGGGCGTCAAGATCGTTTCCATCTACGACCGCTCTCAATTGATTCACCGCACCATAAGCACAGCGCAAGAGACGATTCTCGAAGTTGTGATCACCGTGGCACTCATTATCATGGTGTTCCTCTGGCATTTCCCAAGCGCCGCCATTCCATTGGTGACCATGCCTGCGGCGGTGCTGCTATCGTTCATCCCATTGCGCCTTATGGGCATCAGCGCCAACGTGATGACGCTGGCAGGCGTCGCTATCGCCTTTGGTGAACTGATTGACGCATCGATCGTAGTTGTGGAACAAACCCACAAGAGGCTCGAGCAATGGGAGAAGACCGGATTTCCCGGCAGGCAGCGCGACGTCGTGCTGGCAGCGGTGAAAGAGGTGGCTGGCCCAACGTTCTTTGCCCTTCTTGTAATTGCCATCTCGTTTCTCCCCGTGCTTACACTCGAAGGCCAGGAAGGTAGGATGTTCAGGCCGCTGGCATATTCTAAGTCGCTGGCAATGATTGTCGCGGCAATACTGGCCATTACGCTGGACCCTGCGCTGCGCCTGCTGCTGACCAATGTCAAGCCATTCTACTTCCGGCCAATCTGGCTGTGCCGGTTGGTCAATAGTCTTCTTGTGGGACGCATCCGGCAAGAAGATAGGAATCCCGTCAGCAGTGTCTTGATGCGCATCTACGAGCCGGTAGTGACCTTTACTCTACGCTACAAATGGGTCGTGCTGGGAACCGCCTTGGCATTGATCGTCGCCACCGTTCCCGTGGCTCTCTCGCTAGGCTCCGAGTTCATGCCTCCGATGGATGAGGGCGCGATCCTCTACATGCCGACGACCATGCCCGGAATCTCCATCTCTCAAGCCCAGAGACTGTTGCAAGTCACGGATTCAATTCTCAAACAGTTCCCCGAGGTCGACAGCGTCCTGGGAAAGGCGGGTCGAGCCGAAACCCCAACCGATCCGGCGCCTCTATCGATGCTGGAAACTCTCATCACATTGAAGCCGCGTTCCCAATGGCGTCGCGTCGATACCTGGTACTCAGGCTGGGCTCCCGAGTGGACCAAGCCGATGCTGCGCCACATAACGCCGGACGCGATTTCTTCTGAAGAACTTCTCGCGCAGATGGATGCGGCAATCAAAGCCCCGGGAGTCTCGAATGCCTGGACCATGCCGATTCGAGGCCGCATCGACATGTTGACCACCGGAATGCGAACCCCGGTTGGACTAAAGATTTCCGGCGGTGATTTGAATACGATTGAAGCGCTTGGAAAGCAGGTCGAGGCCGTTCTTCTCTCCGTGCGCGGCACGCGCGGGGTCTTCGCTGAGCGCGCCAATACCGGATACTTCATCGATATTGCCTGGCGGCGCGATGAGCTTGCGCGATATGGCATTAGCATCGAGGGCGCTCAGGCAGTTCTCAAAAATGCAATCGGAGGGGACGATGTTTCAACGGTGTTCTCCGGCCCTGAGCGCTACCAGGTCAATGTTCGCTACATGCGCGACTTTCGCAGCGACCTCAATTCTATAAGCCGCATTCTGGTACCTGCGGGCGGGCAGCGCCAAGCGACCATCGGCGAGTTGGCAACGATTCAGATTCATGAAGGTCCGGCAATGATTCGCGACGAAAATGGAATGCTCACCGGATATGTATATGTGGATCTCGCCGATCGCGACCCTGGCAGTTATGTTGCCGAAGCAGGTCGCATCCTGCGTGAAAAGATGGTAACGCCGCCAGGCTATACGATATCGTGGAGCGGCCAGTATGAAGCCATGAAGCGAGTCAGTCGCCGGCTGCGGGTGATTGTTCCGTTAACTCTAGGCCTGGTTCTTTTGCTGATATATGTCAATACGCGGTCGCTGGCCAAGACGTCGATCGTCTTGCTGGCTGTTCCATTCTCCGCCGTGGGCGCGATTTGGCTTCTCTACCTGCTTCACTACAACATGAGTGTGG
>Ga0187859_10003068_pt1 | contig 10277 bp, 8 predicted proteins | sample June2016WEW_10_1_2_FD_133019 | JGI IMG/M metagenome (GOLD analysis project Ga0187859, IMG submission 133019) | Peatland microbial communities from SPRUCE experiment site at the Marcell Experimental Forest, Minnesota, USA - June2016WEW_10_10 | ecosystem: Environmental > Terrestrial > Soil >... | reverse complement strand
CGTGACCATTAAACCGGACCGGATTCAGACTAGATTCCACGAGAACGGCGCGCCAGCCTGGTTCGCGACAATCAAACGGATATAGACTGCGGAACTGGTCGGCCCGGTGAGTGATCCCGTGCCATTAGTCATGAAAGAGACTGCGGTTTGTGGGTAGCGGCTGTTCAGTATTCCGACGATGGCGGATCGGGACGAGATGGCGGATTGGCCGAGATCATTTGCTCAATGTAGCAGGATTCATGAACAATTTTGCCATCCTGATCACTGCTTGCGTCCTCGAGTCGGACCTCTTTAGCGCAGATCAAACAGAGGAAGTGGCGCCGAGGACTTTCTTCGCCGTATGGGGTTTCCAAAGTGCGCTAAACCATAAATGAATTGAAATTGACAGTCTGTACGATAACGAACGTAAATCTGTCGTCAAGCGCTGTCTATTTTTCGGGTCCGGCGGGTTGGATGTGGGTGCGGGTGATGCGATCGTGCCAGCATAATCCGTGGGGGTCGAGGAGACACCAGAGATAGCCGAGTCCGGCGGAAAAGGCGGAGAGAAAGGATGCGAACACGCGCCAGCGGCGCGCGCTTCGACTCAGAGGCGAGCCATCGAATGCGGCCAGGCGAAGGCGGGTGACGCGTAGTCCGGGAGTTGAGCCGGTGTAGACAACGAAGAAGAATTGGTAGGCCGCCCAGAATAGAAGCGCAATCGCGGCGGTGGCTCCGGCTAACAGCGGAAGCGACGCGCGAAGAGCGGCCAGGCTGGGATTCAAGCTGGGCTGCAAACTGGGATTCAGGCGAAGGAAGATTGCACCGAACGCGCCCAGAGACGCAGCCAAAATCGCGCCATCCAGCAGGCCGGCCAGGGCGCGCTGCCTGATCGATGCTGAGGTGGATGGGAATGCGGCGATTAAGTGGGCTTGCTTCGCGGCGAGTTCCTGTGGCGACGGCTCGATGAGCATTCCACCTAGCGCGGGAGGTGGGGGCAGAATCTCCGGTGCCTCAACGATGCGCGGACGAGTCAGGTCGAAGACGGGATCGGCGAGGTCGCTCGGGCGAAAGATCGGGATCGCGGCGGAACGCGGGAACTCGATCAGGTTCGAGGGCGATTCCTGCGATTGCTCGGGCGATGGCCTCGGCGAGTCTTGAAAACGCGCGGCGCTGGGATCGGATTCGACGGCTGTCGATGCGTCCCGAGTTTGGGGACAGGTTTCGGGATTTCTTGCGAGATTGGTGTCGAATGCAAAATCCTGCGGCGCTTGCCAAGTGGAGAGTGGGGCAGGAGACGCGTGCGCGGGACGGGACCAACTCTCGGGCGCATCAAAAGGCAAGAGGAGCGAGGGGTAACGGGGAGTGCGGGGCTTGCGGCGGGTACGATAGCGTTCGAGGCGCGCGGAGACTTCGTCTCGCCATGAGTCGACGTCATGCTCGGAGCGGCGTTCTTCCGCCGCAGGAAGGTTTAGGTTCGAGGCGAATGTAGTGACTGAATCGGCGTTGCTCGGCGTCGATTCGCAAGCGTCGGTAATGCAGCGGCTCGACGACTCTTCGTCAGCGGAAGGATCAGTCCATCCGGTTCTCATTGATCCATTCAACGATCCGTTCAACATAAATACGGCTTCACCGATGCTGGTGGTCTTTAAAGTAGATCGTTAAATCGGGTCGTTCTCGACAGGCGGCCTCAACAAGCGGCGCAACTTTGCTTCACCTGTCGCTCGCGTGCTAAGGTCAGTTGGTTCCGGTTGGCGGACTGGCTTGCAGAGCGCTCGCTTGCATGGATCCGGCAGACATCGCCTGTTAAAGATCGCCTGTTATAAGATCGCCCGTTAATGGTCGCCCATTGATAGTTGCTCGCTAATGTTGACCCGCTCTCGAATCTTTATCACGGCCGGATTGGTCTGTCATCTGCTTCTGTCGCGCGGGCTAGTAACCAGCCAGACGCTGCCCCCGGCAGCGGGCAGCCTGGCGATCGCGGATAGTGCCGGAGACCTTCTCCCAGCCCCGGGGAATGACCTCCCCGCAGCTCCGGTCGCCAATACGCAAGAAGAGGTTACGATCCGGGCCGTGGAACAGGAGAAAGATGGGTCGATCTATCATCTGCGGGGGAAGGCGGAAATTGACTATCGCACTTATATCCTGCACGCCGATCAAATTACCTACAATTCGGACACGGGAGACAGCGAACTGGAGGGGCATGTGGTGCTCGATGGCGGTCCTTACGACGAGCATGTTGAGGCCAGCCACGGCAACTACAACATTCGCACGCAAGTCGGGACTTTCTACGATGTGATTGGAACCGTGGGGCTGGCGATGCGGAAGTCTCGCTATGTACTGTCCACCTCCAATCCCTTTGCTTTTACCGGAAAAATTGTCGAGAAGCATGGACCCGACCGCTACCTGGTGCGGCAGGGGACGGTGACCACCTGCGAGTTGCCGCATCCGAAATGGCTCTTTGCCGGAAAGCGCATCTCGGTGGAAGTGGATGGAACCGCCTCACTTCACAACAGCGACTTCCGGCTGATGGGGATGCCGGTTTTTTATTTTCCGTTCGTGAGCTTTCCGGTAGAGAGGCAGCGGAAGAGCGGGCTGCTCATTCCTGATTTCGGCAACTCGTCTACCAAGGGACTGATTGCCGGAGATTCGATTTACTGGGTTTTCAATCGCAGCGCGGATGCGCTGATTGGGGCCGATTACTATTCGAAGCGAGGTTTTTTTGAGCGCGGAAGCTTTCGCTGGCGGCCGAGCGATACCTCGTATGTGTTCTTCAATTATGCGGGAATGGTGGATCGCGGCATTGGCACGCCGCCACAGAATCAGGGCGGCGAGGATGCGCGCTTCTTGGCCGAGCGGCCTTTCGGAGACTTCCGCGGCGTCGCCAATGTCGACTACCTGAGTTCGTTCGTTTTTCGCATCGCATTTACCGACGTCTATACACAGGCGATCGATTCGGAAGTTCGATCGCAGATTTTTCTCTCCAACACAACCGACGGATTTCACTTCAATGCTCTAGCCGAACGCTATCAGAACTTTGAGGTCTGCATTCCGCCAGCGACGCCGACACCGGGCACATGCAGCACGATCACACAGCAGGAACTGGTGCGAATTTTGCACACGCCGAGTTTTTTCTTCTCTGGCGAAGAACGGCAATTGGGAAATACCCCGCTCTACTGGTCGTTCGAGAGCGCGGCTGAGGGGTTACAGCGGCGTCAGGCGCCCGAAGTCGAGCAATCTGGTGTTTCGCAGCCGGGGTTGCGTACGGCGGCGCTAGTGGGCAGGTTCGATCTTGCGCCTTCGCTGGTGATGCCATTGCAATGGCAGGGATGGTCGTTTCGTCCCGCGCTTACCTTGCGGGATACGTTTTACACGGAGGAGTTTAATGCGGCGGTGGATGATGCGACGGGAAGAGCTTCTAACGACATTCTTAATCGCAAATCGCTGGAAGCGTCTGTCGAGTTGCGGCCGCCAGCGCTGTCGCGCGTGTTTGACCGTCCTTGGCTGCGACGAAAGTGGAAGCATGTGATTGAGGCGCGCATGAGATACGACTACGTGACCGGCATCAATAACTTCGCCGACATTCTTCGTTTCGACGCCACCGATGTGCTGACCAATACGAATGAGATTGAGTACTCGCTGGTGAATCGTCTCTACGCCAGGAACTTCAATCCGAACGTGAAGGATTGCGATCCGCAGAGCATGAGCACGCTGACGATTGGGGGGGTGCCGCAAGTGGGTGCGGTGCCGTGGGAACTGCCTCCAAACCCGGACGCCCAGGTATGCACCTCGGGGCCGCGAGAGATTCTAAGTTGGGAGATCGGGCAGAAATATTTTTTCGACCCGACGTTCGGCAATGCGTTGGTGGCGGGGCAGCGGAATGTATTTACGACAACGGCGGATTTCACGGGCACCGCGTTTCTTAATTCGGAACGGCGCTTCGCTCCGATCATTTCGCGCCTGCGCATGGAAACGAGCCTGCACACCAACACGGAGTGGGATCTGGATTACGATCTCAACGCGGGCCGTATCAATTCCAGCATGGCGATGGTCAACTATCACTACGGCCCGTTTACGATTGGGGGCGGAGATGCGTTCTTGCGGGTGATTGACACGCTGGCGGGAACGACCCCGACCGCGCCGACCGATTTCCACCAGTTTCGTGTGTTGCTGGGCTATGGACAACTCAATAAACCGGGGCTGAGCGCGGCTACCAGCTTCGGTTTTGACGCGAATCTGGGAGCGCTGCAGTTTGCGACGGTGCAGACGAGCTATACCTGGGATTGTTGCGGCCTGAGTGTCGAGTACAGGCGATTTGCGCTTGGAGCGGTGCGCAACGAGAATCAATATCGGTTTACTTTTACGCTGGCGAATATAGGGGCGTTCGGCAACCTCAAGCGCCAGGAGAGGCTGTATTAGCCGGGTCTGGTGGCTTTGGCATCTTAAAAGCAGTTCTCAGTTCCCGGTTCTCAGTTCTCTGTGAGTACGCGAAAGATTTTTCTGAGAACTGGGAAACGGGAACTGAGAACTTCTTTTGATGGATAATAGAGATCGTGACCAACTCCGTCATACTCGATGAAAAGGCTGAACGCTTGCGCGAGATACTGGCGGGGCGCGCTCGCTTGATCGTGGCTTATTCGGGCGGGGTGGACTCGGCATTTTTGGCGTGGATAGCGCATGAGGTGCTTGGCGAGCGCATGGTCGCGGTGATTGCGGACTCCGCGAGCCTGGCTCGAACTCATCTCGAAGATGCACTAGCTTTTGCTCGGGAGAGTGGGATCCCGGTTGAAGTTGTGGCAACCGAAGAGCTGGGAAATCCAGATTATGTTCGCAACGATGCCACGCGCTGCTTTCACTGTAAGGATGAGTTGTTCACGGTTTTGGAGCGCTATCGCGAGGCGCGCGGATTCGACGCGATTGCCTATGGGGTCAATGCCGACGACGCGGGCGATTTTCGTCCTGGGCAGGAGGCCGCGCGACAGCATCAGGTTTCGGCTCCGCTGCTCGAAGCTGGGCTGAACAAGGCGGAGATTCGAGAACTGGCGCTGCGGGCGGAGTTGCGCGTGTGGGATAAGCCGGCCTCCGCGTGCCTTGCGTCGCGTGTTGAGTATGGGCGCACGGTTACACCCGAAGTACTCAGCGTGATCGAGCGCGGGGAAGATGCGCTGCGAGCGTTGGGATTTCGGCAAACGCGGGTGCGTCATCATGGAGAGATTGTGCGCATTGAGATTGCGCGCGAAGAGCTTCCGCGCGCTTTGACGGCCGACATGGCGCGCGAGTTCACCTCTATCTTTAAGAAACTTGGATTTAAGTTTGTCACTCTCGATTTGGAGGGATTCCGCTCTGGATCGATGAATCAATTGCTGAGCGCTGACGAATTGCTGCGACGACGCGCGTGAAACTCCTTTTCATTACGCGACGAAGCGTTTGGAAAAGACTGATCGCGGTGCAGTTTGCGAAAGCATTAACCGCAGAGGTCACGAAGTTGCGCGAAGGAAGTGCTTAATCCAAAAGCCCCGTTCATCGGTGGCAACGCTTGATGGCGTGAGATAATCAAACGATTTCCTCATGTACAGGTGGCTTCGATTCATGATTGTGCGGCGCGCGTTTCTTGTTTTTCTGATGATTTGTCTGGGCTGCTCGGCGCAGGCCCCTCCGTCTTCTACTAGTTCTTCTGCTTCCGCTTCTCCTAACATTTCTTTGGATCTCACCAAGGTGATCGAGCGGCATGTGCGGGCGCAATATCAGCTTCCTCCGGACGTAAAGGTAACGGTGGGGCCGCTGCGCGCGAGTGAATTCCCGAACTTTGATGCGCTGACGGTTACCTTTTCGAGCGCGACGAAGAAGCAGGATTTTGAGTTTCTGCTTTCGCACGATCACAAGACGCTGTTGCGCATGACGAAGCTGGACCTCACCGCTGATCCCTTCGCCGAGATCATGAAGAAGATCGACGTCAACGGGCGGCCGACGCGCGGCAATAAGGATGCCAAGGTGACGGTCGTCAACTATGACGATTTCGAGTGTCCGTTTTGTGCGCGCATGCACGCGACGCTATTTCCCGGGTTGTTTAAGGAATACGGCGATCGTGTTCTTTTCATCTATAAGGATTTTCCGCTGGAAGAGATTCACCCGTGGGCGGTGCATGCGGCGGTCGATGCCAATTGCCTGGCCGCGCAAAACAGCGATGCCTATTGGGATTACGCCGACTTCCTGCATGGCAATCAGAGCGTGGTCAGCGCTGCCAAGGGCCACGACGGCCAAAATGCGGAACTCGACAAGCTGGCGACTTTGCAGGGACAGAAGCATAATCTCGATCTCCCGAAGTTGCAGGCATGCGTGAAGTTGCAGGATGAACGGCAGGTGCGCGCGTCGATGCACGAGGCCGACACGATTGGCGTGGAAGCGACGCCGACGATGTACGTGAACGGACAGAAACTGGATGGAGCAGTGCCGGAAGACGAGGTGCGACTGGCGTTCGATCAGGCCTTGAAGGATGCGGGCGTGGCGCCTCCCGAACATAAGAATTGAGTTTTGTGATTTGTCGTGGGCGATCTGTAATTGAAGCCGGGCCACTCAGACGCGGAACTATCAGCTGCAAACTGCCGATAATAAATTCCTCTTTGAGGCTGACTTGCCAGGTGTGGCGGAGGGACTAGATTGAAAAAAAGAAATTGTCTTGGACACGCGATGCTGATCATAATCGGCGCGTGTTTATTGGTTGGGTTAACGGCTTGCAATCGCACGAGTAGTGGTGGTGACGTGATGGCGTCCGTCAATGGGCGGAAGATTTATCGTACCGAGGTCGACAAGTATTACGCCAACCAGACGGCGGGCTCGGACCAGCAGCCGGCGGGCGAGCAGGCGGTGAGCCTGCGGTTAAGCATCTTGAACGAGTTGATCGAGACGGAAATTCTGATGCAGCGCGCGGAGAAGCTGGGCCTGCTTGCGACCGACGAGGAAGTAGATCGCAAGCTGAACGAAATCAAGTCACCTTATACGGCGGAAGAATTCAATAAGCGGCTTCAGGACAAGAAAATTTCGCTCGATGATTTTAAGCGCGACCTGCGGCGTTCACTCACGCGCGACAAGGTGCTCAACAAGGAAATCACTTCGCGCATCAATATCACCGACACCGACGTTTCGAATTACTACAAAGAGCACAAGGCCGAGTTTAATTTGATTGAAGCGCAGTACCATCTGGCGAAAATCATGGTGTCGAGTGCGGGGAACGGGCAGGTGCACAACCTGCAAAACAGCAAGGCGCAGAACGATGGCGAGGCGCGAAAGAAAATTCAGATGATCGCGAATCGCCTCGATAGCGGCGACGATTTTGCGACGCTGGCGATGAATTATTCCGAAGACCCGGAGACGAGCAACAATGGCGGCGATTTGGGAATGGCTCCGGAATCCGCGCTCAAGAACGCCGATCCGTCAACCCGCGACGCGGTGATGAAGCTCAAGCCGGGGCAATATACGCCGGTGATCCCGGTGATTAATCCGACCAATCATCAACCGATGGGTTATCTGATTGTGAAATTGATTTCGAAAGAGCCGGCGGGGCAGAGAGACTTGAATGATCCGCGGGTGCAGCAGGCGATTCGGCAGCAATTGCGCGATCGGCGGGAACAGCTTTTGAAAGCGGCGTATTACGAAACCCTGCGCGACGACGCCAAAATTACGGACCATTATGCGGAAGAAGTGCTCAAGGATATGGGCGCGGCGAAGTAACCCCCGAAGTCCCTTCATCCTTCGAGTTTCTTGGTTAAGACTTCATTGACTAATTGAGGATTGGCCTGCCCCTTCGACGCCTTCATTACCTGGCCGACAAAAAATCCGATCATGGTTTTCTTGCCTGCGCGATATTGCTCGACCTGCTTGGGATTGGCTGCGATTAACTCGTCGGCAATCTTCTCTAGCGCTGACGTGTCGCGTGATTGCTCGGGGCTGCCCTCGGTTTCGTAGACAGCGGGAAAATCCTGTTTGCGTTCGAAGGACAGGTCGTAGAGGTCTTTCAGCATCTTGCCCGAGATTGCGCCGGACTCGACCAGATCGGCCGAGAGTGTAACTCCTGCCATGGAGATGGGCGATTGATCGAGTTCCATGCCTTGCGCCTTGAGGCGTCCGAGTAATTCGCTCTGCACCAGGTTGGCGACGCGCTTCGGATTCTTGGCTGTGCGGGCGGCTGACTCGAACTGGTCGGCTAGCGCTCGCGTTAGCGTGAGGGTATGGGCGTCACCCGCGGTGATGCCGTATTCCTTCATCATGCGCTGACGGCGCGCTTCGGGAAGTTCGGGCAGGGTCGAGCGAATTGCCGCTTGCCACTTTTCACCGACCACAAGCGGAAGCAGGTCGGGCTCGGGAAAATATCTATAATCATGCGCCTGCTCTTTCGAGCGCATGCCATAGGTCTTGCCTTCGTGCGCGTTGTAGAGGCGCGTCTCCTGCGTGATCCGGCCGCCGGATTCGATGATCTCGATGTGGCGCTCGATTTCGTACTCGAGCGCTTGCTTGATGAAGCGGAAGGAGTTGACGTTCTTGACTTCGGTCTTGGTGCCAAATTCTTTCTGGCCGTGAGGGCGCACGCTGATGTTGGCGTCGCAGCGCAAGGAGCCTTCTTCCATGTTGCAGTCGCTGACGCCGGTGTAGAGGATGATCTCCTTGAGCCGCGTTAGGTATTCGTAGGCTTCTTCGGGCGAGCGCATGTCGGGTTCGCTGACGATCTCGGCGAGAGGCACTCCCGTACGGTTCAGATCGATGGCGGTTTTGTAAGCGGAATCGGCGAAACCTTCATGGAGACTCTTGCCCGCGTCCTCTTCGAGGTGAAGGCGGGTAATGCCGATTTTCTTTTTGCCGCCGATCTTATTTTCGGTTACATCGATGTCGATGAATCCAAATTCGGCTAGCGGCTTATCGTACTGCGAGATCTGGTAGCCCTTGGGCAGGTCGGGGTAGAAATAATTCTTGCGCGCGAAGATGGAAACCTGGTTGATGCGGCATTGCAAGGCCATCGCCGCCAGCGTTGCGAATTCGACGGCTTTGCGGTTGAGCACGGGCAACGCTCCGGGAAGGCCGAGACACACGGGGCAAACGTTCGTGTTGGGCGGATCGCCGAAGCGAGTTGAACAGGAACAAAAGATTTTCGACTCGGTCAGGAGCTGCACGTGGACTTCGAGTCCGATTACAGGCTCATACTTGGCGAGAAGATTCTCGGAAATGGCTGGCGTGGTCGCCATAGCAACAGATTATAGCTGGGACCTCGGATTGGGCTCAGGTGCGGACTCGCGCGCGCTGGGTGCGATCACGGCCGCTTGGCTTCGGGCGCGCTCAAGTATTTTTCCATGGGGATTTCGAAATACATAAGCTCGTTGCCTTTCGCGTCACTCACTCCCATCAGGTAAAAGCTGGCGCCGGGCAGGGGGTTCGCAATGTCTTGAATATCGAAAAAAAGAAAACCGCGTACGGTGGAGTGTGGTTCGACGGCTTTGGCGCCGAATTGAGCGCGGTCGATTTCGTCCCAGGTTTTGCGGCTCACTCCCCCTTTGACTTCTTTTTTCGGTAAAGGAATGGGCAGCGTAATTTGGCCATCGTTTCGCGATGGACGCGAAAGGCGGCGGACAACTTCATCCGTGGTCGAAGGAAGCAGCTTGCTGCGATCTTTGGTATTCAGCTGGGCCTTCATGTCGACGAGCGAAATGGGCTGATCGCCGTCGTTGGTGATGACGAAAAAGACCGGCAGGTAGCCGTTGTTGCGATAGTTCACCGTGAAGATGGAGGCCTTGTCTTCCACGTCATAAGGATCGACCGCAACCACGACTTTTTCCGCCGGGTGGTCATCGTGGGCGGGGTAAGTATGGGCGGGCTGGGCCGTGGGCATTACAAATTCTTTGGCTGCAAACGCGCACAGAGCGCCGAGCAGCACAAACACGCAAACCACTGTCGTGCGAGGAAATGTTGTGCGCAGGTAACCTCGGCTCACTGCTTTATCCATAGAGTGAATTATAGGGTGCCAGTTATTGGATGCGATTCGTGCGAGCGGCGCTGTCTAGTGCCCCACAATATGGGATTTTCGCTTGCCGGTTAGAATGGGACTTCTTTCATGTACGCGCTCTACAGTGCGCTGGCCGGTGTTTTTCTTCTGCTGACGCTGCCTTACTGGCTGCTGCGGATGATGCGGCACGGCAAGTATCGGGCGGGGCTGCGGCAGCGATTCGGCGCTGTTCCGCCCGCGGTGGTGAATCGCGGCGAGTGGCCGGTGATTTGGGTTCATGCGGTTTCGGTGGGCGAGGTGATCGCTTCCAGCG
>Ga0187859_10003064_pt1 | contig 10279 bp, 6 predicted proteins | sample June2016WEW_10_1_2_FD_133019 | JGI IMG/M metagenome (GOLD analysis project Ga0187859, IMG submission 133019) | Peatland microbial communities from SPRUCE experiment site at the Marcell Experimental Forest, Minnesota, USA - June2016WEW_10_10 | ecosystem: Environmental > Terrestrial > Soil >... | reverse complement strand
CCACGCGGATCCGCCGTTCTTCATCCAACAGCAACTCGCCTAGCACAGGAACGAAATCCTCGATGCGCGCCACCTTCACGAGCGCCGCGGACCGCAGATCCCGGAAACCCCTGGCGCCCTCCAGGGTCGAAACGCAGACGCGCCCCGCGGCGATGGATTCCAAAAGCTTCAGACTGGATCCCCGCATCTCCGGCAGCGGGTTGATCGTCAAGGCGCATCCTCTCAGCCAGGGCCATACATCGTCGGTATGGTCCGCGATTTCCACGCCCGGCTGATCGAAGCAGGCATATTGCTTGGCCACGGAATGGCCGTTGCGCCCACCCAGGATCTGCAACTCGATGCCGGGGATTTCCCGGCGCAGCGTAGGGTACACCGTCTCCAGAAAGCGCGCGATGCCGCGCAAGTTCGGCGCATAGCGAAAAGGGCCCAGAAAGAGGATCTTGCGGCTGCCCCGCGACGGCGTGTAAGGCTGTCCGCTTGGTTCCACGCCATTCGGCACGACTGCCAGCCGCCGGTGGGACACCAGCGCTGCATCCTCCCCCGAGCAGGCGATGACCGCATCGTATTTGGCGATCAGTTCCGCTTCAAACCGGTCTTCCGGTGTTCGTTCGCCTTCCGAGAGGAGCACATCGTGCAAGGTGATGCTCCACGGAATCCGGTGGCGCCGATTCTCAATCAGCCCAGCCAGCTCTGTGTGTTCGATTTGCACCAGCGAGGCATCGTAGACCTTGGCCAGCCGCTCCGTTTCCGTCCCGATCCGGGCATGCGAATGGAGCCGGATTCTGGCGATGCGGTCTCTCGATTCGCCGGCCTTCTCCATGCGGCCGCCGGTAAGATGAAGCGCCACGGGGCCGCCGGAATCCGGACAGCGCGACGCCTGGTAGAGCGCCTCTTCATCGCTCAGCAAAACGATATCGAAGTCCGCCGCCAGGCGCCGGATGAGATTTGCAATTCGCCGCGCGCCGCCGTGCGCCGGAGGATACACGGCGAAGGGCGAAACCAGGATCACCTTGGGCCGCTCCGGGCGCGCTGCCGGCCGTAGATAGTACTTAGCGCGCAAACGCTCCAGGTCGATGGTGCGGGCAGGCGCCAGCGCGTTCGATAGGAGCGACTTGAATAAGGACGCTGCCTGGCGCCATGCAGTTAGCTCGCGCAGCGTTGTGGAGTCCCAGACGCGCCGCAGATCCCTCACCAGAGCGCGCGGCGGCAGTTCGACAAAGCCGTTGCGCAGAGAAAACAAGAATTGATTGCGCCGCAGCAGGCGCTCGATTTCTTGGGGTGGGAAACACTGCGAAACGGTCGCCCGATGCATGTGGGTGGCCTCGGACGCCGGACAAAACAGCACCTCGTATCCGGCTCTCCACGCCCGCAGGCCCCATTCCACGTCCTCCCAATACACCGGGTTGTACGGATGCGCTCGCGACATGAACCGCCGCAACAATTGCCGCCGGAACAACGACGATCCGCCGCCGGCGTACAAATGGCCCCGCACGGTGGATGCGTCTTCCGGGTTGACGTCGAGAATCCCGACCCTGTCTCCCTCCATCCGGAAGTCCGTCCAGCCCGTCTCTTCCCGCCGCACGGTGGAATCGGCAAAGTGAATTTGCGAGGCGATCGCAAACACGCGATCGGCCCGCCAGCGGGCCGCTTCAACCAGCGCGCGCGGCGCCAGAGTCATATCGCTGTTGAGCAGGTACACCCAATCGAATTTGGCTTTCGAGACGCCCCACTCCACCGCGCCACTGAAGCCTAGCGGCTTTTCGCTATGCAGCCAGCGCGCCCGCGGAAAGCGCCGCCGCAATTCCGCATACGTATCCAGGGAGGCGCCGTTGACCGCAACAATCACTTCGCACGCTTCGCCCAATTGTTGAATGGCTGCGTAAGCCGACGCCAGGCTGTGCGCCAGAGGCTCCGGAGTGCCGCGCTCGGGAATCACGATACTGACCCCCGGACGCCACGCCGGCAGCCTGCGCGGCTCGGTCCGCACCCGCCGCAGCAGCGTCGCCAGCCGGGCTCCGCATTCGAGGGCCAGGTAAAGCGGAACAAAGCGCCAGCGCGGCAGCGGTTTACGGGGCGCCTTATCCGGCGCGACGCCGGTCACACGCAGGGCGCGCAGGGCGAATCCCAACTCCCGCACATCCTGAGATCCCGAGTCGGCCGGCCGGCACACCTGGGTTACCGCGAAGTCGAACTGCGCTGTTTCGGCGGGATCGAGAAACGGAATGCTGAGACGGAACGCGGTGGTGCTGTCCGCAGGATTGACGAAAGAACCGATCGCCTGTCCACGATGCGAAACGCGCAGCTCATTGGCCTGGCCCTGGCCGGGCGGCAGCAGACCGTCGATCTCCAGGCACTTACTGGTGGCCTGCGCGTGGACCTGTGCGCCGGCCTCGATCTTCAGCAGCGCACGGCTGCGGCGCTTACTCCAGACCAGGTCCCCTTCACTGGCATGCCAGCCGCTAACCAGTTCCACACCCCTTCCCGCGCGCGGTGTCACCTGCGAACGAACCGGCCCCGGTACATAAGCCAGTTTGTAAGGGCAACCGCGGCAGGTCTCGTCTTTGCCTTCCTGAAATGCGCGGCGGAAGTATTGGTATGCTTCACTACGCCAGATCTCCGGCAGAGACATGGTGCGCAGGTTGCCCATCGCCACTTTATCCCGCGCCTCGCACGTGACCACATCTCCATTCGCCAGAATGTGTACGGAATCCCAGGGGCTCTGGTCGCACGAGAAGATGCGCCCCCTTTCCGGCAGCGGCAGCGCCGAATATTGCGGATGGAGGCCCAGTTCGTGGTTGGGCGCGAGCTCGCACGTGGATGGGCTGAATTGGACCTCGGGAAAGCGCGCGCGCGCCTCCTCCAGGGACTGGCTCAGGACACCAATGAAATCGGGGCGCAGGCGTTGGCCTTCGATTTCCGCTGGGAATTGGATCGGAATCTCATCGCGCCGGATGAGCGGATGGATCGCGATATCCTTCACGCCCAGATCTCGCGCGTACGCGGCTATGCCCCGCAACTGATGGAGGTTCTCCCGCAGAGCGACAAACGCAAAGTCGAGCAGTGGCCGGCGGCGTCCCAGCCGCTGCTGCGCGTCGCGCAAGGCCGTCAGCCGCAGCTTCATATCCGCCAGGCTGCTGTAACGATACAGATCCTGGAATTGTTTTTCATCGAGAGTATGCAGGGAGACGGTCAGGCGGTCGAGCCCGCTCGTGACCAGAGCATCCATCTTGGCGAGCGGGAAAGAGGCAAAAGCCGTGACTAGTTCCACGAACGCGCCGCGCGCATGGGCCAGGTGGATGGCTTCGATCAGATACGGGTAGTGCGCCGACTCGCCGGAATAATTGAGCCTCACGATTTCAGGGTCTTCGAGGCTTTGAATGACCGATCGATATAATTCGAAGTCCATGTGCTCGCCGGCGCCGCGCAACGTTTTTCGGGAGCAGAATATGCAGTCGAACGGACATTTGGATGTCAGTTCTATCCAAAGAATGCGTGGCGTTGGGCAAGTGAGCGCGTCGATCGGCAGTACGGAGAAGCTGGCGCCTTCCGGCATACGGGTTATACCAGCCAGGCAGCCGACTCGATCGCCAGTGCCCGCCTGCTCCAGTCGCCATACCAGAGCAGCGCCTGGGCCGCAAACAAGCCGCTCCACACATTCACGTGCCGCGGCCGGCCTGCTGCGTCGCGTTGAAAATGCATACGCCCATCCGGTCCGCAATACCGGCACAGGGCCGTGGCTATCCTGGGCAGGGCTACGTTCCAAAGGTCGCGCTGTAAGTAGCCCCCAGCTTCCAACAGGCAGCCGCTTCGCAGGATTTGCGCCATCGCGTCAGACCGCAGGGTGAGCAGTGGCTCGCCACAAGGGCCGAGCGCACCGGCAGCCAGCCGTTCCAGCGCCAGCGCGGCGCGCCGCAACAGGGATGGGTCGTTTTGTGCGGCGCCCGCTAGCAATGCGCCCTCCACATAGTAGAGGCAGGGATGCAGGAATTCAGGCTGGCAGTCGTTTGGCGTCCACTCGCGAAACCGCTCGAAGGTGGCTTGGGCATTCCGCCGCAACTCGGGTGGCGGGTTTCCACCGGAACATAAGAGCGCCGCCGCGGACTTCAATTGAAACGGTCCCGGATGAACAGACCAGGACTCCGCGGCCGGACCGGGCTGGATCGGAACGCTGGCCAGCAATCCGCCGTCTGGCGAACACAAAGGGAAGAGCCGCCGTTCGACCGCCGCCTGGACCCGATCCGCGGATGCGGCCCCCAAGAACTGGCGTGTCATGGCAATGCCGCGCCAGATCATGGCCAAGTCGAACGAAAACGAGAAACTGTTGCGCCAGTCCTTCGTGGGAGGGTCGGAAAGATACACCCGTGTGGCTGGCGGCGACAGTCGGCCGCCTTGGCGGTCGAGCCAGTCGGCCGCCCGGCGCGCGCGGCGTGGGATGCCCTCCACCGGCCAACCGCGTGCGTGCAGGAAAGACAAGATCGTTAGATAGTAGCCCGTGCTTTCGGGGTAAACGAAGCGGGTCGAAGCTCCATCGAACCAGCCCAGGACGCCGCCTGCCTGCGCACCAATGGGAAGCTGGACCTCGTCGGATAACAACCAGTTTATAAGGCGGAGAGCCGTTTCGTGCGGAGTGGCGCCGCCGGGCTCGGACGCGGCCGGTCTCCGATCGTGCAGACATCCCAGCATCGTAAGAGACATTTTACTAGCAAGAACCCCGCCAACGGGCCGATGAGGCAAACAGGAGGCGCATTATGGCCAGTTCGATAAGTCCCCTAAGCTATTTGGATGCGAGCGCCTATCAGAGCTTGCCGCCGTTGTCGTCTGCCGCCAGTGCGGCGGGCGCGAGCGCGGGCGCTAGTGCGACGGCGGAATTGCAGGCCCTGCGGCAACAGGGCGATTTTAAAGAGTTTTTCGACAACTCGATGGCCGTCGCGCTGTTGCAGCCGGCCGACGGCATAAACAGCGGCACGGCCACCACCACCCTGGTCAACAATATGTTGCAGCAGGTGCTGGGGGCTTATCAGACGCAAAGTGCCGGATCGGACGCTGGCGCCCCAAGCCTGTCTGGCTAGGTGGGGCAGGACTCCAGTCCTGCGGCCGACGTCGACGTCGGCCTCCCGGCGAGCGAAGCTCGCCTCCACAGGCTAAAGCCTATGCCACCAAGCCCTGCAAGAAGCGAGGCAGAGCTTCGAGGCAGGCGGCCTTCGAGGCCGCCGCAGGCTGCAGGACTATTTCGATTCCGCCAACACTTCCTTTGCGGCGCTTACCACGGTGGCTGGCAGAAACCCGAACTTCTTCTGGACCTCTTTCAATGGCGCAGACGCGCCAAAGGTGTGCATCCCGATCATGCGCCCTTGCGGACCGACGTATCGGTCCCATCCCAGAATGGAGCCCTGCTCCACGGAAACTCGCGCCGTTACAGACGGCGGCAGGACCGTCGCGCGATACTCCGGCGGCTGCCGCTCGAACAACTCCCAACTGGGCATGCTCACTACCCGCGCCCTTACGCCTTCCGCCTCGAGTTGCTCGTAGGCCTGCACGCACAATTGCACTTCGCTGCCGGTAGCCAGCAGCAGCACGTCGGGCTTGCCGTCCGGCGCATCGGCCAGGATGTAAGCGCCTTTCTCCACGCCCGATGCCGCCGCGTATTTCGTGCGATCGAGCGTGGGCAGCGCCTGCCGCGTGAGGATCAGCGCCACCGGTTGATGGCGCTGCTTCAGGGTGAACCGCCAGCACTCCACCACTTCGTTGGCATCCGCCGGCCGCAGCGTGATCAGGCCCGGCACCGCGCGCAGGGAAGCAAGCTGCTCGATGGGCTGATGCGTGGGGCCGTCTTCGCCCACGCCGATGGAATCGTGCGTGAAGATGTGGATCACCGGCAGATCCATGATGGCCGCCAGCCGGATGGGCGGCTTCATGTAATCGCTGAAAATCAGGAACGTGGAGCCGTAAGCCCTGATTTTCGAAAGCGACAACCCGTTCACAATCGCGCCCATGGCGTGCTCGCGGATGCCGAAGTGCATGTTGCGTCCGCCCCGGTCGTCGGCTTCGAAGTCGCCGGCGCCTTCGAAGGTCAGTCGTGTTTTGGTGGACGGGAACAGGTCCGCCGCGCCGCCCATCAGCCACGGAATGTTCCAGGCGATCTTGTTCAGCACCCTGCCGGAGGAGTCGCGCGTCGCCAAGCCCTTGGCATCGGCCGGAAACGTGGGCAAGTCCTTGTCCCAGGCCTCCGGAAGCTGGCGGTGCAGCATGCGGTCGAGCTGATCGGCCAGGTCCGCATATTCGGCCTTGTATTCCCCGAAGCGCGCCATCCAGGCGTCGCGCAACTGCTGGCCCCGCTCGCCCATGCCCGCGCGGAAGTGCTCGCGGACTCCTTCGGGAACCAGGAATTTGGCATCTTCGGGCCAGCCGTAAGCGCGCTTGGCAAGGCGCACCTCATCTTCTCCCAGTGGCTCGCCGTGCGCTCCGCTGGTGTCCTGTTTGTGCGGCGCGCCGTAGGCGATGTGGCTGTCCACAATGATGAGTGTCGGCCGGTCGCTGGTGCTCTTGAACACCTGCAGGGCGCGTTCCAGCATCTCCAGATCGTTGGCGTCGCTGACCCGCGTCACATTCCAGCCATAACCAATGAAGCGAGTAGCCACGTCCTCGCTGAACGCCAGCGCGGTATGGCCTTCGATGGTGATCTTGTTGTTGTCGTAGATCCAGCAAAGGTTCGAGAGACGATGGTGGCCGGCCAGCGAAGCGGCTTCTCCGGTAATGCCCTCCATCATGTCGCCATCGCCGCAGATCACATAGACGTCGTAATCGAACATGTCGAAGCCGGGACGGTTGAAATGTTTCGCCATCCACCAGCGCGCCATGGCCATGCCGACGCTGTTGCCAACACCCTGCCCCAGCGGACCGGTAGTGGTCTCGACGCCCGAAGTCCAGCGGTATTCGGGGTGCCCCGGACAGCGGCTATCGAGCTGCCGGAAGCGCTTGATATCCTCCAACTTGACGGCCAACTCGCCCAGCGATTCGTATTGCGGGTTGACGGCTTTCACGCCGCACAGATGCAGCAGCGAATACAGCAGCATGGAGGCGTGCCCGTTGGAAAGCGCGAAGCGGTCGCGATTGGGCCAGATAGGATCTTCGGGATCGAAGCGCAGGAAATGCTGCCACACGGTGTAGGCCACCGGCGCCAGCGCCATGGGGGCGCCCGGATGTCCGGAATTGGCTTGCTGAACCGCGTCCATGGAGAGGGTGCGGATGGTATTGATCGTAAGCTGGTCGAGTTGCTCGTTGGTCATGAGGGTTCCTAGCGGGGTGTGCGGGCCAGATTTTTATGATACCGTGGCGCACTGCCGGGTGGCGGCGCTTGCGAGCGCTAATCCAGCCCTAATCCTGGTGAGCGAGATCGGGCGAATGAGACAGGTGCTGTTCCAGATCCTCAAGGACGATATCGATCGGCATCTGAATCGTAGTGCGGCAATACATGGTCTCCGTGGTCGCAAACGATCCGTTTTCGAAGTACTTATTTGAGGGCGCGCCCCCGCCGCACAAACTGAAGTACTGGCATTGCCGCTCGCACAGGCGCACACCCTCGCGGATATCCCGCGCAATGCGGACGAACTGGGGCTTATTTCGCAGGTCCTTTAATTCGTTCTCGAATATGTTTCCGAAAACGAAGTCGCCGTAGCGCACGCTCTTCGTGCCAATTAACTCGGGCGAGAAGGAAGAAACATTGCCCTTGTAGTCGACCGTGACAATTCCGAATGCCGCCAGTTGAGAGCTCCACTGCATGGACAGGTCCGTGTCGATCTTTGGGGGGCCGTGCACGATGACTTCGTAGGCGCGCTCAAACTCCCGGATGCAGACCGCGCCGTCACTCTCCATCTGCAGAACATGCAGGCGGCGCCAGAAGTTGCGAATCCGGTCCTCCAGGCTGCCGTCCAGCAAGGAGCAGCTTTTGTGATCGCCCTCTAATTCCTCTACATTGAATCCCACCCGCCGAATCCTTTGATCGCGGAAGAATCCAAAGACCTCATCCGCATGGTCGAGCGAGTCGGACGTGACGACCGCAATTACGTGGAAATCGATGTGGTGTTTGCGAAGGCATTCGATCCCTTTCATCACGCGATCGTGCGTACCGCGGCCCTGGCGGTCTTTCCGGTGCCGGTCGTGTAGAAATGCCGGACCATCTATACTCACGCCAATGTGAATATCGTGGGCCGCGATGAAATTGCACCACTCATCGGTAATCGGCATGCCGTTTGTCTGTATGGAATGCCGCAGCCGGGGCGGACGAGTTGCGAACTCATCGATCACACCGAACAAGGATGCATAGTGAGATAGGGGCACCGCCAGCGGCTCGCCGGCATGCCAGACAACGCTCAGTTCATCCCCTACGAGGCCGGAAGCGAAGACCTTCCTCAGAACTTCGCGCCAAGTGGCGGGTTCGAGTCTGGCCGTGGAGGTGCGATTCGGAAGATAACAGTAATCGCAGTCGATATTACAGAAAGGGGTGGGCTGAACGATAAGTAACTGGATCTCGTCCGCAACGGGAATGTCGGGCTGCCGGCGGAGAGACTTCAATCCGAGCACAAATCAGATGTTCCGCCAGTTGACCCAGTTAGCCCAATTGCTCCAATTCGCCCAGTTGTTCCAGTTATTCCAGTTGCCCCAGTTTATCCACTGAGCGATCTTGACCAAGGCGTCTGGCTTTTGCCGCGGGGTTTCCGAGACGCTAGCCGAATCCGATTTTGCAGCAGGCAGGGTCCTGCGAATGGCGGCAACGCGGTCCGGTATGGTGGTCGTCTTGGGAGCGGGAGCGGTCGGGTGTCCGAGCAGGAGGTCGGCGCCGAACAGCAACGCTGGAAACAATTTCGCCGGGAAGAACTTCCTGGCAAGCGCGGCACAACGGCCTATCGCCGATTTCACCGTGCTACGCACAATAATTCCCATACACCCTCCAAAACAGCCACAATACTCATCATAAATCTTAGTTCAAGCCGGCATTCCTGTCAACAATAATACGTATCCCACCTTCATTTGGGTACGGCTGGTTGCGCAAAAGCGAGTTCTTGGCCGAACTTAGGAACCAAACCCTTTTAAATACAATAGCTTATGGCAGCCACGCGCATGGCGCGGTCATCGCACCGAATCCGGCCCGCGATCCGGCTTTAATGCAGTTTCCATGCCCTCAACCAGAGCGTTGTCGAACCGCGCGTGCTGAACCGCGGGGATGTAGAGGGACGCTCCAGCCAAATCGTCCGCAGCCGCGGCGCAGAGGTTCCGGAGCTCGAACCGGCGGATGTGGGGTGGTTCACCTGCGCCGTTGGACGACCGGACGAGAAAGACCTCGTGAGCGCCGGGGTAGAACTCGCAGAGGTACGTGACCAACTTAGCCAGAGAAGCGCCGGTTGGCCGCTTCTGGTAATTGGTGCGGAGGGAGCCGAAGGTGCCCATCTGCACCAAGAGTACCGCCGCCTCCAGGTGCGGGCGAATGCCACAGGCAACCAGCCATGTGGCCTCGTAGACCTGCAGCCCTGGGGCCAGGTCGACGCCGAGATCGCAAAGGACTGTGTCGATGGAAGAGATCCCCGGGATAATGCGGACGGGCAATCCCGATTTCTTCCCGTACTGGACCAGGTTTTGAGCGACACTGTCGTACGACATAGGGTTCCCATAGGTGACGTATCCCACAGAGCCACAAGTGTCCAGCGCCTGGAAAATGGTGCGCGCTACGTGCTCGTAGTTCTGGACTCGCGGTTTGTCTTCGGCGTACATTTGAAACGCGTCGATTACTTCGATTTTGCCAAGCGTGCCGGGAGGGAGCCACAATCGTTGGGGGGCCTGCACGATAGAGTACAGACGGGAACATTGCGACATGGCGCGGGTGGCTTCGGGGGTGATGTGGTCGGGCAGGTTTACGCCGAGGCCGATGATGTATAGGGTGGAGTTGGACGTGTCGGGCATCAGCTTCGGCCGTGGACTCTAGCATCGCGTTTCCGGGCTACTTCTCTCGCCGCGAGGAGGATGCGGCCACTTAATGTAATTTCAAGTAGTTCTTAACAAAGTCGGCGGAATTGGATTCCTGCCCGTTCGCGTTCTTGACTTTTTCCTTTAGTCGCGAACGCTGTGTTGCTACGTCCTCGAGTGGTGTCAAGATCCCATTTTTAACGATGTATCCGCTGATGACATCGGCCAGCACAACGAGCGGGTCATCACCTAACATGCGTGATTGGCGCATGAACGGGGTTATCCCTGCCAGGAAAGGAGTCTCTGAATTGCCAATCTGCAT
>Ga0187859_10003053_pt1 | contig 10318 bp, 7 predicted proteins | sample June2016WEW_10_1_2_FD_133019 | JGI IMG/M metagenome (GOLD analysis project Ga0187859, IMG submission 133019) | Peatland microbial communities from SPRUCE experiment site at the Marcell Experimental Forest, Minnesota, USA - June2016WEW_10_10 | ecosystem: Environmental > Terrestrial > Soil >... | reverse complement strand
CTGAAGCCCAATATGGTGCTTCCCGGAATGGCCTGCACGATCCAGCCGACCTTGGACGAGGTAGCCGGCGCCACCGTGAACTGCTTCCTCCGAGCCGTACCCGCTGCTGTGCCCGCGATTGCGTTCCTATCGGGCGGCCAATCCTCTGAGTTGGCATCCGCCCGTTTGAATGCTATGAACGCGAGATTCAAGTCGCGGTTGCCCTGGGCATTGGCATTTTCATTTGCTCGCGCCATCCAGCAGCCGGCCTTAGAGATTTGGCGAGGCGACGAGAGCAACGTGGTGCCGGCGCAGCAAGCTTTGGTTCATCGCGCATGCTGCAACCGGGCTGCGCGCAGGGGCGAATATTCCCCAGCTATGGAGACGAAATGACAGGAAACAAGCACAACCATGAAGGAAATAGCGGCGACAGCGGCGAACCGGGTCCGGGTCCATATTGGCGGCGCATGCATCGTGACTGGCGCTTCTGGGTAGGAGCGATTCTCATGGCTGCGGCCCTGTCCGTCTACGTTTTCAGTGGCGATCTGGCGTGGGTTCCAAACGGTCATAGACAGTCTGCGATGCCAGCGTCTGCAGCGAATTGATGCTAGCCTCGGCTGCCGTGTCAGTGCGGTTGTACCCAGCTGAGTACATCCGTATCCCTTGCGATAAAACCTTCTCGGAATTGCGGGATTAGATAGTGAAAGACGGGCACAATGGATAAAACAAGGTTGTACCCTCTGCGGTTCGAACCGATCTATCAATACCGCTTGTGGGGTGGCCGTCGCTTAGCCAGCTTGCTTTCGGTGCCGCTTCCAGGCGATGGACCGATCGGTGAAGCCTGGGTACTGAGTGACCGCACCGACCACCAAAGCCAGATTGCGAATGGTCCGCTTAAGGGCCAGACGATCGGCCAGGTGATGAAGCAGTTTCCAGAGTCGTTGATGGGCAAGCTGTCTTCGCGTTTCACCCGCTTTCCACTGCTGCTCAAGTTTCTGGACGCGCACGAGATGCTTTCCGTGCAGGTGCATCCCAGTGACGCACACCCAGACCTGATTCCAGCCGGCGATACGGCAAAGACCGAAGCGTGGGTTGTAGTTGAAGCTGAAAAAGGAAGTCAGATTTATGCTGGCTTGAAATCGTCTACAACTCCGGGCAGCCTGAGTGAGTCGTTGAAAGACGGAACAATCGCGGAACGCCTTGTGAGCATTTCCCCAAAGTCCGGCGATGCCGTCTTCGTCCCTGCGGGAACCGTTCATACTCTGGGCAACGATGTTGTGGTTTTTGAGGTTCAGCAGAATAGCGATGTGACATACCGTCTTTACGATTGGGGCCATATCGACTCTGTGACCAAAGAGCTGCGGCCGCTTCAAGTGGATCAAGCTCTTGCCTGCATAGATTTTGGATCGAGAAACAGTGGCCTGGTCACGCCCCGTGTGGAGACTACTATGCCGGTGGAGCGCGAAAGACTCTTCGATTGCGCCGCCTTCCTCTTGTGGCGGGTACGTGGGCAAGCTCAGTTCACCGTTGGAGCGATAGCAGAGCCACACTTGTTGGTTGGCATCGAGGGATCAGGCCGGATTATGCATGATGGCACTCCCTACGCGGTAGGAAAGGGCGATGTTTGGCTTTTGCCAGCGGAGGTCGGAGTGTGCGCGTTTGAGCCCAGTGGAGAGGCAACGATGTTGGAGATCGCAATTCCTTGACGGTGCAAGACATCAGCCATGCAACAGGAAGTCATGTTGAGGAGATGAATGAAAAGACTCATCGTGTTTGATTTGGACGGCACGCTCGCGCCCAGCAAGTCATCTCTCGCTCCACAGACTGCGGGGCTGCTGCGTGACCTCCTGGGCATCGTCAAAGTGGCAGTGATCTCTGGAGGCGCCTGGGAGCAGTTTGAAAAGCAGCTTCTTACCGATCTTCCCAAGAACAGTCTCCTTGCGAATTTGTCTTTGCTTCCAACCTGTGGAACGAAGTTTTTCCGATACGACGGGAAATGGGCAGAGCTTTATTCAGAAGATCTTACTGGGGAGCAAAAGAAAAAGATCATCGACTCCCTCGATCGGGCGGCGGAAAAGGCGGGCTATCGAGCCAAGAAAATTTGGGGAGAGGTGATTGAAGACCGGGGAAGCCAGGTCACATACTCTGCATTGGGTCAGCAAGCGCCTTTGGCAGAAAAGGAAAAGTGGGATGCCGATTTCGCCAAGCGGAAGAAGATCACAGCAATCCTGCAGATTCTCATTCCGGAGTTTTCCATCCGTATAGGCGGTGCGACTTCAATTGATGTGACCAAGCCGGGCATAGACAAGGCGTATGGCATAAAGAAGCTTCGAGACACTCTCCATCTTTCGTTGAAGGAGATGATTTACATCGGAGATGCGTTGTTTCCAGGAGGGAACGATTACCCGGCGGAAGAGGAGGGTGTTGTGTCAATCCCCGTCAAGGGACCAGACGATACCAACCTGGTCATCCACACCATCCTTGCTTGCCTGGGCGAAAAGTGAGCATGGCTGATTCTGTTGGAGCAAGCGGGCGAGGAGATTCGATGAGCGACTTCAAGTTGCAACGCTTGGGCATGATCATGGAGGCGCAAGCCGGTAATCCGCATGAAGTCGAAGGGGTCCTCAACCCTGGAGCCATTCGAGGTCCGGATGGTGAACTGTATCTCTTCCCGCGGTTAGTGGCGAAAGGGAATTTTTCGCGGATCGGCATAGCGCGCGTGCGGTTCAATGACGCCGGGGACCCGATGGGCGTTGAGCGCCTTGGCATCGCACTGGAACCCGAAGCCGATTATGAATTGCGGCCGGGAGGCGGTGGATGTGAGGATCCAAGAGTCGCGTTCGTTGAACCGCTGAAACGTTACATCATGACTTATGCGGCATTTTCACCGACGGGACCAAGAATTGCGATGGCCGAATCCGAGGATCTCTTCCACTGGAAGAGGCTTGGACTAACGACTTATGCTCATTGGCATGGCGTCGAGTTGGGCGATGTGGACGATAAGGACGCGAGTCTCTTTCCAGTCGCCATACCTAACTCGACCGGAAAACTGGAACTGGGTATGCTCCATCGGCCGTTATTTGCAGGCACCCATCCAAAGGAGACTGCCCGCCACAATGGAAAGCGTGAGGTGGATCTTGATCGGGAGAGCATCTGGATTTCTTATTGTCCGGCCGACTTGAAGAGCCGCGCCCCAGATCGGCTGGGACAGTTTACTTCGCATCACCGACTGGCGACTCCCGTGGCGCCTTGGGAACGGCTCAAGATCGGTGCTGGAACTCCACCCATCCTGACCAAACATGGGTGGTTGATTGTTTACCACGGAGTGAGTGAAGTGCCGGGCATGGGTGGTGATCATCCTCTGTGCTACTCGGCCGGAGTGATGGTGCTCTCAAAACGGCATCCACGATTGATCCGTTATCGCTCGGTGCAACCGGTGCTGGCGCCGATGCTTCCCGAGGAGCGCGATGGGACTGTGGCCAATGTTGTTTTCCCCACGGGCATCGATCGGCGTGACGATCTTGGCACTCCAGATCGCTTCGACGTCTACTATGGCATGGCAGATAATCGCGTTGGTGTGGCGCGCCTTGACTTGCCGGAACAGATACTGGCGGGAGCTGTCGCGGACGCGCCGGAAGCAACGGTGTAAATCGCTAGCGTTGCCAAACAATTTGGTCCGCTTCGAGCGGCACGGTTGCATTGGGATGATGGGGAACAACTCGCGCGGTGTAGTCGCTGGCAGGGCGCGCTGCGGAGACCTGGACTGAATAAGCGTACGAGCCGGACATTTCTGGTATGGGTCCGGATGAATTCATGGCCTTGAAAGAAGCAGACTCCCCTCGAGCGGAATCTGCGTATAGCTCGACTCTCATGTGATCCGGAGTGAGTGAACCAGGAGCAACATCCGCTTGGAAGAAGTGCTGCCCATCATGGGTGCTGATTTGCATCCTAACGAAGCGCACCGTGCTCCAATGCTTTTCAATATCCTGCTTCCATTGGAGCAGGCTCGAGCCGAGCGCGCCATCGTCCGCCGCACGATCACGATAGCGCGACGCCGCAGGAAGATAATGATTCTCGGTGTATTCTCGGATGGCGCGCGTTGCGGAAAATTCAGGAGTAAGCTTCGCCATACTCCCGCGGATGCGGCCGAGCCACTTGCCTGGCATCCCGGATTTATCGCGCTCATAGAACTCTGGAACGACCTCTGCTTCCAGGAGCGAATACAAAGTGTCTGCTTCTTTGGCGTCCCATCCTGAGTCTTCGCCGTGTTCCTGTCCGTCTCCAATGGCCCAACCGACTTCGGGCGAATAGGCCTCCGCCCACCAGCCGTCCAGCTCGGAGAGATTCAGGCCGCCATTGACGAGGACTTTCATGCCACTAGTCCCGCAGGCCTCCCATGGACGCCGAGGCGTGTTGATCCAAAGATCGATCCCTTGGACCAACTCCTGGGCCAGCATCATGTCGTAGTCGTTGAGGAAGACCACGCGTCCCTGAACCTCTGGGCGCTTGATGAAGTCCTTCCATTGCCTGATGAGCTCTTGCCCAGGAAGATCCTGCGGATGAGCTTTGCCGGCGAGAACCAGCTGAACAGGACGCTGCGGATTGGAAAGAAGGCGGATCAGTCGTCCGGAATCGTGCAAAAGAAGATTGGGACGCTTATAGGTTGCAAAGCGGCGCGCAAATCCCAGTGTCAGCACATTCTCATCAAAGATGCCGCTGGCACCCGACGCTTTCTCACCTTCCGCAGCGAGCTGACACGCGTAGCGCTTGCGCATGCGGTCGATCAACATTCTTCGACCTTCTGTGCGCATTTGCCACAACTGCGTATCGGGAAGTTGGCGGATATCCTCTTCGACCGGACGATCTCCACGCCAACGCTTTTTGCCGCAAGCTGTGGTCCAAAGCGCATCAGCTTTCGCTGAGTCCCAGGTCGGCACATGAATGCCGTTGGTTACGGACCCTATTGGGACTTCCTCCTGAGGCCAGCGGGGAAACAAGTTCTGGAAAATATGTCTGCTCACTTGTCCATGGAGTTTGCTCACGCCATTGATCTGCCCGCTGCCGTGGACCGCAAGATAGGCCATGTTGAAGGGCGCTGAAGCGTCTTCCCGATTCGGTCTTCCCATAGCGAGCAGATCGTCAACCGAGATGGCAAGTTCATCCACTGCATAGTGGCTCAGATATGTGCGAATGAGCCCTGGATCGAAGCGATCGAAGCCGGCGCTGACGGCGGTATGCGTGGTGAATAGATTTCCGGCTCGCGTGACAGTCATGGCGAGAGCAAAGGGCTTCTGATGATCCTCCATGTAGGAGCGGGCTCGTTCGAGCACGGCAAATGCCGCATGTCCTTCGTTGAGGTGACAGACCTCCGGCGTAAGACCCAATGCTCGCAACAGGCGCCATCCACCGATGCCGAGGACGATCTCCTGTTTCAGGCGCATCTCTGCGTCCCCGCCATATAGCTCACTGGTAATACCCCGATGAGCCGCGGTATTGGCAAAGTCGTTGGTGTCGAGAAGATACAACTTTGCTCTTCCCACCGACACCTCCCAGCAGCGAAGCCAGATCTTTGAGCCAGGAAGCTGAATCTGTAGTCGCAACCATTCCCCATTCGGCTGTCGCAGGGGCCGCATGGGCAACTGGCCCGGATCGTTGACTGGATAGAGCGCCTGCTGCCGCCCTTCCGAATCGAAGTCCTGTCGGAAATATCCTTGCCCATAGAGCAAGCCGACTCCGACGACTGGAACACCCAAGTCGCTCGCCGCCTTCATTTGGTCGCCCGCCACATTGCCCAGTCCGCCTGAGTAGATAGGCAGCGCTTCGGTCAGCATGAACTCCATGCTGAAGTAGGCGACAGATGTGAGTGCGGCACCGGGATGCTTATGCTGGAACCAGGCGTCGGCCCGATAGGAGTCTCGATTCTGCCGAAGTAGACTGTCGAGCTTCTTGCGGAACTCCGGCGCTTTTAGTGCAGCGTTGATTTTTTCGTGAGAGACCGTACGCAGGATGACCCATGGGTTTTGTGTGCTTGCCCAGAGGTCCTTGTCGAGCGCTTCCCACAATTCGTCTGCCGCATGGTTCCAGGACCAATGAAGATTGAGCGCCAACTCAACCAGCTCGTCAACTCCATCAACCTTTAACCATTCAGCTGGTGCCTTCGGGTCGTTCAATATGGCCCCCTTTGTAGCGAATCCAAGAAGAGGAAACCGCCATCGCAACTTCTACGCGATGGCAGCCTCCATTTGACTTCGGGCGAATGGAGGCTAACTGTCAGTGAACATCGCCTTCTGCGGATGCCCCTTGGCAAGCGGCGCCGGAGCGGTGGCATCGCTGAAGTCCTTCGTCCACTGCCAGTTCCTGATCTCAGGCATATCCTCGAGGTTTTCGCGGATATAGTCGTGGTGGCGTTGCAGTTCCTGGTTGAAGAAGCTGATGGCTTTCTCGGCTTGCAACCGGAGGCGCGGGATGTGCTTCAATGCATCGAGTGCAAGATGGAAGCGGCTCATTTCATTGAGAACCACCATGTCGAATGGTGTTGTGGTCGTGCCCCGGTCCATATAGCCGTGCACATGGAAGCGGCCTTCGTTGGCGCGCCCGTGAACCAGGGTATGAATGAGCCAGCGATTGTTGTGGAAGGCGAAGATCACAGGCGCCGTTTCGGTAAAAAGTGCGTTGAAGGACATTTCATCCATCCCATGCGTATGCTGTCGGGGAACATCAGCGTCATCAAGTCGACGACGTTGACAACGCGCACCTTGATGCCCGGGACATGTTTCTGCAGCAACCACGAGGCCGCACATGTCTCGATGGTTGGCACGTCGCCGGCGCATGCCAGCACCACATCCGGTTCGCCGCCTTCGTCGTTGGTTGCGAACTTCCATGCGGATGCTCCGCGCGAGCAATGCTCGAGCGCCTCGTCCATGTTCAACCATTGAAGCTGCGGCTGTTTGCCGCAGGTGACCACGTTCACATAGTTGCGGCTGCGCAGGCAATGATCGAAGACGCTGAGGAGGCAGTTGGAGTCCGGCGGATAATACACCCGGATCACCTCGCTTCTGCGCGCCAGCGCATTGTCCACATACCCGGTTGCCTGGTGGCTGAAGCCATTGTGGTCGTTGCGCCATGCATGACTCGTGAGCAGAACATTGAGAGACGCGAGTGGTCTGCGCCAGGGATACTCGCGGCATTGCTCGAGCCACTTGGCATGTTGAGTAGTCATCGAATCGACCACCTGCGCGAAGGCTTCATACGACGACCACATGCCATGACGGCCGGTGAGCAGGTATCCCTCAAGCCATCCCTGGCAGAGGTGCTCGCTCAGCACTTCCATGACACGGCCGTCTGGACCGAGTTTATCGTCGATCGAGACAATCTCGGCCATGGAGCAGCGATTCGTAGCCTCAAAAATCGAGTTCAAGCGATTGGAGTCCGACTCATCGGGGCAGAACATGCGGAAGTTGGTTAGATTCATTCTGAAGATGTCGCGGAAGAAATCTCCGAGCTTCCGCGGCGCCTCGGCCAGAACCTGCCCGGGGCCGGGGATTTCAAGCGCATAGTCTGTGAAGTCCGGCAGAGCGAGGGTGATCAATTCGCGGCCGCCATTCACATGAGGATTTCCGCCCATGCGCCGGTTGCCGACAGGCGAGAGAGCCGCCAACTCTTCGATGAACTTCCCGTTTGCGTCAAACAGTTCTTCCGCTTTGTAGCTCTTCATCCAGGCTTCAAGGATCTTGAGATGCTCAGGGTTCTCACGGACTGTCGCCAGTGGGACTTGGTGCGCGCGGAATGTGCCTTCAATCGGGATACCATCCACTTCCTTCGGGCAGGTCCATCCTTTGGGCGTGCGCAAGATGATCATGGGCCAGACAGGCTGCATTTTGAAGCCGTTCGTGCGAGCCTCCTGCTGGATTCCACGAATCTCTGCATAGCAATCCTCAAGAGTTTGAGCGAGCAGTTGATGCACAACCTCCGGGTCATCGCCCTCTACAAAGTAGGGCTTGTATCCGCGACCCACATAAAGGGCCTTCAGGTCGGCGTCGCTGGTGCGTCCCTGTGCAGTTGGCCCGGAGATTTTGTATCCATTGAGGTGAAGGATGGGTAGAACCGCCCCGTCTCGAACCGGATTGACGAAATTGACCGACTTCCAGCTTCCTTCGAGGGGACAGGTCTCGGACTCGCCATCCCCGACGACACAGGCCACAATCAGATCTGGATTGTCGAAGGCCGCGCCGAATGCATGAACCAGCGAATAGCCAAGCTCGCCGCCCTCGTGCATGGAATTCGGCACGTGCGGCCCGCAGTGGCTCGGCACGCCGCCCGGCGTCGAAAACTTGCGGAACATGAGCCGCAGGCCGTCTTCGTCGTGCGTGATCTCGGGGTGAACCTCCGTATAGGAGCCTTCGAGATAGGAACAGGCATTCAGCGAAGGGCCCCCGTGTCCGGGACCTGAAATGTAAATGATGTCGGCATCATGCTCTTTGATCAGCCGGTTCAAATGAATGTAGATGAAGTTCTGGCCTGGCGAGGTTCCCCAGTGACCAAGCAATCTGGGCTTGATCTGCTCTGCCTTGAGTGGCGAGCGAAGCAGGGGATTGTCAAAGAGGTAGATCTGGCCGATGCAAAGATAGTTTGCCGCTCGCCAGTAGCGATTCATTTTGTCGAGCATCTCGGGAGAGAGTGGTCCCTTGGGCTTCGGCGCTCTCTCTTCGTTCTTTCCATCCGCCGCAATCGCGGTCGAGAGGCTCACGTCGAAGATGAACCCGGATGAATTGCCAAACTGATCGAAGTTCTTGCTGAAGGGTTGAGCAGTATCGTCCTTCTCAACGCTGACGGGGAGTTCGGTAGTGGACATATTGAATGTTCCTTTCCATTTCTCCGCAACTTGTAACAGCGCGGTGGGGCTGGGTTCGGTTCTATTGGGTCTGTCTGCGTTGAATTTTGGACGTCATTTTGCCAGCAGCTTTTTGATCGAATGCAATTCGAGACGGCGTTTTTCGGTGGTTCTTGGATACGCCATCTTGAGCCTTCCCAGCGCATCTAGAACGATCTGGGACACGATGAGGCGCGCGTTCTCCTTGTCGTCGGCGGGTACGACGTACCACGGCGCATGATGCGAAGTTGTAGCTTGAAGGCACTCCTCGTATGCCTTCATGTAGTGATCCCAGTATTTCCGCTCGTGAATATCAGAGGTGCTGAACTTCCAGTTCTTGTCTGGTTCATCGATGCGCGCGAGAAATCGCTTTCGTTGCTCTTCGTAAGACAGATGCAGAAATAGCTTGACGATCTGCGTGCCATTACGATGAAGGTGCTTCTCCAGATCCGCGATGGAGCCGTACCGCTGCTCCCAAATGTCCTTCTTGTCGCGCAGTTCCTCGGGAAGCCCCTGACTGCGGAGAATCTCCGGGTGCACTCGAACGACGAGCACTTCCTCGTAATACGAACGGTTGAAGATGCCGATGCGGCCACGCTCCGGGAGGCGACAGGTCGTGCGCCAGAGGAAATCATGGTCCAGTTCCTCAGCGCTGGGTTGCTTGAAACTGAAGACCTCGCAACCTTCAGGATTAACTCCGGACATCACGTGACGGATAGCGCCGTCTTTGCCGGCGCCATCCATTCCTTGAAAGATCAGCAGCAAAGCATACCGATGCGATGCGTAGTGAAGCTGTTGTAGTGCGCTCAACTTCTCCATATGTTCTTGCAGAAGTTCCTTATACTGCTTCTTCGACTTCGCATAGGGGGCGACAACCGTCGGCCACTTGCCGAGGTCGATCTTTTTGTCAGACGGCACTCTATAATCTTTCGAATCGATGGTCATCCTGTTCCTTCGGTGCTGCTTATGCCGCAGGCTTCTTGTTTGCCGCCTCTTCGAGGTGGGTCTCCCGCTCGGCTTCAAGCCAGTCCTGGTCCTGCTGGATTTCACCATGGACTCGCCGTTGGTAAATCTCATAAGCCCGCGTCGCGATCTGGTTAGTATCGTCGGCGGCCGCCGCGGTTTGCGGGATCGTCTTTTTGATCGGATCGAAAATGCGATAGGCGAGCAGCTTCACTCGATCGTTGATGAGTGCCCAGGCAAGTGCATAGGCCCATACAAGTCCCGCCCATTTCCAGCCGAGCGGCGCCATGAATACTCCGTAGACCGCGATGAGTGTCGCGATTGCCTGCGTGCCCACAACCGCGATCAGCAGAATCTTAGCGGGGCGTATCGACCAGAATGGCCCGCGTGTACGCGTAAGGAAGATGGTCAAATGCCCAGCCACGGAAAGCTTGAGGTACATCAGAGTCTGGACGGTCAAACGGTCCATGTGGAAGACGCGTTCGCCCAAATAAAACAATAGAAATG
>Ga0187859_10003052_pt1 | contig 10319 bp, 10 predicted proteins | sample June2016WEW_10_1_2_FD_133019 | JGI IMG/M metagenome (GOLD analysis project Ga0187859, IMG submission 133019) | Peatland microbial communities from SPRUCE experiment site at the Marcell Experimental Forest, Minnesota, USA - June2016WEW_10_10 | ecosystem: Environmental > Terrestrial > Soil >... | reverse complement strand
TACTTGCCTTTTACTCGACACACGCGGAACCAGATCACGTCGAGTTCGCCGAGCAGGCCGTTCGCTTCTATGCGGACGCTGCCGCCCGGCGCCACTTCTCGTTGGAGGCTACCACCAATTGGGACGATCTTACTCCGCAGCGTCTGAAGGGCGTCGACGTGGTGCTTTTTTTGAACGAGTCACCGCATGTGCCCGCGCAACGCACGGCCTTCGAGAATTACATGGAAAGCGGCGGAGGCTGGATAGGCTTCCACGCCGCCGGGTACAACGACGCGGGCACCGGCTGGCCGTGGTTTGTCCGATTCCTCGGCGGCGCGATCTTCCAAGGCAACAGTTGGCCGCCCCTTCCTGCCACCGTTGAAGTCGACGACCGCACCGACCCGCTCACACGCCACCTTCCGCCGCGTTTCGTTTCGCCCGACAACGAATGGTACAGTTGGTGGCCGAACCCGCGGAGCACACCCGGCGTGCGTGTCCTTCTCACACTATCCCCGTCGAACTATCCGGTCGGCTTGAAGGAAACCATCGTCTCCGGCGACGTGCCTGTTGTCTGGACAAACACGCGATACCGGATGCTCTACCTCAACATGGGCCACGGTGACAAGATCTTCACCGAGCCCGTCCAGAACACTTTCTTCGAAGACGCCCTGCTTTGGGCCGCTGGCCGCAGGTGAGTGGGAGAACGCGCCTGTTGTCTATTGCTCCATGACGCCGTACTGAAACCGCGGCGGCAGCCGGCAGCCGTTCCGCTCGATCATCGCGAGCGTTAACGCCTGCGCTGTAATGATGGATGTGAGGCCCTCCCAATGCTCGGCCACCGGGTCCAGCCGCACTGGAAGGATGGAGGCCGCCGCTTCGCGCTCCTTATCGGAAACCAGGACCACTCTACCGCCCTTCAGCGCGCACTCCGCCGCCAATTTCACGCCCAGATCGGCGCGCCGTCCCAAGGCCAGGATGATTGCCAGGTGGGTTGCGTCCACATCCAGGTTCGGACCGTGCCGGAAGGCCGCCCCGGTGTGCGCCGCCGCCCGGTGCCCGCTCATCTCGCGAATGCACAAAGCGCTCATCATAGCGCCCCCGTAGGCGGCACCGCGGCCGATGATCTCGATGTTGGCCGCTCCACGGGAAAAGGACTCCAACTCACTCCGCCGCGCAAAGATGTGCTCAAGCGATGACGAGAAGGAGTCCGCGGCCGCTTCGGCGTCCCGCCGCCAGTCCTGGCCCAGAATCTCGGCAGCCACGATGCTGGCCACCGCTGTCGCGTTCGTGTACGTCTTGGTCGCGTTGCCGTACTCCGGCCCCGCCAGAATCGGCAGCCGCCGCCGAGCCATTCGCCAGCATGGGCTCGCCGCGTTGTTCGAGATCAACACCAGCGGCCGGTCCTCGGCCACCTTCAAGAGTTCCACCAGTTCCGCGCTCTCCCCGGAAGTCGTCAACAGCACCGACAACGCGGCCTGATCCCAAGTACGCGTCCCGTAGTTCAGCCACTCACCGGCATCCACTGAGAATGCCAGCCGCCCCCCGGCGTCGAGCGGCACCGAGCCTCCGTAGGACGAGCATAGCGAAGCGCCCATGCCCAGAAATAGCACCGGTCCGGGTGCGACACACAACTGCCTGATCTCCGCCAGTTGCAGGCGGATTTCCGGGTCCGTGGCGTAGGTTCGCAACAGCCCCCGCAGCCGCTCCGGCTGCTCCCGGCACTCCAATTCCAGGATTTGGATCCCAGTGGCACGCAGCAACTCCGGCGTCGGCTCCACTCCGCCAATCCATCGCGGGGTCTGGTTGTTCTGCATTTGCGTCGTATTCCCCCGTTTCCGTCTCCGCGCGGCACACGCCGTTTGGCTCCTTGTAAACAAGCTTTACAAAGTGCTTAAATTGTAACCGAAGGCGCTAGAGGGGTGCGCGACATGAAAATGGAAAGCATGTAGGAACGTACGAAAAACCGAACCGCGACCGGCAGGAAGCGCAAAGGGTGCGGCGCGCACCGCCAAACGGACCAGGAACTGACCCGCGCCGCGCTCCGTTTTGCGCGAAGTTCCTTAGAAGCGCTATCCAGAACTCGAGAACTAGCGGCACTCATGGTATCGCTCCCTGCCGGTCGCGGCTCCGCTACACCCTCGAAAGGTTCCACATTTATGTCGCGCAGCGACAACGGAGGCCAAGCTTGAACCAGGGAACAGCGCCGGGACGGACACGTATGAATCGATCCTTCGTCTCAAAAATCTCTCTCATCGCCGGCCTCGGCGGCCTTCTCTATGGCTACGACATGGGTATCATCGCGGCCGCCATGGTCTTCCTCCGCACGTCGTTCCATCTCTCCACCGAGGCCCAATCGTGGGTGGTGAGCACCGTGCTCGTCGGCGCCATGGCCGGCGCCCTGACCGGCGGCGCCTTGGCAGATGGGCTGGGTCGCCGCCCCACGCTGATGGCTGGCGGCGTTCTCTTCGTCGCCGGCTCGACGCTTGCCATGTTGGCCCCGAATGTAGCCACGATCCTTGTCGCCCGCACTTTGCTCGGCGTCGCCGTCGGGTTCAACTCCGTGACCGCCCCCGTCTATGTCTCCGAGCTCGCGCCACCGCAATCCCGGGGAATGCTGGTCGGCCTCTACCAGTTCACCCTGACCTGCGGCATCGCTCTGGCGGACCTCGCCGGCTACTGGTTGGCCCCCGCCGAAAACTGGCGCCTCATGTTCGGACTGGGCGCCATCCCCGCCCTGCTCTTCTTATTGCTTGTTTTCGGAGTCCCAGAGAGCCCTCGCTGGCTCCTCGCGCACGGTCACGATTCCGAGGCGGTAGCCATCCTTGAGTCCTATGCCGGCTCGAGCGGCGCTCGTGCCATCCTGGAAGATCTGCGCGCGGGCCTCAGAACCGTGGTGGAGCGTCGCTGGAGCGCGTTGCTTGCCCCGGCCGCCCGACGCGGCCTGGTCGTCGCCGTCGGGTTTACCGTCCTTCAGCAAGTCACCGGGATCAACACGATCATTTACTATGGCCCCCGCATCTTCGCCCTCGCCGGTGTCGCTTCCAGCCAGAGCGCCATCTTCGCCACGTTCGTAATTGCCGTCATGAACGTGCTGGCCACGGTTGTCGCTCTGGTCCTGGTAGACCGCATCGGCCGCAAGCCGCTGCTTTATTGGGGCGTCGGCGGTATGACCGTATCGCTGTTCCTACTCTCGTTCGCTTTCCACGCTAAAGACGCCCTCGGCGCTTCATTGGGCTTGGTCGCCGCCGTTTGCCTGTCCCTTTACATCGTCTGCTTCGCCTGCAGCATGGGCCCCATCGCCTGGATTCTTGTCGCGGAGGTTTTCCCGCTGCGGCTGCGCAGCCGTGGCGCTGCCGCAGCGACGCTTGGCTCGGGCCTCGCGAACTTCCTGGTTTCTATCACTTTCCTCTCGCTCATCGAGACCGCCGGCAACAGCCTGACCTTCGCCGTGTACGGCGCCTTTTGCGTCCTCACGCTCCTGTTTGTTCACTACATAGTTCCCGAAACCAAGGGCCGCGAACTGGAAAGCATCAGTTCTTCGCCGGCCGTCACCAAGGCATAACGTTTCATGATCGATCCACGACCACGCGATGTACAGTACGGCACCACTTCCCAACCGACCCTGCCGGGAGACGGCTTTGTTCTCGGAGCCGACATCGGAGGCACGAATCTGCGTGTCGCCCTCGCTGATTCTTCTGGCCGGATCCTGGCATGCCAACGCGCTTCCATTGCGGGCGTGCGGGACCCGCTCCAGGTGGTGACCAGGATTCGCGAGCTCGCCTCCGCACTCCTCTCTGAACTCTCCGTGGCGCCAGCAGCTCTTCGAGCCATCGGCGCCGGCGCACCCGGCGTCACCGACACCGAGCACGGCATCGTCATCGCCACGTCCTACCTCTTGGGCTGGACGGACGTGCCCCTGCGGGCCCATCTCGAAGACGCGTTCGGCATTCCCGCCGCTATTGACAACGACGTCAACCTCGCCGCATTCGGCGAAAGCCGGGCCGGCCTCGCCCAATCGACGGACGACTTCGTCTTTCTGGCCATCGGCACCGGCATCGGTGCCGGCATCGTCCTCAACCGCCAGATTCACCGCGGCAACGCCTGGCGGGCCGGCGAAATCGGATACATGCTTGTCCCGGGCGTCTCGGAAGAGCCCGTAGACCACGGCGATCCTGGCCCATTTGAAGCGCAGGTCGGCGGCGAAGGCATCCGCCGGCAATGGCTCAGCCGCTGGAGCCCGGCGCGTACATCGCTTGTTAGCGATCTCACCGCCACGGAGATTTTCGACCACGCCCGCGCCGGCGACGCCCTAGCCTCCGAGCTGCTTCGCGACACCGCCCGCTTGCTCTCTTACGGCATCTACAATCTGGCGTTGGTGTTGAACTGCCCCATGTTTGTACTCGGCGGCAGCGTCGGTCTCCATCCGGTCCTCGGCGAAGAGGTTCGCCGCCTCCTCCGTCAGCGGGACGATCGGGCCCTGCCGCTGATCGTCCACAGCGCGCTCGGGGATCAGGCCCAACTCACCGGAGCCGTGCATCTGGCCATCGACGTCGCGGCTGCGGCGTTGGGATGAGCGGGTGCGGCTCAAGGAAGCGGGAGCAGGATCGAAGGAATGGCATCGAGGGCCATGGCAATCGCTCCGCGTAGCACTGCGGCTTCGCCCAGGCTGGCTGCGGCAATTCGTGGCACAGCGAATTCGCTGCGCTCCAGCTCTTTTCTGACAAAGCCGATCAGCGCCGGATGCCGCCCCACCTCGCCGCCCAGCACGACCAGCCCGGGGTTCAAAATCAGCGACAGGTTCACGATCACGTCCGCCACGATGGCCGCGCGCTGCTTGACTACCTGCTTGGCCGCGGCTTCGCCCCTTTGCGCCATGTCGAGAATCGCCGTCACATCCACTCTCCCGCTGCCGCGCCCCGTGCCGCGCATGGTTGTCCGTAACTGCGCCGTTGTATCGCGCCAACTCTGCTGGATTCCGGTGCTGGAAAGCACCGCCTCCAGCGCGCCGAATTCGTGCAGAACCGGGTCGCGCCGCGAGATGTGCGGCAGCCTCAAATAGCCGATCTCGCCCGCCGACCACTGCGCCCCGTGATACAGCCTTCCGTCCAGCACGATGCCCGCGCTGACGTTGGCGCCGATGTCAATCTCGACAAACGACGTCTCGCCTTGCGCTGCGCCCTCCATTCGTTCACCCAGCGCCGCGAGGTTCGTGTCGTTCTCCACCGTCACCTGGCATCCGACGCTCCGCTTCAACATCGATCGCAGTGGAACGTCGCGCCAGTTCTCCAGCGTGCTGATCGCCAGCACCACGCCTTCGTCCACGTTCGTGATCGCCGGTACGCCCGCCACCAGCGCCAGCAGCTGGTCGCGCTTCAGCCCTCGGGCCTTCAGGATACGGCGGATCTCTTCGGCGATCAGGGCACACATGGCCTCTGGCGTCGTCTTCCGGCCGGCCAGCCACACCTCGGAGGTGTCCAACTCCTTTCCGCACAAGTCCGTCAGCAGGAACGAAACGAACTGCGCGGTGATCCGCACGCTCGCCAGACACCCGCGCTCTGCCTTAAAGCGGATCAGGTCCGGCGGCCTTCCGCCGTTCGACGCACCTTCACCCAGGGGCTGAACCAATTCCGCCGACAGCAGGTCGGCAATCACATTCGTTACCGTCGGCGCGCTCATGCCCGAGGTGCGCACCAGGTCCGCACGGGAGCATGTACCCGCCTCGCGCAGCAGCTTTAGTAGCGTCAGAGCGTTCGTGCGCCGCAGGAGCGGCGGCCGGCCAATCGGACTCCTTGTTTTCTTTCCCGTCACTCGAATCCCGGTTTTGCCTACCCTTATCCGGTTCCCTCGGAATTATAGCAATCATGAGGCAGGCAAGCTTCCGCCGACCCGACTTCTCGAGTTACGCCACAACCGAACTTTGTAAGGAACACTAGAAAAGCTACCTTAGCTGCCTTATGACGTTGGCGAGCGATCGGCCGTCATGATTGACATGGGTTGCGCGTTCCAGGAACTGAGCCAATGCCTTCTCTGCCGTCTGGCGAGTGATCCGCTTGGCGGCGGTAGCGGAAGCGAAGGATTGCGCGAGTTGGATTGTCGTCCACTTCTTGGGGCCTTTTCCTCGATTTGCTTTCGCGAGGCCAGCTGCTCCAATGCTTTAAGGACGTGTTGCCAATCCGCTAGTGGAGCCGATCGTCGTGTCGCGCTGGCACCGTTCGTCGCTCTCGGTGGATCAGTAGCGTGCCGATCGGGCCGATTCAGAGCGCGACGTGAAGCTTTGCGGATGTGAGCGCGACCCGCCGAAGATGCGGTGTCCGACCGCTTTCGTGATTGACAGTCATCGCGCAAAGATGTTGGTGTTCAAGAAGTCATTGCGAAACTTCCCTTTGGGATCGTACTTCGTCGCTAGTTGGATGAAATCCTCCAGCCTTTCATACCTCGATCGGAGCGCGGTTGGCGACAGCGTGAATAGCTTGCCCCAGTGAGGGCGGGGCTGAAATGGCGAGAGTTCCTTTTCAATGATGGGAAGCAGGCGCCGGACCGCGGGCCAGTCCTGCTTCCAGGTGAAGTGGATCGCTACGCTGGGCTGCCGGTAGCAGGTGCTCATCCAGAGGTCATCGGCCGCGATGGTGCGGATTTCCGAGATCAGCAGGTGCGGAGTCACCTGGTCGCGCAAACGCTCCACTGCCAGAATCGCGTCGACAGCATTTCGACGGGGCAGCAAATATTCCGACTGGAGTTCTTTCCCGGCGCTAGGAGTGAAACCCCATCGGAAGTGGGGTAGCCGCTCGTACCAGGGGCCGGGCACTCCCATCTGTTCAGTGCAATTCTCTGCGGAAAGTTCGATAATCGGGTGAACGTTTCTGGTTGCGAGTTTCGCACCGAAGAACTCCGCGGGAGCCGCGAAGGCCTGCCCGTCTCCGACGCGACTCTTGATCCAAAGCTCATTAATTCGCCGTTTCTGCCAGTCGGTGAACAGACTGACGCTGTAGCCGCTCGATTGAATGTCGTCGAAGTGCTCCTTCATTTGGTCGAGTGGCAAGTCCTCATACACGTACTGCCGCATGGCATAGGTAGGCTGAACATCAAGCGTGATGCGTGTGATCACGCCGAGAGCGCCGAGCCCGACCACGGCTCCCCGGAAGACTTCGCCATCGACCTTGCGAGAAAGTTTCAATATGTCGCCGTCCGCAGTGACGACTTCGAGGGCGGAGCCTGCGGTAGCGAGGTTCCCATTCCTCTCGCCCGAGCCATGCGTAGCGGTACTACAGGCGCCGGCGATCGAAATGTGGGGCAGCGAAGCCAGGTTGTGCAGCGCAAACCCCTTGCTATCGAGGTACGGGCAGAGCTGGCCGTATGTGATGCCCGCATCGACAGTCACCGTTCTAGCGCTTGCGTCGAGCGCAACCACTTCGTGCATCGGCTTCAGGGAAAGCAGGTTGTGACGGCTGTCGGCAATCGAGTTGAAACAATGGCGCGTGCCAAGCACCTTCACTTTGTCCTCGGTCCTCAGAAGAGAGCGGATCTGCTCGACTGATGCGGCCTCGTGGAGGTGGTCCGTACCGTAGGAGAGGTTCCCCGCCCAGTTGGTGAGCTTCGGCTTCGCCGCCCAGGTGGAGAGCGTCGCGATGAAGGGGCTCCCGATGGCAGCCGAAAGCAGGTTGAGAAAAGTTCGTTTGTTCACGGTCGCTCAGGATCATATCAGATCGGTTTCGATTGGGTTCGATGCAATCGGCGCCCGATACGTGCAAAATCGGCGGTGCTCCCCGGACGGCCTTCGTTTGGATGTTGAACAAGGCTCCCTCACTCATTTTGATTTCGTCGTCTCTCATGGTTCACCGCCTCCATCATCCAAACGGCTAAGTAGTCCGATGCCGACCACGCTGGAATACGCCAGCAGCATTCCAGAATCGTTCCCACGCGTTCCTCTGCGGGTGCGCCACCTTCATGTTGTGCTATCAGTAATCAGATGGCATCAGACGAAGATTTGAAAGCGGAAATTGAGCGCCTTCGGGCCGAGAACGAAGCGCTGAAGAAACCCGCTAGAGGGCGAATGTCGCTAAAAGTTAGCGAGAAGGGTGGCCTGTCAGTATACGGACTTGGCCGCTTTCCTGTCACGCTTTATCGAGAACAGTGGGAAAAGCTCTTGGGGATGGCCGACGAGATCCGCAACTTCATCCGCGAGAACGAAGGTGCCCTAAAGAAGAAGGAGTAGATCGCCACTGGTTCTTAGAACGGCTCCTGTTGCCACTGAAGCAGGCTGTGCATGTTGCGATGCAATCGTTACGATGGAGGCTTTATGAATTATGAGATGCCGGATGACGATCTCGAACTCATGATCAAAGGTGCTGGAGCATTACTACGCATACACGGTCGCCACGAAGAGCGAGGACCTGCGGTACAAAGAGCTTGCGGACCGCCTAAAGCGAAAGCCGACCGAACGGGTTGGAGCCGAGGCTAATCAGGAGCGTGGCAAGAAGCGTCGCGCCTGAGGAACGTCTCGCTGTGAACCACGCGGGCACACGGTATAGCATCATCAATGAGTCTAATGAAGGAACTCCTCACTAAGAAATTCTGGTGGGACGTCAAAACAATATTTGATGAAGCGCGTGAAGGGACTACCCTGAATAGCGGCGATTCACAGGCTGCGTCTTCCGAAGAGGCGAAGTACAAGGGCAGCAAAGCGACGGACACAGCGCCGCCACCGGACCAACCCAGTCGGGATTAAACGTTTACTGCAGGGGAGGCCGTTAGAGCGGTCATCGTAGCCCCCGCAATGGGTTTTTTATCACCCGCGCACCCGGACTCCTCGCGCCCCCGGCTAGCCACGACCATCACGGTCAGCCTCGTCGCCAGGCCGGGCGCCCAAAGCGCAAGTGCACGGGTTGAGAGGGCGAGGGATTCCGTCCGCACTGGATCGGGCGCTGCAACTAACGATAAGCCAGAAGTAATAGCCAACCCTTAGCGCCGAAAATTCTTCCCGTCCTTCTTAGCGTCCAAGAAGTGCGTTGAAGGCCATCCAGCGCATTCTTGTCCGGGACGGCTGACCGCCTACTTTCGATCGAAGTGAATCGGCTTGATTGGGACCGGAGCATCCAGGATTTTCACCGCTGCCTGTCCATCGCCAAGCAACTTCATTTCGAATTTCAAAACATCATCGTCGTCTTTGATCTCAAACGTCAGTGTATCGCCTCGCAGTTTTGCGTTGAGGATGGGTGACGGAGAGTCTGAATGATCGGTGGACTCCGGCTCTTGAAGGTCCCCGTTCGCATCGGCGTTAATGTTGCAGGCCTCCATCTCTCCGGAGATGTGCTCACCGGCCTTGAGTCTGAGGGTGCAGATCACCTTGTCCTTCCACTTCGCCTCCCACGTACCGGCGAATTTCTTTTGAGCCTCGGTGTCTTGTGCCACGAGAGGCACCGAAGTGAGCAGGGGCAATAGAGCAATCATCAATAGACGCATGGGCGCTTCGACAGTAGCAAATCGGCGACCGTTTGCAATATTCACGTGCACGAAGGGGTTTTTGCGGGGGAACCGTGCGTGCCCGTCACATGTGAGGTGAAAGAGCCACGAGGAGACGAAGGTTTGCCTGGGCGCGCCCGCTAGCCGCTGGTCAAGGCTGACGTCGCGAATTAGTTTCCGCCGGGGCAGTGATCCCGCTTCGGTCGCGAGAGCATTCGTGCTACGATCACCCCTTATGCCGACCGAACACATCATCGCGCTGCTCATCGCGGAGCGCGACAAACTCAACCAGGCCATTGAAGCTCTCCAAGGCCCCATCAAGAGGCGTGGCCGCCCTCCGAAGAACCTCTCTACTGCCGCCGCCCCGCCGCCTGCTCTCCCGGCCAAGAAACGGAAGGGCCTGTCCGCCGCCGCGCGCAAAGCGCAATCTCAGCGCATGAAGGCGTATTGGGCGGCCAAGCGGAAGAAGGAAGGAAAGAAGTAGGAGCGAATCCCTCAATCTGGCTTTCTATTTTTTCTTCGCCGCCTTCAGAAGGTCCTTAACGATGATTACCGAATCAAATCGAGGTCGATACTTGGCTGCCATTCTCACCGCTATCGTCGCGCTCGCCACCGGCGCTGCGTATGCGGATGACCTCAGTGGCACTCACCGTTACGTTGAAGTAAGGGGCGCCAAGCTTTACACGCAGATCTACGGCCATGGACCGGCAATTGTATTTTTACATGGGGGGATGGCCTTCTTTGACAACAGCTTCGCGAAGCAACGGGACTATTTTGCCACCTATCGCACCGTCGTCGGCATCGATCAGCGGGGGTATGGGCATAGTCCTGATGGGCCATGGTCTCTCTCCTACCAGATGATGGCGGATGACACTGCGGCC
>Ga0187859_10003051_pt1 | contig 10320 bp, 8 predicted proteins | sample June2016WEW_10_1_2_FD_133019 | JGI IMG/M metagenome (GOLD analysis project Ga0187859, IMG submission 133019) | Peatland microbial communities from SPRUCE experiment site at the Marcell Experimental Forest, Minnesota, USA - June2016WEW_10_10 | ecosystem: Environmental > Terrestrial > Soil >... | reverse complement strand
GCCGGCCTGGCGGCGGCCGGGGTCGGGGCCATGGTGGCCTCCGCGTTCCTGACCTCCCGAACGGGACAGCGGTGAGCGCCGGCGAGGGGCCGCCCGGTCCTGCCCAGCCGGGCGTGGCCGGGAACCGGGCGCGGGCCGGCGGCGGCCGTCATGCCCGTAACGGCCGTAACGGCTGGAATGGCCGGAACGGCGGCCGCAAGAACGGGGGCGGCCGCGGCGAGCAGTTCATGGTGCCGCCGGCCGAGTTCCGCTCGTACTACGGCCGGCCCGTGATCAAGGAGCCGGTGTGGCAGGAGCCGGACGTCCCCGGCTACCTGTTCTTCGGCGGCCTGGCCGGCGCCTCCTCGGTGCTGGCCGCGGCGGCTCAGCTGACCGGCCGCCCGCGGCTGGCCCGCGCGGCCAAGGCGGCCGGGCTCGGCGGGATCAGTGTGTCCACCGTGTTCCTCATCAATGACCTGGGGCGGCCCGCCCGGTTCCACCACATGCTCCGCGTCTTCAAGCTGTCCTCGCCGATGAGCGTGGGATCCTGGATCCTCAGCGCCTACGGCCCCGCGGCGGGCGCGGCGGCGCTGTCCGACTTCACCGGCGTCCTGCCCGTCGCCGGCTCGGCGGCCACCGCCGCCGCCGCGCTGGTCGGCCCGGCCGTGACCACCTACACGGCCGTGCTGCTGTGCGACACCGCCGTGCCGGCCTGGCACGAGGCCCACCGCGAGATGCCCTACGTGTTCGCCGGGTCGGCCGCCAGCGCGGCCGGTGGCTTTGGCCTGGTCGCTGCGCCCCTGGGTGAATCCGAGCCCGCGCGGCGGCTGGCCGTCGTGGGCGCCGCCGTGGAGCTCACCGCGAAGAAGCTGCTGGAGTGGAGGCTGGGGCCCCGCGGCGATCCCTACCAGACGGGACGGGCCGCGACGCTGCTGCGGGCGGGGGAGGTCCTCACCGCGTTCGGCCTGGCTGGCGCGGGGCTGTCCCGGCGCAGCCGGGTGGGCTCGGCGCTGTCGGGTCTGGCTCTGCTCGGGGCCTCCGCGCTGACCCGGTTTGGTATCTTCGAGGGCGGCCTGGCCTCAGCCCGCGACCCGCAGTACACGATCGTGCCGCAGCGGGAGCGCAAGCGGGCCCGGCAGCAGGCTGAGCGGGCGGCCCGTCAGGCCACCGCGCCGTCCTGACTTGGTCTGGGCGCCGTGGCAAGTGGCCCGCGGGCGTTTAGGGCTGACGGACATGGCGAGGCCACAGCCAGGGAGGTTGATCCGTTGCCGATATACGCGCTGGGCGATATCGAGCCCGAGATTCACCCCGCCGCCTACGTCCACCCCGACGCGGTGATCATCGGGGACGTGCGGCTGGGCGAGGAGGCGTCGGCCTGGCCGTGCTCCGTGCTGACCCAGCCGGAGGGCTGGATCGACGAGCCCATGCAGGCCTACCTGGGGTCGGGCCGCCGGTTCCGCGCCGAGCTCCGCCGCATCGGCTAGCGGCCATGACCGGCGAAGTACGGCCCGGCGTCGAATCGGTCGCGGCTCGTACACGTGTTTTCGCGTTGCGCGGGTAGGTTGGCGCCGTGGATTACGCGATCACGCTGGTAGCAGCCGTGCTGCTGGGCGTCGGCTTCGTCCTGCAGCAGCAGACCGCCGAGACCGCGCCGCAGTCCCACTTTCTCAGCCCGCGCTTGTTCCTCGACCTGTTCAAAAAGCGGAAATGGCTGGCCGGGATCGGGTGCATGATCGCGGGCCAGGTCCTCGCCGCGTGGTCCCTCGGCCACCTCTCGCTGGGCCTGGTCGAGCCGCTGCTGACGTTCAACCTGCTCGTCGCCCTCATCCTGGCCGTCCCGATTTCCCATCAGCCGGTGCGCATCACCGAGATCGTCGGCGCGCTAGTGCTCATCGCCGGCGAGACGATCCTGTCGCTGGCCCGGGTCATCCAGCCGATCGGGCAGTCGTTCGGATCCTTCTCGCACTGGCCGGGCGCCGGGGGCATCGCCCTCATCGCGTTCGCCGCGGTGCAGGCCGGCCGGCGCAGATCGGGCAAACGGCGGGCCACCTGGACCGGCCTCGGGGCCGGCCTGGTGTTCGGCATCCAGGACGCGCTGACCCGGCAGACGCTGCAGATCCTGCAGAACCACGGGATCTCCGGGATGCTGCAGAGCTGGTCCGCGTACTGCCTGGTGGCCACAGGCGCGGTGGGCATCCTGCTGATGCAGAGCGCATTCAACTCCGGCCCGCTGCACGCGTCGCTGCCGACGATCACCGCCGGTGAGCCCGTGGCCGGGATCCTGCTCGGCATCATCGTGTTCGGGGACCGGATCTCGCTCACCCCGGGCAGCCTGGCCCTGCAGGCCGGCGGGCTCTTCGCGCTGGTCCTCGGGGTTGTCCTGGTCGCCCGGGCGCCCGCCCTGGACAACCTGCGCAAGGCGGTCGCCGAGCCGGGCCATCTGCCCCGGCCACACCTGCGCGATACCGGACCGCACCGCGCCCTCCGCTCGGCGACGGAGCACCTGCACGTGCCTCAGGTCTCGCGAGAGCCGCAGGTCTCGCAGGGACCGCAGAAGTCAATGGTCCCTGGCCCAGGCCAGGGGCCCTCCCCGGGCCAGGGAACGCACCCGGGGCGCAGGCCCCGCCGCGGCGTCGCATCCCGCTCCGGCGACATACCCCGCCCGGGCCGTGCGGTGGCGCCCCGGATCCCGGATCAGGCCAGCCCGACCGGGAGCCCCGGTTCCCGGCTGCCGGGCGCACCGGCCCCCGGCGAGCCGCCCGAGTCTCTCGATCACAGCGGCACCGCCAGCTTCGCCCTGCCCACCGAGCCCCCGACCCCTGTCCCCCCCGACCCGCCCCGCTTAGCCCCTTTCCTTCGCGGGGAGCCTGCCCGGCCACAGCCCGTATGGGCCAGGTGTCGGAATGCGTGCACCCGATGCCAATGACACCCAGATCACAGGCGTCGGATCTGACCCGGGCCACCGGATCGTCACGCACATGTCCGTGGTGCGCCGCGGGGCCTCTTGACGCGCGGTGCGAGGCGCCCTTAGGGTCACGCCAGAGCAAGCAGAGCCGGACATTTACTAGCACAGCCGCGCAGCTGGCCTGGGACGCGCTGCGGTGAACCTCTGCGCTGGCTCTGAGTACCCTGAATCCCTTCTTCAGGAGGTCCGTGGCGGCGCCGCTACCCAATATGATGGGGAACCGGCAGCCGGGCCTGGGGCGCTGTCCGGCGGACTGCCGCGATGCGGGTACGGGCCGCCGCGATGCAGCGGGGCGACCGCCCGCCGGTAAGAGCCGCCGGGCCAGTGACAGCGAGAGGCTAGGTTACGGCACGCGATGGGTAAGGCAAGCAGGACCAAGCGGGACGGGACCCGCCAGCAGAAGATCGCCGCTCAGCGGGCCGCAGCGCGCCGGGCCGAGATCCGCAACCGGGTACTGATGGTCTCGGGTGTCACCGTCGTCATCATCGCGGTCGTCCTGGCCTTCGTTGTGGTCAAGCTGAACTCCAAGTCCGGCACAACGGCCAGCGGCGTCAGCAACGGGCCGACCGGCGCGGCGCTGTCCAGCGTGGTCACCGACACCACCAGCGTCCCCGCCAGCACCCTCGACCAGGTCGGCGCCGGCAGTGGCGTGTCGGCTCTGCCGGTCGCCATCAAGGGCGGGTCGCCGCTGACGTCCGGCGGCAAGCCAGAGGTGCTGTACATGGGTGCGGAGTACTGCCCGTACTGCGCGGCCGAGCGGTGGGCCATGGTGGTGGCGCTCAGCCGGTTCGGCACCTTCTCGGGCCTCAGCACTGTGCACTCGGGCAACAACTCGGGCGAGCCCTATCCGAACACGCCCACCTGGACGTTCCTGCACGCCACGTACACCAGCAAGTACCTGACGTTCTCGCCGGTCGAGATGGAGACCAACATCCCGACCAGCGGCGGCCAGGGCTACACCACCCTGCAGACGCCCACCTCGGCCCAGCAGGCCCTGCTGACCAAGTACGACGCGCCGCCGTACGTCCCCTCGGCGGACAACGGCGCCATCCCGTTCATTGACTTCGGCAACAAGTACATGATCAGCGGGGCCAGCTACAGCCCGCAGGTGCTGCAGGGCAAGAGCTGGAGCGAGATCGCCACGGCCCTGAAGGACCCGACCAGCCCGATCGCCAAGGCGGTCGACGGTGCGGCCAACTACCTGACCGCTACCATCTGCAAGCTCACCGGCAACCAGCCGGCCACGGCGTGCACCCCGGTGGTCAAGCAGCTGGAGGCGAAGCTCTGATGGCCAAGACCGCCCGCCCCACCGCCAACGGGGACGCCGCGGCGAACGGGGACGCGGCGAGCGGGGACGCGGCGAGCGGGAACGCCGCGGCTAGGGGCAATGCCGCCCAGGGCGCCAAGGTGCGCGTCCCGGCGAGTGGCGGTGCGGCCAAGGGCGGTGCGGCCAAGGGCGGTGCGGCCAAGGGCGGTGCGGCCAAGGGCGGTGCGGCCAAGGGCGGTGCGGCCAAGGGCAGTGCGGCGGGGCGGTCCGGCTCCGGGAACTCCGCAGGCCGGAGGCCGCCGGCGAACGGCGCCCGCGGCCAGGCGCGTGGGCGCCGCGACGTGGCTCCGCCCGTGTCCCCCGCCGAGCCCGAGGGTCCCGCCGCCTGGCTGCGCTGGGCCACGTTCGGGCTCGCGATCCTGGGCCTGGCCGCGTCCGCGTACCTCACGTACACCCACTTCACGGACTCAGCCCTGGCGGGCTGTACCGAAACGAGGGGCGCCGTCAACTGTGGCAAGGTGACGACCAGCCCGCAGTCGATCGTGTTCGGGATCCCGGTCGCCGTACTGGGGCTCGCCTTCTACGTTTTCCTGGTTGCGATCATGAGCCCGTTCGCCTGGCGTTCCCGGCGGCGGGAGATCGCCCTGGTCCGCATGCTCTCCCTGGTCGTGGGCATCGGCTTCGTGCTCTACCTGCTCTACGCCGAGCTGTTCCAGATCGACGCCATCTGCCTGTACTGCACGAGCGTGCACATCATCACGTTCCTGCTCTTCGTGCTCACGGGTCTCGCGGTGGCCATCTGGGGGCTCCCCCCGCGCACGGCCAAGCCTTAGGCTTCACCGACCGGCGGCTGAGCGCGGGCTGACGGACATGGCAGTGCCTGGCCGGACATTCCGCCCTCCCCGGCTACCGACGCGTTAGGATGAGGCATCGAATGGGCGTTGCTGTGCGTAATCGGCGCCCGGTTATTTGTCATGGTCCTTCAGTTCGGCCCAGAGCCAAGGGAGGGCTCACAATGCGATTTCCGCCCGCTGGGGTGTTTCTTTTCGTCGCCTTGGCCACCGTCGTTGCTGTTACGGCGTGCAGCAGCAGCGGCAGTGCCAAGTCGGCTGCATCCGCCAGCAAGTCATCCGCGGCCCCGTCCTCGGCCGCCCCGTCGTCCGCGGCCCCGTCCGCCAGTGGCGGCTCGTCGGCCGCGGTGGCGCAGATCAAGACGAACTGGGAAGCGTTCTTCAATCCCAAGACCCCCGTGTCGAAGCGGGTCAGCCTGCTGCAGAACGGGTCGGCGTTCGCCTCGATCATCCAGTCACAGGCCAGTTTGCCCCTCGCGTCCGAGGCCACGTCGTCGGTGACCGCCGTCACCGTGGAGTCGCCGGCCCAGGCCAAGGTGACCTACTCGATCCTGCTCGGCGGGACCCCGGCGTTGAAGGACCAGCCTGGTGTGGCCGTCTTCCAGAGCGGCACGTGGAAGGTCGGCGACCAGAGTTTCTGCGCCCTGCTGACCACGGAATCCGGTACCGGTAAGGCGCCGACGGCCTGCGCCAGCGCGGCCAGCTAGCCACGCCGGTGGACCCGGGGAGCTTTATTCAGACGCGGTCGGGGGGCTCCCGGGGTCCGGTGACCGCCCGGCGCGGCGGCCGGTCCCTGGCGCTGGCCGTGCTGTGCACGCTGCTGTTCCTGACGTTTCTCGACAACACGGTGGTGAGCATCGCGCTGGGCAGCGTGCAGACCAGCCTGCACGCGGGCGTCTCGGCCCTGCAGTGGGTCGTCGGTGCCTACGCCCTCACCTTCGCGAGCGTCATGCTGGCCTGCGGGATGATCGGTGACGAGCTCGGCCGCAAGATCGTCATGCTGTCCGGGGCGGGCGTCTTCTGCGCCGGGTCCGTGCTGTGTGCGCTGGCGCCGAATCCGGGCGTGCTGATCGCCGGCCGGGCCGTGATGGGACTGGGAGCTGCCGCGAGCGAGCCCGGCACGCTGTCCATGCTGCGGCACCTGTATACCGACCGGCGCAGCCGGGACCGGGCCATCGGCATCTGGGCGGCCGTGTCGGGCCTGGCCCTCGCGCTCGGGCCGGTGATCGGCGGGGCGCTGGTGGGGGCGTGGAACTGGCGCGCCATCTTCTGGTTCAACCTGCTGTTCGGCCTGGCCGCCCTGGTGCTCGGGGCCGTGATCCTGCCCGAGAGCGCCGACCCCGACGCGTACCGCGTCGACACGGCCGGTGCGCTGCTCGGCGCGGCCGTACTCGCCACCCTGGTGTTCGCGATCATCACCGCGGAGACGGCCGGATTTGGCGCGCCCAGAGTGATCGGGCTGCTGCTCGTAAGCGCGGTGGCGGCGGTCGCGTTTTTCTGGCGGGAGGCCCGGGCCGCCCATCCGCTCATCGACCTGAGATACTTGCGGATCGCCCGCTTCGCGACCGCGAACGTGGTGGCTTTCTGCACCTACTTCGCGACGTTCGCCATCTTCTTCTTCACCGCGCTGTACCTCTACGAGGTCGTCGGGCTGTCGGGCTACCGCATTGCCCTGGTCTTCCTGCCCATGACCGTGCTCATGATCGTCGCTTCGCTGCTGACCGGGCGCTGGCTGGATGTCATCGGCCTGCGCTGGGCCATGTTCGGCGGCTGCGTGCTGTTCGGCGCGGGCCTCTGGCTGTCGGACCTGAACCTCAGCCCGCACCCGCACTACCTGCCGCTGCTGCTGGCCCTGGCCCTGACCGGGCTCGGGATCGGTGCCACTGTCGTGCCGATCACGTCCTCGGCCCTGTCGGCGGTGCCGCCGGAGCGGTCCGGCATGGCCGCGTCGGCCACCAACACCAGCCGCGAGGTGGGCGCGGTGACCGGCGTGGCTGTCCTCGGCGCCCTGGTCAACGGCCAGCTCAACACGAGCATCGCCAGCCAGCTGCGTGCGCTGGGGCTGCCGGCCAGCATCCAGTCCATCGTGATCCGCGGGGTGGAGACGGGCGAGGTCCCAGCCAGCGGGAGCAGCTCCGGGGTGGGTCCGGCGGGCCAGGGTGCCCTCGTCCAGAAAGTGATCGACGCCGCATACACTGCCTTTCACGACGGCCTGCGCGACGCGCTGTTCCTCTCGGCCGGCCTGGTGCTGGCGGCGGGGCTGCTCGCGGTGGTGACGCTCCGCGCCCAGCCAGCGGACCCAGGCCTACCAGGGAGTACAGGCCCACCAGGGAGCACAGGCCGGAGCGATGAGTAAAGCCAGCGGAGCCGGGCAGAGCGCGGGCCGGCGGGAGCGGATCGCCGCCCAGCGGGCTGCCCAGCGCCGCCGTGATGTCCGTAACCGGGTGCTCATCGTGTCCGGCGCGGTGGTCGTGATCCTCGTGATCGTGATCGTTTTCGTGGTGGCCAAGCTCAGCTCCAAACCGCCCACGACCAGCGCGTCCAATGGGCCGACCGGTGCCGCGCTGGCCAAGGTGATCGCGGAGACCACCAGCGTGCCGGCCAGCACCCTGGCCCAGGTGGGGGCCGGCAGCGTGTCCACCCCCCCGGCGGCGGTCTCCGGCGCCCCGCTGACTTCGGGCGGCAAGCCCGAGATGCTGTACATCGGCGCCGAGTACTGCCCCTACTGCGCGTTCGAGCGGTGGGGGATGATCGTGTCCCTCAGCCGGTTCGGCTCCTTCTCCGGCCTGCGCACGATCCACTCGTCCAGCACCGACGCCTACCCGAACACGCCGACCTGGACCTTCTACAAGTCCACGTACGCCAGTAAGTACCTGACGTTCACCCCGGTGGAGGAGACGACCAACGTCCCGGACAAGAACTCGCCGACCGGGTACGTGCCGCTGCAGACCCCCACGCCCGCTCAGCAGGCCCTGCTCAGCAAGTACAACCCCGAGGGGTCCATCCCGTTCGTGAACCTCGGCAACAAGTACGTGATCACCGGCGCCAGCGCCCTTCCCTCGGTACTGGCCGGCAAGAGCTGGGCCACGATCGCCGCCGAGCTGAGTGACGCGTCCAGCCCGGTGGCGCAGGCCGTCAACGGCACCGCCAACTTCATGACGGCGGCGATCTGCAAGATGACCAGCAACCAGCCCGCGAGCGTGTGTACGCCGTCCGTGACCGGGCTGCAGGCCAAGATGGCCAGCGCGTCCGGCAGCTGACCCGGTCCGCGATCCCTGGCCCGGAGCGGGCGGGAAAAAAGGGGGAGGGCCGGCCAGTGCCGGACGGATGGCGGACTGAACCGGCCCTGCCTCATCGGGGCTGCCCGTGCCCCGCCTTCCGGAGGGCGGCTGCGGCGCCGCTGCCTCTCCGAGGGGCGTTACTTCTCCGAGGGGAGTGAACGCTGGGGGGGATGGCGTTCACTCCCCCCGGAGAACGGTGGACGATCCTGGTACAAGGTCGCCCGGTGTGACGCCTACATTCGCTCTGGGGGGGAGGAGCGAAGGCGGCGCCCACCGGTACGGGCCTTCAGGAACACCCACCCGTCTGGGGGTCGGCCGACCGCTGGAGGTTATGACGGAGGCGCTCACAGCGGACTCGTTCGGCGAGTTCGCGGAGCAGCCGTTCGTCAATCCCCTCCTCCAGGTCGTCCTGCGGCCGCATTTCGGACGGCCGGATCTGTGCCGCCGTGTCCCGGTGCGGGGAACGGGCGAGGCTCACGGGATGACCGGCGCCGCCGGATGCCCCATCAGTCACGCTCGTCGTGCCGGTCACGATTGTCACAGTCTTCCCTTGTTAGGGTCAGCTTCTGACAGCGGCGAGAACCGAGCGTGTGCGGACGTGTCCGGGAGCCTCCCGGAACCGCCAGCCCTTTCTGTTTCCCGCCAGTACTAGTGATAAGGCACGACTCCCTAGGTGTTATGGATTTTTTCTGGATGCAACGCACATATGCTGAACTTCCGGCCAAAAAAAGGCCGGATCGTGGAGAGACAGCGATGGCCATCGATGACGTGGACGGCGGCAGTCAGCTCCCCCAGTCGCTGCGCGTAGGCGTCCTGGGACCCGTGCGGGCCTGGCTTTCCGACCGGGAACTCCCGCCCGGGCCGCCCCGGCAGCAGGCCGTACTGGGCATGCTCGCCATGCGGGCCGACCGGGTGGTGTCCCGTGATGAGCTTGTTGACGCCGTGTGGGGCCAGCAGGCCCCGGCCAGTGCCGAGGGCGGCGTGCACACCTACGTGGCCGGCCTGCGCCGGCTCCTCGAGCCGGGCCGCTCCCGCCGGGGGCCCAGCCAGGTGCTGGCCACCGCGGGCACCGGGTACGTGCTGCGGCTGAACCCCGAGAAAGTCGACGCCATCGTCTTCGAGCGCGGGCTTCAGCGGGGCCGCCGGCTGCGGGCTGCGGGGGACGTGAGTGAGGCGATCGCGGAGCTGGAAGCCGCGCTCGGCGAATGGCACGGGTCCGCGTTCGCCGGGGTGCCGGGGCCCTTCGCCACGGCCGAGCGGGTCCGGCTGGCCGAGCTGCGGTCGGCCGCCGCCGAAGAGCGTGCCGATGTGCTGCTCGAGCTGGGCCGCCACGAGCAAGCCGTGCCCGAGCTGGCCGCGCTGGTCGCGAAGCACCCGCTGCGCGAGGGGATGCGCGGTCTGCTGATGATCGCGCTGTACCGCTGCGGGCGCCAGGCTGAGGCACTGCGGGCCTTCCACGATGCGCGCCGGGTGCTTGGCGACGAACTGGGTATCGACCCTGGCCCCGAGCTCAGCCGCATTCATCAGCAGATTCTGGCGCTGGACCCGGAGCTGGATGCGCCTGGCCGGGCCCCGGTGCCGCCTGCGGCGGCCAGCATGACCGCGACGGCCGCCCCCGATCCGGCCCCCGCCCAGCTTCCGCTGGAGGCGCCCGGCTTCTCCGGCCGCCACGCCGAGCTGGACCGGATGCTGCGCGTGGCCGGCCCGGCGCCTGGCGAGGAGGCCAGCGCCGACGCCGGCCAGCTGTCGCCGGGCGCCGTGCAGATCATCGCGATCACCGGAACGGCGGGGGTGGGCAAGACCACCCTCGCCATCCGCTTCGCCCGGCAGGTAGCCAAGCGTTTCCCCGATGGCCAGCTGTACGCCAACCTGCGCGGCTTCGACCCCTCCGGGTCGGCGACGAGCCCCGACGACGCGCTGCGCTACTTCCTCGATGCGCTGGCCGTGCCACCGCAGCGGATGCCGGCTGGCCTGGAG